>CAAGKR010244956.1_pt1 | contig 13889 bp, 12 predicted proteins | sample 2556971 | NCBI WGS metagenome assembly CAAGKR01 (sample SAMEA5207829, study PRJEB30636) | soil metagenome | biome: forest; feature: boreal; material: soil | place: USA | collected 2011-09 | depth 1 m | reverse complement strand
TCGGCGATGAAGGCCGGCTCGAGGCCGAGAGTTCGGCCGGCCGCGAATGCCGCCAGCACGTTGTAACAGTTGTATAGACCGCCGAGCTGCAGCTCGAGTCGTACGTTGCCGACGTCCATCGCCAGGTGGTCGAAACCGCCCAGCACGATCTGTGTGGCCGTCAGCTCGGGGGCTGGGCGCGTGAAGTCGCCGTTCGGGCATGAGTACACGCCGTCGTGGCCCACGTAAACGGCCTCGAACACCAGGCTCGAACCACATTTTGGACACGTCCTCGCGTCGGCGGCGTGCGGGAGCTCGCGCGCCGCCACGCCCATGTCGTCGAGCCCGAACCAGAGGGGAGGGTTGGGCAGGTCGAGGCCGATCTCGGCGACGCGCGGGTCGTCCGCGTTGAGAAGTGCGCGGCTGCCTTCAGGCAGCAAGGCGAGCGCGGATCCGATCCTCTTGGCGATCGACTCCAGCTCCCCGTAGCGGTCCAATTGGTCGCGAAAGAGGTTGAGCACGATCGCCGCGCGGGGTTGGATCTCGTCGATCGCGAACGCCAGACTCGCCTCGTCGATCTCGAACACACCCCAGTCGGCCCGCAGGCGGCCGTTCGCGCCCGCGCCTTCCAGGGCGGCGGCGGTGGCGCCGAAGATGAGGTTGGCGCCGGCGCGGTTGGACACAACCCGGTGCCCCGCGCCTTCGAGCAGCCAGCTGATGAGGCGGGCGGGCGTGGTCTTGCCATTGGTGCCCGTTATGACCACGGAGCCGTGCGTGAGGTCTTTCGACAGCTTGCGCAGGACGTTGGGATCGATGGCCCGGGCGACGTCGCCTGGCAGGGTGGTGCCCCCGCCGCGGCGGCTGAATCGAGACAGCGCTCCTGTGGCCTTGCCCGCCCAGACCGCCGCTGTCCGCCGCATCAGGCCCAGGCCCCGACGGCGTGCGTGACCGCCGTCCAGCAATCGAGCTGAGCGGTGGCCCTGCTCGCCGCCTGTCGGTCGGAGCAGCGGAGGAAGAATGCCGAGCCGCTCCCGGTCATCTGCCATCCATGACCAAGGCGCACGCCGAAATCTTGCACTTGGGGCGCGACATGGCCCGCTGCTCTTGTGAGTTGATTTGGCCCATCGCCCTTCACCTCGTCCCACGCACGGTAAACGGCGGCGGTTGAGAGTTCGATACCGGGCCAGGCGATCGCGAACCACCCGGGCTGGGATCCAAGGCGGGTCAGGCGCTCGCCGCGGCCCTCGGCCAAGGCCGCGCCTCCGGCGAGGAAGAAGGGGACGTCAGCGCCGAGACTTGCAGCGATCTCGACGAGGTCGACCCTGAGCGCGTGGATGGCCATGAGCCCGCGCAGGGCCGCGGCTGCGTCGGAGCTGGCGCCGCCGAGGCCCGCGCCCGATGGGATTCGCTTGTGGAGGTCGAAGCGGGTCGGCAGCTCGCGACCGACAGCCGACTCCAAAGCAGAGTGGGCTTTGAGGACGGAGTTGTCCTTTTCGGACGAGACTGCCAGCCCGGTCGCGGCCATGATGGTGCGGTCCGCCGGCGCGAGCTCGAGCAAGTCATGCAGGGCGACCGCCTGGAGATGCGTGCGGACCTCATGGAAGCCGTCACTGCCGCGCTTCAGGACCTCGAGGTCGAGGTTGAGCTTGGCGCGCGCGGGCACCACAAGGGTCAACTGCGGACTGGTCGCAGGTTCGCTCGGTATGCGACCGCCCTGTCGCGATAGTGCTGTGCGGTGATTCCGACCCAGTTTCGGGAGGAGCCGTCGAGCGGTTTCTTGACGATGGCTGGGACGCCGGCCGCCATGTGCCCCGGCGGCACCGCCTGCCCCTCCCCCAACACGGCGCCGGCGGCGAGCAGCGAACCGGCGCCCAGCCGGCTGCGCTGCAGCATGGTCGCCCCCATCCCCACGACAGCGCCCTCTTCGACCACGCAGCCCTCGAGCTGGGCGGCGTGACCGACGCTGGCGTTGGGCCCGATCACCGTCGGCAGCGCGTGGGCGCAGTGGATGACCACGTTGTCCTGGATGTTGGCGCCTTCCCCGACGCTGATGGCGGCTTCGTCGCCGCGCAGCACCGCGCCAAACCAGACACTCGCACCGGCGCCGACCTCGACCTCACCGATGAGGACCGCCGTGGGCGCGATGTATGCGTCGGGATGGACTTTGGGGCGCTTTCCGCCGAGGGCGAACTCCACTGGTCTCTATAATCCTAGCTTCGTGCTATTCCCCCTCCTTGAGCGATCAGTAAAGCCCGTCCTGTCCGCGCTTTTTGCGCGCTCCTCACGTGGCTAAGCGGACCGCCTCCGCGATGAAGCAGGCACGCTCTGGCGTGCGTCGCGCTGCGCGCAATCGCGCTGTGCGCTCAGAGGTGAAGACGAAGGTCGCGAAGGCTCGCCGCACGCTGACGGGCGGCCCGGTTGCGGAATCCGAGAGGTACGCGATCGCGCTGGAAGCGATCCGGGCGTTGGATCGGGCCGCGTCGAAGGGCGTCCTGCACCGCAACAACGCCGGTCGCCGCAAGGCGCGGCTGGCGAAGCAGCTGGCCAAGCTGGCGATCACGCCGGCGAGCGCCGGCGGCGCCGGCGGCGGCGGCAGCGGCGGCAAGGGGAAGAAAGCCCCGGCGACGGCCGCTGCACGCAAACCGGCACCAGCCAAGTCGGCAGCCAAAGCGATAGCGGTGGCGATGGCGGCGGCGCCGGCCCAGGCCCCGAAGAAGAAGCCCAGCTCCAAATAGTCCCGCCGCGGTTCAGAGTCGGGTGAGGAGCACGTCGAGGCCAAGCTCCGCGTCGATCTGGCCCGACTTCACCTCCCACTCGTAGTCCCGGATCGCTCGCAGCGCCGCCTCAAGCCGTTCGGGGTCGGCTTCCTTAGCCGCGTCGTACGCCTTCTGGACCACGAAGCGGTGCTCGGACATGTTGTCCTGGACCTGGGAGAGGGACTCGCCGCGATCCTGCCGTGCACGCACCTGGAGTACGAGCGCCACGTGCCGTGCCATGCGGTAGGCCACCGAAGTCGGCTGCAGTCCGCCCCTCGTCAAACCTCGGGCGATCTTCAATGCCTCGGGCGTGGGGCGCGGTAAGAGGTTGTCCGTGAGCTTGAAGATCTCGTCCTCGCGGCCGCCGGCCAGCAATTCGGTGATGACCTCCGGCGTGAGCTTGGAGCCGGATGCTTTGTAGGCGGCGAGCTTGCCGAGCTCCGAGTCGATCACGCTCAGGTCAGGCGGGGTGACGCGGACGACCTGGGCGGCAATGGCCGGGGTCAGGCCGTGGTCGGAGGCTCGCCTCGTGGCCCATTCGCTCAGCGGACGGCCCTTGAGGTGCTGCATCTCTTCGACCGTTCCGCCGTTCGTGGTGACGGCCTTCGCCAGTTTGTTGCCGCCGCCCAGCCGGCCGGCGATGGTGAGCAGCAGCTTGGTGGTGGGCGGGATCTCGGCCAGTGCGCCGGCGAGGCTCTCGGCGCGGGTCGCGGGCGCCATTCGCACGTACACGATCCGATACGGGTCGAGAAACGGCGACTGAAGGATCGAATCCTGGAGGCGTGCCAGGGTGAGGCCCTGACCCTCCAAGGTGTCCTGGCCGAAATCCGAGACCAGCTCGGATCGCCAGGCGTCGATGATGGCTCGAGCCCTCTCCTCGACGAGGAATCGCTCTTCGCCGTGGATGAGGAGGATTCTTGGCGAGGCTTGAGCCTTGGTCACGCAGCGATCGTACCTGCGCTCGCGCTACCTCACATCTCTACCGTGATCGTGCCCTCCTGGTCCGTACGAAGGACCGTCGGTGGAAAGCCGCGGGCGAGCCGCCCGGCTGTCCGCGAGGCGATCATCTGCGCGGCCGCGCCGGCTGCGCGCTCGAGCTCAGTTGACAGGCGGCTACGGCCGCCGCTCGGCAGAAGGAGATAGGTGCAGGGACCTCTCAAGCGCGCGGCGGCCACGGTCTGTGCATCGATGTCGAGGTCGCTGAGATCGCAGAAGCTCCGCCCTGAAGGCGCGACCACGCGCAGGCCGAGATATGCGGCGCCGACCTCGTCGCCGGGCGCGCCTGGCTCTGGTGCGACTGTCTCGAGGATGAATCCGGCGATGCGCATCGTGGAGCCAGCGCTCATGTGCGCGATGGTGGCACCACGAGTCGCGGCGTCGAGCGCGGCGCTGCGCCACGCGGTGCCCGTCAGCTGCGCGTCCGGGATGATCACCGTGCCGGCCGGCCGGTCGAAGCCGGCGAAACCTCCGACGTGGCCCAGGGTCGGGGCGGTGATGGCGACGGCGTCCAGCTTGGTCTGCCAGGGCGGGAACTGCGCGCCCAGCTCGTCCTTGAGTCGCTGCGGGCTCGGCCCGGAATCGATGAGGATGGCGCCGTGCGGACCTCTAAGCAGGACCGCCTGGCCGTCGCCGACAGCGAGCACGCTCGCTTGCGACGGAGCGTTCGCCCAGATGCCGAAGGCCACGCCGGCGATCAAAGTTGGCGCGAGCACCGCGGTCGCGAGTGCTGCGGTGCGGCGTCTGCCGGCACTGTGCGCGCCGGCGATGGCGGGGCCGATGGCCGAGTAGTAGGCGATCCCGGCCCAGGTTGGGAAACGCGGCACCGAGATGGCCGCGGCAGGAAGGCGCGCGAGCCAGTAGGACACCTGCTCGAGGTACGCCAGGAGGCCGGCCATCGGCAGCGCCGCGAGGCGTGCCAGCTCAGGCAGCAGCGACAGCGGACCGAGGAGAAGTCCGGCACCGACCAGCACGGGGAGGATCGGCAGGACGAGCGCGTTGGCGAACGGCGCGACGGGCGATAGCACATGGAAGTCGGTCGCCATCATCGGCAGGGTTCCGACCTGCGCCGCGCACGTGACCGCGAAGGGCTCACGTAGGATGGCCGGAACCCGATTCAGACGCCGTTCGATCCCTGGCGTCAGCAGGATGATCGAGGCCGTGCCGGCGAAGGAAAGCTGGAATCCGACATCCCAGGCCAGTTCCGGATGCCACGCCAGCATCGCGGCGGCGGTGATCGCGAGCGAGGTCCAGACGTGCGTGGGACGCCCGAGGCGCGATGCGGCGATCGCCAGCCCGCCCATCACGGCCGCTCGCGTGGCAGCCGGGGTGGCTCCGCCCACCAGCGCATAGACACCGATCAGCGCCAGCGCGGGCCAGGCGGCGAGTCGGCCGAGAAGCGGTTGGAGGGCGCCCTGGACGATGCGCGCAAAGACCGCGACCTTGAGGCCGCTCAGCACCAGCAGGTGGATCAGGCCGGTTGCGATCAGCGAGTTCTGTAGGCCCGGTGGTATTCCCTGCCGGACTCCCAGCACCACGCCGAGAAGAACCGCAGCGTGCGGGGCAGGCAGCGCCTGGCTCAGGGCGGCGGTGTAGTGGGCGCGCAGCCAGCCAGGCAGACCGGCGAGGCCGGAGCCCGCGTTGACGACGTCGAAGCTCGTCGCCGCGACCTCCAGGAACACCTGGCGTTGGGCCAGGTACGCACGGCGGTCGAACGTAGGGAGGTCTGTTGGCAGCGATAACTTCCCGCTCGCTTGCACCTGGTCGCCAAATCCGGATTCGGTCGGGCCGCGCCAGCGCACCATCAAGTTGCCGATCCCCGACACCGGCGCGCCTCCGATCAATACGCGGTCGGGTTCGACCAGCACCTCGGAGCCGCCGGCCGCTGGACGGCTGTCGTCCGTGACGCGACCGGTGATGGTCGCGATCTGACCCGCCAGTGCGATTGCGCGGGTGGACGCATGCGGATCCACGGCCGGCAGCTCCGCCCTCCCGACCCCCATCAAAGCCACAGCGATGGCGAGCATCACCACTGCGGGCCGGACCACGAGCGCCAGCGCGAGACAGGGCACGGCCAGGGCAACCGCGACAGCGCCGAGCGCCGGCCGCGAAGGCAGCATGACCACCGCGGCGGCGAGCGTCGCACACCATGTCAGGGCGACCACCAGCGCGGGGAAGCGAGCGAGCGCTTCTACCCCGGACGCGGTCCCCGAATGGATCACAAGGTGAGGTAGCGGCGGGCGACCGTGTAGTCGGCCTCGCTCATGCCGAGGATGTCGACGAGTTCGCGGGTGTTTTGAAACCCGCCGTAGTTCGTTCGGTAGTCGATCACATCCTGCGCGAAGGCTTCGGTGAAGCCGGGCACCGTCTCCAGCTCATTGAGAGTTGCGGTGTTGACGTTGGTGCGCGTGATGACAGTTCCGGACGTCGTCGTCGCGAACGCGACCTTCACCTGCTCGCCATCCGCGAGCCGGCCGGCGAGGTTCGGGAGCTTCGTGAGGTCGGCGTCGGGGCTCAGGCCGCCGGCCGCTGCGATGGCGTCGTACACGCGGCCACCACGCGGCACGCGGTAAAGGCCAGGATTCGCGACCGCGCCGACCACGTGCACGAGCAGTCCCGCCGGCGCCGGCACGTCAAGGGTCGCGTTGACGGGAGCAGGCGGGGCGGCGGTGGCGGCCGGCGAGCCCGCGGACGTATAGAGGTGGGCGCCCACCAATGCGCCGATGCCCACCATGACCGGCAGCGCGAATGCGAGAAGGCGCTTCCAACCTGGGGTCAGCTGGAGGTGGTTCCGCATGAGGCCGAGGCTAGGTGGCCGGAGCGAGAACGGGAACCCAGCCTGTTAAGGCTATCGGCCTGGTTCCCGAGGAAGGATTCGAACCTTCGGTCGAGGATCCAAAGTCCCCTGCCTTACCGCTTGGCTACTCGGGATCGCCTGCTTACTGGAAGTGGCCCCCGCACGCGAATGTGTGAAGTTCGGTGCGCAAAGGCTTCTGCGCCACAACAGTATGCGAAACCCGCCTCTCTGACGATCTGCCGTGACCTCGCGCCCGCCATCGGCGTTGGGTAATGGGATGAGAAAGACGCTCCTCGTGGCGATCCTCGTGGCGACAGCCGCGTGCGGCTCCTATCGCCTTCCCGGCCAGCCCTCGAGTGGCACGGGCACGGTGAGCGGGCAGGTGATGGCCTTTGCGTGCGGGGTGGTCGGGCCGGCCGCAAGGATATGCGTCCCGGCACCGGTCCCGCAACCGATCCTGCAACCGCCTGACGCGTGTGCGCCCGGCGTGCCGATAAAGAATGTATGTGGAACCATGCCGGTGCCCGGCTTGGAGCTCGATTTCACCAGCGGAGACACCACCACGATCACCAAGACCGACTCCACCGGCAGCTACTCGATCGAGCTCGCCACTGGGACCTGGACGGTCAGCACCAGGAACTACATGCGCATAGTGAGCGGCCCAACGATGGTGACGATGACGGCGGGCGCCAGCATCGTGGCCAACTACGTCGTCGAGTCGGGGATCGCCTTACAGTCCGGTCTCCCGGCCAATCCTTCCGGCTAAGGGACCAAATTGATCAGGCGGTCCGGGACGTAGACGACCTTCGACGGCCGGCGCCCGTCGAAGGCCGCGCGGACCCGATCGCTGGCCAGCGCCGCTTCCAGCGCCTTCTCTTGGGACGTGCCCACCGGGACCGTCAGCCGGTCGCGCACCTTGCCGGCGACCTGGACCACCAGCGTCACCTCGGGCACGGCAGCCGCCGCCGCGTCGTACTCCGGCCACTGCGAGTCCGCCAGCATGCCGCCCTCGCCCAGCCGCTGCCACATCTCCTCGCACATGTGCGGCGCCAGCGGGTTGAGCAGTTTGACGAGGACCCGGACCGCGGAATCCCACGCGGCGTCGCGTGCGCCCCCGTTCTGCAAGTGCGCCTGCATGGCGTTGGCCAGTTCCATCAAGGCCGCCACAGCCGTGTTGAAACGAAGCTCGTCGTAATGGTCGGTGACCTTCTTCACGGTCTGAGCGACCTTCCGCTTCAGGAGAACGGCGTCCGCCCCACCACCTTCCACCACGATGGAATCCGGCTCGAGGACCAGGCGCCACACCCGCTGCAGAAAGCGGACCACTCCATTGAGCCCTGCATCGGTCCATTCGACGTCTTCCTCCGGAGGACCGATGAACATCTCGTAGATTCGCCCGGCGTCGGCACCCTGCTGGGCCACGAGCTCGTCGGGCGAAACACCGTTGCCGGCCGACTTCGACATGACCTGGCCGAACCGCTTGACCATGCCCTGATTGAAGAGGCGCGCGAACGGTTCGATCGCATCGATCAGCCCCGCGTCATGCAGCACCTTGACGAAGAAGCGCGAGTAGAGGAGATGCAGGATGGCGTGCTCTACGCCTCCCGTGTACTGGTCCACCGGCATCCAGTGGTTCGCCATCTCAGGGTCGAAGGGCTGCATCGCGTCGGTCGGGCTCGCGTAGCGCAGGAAGTACCACGAGGAGTCGACGAACGTGTCCATGGTGTCCGTCTCGCGTCGTGCCTCACGCCCACACTTGGGGCAGGTGGTACGCCAGAACTCAGGGTTTTCCGAGAGCGGCTTGTACTCCTTGGGCAGCAGCACCGGGAGCTGGTCCTTGGGCACGGGGACGATGCCGTCCACCTCGCAGTAAACGATCGGGATCGGGCAGCCCCAGTAGCGCTGGCGCGATATCAGCCAGTCGCGCAGGCGGTACTTGACCGCGCGCTTGCCCTGGCCCTTCGACTCCAGGGAGGAACACACGCGCTCGAAACCGGTCGTGGTGTCGAGACCGTCGAACTCGCCACTGTTGACCATTACACCGGGGCCGGTGTAAGCCTGGCGCAACTCGCGCTGCGGACCCGTCGGAGGCGCGATGACCTCCCGGATCGGGAGCCCAAATCTCTCTGCGAATTCGAAGTCCCTCTCGTCGTGACCGGGCACCGCCATGATCGCCCCAGTGCCATAGGTCATCAGCACGTAATCGGCGACCCAGATCGGAATCCGCTCACCGTTGACCGGGTTGATGGCGAAGCCTCCCGTCGCGACCCCGGTCTTGTCGCGGTCCGTTGACAGACGGTCGATGTCGCTCGACTTGCGCGCCTTCGCGACGTACTCGCGCACCTTGGCCCGCTGCTTGTCGGTCGTGATGCGATCCACCAGCGGGTGCTCGGGAGCCAGCACCATGAAGGTGGCCCCGAACAACGTGTCGGGCCGCGTCGTATAGATGCGCATGGATTCGCCCTCGAGCCCAACCACTGGGAACTCGACCTCCGCGCCCTGGCTGCGCCCGATCCAGTTCGTCTGCATGACACGGACCTTGTTGGGCCATTGGTCGAGCAGCGCGAGGTCGTCGAGCAACCGGTCCGCGTAATCGGTGATCTTGAAGAACCACTGCTCGAGGTCGCGTTTCTCGACCTCGACGTCCGGATGTCTCCAGCACCGACCGTTGATGACCTGCTCGTTGGCAAGGACGGTCTTGTCCACCGGGCACCAGTTCACAGGCGCCATGGCGCGGTAGGCAAGGCCGCGCTCGTAAAACAGGAGGAACAGCCACTCGGTCCAGCGGTAGTAGTCGGGCAGGCAGGGGGTGACCTCGCGGTCCCAGTCGTACAGGATGCCCAGCATCTTGAGCTCGCGCTTCGCCTTCGCGATGTTTTCGCGCGTCCAGGTCTCGGGATGCAGGTCGCCCCGTTTCATCGCTGCGTTCTCGGCCGGCAATCCGAAAGCGTCCCAACCGAACGGATGCAACACCTCGAAGCCCTGCATGCGCTTCATGCGAGCAAGCACATCGCCCATCACGTAGTTGCGCGCGTGGCCGACTGTGAGGTCGCCGGACGGGTATGGATACATGACCAGGTCGTAGAACTTGGGCTTCCCCGAGCCGTCCTCCGCCTTCATCACCCCGCGCTCGGCCCACAGCTTCTGCCACTTGGGCTCGATTTCCTGCGGTACGTAGGCGCTTCGCCTTGGCCAGCTCATGTTGAACCTTGAATTCTATTTTTTGGAGCAGCTTCCCGCGCGCGCAATACGAGCGGCACGAGTTCGTGGCCCACGATTGCGGCCAGGACCAGCGCGGCACCCGCAGCCTGGACCAACCCGAAGCGCTGGCCGGCCAGAGCCACCGACGCCACGACCGCCCACGCCGGTTCGGTGGCCAGGATCAAAGCCGTCCGGCTCGCGTCGATGTGCGCCTGCGCCCAGGTCTGGACGTAGAACGCCAAAGCCGACGCAAAGACGCCCGTGACGACGATGGCGAACCAGACACCGGAGGTCGGGAGCCGCAGCGACCACGAACCCCCAGCCGTGAAGATCAGTGCGCTGGTCCCCATCTGCACCATCGCGAGCGGTGCAGCTTGCAGGCCGGGGGACCAGCGGCTCAGAAGCACGATATGAAGGGCGATCAGGATCGCCGCACCCACCATCAGGACGTCGCCGATACCGAAGCCCGCGGGGCCGCCGGTCAACATCGCCACCCCGATCAACGCACAGACGGCGGCGACCACGGTACGGCGGTGCAAGGTCACACCGAACAAGCGATCTATCAATGGGGTGAACACGACGAACAAACCTGTGATGAGACCGGCGTTCCCCGGGCTGGTCGTGGCCAGTCCCAACGTCTGCAGCAGGTAGCCACCCGCCAGCACCGCACCCGCGATGAGGCCGACCTTGAGCTCCCTGCGGGTTGGCAGCCGGCGAACCAGGGCCACCATGACGAGCAGCGCAAGCAGAAAGCGCAGTTCCAGGAAGGGCAGCGTCGGGTACTGTGTGATCGCGTTCTTGACCAGGACGAAAGTCCAGCCCCAGACCACTGTCACCGCGAGCAAGAAGAGGACGTAGATCAATGAAGCGACTGTGGGCGCCGTGGCGCATGGAGTACATCACCGAGGAGCCGCGGCCCGGCTGCCTGTTCTGTCGCGTCATCGCGCAGCCCGATGACAAGGACGCCGAGCTGGTCGTCTGGCGACCGGAGGGCGCGGTCGTCATGTTGAACAAGTTTCCGTACAACGCCGGACATGCGATGGTGGCTCCGTCGGCGCACAAGAGCGGGCTCGAAGACCTCGACGACGCCGAGAGCGGCGACCTGATGCGTGCGTTGAGGCGGACGATCACGGTCCTGAGGGCCGCGCTGAACCCGGAAGGCTTCAACATCGGCGCCAACATCGGCCGCGTAGCGGGCGCGGGCATGCCCGACCACGTCCACCTTCACGTGGTGCCGCGCTGGAACGGCGACACCAATTTCATGCCCGTGCTGGGCGACGTCAAGGTGGTCAACGAGCACCTCATGCAGACCGCCGCGAAACTTCGCGAGGCGTTTGCGTCCAGCTGACCCTTCCTCCCACGATCGTCGCCGTCACCCGGCCATCGTCGACGACGGTCATGTCGCACAGCTTGCCCGGGCGAAGCGATCCAAGCTCTGCTTCCATACCCACCGCATAGGCTGCGCCGGCGGTGTAGGCCCGCAGCGCCGAGGCGCGCGAGACGGCGAGCTCACGGTGCCAGCCGGCCCGTCGCCGCCAGGCGGTCGCGGCGTCGATCCCGAGCATGGGGTCGGCCGATTCCACCGGTGCGTCGGAGCCGAAGGCGAGCCTCGCTCCGGCTCGTTCTAGCGCACGCCATGCATACGAGTGGGCGGTGACCCTCGGCCAGAACCGGTCGGCCAGCTCGCGGTCTGCCGCGGCATGGATCGGCTGCATCGACGCGATGACTCCGATGCGCGCGAAGCGCGGCAGGTCTTTCGGATCGACGCACTGGGCGTGCTCGATGCGCGGCCGCCAGTACGGCCACGTCCGACGCCGCCGCGACAGGGCGTCGAGGGCCCGCCGGACCGCGCCGTCGCCGATGGCGTGGAGGCACACGTTGAGCTCGGCGCGCGCGCAGCGGTCGATCATGTCTGCCAGCTCGGCCTGCTGGAGCCGCGCATGCCCGGAGCCGTCGAGCATCTCCGCGGTGCGACTGCCCAGCGATCCATCGAGGAACGCCTTCACGCCCCAGATCCGGAGCCATGGGTCTCCCCAGCCGGACCGCACACCCATCCGCTCTGCGTGGTGCAGGTCCGCAAGAGGCAGGTTGTAGGTCACGCGGACCTTCAACCGTCCCTTCGAGTGCAGGCGCTGGAGGGACCCGAACCCACGCGCGCTGTCCATCGAGTGGACCGCTGTCACACCCATGCGCGCGAGTTCGTCCAGGGCGCGCGCCATCCCGGCATCGAGAAGGGAGCCGGCGGCGCGCGGCACGATGTCGAACACCGCCTGCATCGCCGTTTCGCGCAGGATCCCGGTCGGCTCTCCGAGCTCATCGCGATCGATCAGGCCGCCCGGTGGGTCAGCGCTCGCCCGGTCGATGCCCGCCAGGCGAAGCGCCACGCTGGAAACCCACGCCGAATGACCGTCCTTGCGGCGAAGGTAGACAGGCCGCCCGGTGGCGGCCTCATCGAGATGCCGCCGCGTTGGAAACGCCGGGTCCGGCCAGGCGTCGTTGTACCAACCGGACCCGATCACCCAACCGTCCTTCGGGAGCCGTGCCGCCCAGCGCTCGACGCGCGCCAGCACCTGCCCTAGGCTCCGGATACCGGTGAGCTCGAGGATCAGGTTCCGGTCGGCGAGCCCCTCGAGGTGGATGTGCGAGTCGATCAAACCCGGCCACGCACGGCCGCGCAGGCGCACGATCTCGGCAGTGCGACCGGCCGCCGCGCGAGCCCCGTCACCAACCGCGAGAATCCGTCCGTCCGGCCCTGCAGCCACCTCCGGTTCGCAGCCGGCGAAGAGGCGTGCCAGGGTCATAGACCGTACGTCTTGGCGATGATCTCCTTCATGATCTCGTCGGTCCCGGCGCCGATCCGCGCCAGGCGTGCGTCACGCCAGGCCCGCTCGACGGGGAACTCGCTCATGTAGCCATGGCCGCCCAGGATCTGGATGGCCTCGTCGGCCACCTCGCAGGCGACCTGGGTCGCGAGCAGTTTCGCCTGTGAGATCTCCCGCACCGGGTACTCGCCCTGGTCCCACTGTTTGGCCGTCTGGTAGACGAAGGATTGAACGCCCGCGATCTTGGTACCCATGTCGACGAGCTTGTGCTTGATCACCTGGAACTGGGCGATCGGCTGGCCGAAGGCCTTGCGGTTGCGGGCGTATTCCACCGTGTACTCAAACACGCGCGTGGCCCCGGCGATCGCGCCGGCGGCGGCGATCATGCGCTCCCCCTGCAGCTCCCACATCAGGTTCTTGAAGCCTTCGCCCTCCTCGCCGATGAGATTGGCGACAGGCACGCGGCAGTCCTCGAAAAGCAGCTCCGCGGTGTCCGAGGAATGCATGCCCAGCTTCTTCAGGGTCCTGGTGACCTCGAAGCCGGGCGTGCCCTTGTCGATGAGGAGCAGGTTGTAGCCCTTGTGGCCCCGCTCACGGTCGGTCTTGGTCACGACCAGCGCCCAGTGACAGCGCGCGCCGCTGGTGATGAAGATCTTGCGGCCGTTGACGATGAAGTGATCGCCGTCGCGGCGCGCGACAGTTGTGATTCCGGCCACGTCAGACCCTGCATCGGGTTCGGTGATGGCGAGCGCCGCGATCTGGTCGCCCTGGATGGCCGGGACCAGCCACCTGCGCTTCTGCTCCTCGGTGCCGAATTTGAACACGGGCGGGGTGGCCATCTCCGCCTGGACCGCCACGGCCATGCCCAGGCCACCACAGCCAGCCCTCGCCATCTCCTCGGACAGGACGACAGCGGAGAAGTAGTCGCCTCCCTGGCCGCCGTACTCCGGCGGGTAGCGCAGCCCGAGGAAGCCGAGCTCACCAAAACGCTTGAAAATCGAGTTCGGGAAGGTCTTCTCCTCCCATTCCTCGAGGTGCGGCTGCACCTCTTTCTCGAGGAACTTTCGAATGTGGAGCCGCAACTCCTCGTGCGCGTCGGTGAAGTACATCGGCATGGAGTTTAGGCTGGGGGCGGCCCCCCAGCGGCTTGCGGTATGATTCCCGAGTCCTCAGCCGGGCGCGCGCAGGGCGCACCTCTCACCGAGTTCGGGACCCCCTTTTAAGAGATCACGCACGTCTGGGAGTTGGATTGGGCTCTGTAATCAAGAAGCGGCGCAAGAAGATGCGCAAGCACAAGCACAAGAAGATGCTGAAGAAGACCCGCTGGGCGCGGCGCGC
>CAAGKR010399457.1_pt1 | contig 13891 bp, 10 predicted proteins | sample 2556971 | NCBI WGS metagenome assembly CAAGKR01 (sample SAMEA5207829, study PRJEB30636) | soil metagenome | biome: forest; feature: boreal; material: soil | place: USA | collected 2011-09 | depth 1 m | reverse complement strand
TTGAAATCATAACCATGTATTGGCATATGCCGCTAAAATACAACCAATCCTTAACCACTTCATAACCATCTTACTCTTTCCAAGTTTGTTGGTTTCCTCCATAATCGCCCTGGTTGACTATTTGCTCTGTTGTTTAGAGCAGGCCATGCTCGGTGCCTGTTTATTGATTGACAATGTATCAGTTTTTTTGAAAGTGAGGCCATTCTATGCGCTTCCCTTCCCGCTCAAAGTTGAGCATCCTATTTTCCCTCTTTGCCATTGCCGCTGTTGTTGGCGGTTTTGCAGTGACCGGAGCACTGCGAGGACAGTCCAAAGCCCACGCTGCTACTTTGATGCACCTGGATTGCTCGCAGAAGTCACTTACCTGTACGGAAGTATACGACTCCGAGGCAGTCTTCGGGCAAGATGTGTATGTTGGACACGATGAGCCGTCGACGCTCTTCTACTCCAATGCGCCTGGTTCGGGCAACCGTATGAGCTACCAGCTCACACTTCCCAAGGATCCCACGCCAACTGCACCGCTTACCCCTGGAAAGGCCTACAATTTCCAGCTTCACCCGGCCTTCTGGTTCGGTATGGCCATGTGCGACACGCAATCTTTCCCTGAACAAGTCAGCACTTGTACCCCGGATAGCGATAAGAACATCGTTGATCCGGCAATTAGTTCGCAACATCCAGGGACGGCGTTCATGGAGATGCAGTTCTACCCTCCCGGTTGGGCGCCATGGCCCGCGGGCAATAGCTGCGATGCGACAAAGTGGTGCGCCGCGCTTAACATCGACAGCCTCTCGCAAAACCCTGTCGCCGGTACGAATGGCGCATGTGTAGGTCTCGCTGGTGTTGAGCCTGTCAATTTCGCCTTCATCACCAAGAGCGGTGTTCCGCAGCCAAATTCACCACCGAATCCACTACAATCAACTATTAATACCTTCACTCCTGACCCCAATGCAGATCTCTTCATGAACTCCGGGGACAGGCTGACAGTCACGTTGCACGATACGGCGCATGGCCTGCAGATCGTTATTCACGATCAAACAACGGGTCATACCGGTTCGATGAAGACGAGCGCTACGAATGGTTTCGGCCAGGTCCCATTCACCGGCGCGTGCAACAACATTCCTTATGACTTCCATCCCATGTACAGCACCTCGTCTGAGAAGACCCGCGTGACCTGGGCAGCGCATTCGTATAACATCGCCTTCGCCGATGAGATCGGCCACTTCGACTACTGCAATGGTACTGGTACGATTGCTATTGGCGGCTCTTGCCCAACCGGCAATACTGAGGGCAATGCTGCTAATACTGAGCCGACTGATGGCGATGACGGGGGATGTTTCCCCGCCAGTGCATCGACGCTCGTCCAGGTATCCGGATGTCTGGGTACCAACACTGGCTTTGATGGTGTTCCATACACCCCGGTCTGGCCGGATGGCAATACCAAACTGCATCCAACCTCGCTTCTGTTCACGAGCCCTCTGACAGGTTCAGGATACAGCGTGAACTACAGCCGTATGGCATTCGAAGCGGATCTACCTCGCATCGAGACCGCCGGTGCTAGTTCGAGTCCTAACCTCTGCGACCGTCTTACTGGGATTGGTTGCACGTTGATTCCATCTACCGACGATGGCCAACCTGCTCAGTTCTATCCGTTCTTCAGTATCAATAATATTGGAGGCAGTTGCGTTTGGCAGCTCGGAAACCATATCCCAGGGAGCAAGAATGACTTCGGTCAGAATGCTGAGTACGGCACGCTGCTGAACTCGACCTACACCACAGTCGGAGGTGGAGCGACTACACGGTACAACAACTTCCGCCAGATTCTTTCCAAGAACCCGTGCGCCGCTAACAATTGAGATCGTCTTCGATTAGCTAACGGGAGGGCTGCTTCTCTGAGGCAGCCCTCCTTTATGCTGTATAGCATCGAAACTGGCTAGCAGGAGAGGAAAAATTGGTCTTGTTTGAGAAAAGGATTCACCAGCTTTCCCTGCCAATTCTACAAGCCTGCTAGTCGACTGTAATAGTAAACGTCGCATCTTCCTCGGAGGGCACACAGAGGGAGACCTTTTTACAGATGGCACTCCCGGAAAAGTCTAACGCGACTGTACCAGCGCCCATAGCGGCGAATCGCCAGATGCAAGCGTTGCTCGGTTTCCAGACGTATCCAGAAGGTTGTTGCAATTGGAGCATCCCTTGAGAAGTTGTGGGACCTTGCCACGCCACACCGAATGGCATCTGTACCTCAATCACATCACCTCTATGGGCCTTGATGACAGTACTCCCCTGTTTGGGCTCTACTGTGACATCTGGCGCTGCCGGTGCCGTGCTCACCACCACGTCGCTGGGGCAGCCGTAAGTCTTACCGTATCCCGGTACGGTACCAGGCGTGGGAATTGACGAAGGGGTAGGAGGAGTAGAGCCAGTCGCCGTGCTGCTACTTCTCGTTCCACAAGTCGCCAGTACGAACGCAAAGATGACAACGAAGAGAATGGTATACAGACCCTTTTTTTGTCTAAGAACGTGGGTTGAACACATTGCTGAGACCCCCTTGTCTTTCTTAATCTCTGTTTCTGATAAAAAGATCTCATTGATTGATGAGAACCCCTCCATTACAAGACGTTTCCTGGCACCAGAAGTTCCAGCAAAGCGGGTAGCTTGATCCAATCTCCGGTTAGTTGACAAGGAGGGTTGCTTCTCTGAAGTAGCCCTCCTTTTTATGCTGGACGCAACAAGAAAGAAGTGGAAGAGCTTTGAAACGTGCTGGCAAGGAAAGGAAAATTGGGGTATACTGCTCAAATGTGTTGCGCTTCAAGTACCTTTGGGCTACTGTCGTTCGCAATAATGAGGGAATTTACATATATGTACTAACATTGTAGGGCATTCTATGTTACAATGTACTACTGTGTGTTGTTGTGTTTATTCTTCCGAGTCATTGGAAGACACTTTCAGGATGCCGGGGTTACATTAAAGCAGCGGAGCAGAAGGACTGCATGGAAACGAATATTCAAACATCACCACAGGAAGATATGTATTCAATTGTCGAGCGTGTCGCGCGTATCGTCTCAGGTGTGCGCGGCCCGCATCCAGATTATGCCCAGATCGCCTCAGAATTAGCCCCTGTCATCCCTTTTGATGTTTTTGGTATCGTACTCTTGCGGCATGATCGCCAGGCCCTGCGTGTGACCGTATGCTCACAGGAAGTGGGTCAGTGGATGTCCCGCTATCACCAACATCCCCTGGAAGACTCCATGCTTGAGCATCTTCTGCGAAGCAGAGCGGAGCAGCAATCGAACGTGCTTGCAGCCAGCGATGCGTCGGCGGCTCAGAATCAGGGTCAGGCACCGGCGCGTGGCGTCGTAGATGCAGATAACATTGAAGATGACCCTCATTCTATGCTCATTCGCGTGTATCCGGTCGGCCTGGATGGTACGCCGGCGGAGTGTGGCGACGCGCTAAGCGGCCATCCGCAGCTCCGCGCTACGCTTATCACGCCCTTAATAGTCGATGATCGTTTGCTCGGCTCGCTCGAACTTGGCAGTCTCTCACCGCGCGCCTATCAGCAAGAACAGACCCTGCGCATCATTCAGGCTGTTGCTCGTGTGCTGGCCGCTGCTATCGAGAGCGCCCAGGCCGAAGGCAATGTCCAGATACAGGATCGCCAGCGCCAGGAGTTGCGCAAAGTCTCCAGCGCCCTTACCTCGCAGATGGACCTTGCAACCATCCTGCGCCGTATCGTCGAAGGCATTGCTACTGCTCTGCATGTGGCCTCGGCCATCGTCACGCTCGACCGGCGGGCCGGTTGTCTGCGGCTTGAAGCACAGCATGGCATGCCTGCTGATATGCTGCAAAAAATCATCAGCGGCAAGCAAGTGCTCAGCGATCAAACCATTATCGGCTTCACCTTGCGCCGCCGTCAACCGGGTGTTTCAAATGATATCGCGCAGGACGAACACTTCCCGGCTAGCTCGGACTTCGCCACGCAACTTGGGATGCGCTCGGTCTTCAGCTACCCTCTTATCGTCGGTTCCACCGTCTTCGGCGCGCTTTTGCTTTTCTCTCCCGAACCGGGCGGCTTTACCCCGCTCAAAACCGACATTCTCTCACTTTTTGCAAGCCAGGCCATGATTGCCATTCACAATGGTATGCTGCTCGAGGCCGTGCGCGAACGCCAGCGTTTTCAGCAAACTATTGAGCAATTAGAAAATGCTCTACAGAATCCCCTCGATCCGCAGCAGGAACAGGCTCTGCTTGAAAACGTGCGTGCCGAGACCGAACGCACCTTTGGCATTAACTTCACCAGTTTGTTGCGTTACATCAGTGATCGTCTGCTGACGCGCAGCGAACGTGATTTCCAGTCACTCTTGCAAACCCTGCAAAGCGAGAGTGCCCACCCTGTTACACTACCAGCCGATTTCGTGCCGCAGTCAATGGAGGCCGGTTCGCAGGCGAATGCTCCTCTCGCGTCAACCGAAGCCGCCAGAGAGGAAGGGGCCGCCGAGCTTATGCGCACGGCAGAAGCGGCTCTCGAGCGCGCTGGCTTACTGGGAAATGTGAGCGCCGCTTTCACCGCCATGCTCGATCCTGTCCGCACCTCCAGCAGAAGCACTTTTTCTATGCCTCACCTCTATGAGCGTGTCACGCGCAACATACAGGACCCCTGGTTCATCGTCGATCTTCAAGGGCATTGTATTTACGTCAATCCCGCCGCCGAAGCCCTGTGTGGCGTGCGTCTTGACCTGGACAAGGCAGGGAACATCGCCTTCGAGTCGCAATTAATAGCAGCGCAGCAGGAACCTCTTTTCCCGAGCATTCAGGAACTTACACTGACGGGGGCTTTGGCCGGTCTGCTGCCGCGCATACGCAACCTTGAAGAAGTACAGACATACCTTCAGGAATTTATCACGCTTGAAGTACCTGATAAGTACAGCGCGGAAACGCTCCAGCATATAGGTGAAGACGAAGAAAATATGCCGCGCCTCAATCCTTTGCCGAGAAATACTTTACGCTGCGTGATTGCCTCAGAGCCGGTGCAAAGGCAGACCGCTCCTGCGCGTGAGGAGTCCGTTGATACGAGCCGGCTGTACAGGCGGAGTATGCCAGCTTCCAGGTTGCGCTCCACCAGCTCGTTTGCCATGTTGCTTGACAATGCGCCGAGCGACCGTCACTACCAGCTTATGCGCTATGCTCTATATGACCGGCACAACGAATTAATCGCCCATGCTTTGCAAATTCACGACATAACGGATCAGATGCTCGACGAGCGCAATAAATCGACCCTGCTTTCTTCTGTATCTCACGATCTGCGCACCCCGTTGACCTCTATCAAAGCCGCTGTTAGCAGCCTGTTGCAGCCTGGTGTAGAGTGGGACGAGAAGATGCGCCGTGAAATGTTGGAAGATATTGATGCCGAATCAGATCACCTGGATGAGTTGATTGACTCCATGGTCGAAATGTCGCGCATCGACATGGGTGCCCTCGCGCTGGAAAAAGAATGGAGTGATTTACAGGAAATCGTCCATAGTTCCCTCTCGCGCATCAAACAAACCTTCGCGGGTCGTCGCATTCAGGTGACGTTTGAGCCAGATTTACCGCTTATCTACGTTGATTACTTGCAAGTGAAGCGTATATTGTATAATCTTCTGGAGAACGCTGCTCGTCATAGCCCATCCGATGAAAATATACAGTTGATCGCGCAAACCGTCTCGCTGGAGATGTCCGGTGAAAAAGCGTCTGACGGCGCGTTACGCTGTGTGCGTGTGCAGGTAATCGATCAAGGCGGAGGAGTGCCGGAAGAGGAGCGCGAGCGTATTTTCAAATCGTTTTACAGTCCTGATGGTCATACCGGTCTGGGATTGGCAATCTGTCGTGGTATCGTTGAAGCGCATCACGGGCGTATATGGGTGGAACCTGTCCCTGGTGGCGGAGCCTGTTTTGTCTTTATTCTCCCCATTGCCCCGTGAAGGAGTTCTAGCTTCATGAAAACAAAAGAAAAACGCATACTGGTGGTCGAGGATGATCCATCCATTCAACGTATCCTCAAGCGCAGTTTGCTGGTGAATGGTTACGAGGTAACGGTGGTTGATTCTGGACGCCAGGCAGTGGAGTTAGTGCGCACCCAACAGCCCGACCTGATCTTGCTGGATCTGTGTTTACCAGGTGATATTGATGGGATGGAAGTGTGCGTTCGCGTTCGCGAGTTGTCCCAGGCTCCCATAATTGTGGTTTCGGCCCGTTCGGAAGAGCCGCTGAAAGTGCAGGCGCTCGACCTGGGAGCCGATGATTACCAGACCAAACCATTTCACACGGAAGAATTGTTGGCGCGCGTGCGTTCCTGCCTGCGACGCGCAGCCACGCAAGATGCGGAAAACCTCTCCAAACCCGATATCATCTGTACCACTGATGGCTATTTGCGCATGAACCTGATGCGCCACCAGGTATTCGCTGGCGAGGAGAAAGTCAATCTCACACCTACCGAATATGAACTGTTACACCAACTTATGTTAAACGCGGGCAAAGTGATGACCCATCGCGTCCTTTTGCGCGAAGTCTGGGGGCCTGAATATGGCGACGAGGCAGATTACCTGCGCGTTTACGTCCGCCAGTTGCGGCGCAAAGTGGAACCGGAATCCTCGCAGCCACGCTACATTCTTACAGAACCCGGCGTAGGCTATGTATTTAATGAGCAAGTGGTGTTCCAGCAGGAATCGGGAGTCGCTTTATAAAATCGCACCACAGGTGTAGGGATTTTAACGTAATCTTAACGAGTTTTTACGACATTTTTATGGTTGGCTCTATCCATTTGTCGTACACTGCATTATGGGGTTGTATGTGGTTCGTTATTAGTAAGGGTAGGGTGAGACGTTATGTATCAGCGGAAGCACGACAGAGGTATACACAGTTCAAACGCAGACCGTTTGTGGCCTGTGCCAAAATCAAATACTCTCTCAAGTAAACGCTTGAAGGTGCTGATTTTGGGGACCGGTGATCATCAAGATCATTTTATACAGATTCTGGCTGCGAATGTTCAGAAGTGGGGTTACGAAGCCACTATACTCTCTAACGATACGGTAGCAGGAGAAGGAAACGCGTGTAATACTGAGGTAGTAGGAGATGTTCTGGTGTACGACCTGGACGACCCTCTCCATATGCCAACTGTACCGGCGGGTAAAACGAGCGAGGACGCATCGTTTGCCCCGCCCTATCTGACGAGTTCAGATAAAGGGTGGCCGCGTGTTCGTCTCATGATAGCCTTGAGTAGTCGCTCTGTTTCGCGATTCGCGCTTGAACAAATCGGGGCGGTCGCTCTGCTTTACAAGCCAATTCAAATTGAACGATTACAGCGCTACTTGCAGGCCTTTCAACAGGTTTTACTCGGCGAGTCGGAAAGCATCAGTAGCGATGCTTTGCCCCGGTCTGCCGCCAGCACGGCGGTGGGCAAGGGAGAGCATCGGTGCGCTGAACGGTCAGCGCGTATTCTGGTGGTTGAGGATCATCCGCGTGTGGCTGAAACGATCCTGCAATGCCTGGAGTGTGAGCCACGCTATGATATCAGAATCGCGGAAGACGGCCTGAATGCTCTTGAACAATACGTTGCATGGCGGCCGCATTGTATTGTTACCGACCTGCTTTTGCCCTATATGGATGGCTATCAGGTCATGCGCACCCTGTCGGCGGCTACCACGCGGCAAATGCCTGCATTTGTGGTGATTAGCGCGCTTACGCAGCATGAATTGCCAGAAAGTCACGTATATCCACAGGGGAAGAGCGTTGTTTTTATTGACAAGCCGTTTCAGATTGAAAACTTATTGGATGCCGTTGAGCAAGCGCTGACTTAGTAAAAAGGCCTCCTGAAAAGACATATAAGTAAAAGGATCGAGGGATCATGGAGTCGCAAGACCTCATCATGGATGGAGATTTACAAACACTCGGACTCCAATCCATATTGAAAATGCTCGCCCTGAGCGGGAAAACAGGTACGCTGTTTATACAGTCGGGACGAGAGACGCTTTCAATTAGCCTGCGCAAGGGCCAGATCGTCTCCTTGCGAGAAGAGGGGGTCAACCAACCTGACTTGCTGACTATGCTCTGTCTGATGAATAGACTCGATCCACAACGAGCGCAAGCTGTGCGCGAGGCCGCGCAGGGCAATATGCAGGTAGCCCTGCCTTTTCTGGTCGAGCAGCGCCTGATGACTCCCGCCGAGATGCAGCAGCGCCTGGAATTTGCTATAACGCAATCGATTAGTCATGCGTTACGCTGGGTCAACGGGCGTTTTTCTTTCCATCGCCGCGTGGTCACGATGGAGGTGAGAATGCAGCCCCTCGATGTCGATAGCGTGCTGCTTGAGGCTCTGCGCCAGGCGGACGAATGGGAAGAGATGAGCGATAATTCCCTCACGCGCGCGATGATGGCGCGCTGGCTCCCCGAGGTGAGTAACGATGTGCGCAGCCTGGGATTGAGCCAGGATCATATCGATGTGCTGTGTCTTGCCAATGGTGAAGTGCCACTGCAAGCGATGGCCATGGCCTTGATGCTGCCCGAAGCGCGCGTTGCGCGTATCCTCGCCCGCCTGTTTGAACTGCGCCTGGTAGAAATGGTTGATACCGCCCTGGAAGGCGAACTTCAGCAAGACCTCACCAACATTATTATCATGTCTCAGCATACGCTTGCGCAGCAACGGCAAAACTCCGCCCCTGACCAGCATCTCCTCGGACTGATAAAGACGCTTTCTCAATGCATCAATGGCTTGCTGATTCATCATGGCATGTATGCGAAAGCGCTGCGAGGGCGCGGCCAGCTTCCTGTAGCGGATATTGTGAGCTACCTGGAAAAGCGTTTTGCCGGGTCATTGCAATTGATGGCAACGCAGCAATTTCCCATTCTGGAAACGGCCAGCTTCGTCAATGGACAACTTGACTGTAGCGAAATATTTAACCTGAATAACCTGGTGCGCGGAGAGCAATTAGAAGAGTTTTACTGGGAAGCGGTGCGCGGGTTGGCAGTGTTTTTGCGTACCGTATTTACAACATTGTTGAATGATGAGGTGGGAAATTCATACACGGGGCGACAACTGAACGTGGTCTGGAAAGCATTCCTGACGGAAGTAGACCAGGAGATACAACAGTACCAGCTTTACCGCGCCGGGCAACATGCTCAGAACACGCGCAATCGTTTCAACGATTCTGCCTTCCAGAGCGATGTCAACTGGAAAGGCGCGGCGCAGAAAGATGGCACCCCTCACTGGTCGCCTGAGTGGCAAAGGAGGTCAATCTAAATGATGGAACCGATACCAACGGTGTTAGTGGTGGACGATAGTCCCACGGTGCGGAAGATTGTGCAAATGACGCTGCAACGTGAACATATTCGCGTAATTACTGCCGGTGATGGTCTCAGCGCTCTAACCTCGGTGGCGGATGAAATGCCCGCGCTTATTTTGTTAGATATTCAACTCCCGCGCATGGATGGCTATACCATTTGTCAGATTGTACGAAAGAACTTGCAGTTTCGCGCAATACCTATTATTATGCTCAGTGGGAAGGATGGATTGTTCGATAAGATGCGCGGTCGTCTGGCCGGATCAACTGAGTATTTAACCAAACCGTTCGACTCGGTGGAATTGGTTCAGACCGTCAAGAAGCATCTTGCCGGTTGGCAGCAACGGATGCCTGCGCAGCAATATGAAGGGATGCGCACGCGACTCCGACGGCGTGGGTAGAGCTACTTGTCCGATATCTCCTCGTAATAGGGTTATCTGGCAAGCATTGCACGGCACTAAACACAAAATCGGCTTTGTCGATAGCCCTTCTTTCCCATATGCCAGGCGCAGGCTATTGCGTCGTTACAAAGGAAAGGTATACTAGGATGCCAGGACATAAAGTACTCGTGGTAGACGATAGCTGGACAGAGTTGGCTATGATCGCGACGCCGTTACGTAATAGCGGTTTTGATGTTGTTACCGCTGTAGATGGCGATGAGGCTTTTGAAAAAGTGTTCAGAGAGCAACCGGAGTGTATTGTATTAGATGTGGTGTTGCCGAAACAAAACGGCTTTCAACTGTGCCGCAAACTCAAGAGTTTCGAGGCCAGCAAAAATATACCCATCATTTTGTTGACGAATAAAAATACCGCACTCGATAAGTCCTGGGGGTTAAGGCAGGGCGCGGATATGTATATGACAAAGCCGTTTAGCGAAGATGAGTTGATCAGTAACGTTCGTCGTCTTGTTTAGTTCTTATGAGTGAAGTTCCAGGAGCCTGATGATGTTTCAACGCGATGCAAGGGTGCAGCCACAATCACCTACGGGCGCATTGCGGCGTGACGGGAATGCTGCTGCCCTTCCCCCACAAAGGGAAGGCACCACTCTCGGCGCTTCGCGTGGATTGCCTGCCAATTTGACAAACCCGCAAGACCTGGCAAATGTTTCGTTAGAGGCCACGGTAGTCGGTGAGAGCCATTTAATTTTTACGTTAGCGGAACGCGAATTGGCGTTGAAAGCTGGACACATTCAGGGCGTGGAACGTCTGGCGGATGTCACTCCTCTACCACATGTTGCTCCCTGGGTGATCGGTGTCATCAATTTGCGCGGCTCCATTGCCTCGGTGGTGGATCTGAGAGCTTTCCTGGGGATGGAAGTTCTCCCCCACAATCCGCGCACACGGCTGTTATCAGTCAAATTCAATGAGATGGTCATCTGCCTGGTCGTTGATAGTGTGAGCGAGATGATATCTATTCCACCCGCAGCCATCATAACCGATACGCGCCGGGCGACGATCCCCCAACGGCTGACGCCTTTCGCTGAGGGAACAGCTCTCCTGGGTAAACGCAGTGTCATTCTATTGGATGCCTCTCGTTTGCTTTTCTCTGAAAAGATGCAGCATTATGCATAAGTGTGAGAAAGGGAGAGAGTTGGACGTTGTGCCAATAAAGTGAAATGACTTGAAAGGCGGATTGCGGAACGAAAGCGTTTTCGAAAAGCGATTCGCCTGTCATGAAGAGGCGCAGATGCTGCTTGCCTCAATAAATAAGCTGCTTCACAAAAGAGGAGACCTGGCGGATGAATGATACCGATAAAGGTGGAATGACAGTAAGCTCACTGTTGTTGACAGGCCTTATTGTCTCGCTTGCCCTACCCGAGATTGCTTTACTAATCCTGGGTGTGTTAAAAGGGAGCGCCGATCCGAACTTCACATATGTAGTAGTCGGGGCCGCGCTCGTAGTGCTGGTGGGAGTGCTGGGAGTCAACTATTTTGTGCGACGCAAAATCCAGAATCGGCTCTTGAGCCTGGTGGATGCGTGTCGCAACTTCGCCGGTGGAGATCGAGCGGTTCGCGCACCAGTCACCGGTGATGATGAGTTTGCTATGCTTGCCATGTCGATGAACTCACTTCTCGACAGCCAGAACTTTACAGCGGGTGGCTCTTCAAGTAGCAACAGCAACATCGGAAGCGATGCCGCGGCCCTGCAAGCTCAGATCGAAAAACTCCTTCAGGAAGTAAGCGCGGTAGGCGATGGCGATTTGCGTGTCCAGGCCGAGGTAACGCCTGATACGCTGGGCGTGCTGGCCGACTCGTTTAACTATATGATTGAGGAACTGGCGAAAGTTGTCGGACGTGTGCAAGCGACGGCGGTGCAAGTGACGAACGGTACCCGCCGAATTCTTGATCGTTCCGCCGAACTGGCGCACGCCACCGAGGCGCAGGTAGGTCAGATCTCCCAGACCACGCAGGCTGTGGAAGAACTGGCTACCTTCATCCAGAATGTTGCCCATAACGCTCGCCTGAGCGCGGAAGCAGCCCAGGATGCGTTGCGCAACGCTAACGTCGGTCAGAACGCGGTGCGCCAGTCAATTGAGGGTATGGTACTCATTCGCGAAAACGTGCAGGAAACCTCGAAGAAGATCAAACGCCTCGGCGAGCGTTCCAATGAGATCAGCGAAATTATTCGTATCATCGAAGACATCGCTGACCAGACGAACCTGTTGGCCCTGAACGCCGCCATCCAGTCCGCAATGGCTGGTGAACATGGACGAGGATTTGCGGTTGTGGCCGATGAGATCCGCCTGCTGGCAGAACGTTCAACCGAGTCGACAAAACGTATTGAAACCCTCGTCAAGAGTATTCAGGGCGACACCTATGAAGCCGTTGTCGCTATGGAAGATAGCACCCAGGAAGTGGTCAAGGGGTCGTCGCTCGCCGATGACGCGGGTCGCGCCCTGAACTCCATCTATACTGCGGTGGAAAGACAGGCGCAGATGATCGAAGACATCGCCCGCGCCGCCAATGAGCAGGCTCAGGTTTCTGAAAATGTGGCGGTTGCTATGGGCGAGATTTCGGAAACGACGCGCCAGACGAATGTCGGTACACAGGAAGCATCGATGAGCGTCAGTTATCTGGCGGAACTTGCCGACCAGTTACGCGCCTCGGTCTCGACCTTCCGCTTGCCAGAACGCGCGAATCAAATGGTGGACGTTTTCCCAGAAATGAACCAGATGCAGGCTCTGCCGGTGGGCAACGGCGACCAGTATTACCAGCAAGATATGGCTATGAACAATGACTGGAATTCGGGCTTTTCGTCTGACTTCCTCTCTTTGCCACAGCCGCAAGAGTCCGATAATGCGGGTGCCTACCAGTACGCCTTTAGCAACCAGCAGGATTTCGGCTCGCAGCCTGGTTTTGCTCCACAGTTCGGCGGGCAGGCCTATGGTAACCAGCAGGGTTTTGATGGACGTGGAAACAGTGGTCAGCAGGGTTTTGATGGACGTGGAAACAGTGGTCAGCAGGGTTTTGGTGGGCAGCAGTTTAGTGGGCAACAGTTTGGCAGCCAGCCCGGAATGCCTGCATTTAATGCAGGCATGGGACAACACTCCGGCGACCAGGGTGGCTTCAACTACCAACAAAATTCTGACGGTCAGTTTGATGTCAATGACCAGGGATTTGGGAACCAGAATCAATCATACTTACCGCCTGCCAATCAGATGACACCCGGAGTTCCCCAGCAGAACTTTGGTCTACCACATCCCCAGACAGGGCCTAACCCGCGTCAGCGTCCGCGAAACCCTGGACAAAATCAATCTGGATTTAGTCAGGACCAGGTGCCTTTTCCGAATAGTGGCTATCTAGGACAGTAATTAAGCAAGAATGAGTGGGTGCGCGAATCATGTCGAATACTTTTGATAAACTCTCAGTCCTCGATTCGTTCATCGAAGAGGTCAACAGTTATTTGCCCGAAATCGAAACAAATCTCGGACGGTTGGCGCTGTCAACGGATGACATGGATGCTCTCGAGGAGAGCTATCGTCGCGCCCACACCATCGGCGGCTCTGCGTCTATGATGGATTTTCCGGGTCTGGCTCATGTCGCTCATGGCATGGAGGATATCCTGGGTGACGTACTGGATAATTTAGCCAAACTCGATCCGCCTACTCTCGGCCTGTTGCATCGTTCTCTTGAGCGCGTCCATCGCCTGGTCGATGGCATTCACAAAGGTATCGACGAGAATGCTGTTATTGCTGAAGATGACGCTGATTACACGCAATACCGGGCGCAAATAGAGCTTGCGGCCCGCACAACCACCGACCAGGGTGGTGCGCCAGTATCACCGACCGGGCAAACGCAGGCCGAAGCGCCTGCGCCATCGAGTCCATCTTCCGCTATTTCCTCGCTGGATGAGATGCTGGCTTCTTTCCGCACCCCTGGCGCTGCTGTAGGTGAAGATGTGTCTTGGCCGGAAGACCCTGTACCCGTTTCAAGCGCGGACGCGCGCATCCAGCAGGAGACGCAGCCCCGACAACAATTACCTGCTAACCCGACTGCACCTTCCGAGCCGACCCAGCCCAGCACGTTGGAGATGCTGGCGATGCCTGCGCATCGCATTCCAGATAGCCCACCTATGACTCC
>CAAGKR010037889.1_pt1 | contig 13894 bp, 10 predicted proteins | sample 2556971 | NCBI WGS metagenome assembly CAAGKR01 (sample SAMEA5207829, study PRJEB30636) | soil metagenome | biome: forest; feature: boreal; material: soil | place: USA | collected 2011-09 | depth 1 m | reverse complement strand
GGCACCGCCACCGGTTCGAGGCCCGTGCAGTCCTGGCGCTACGGTCGGGTGCGCGACGGAATGCTCACCACGATGGCCAGCGCCCTGGCGAAGACAACCCGTCCGCTGTGGTACGCCGAATCACTGGTGCAGGCGGCTCGGTTCCATCAATGGCTGGCTTCGGCAGCCTGGGCCGACGGCAGGATCAAGTGCCGAGATCGCCTGGTTCTCTGGGAGAAGCTGGTGCAGCCGCGCCTCGCTGGTACGCGGGTGACCGCGTTGGAGTTCGGCGTTGCCGACGGATGGGCAACGCGGTGGTGGGCAACGCGGGGCATACCGTTCGAGGCTTGGCACGGCTTCGACACGTTCGAGGGCCTGCCCACCGCCTGGAATCGAGGCGGCGTGCAGGTGATGGCAGCGGGTGTCTTCATGCCCAGCGCAGGCGCCGGCTCGGTTCCGATCATCAGCGCGCCGTTTCCGTACCGCTGGCACGTGGGCAGGATCGAGCACACGCTTCCGCTCCTGGAACGACCTCAGGGCAGGCTGTTCGTTCTGATCGACGTGGACCTGCTCGCCCCGGCCGCTGTGATCCTCGACTGGCTCATGACGAACGGCCGGCCGGGAGATCTGGTCTACCTCGACGAGCCCACCGACCCTTGGAACGAGGGGCTTGCCCTGCGCAAGGCCCTCGATCGCGGCCTGTCAGTACGAGCGATCGGCTACACGGGCAACGCGCTGCTTACTGAGATCGTCTAGCCCCTCGGGTCAGATCCCGCACTCGGCACGGCTCGGGCGAGCGAGGTCACCGCCGGATGATGATGTTCAGCACCACGGTGAGCACGACGCTGAGCACGATGCAGCTGACGATCGGGAAGAAGAAGCTGGTGCCCTGTCCCTGGACGGAGATGTCCCCCGGGAGGCGACCGAACGGTAGGCGTCCCCCAAGCGCCAGGAAGCCACCGACCGCGGCCACCGCGATGCCGACCACCAGCAGCATGCGTCCGAGCGCGCTGACGTCCATGAGCCGAGCCTAGCGCAGCCCCGACGATCCCGCGGCCACCGTCGCCGCTGCGCTACAGTGCTGTCGACGAATCCACTTCAAGCAGGTCCCGCGAGGCCGGCAAGGGATGCGCAACGCCGTCCGATGACGGCGCGCCTTCCGCGCGGGCTGCGGTCCCGGAGGGTTGGTGATGGCGGTACGAGCCGGCACGCTGGACCACGTGGTCAGCGCTGCCCAGTTCGACCGTCCGCTCCTGGACGCGCTGTTCGCCCGGGCCGGTGCGCTCGAGGGCACGCGTGGGCACAGCCTCAGCGGGCGGATCATGGCCACGCTCTTCTACGAGCCCAGCACCCGGACAAGGCTGAGCTTCGAGTCCGCGATGCTGCGCCTGGGCGGCTCGGTTCTCGGGACCGAGGCGGCCCATGTGTTCTCCAGCGCCATGAAGGGCGAGACCCTCGAGGACACCATCCGCATGGTCTGCGCCTACTCGGATGTGATCGTGCTGCGCCATGACCGTGAGGGTGCCGCGGTCCAGGCCGCTGCGGTGGCCAGCGTGCCGGTCATCAACGCGGGCGACGGCCCGGGCGAACACCCCACCCAGTCCCTGCTCGACCTCTTCACCATCGAGCGAGAGCTGGGGCGCATCGAGGGCCTGCACGTCGCCATCTGTGGCGACCTCCGGTTCGGACGGACAGCCCGGTCGCTGGCGCGCTTGCTCGCGCTCTACAACGGGGTCCGGATCAGCTTCGTGGCCCCGAGCGTGGTCCAGGTGGGCGCTGACATCCGTGCGCTGCTCGAAGCGAACCATGTGGCCTACCAGCTCACCGACCGCCTCGACGACGTGATCGCAAGCGCCGATGTCGTGTACCAGACGCGCGTGCAGAAGGAGCGCTTCACGGACCTCGCCGAGTTCGAGACAGCCCGTGGTGCGATCCGGATCGACGCCGCAACGATGGAGCGGCTGCCCGCCACATCAGTGGTCATGCACCCGCTGCCGCGCGTCGATGAGATCGACCCGGAGGTCGATTCGGACCCTCGCGCCGCTTACTTCCGCCAGGCCGCCAATGGCGTGGCCCTGCGCATGGCACTCCTCGAGTTGCTGCTCGCATGAACGCCGCACCGCAGTCGCTCGAGGGCTCCCCGCGGCTGCTGGACGAGATGGGCGTCGCGCGCGCGGTGATGCGGCTCGCCCACGAGATCGCCGAGCGACACGACGGTCAGCCGATCGTGCTCGCGGGTATCCGGACGCGCGGCGTCCCGCTTGCCGGGCGCATCGGGCGAGCCCTGGCCGCTCTCGGCCAGCCCGCGCCCGACCTGGCGGCGCTCGACCTCGAGGACTACCGCGACGACCGGCCGCGCCCGGCGCAACCGCGTCCCGGTGCGCTGAGCGCGGCCGACGGTAGCGACCCGCCCCGCATCGATGGCCGTGTCGTGGTGCTGGTCGACGACGTCCTCTTCACCGGCCGGACCTTGCGCGCGGCTCTCGACGCGCTCATCGACGAGGGCCGTCCGGCCACGGTGGAGATGCTCGTTCTCATCGATCGCGGTCATCGCGAGCTGCCGATGCGCGCCACCTACGTGGGCAAGAACGTGCCCTCTGCGCCGAGCGAGCGCGTGGCCGTGCGGCTGCGTGAGGTCGACGGTGTCGATGGTGCGTGGATGGTCGAGGAGGGCGGTAGGTGAACTGCATCCTCCGCGGTGTGCGCGTCATCGACCCCGGGACCGGCGTCGACATGCCCGGGCAGGACGTGTGGCTCAGCGAGGGCCGGATCATCGCCATGTACCGCAGGATCGACGAGGGCACGGTCCCGGTCATCGACCTGACCCCGGTGCCGGGACAGTCGCCGTGCATCCTCGCGCCCGGCTTCATCGATCTCCACACGCACCTGCGCGAGCCGGGGGACGAGGCGGCCGAGACCGTGCAGACCGGGGCAAGGGCCGCGGCGGCGGGCGGCTTCACTCGCATTGTCGCCATGGCCAACACCGATCCGCCCGTGGACACTCCGGCACGTGTTGCGCAGTCATTCGCGTTGGCGGCCGCAGCGCCGATCGATGTGATGGTTGTGGCCGCGGCGAGCCGGGGGCTCGTCGGCAAGGAGATCGTCGACGTCGCCGGCTGCGCGAGCGCCGGTGCCGTCGCGTTCAGCGATGACGGCCGCAACGCCGCGTCCACCGCGGTGCTCGCGGAGACGCTGCGCCGCGCCGCGGATGTGTCGCGCGCTGTGTTGGTGCACCCCGAGGACGAGGCGGTGATCGCCGCGGCCAACCACGGTGGCGGCCCGCTGACCCGGGCGTCCCATCGGCCCGAGGAGGCGGAGACATCAGCGGTGCGCGCGGCCCTCGATGCGCTGACCGCCGCCGGTCGCGGTCATCTCCACCTCCAGCACCTGTCCACCGCGGCATCCGTGGAGCTGGTCCGCCGTGCCCGCTCGGACGGGCTCGAGGTCACCGCCGAGGTGACGCCGCACCACCTCTCGATGTGGCTGCCCACCGCTGAGCTGCCCGACCCCCCCGCGTTGCTCAAGGTCAACCCGCCACTGCGGGGCGAGCGCGACCGTGACGCGCTGATCCAAGGGCTGCGCGAGGGTGTCATCGACGCCGTGGCCACAGACCACGCTCCACATCGCATTGAGCAGAAGCGCGGCGACCTGGCGATGGCGGCTCCAGGCATGACCGGACTCGAAACCGCGCTGGCGACGTGCATCACACTCGGAGGGATGCACGGCGACTGGATCCCCGTGCTGCTCGAACGGATTACCACCGGACCGCATCGCGTCCTCGGCGCGGCAGCGCCCGCACGCGGGCCGGGCCTGCGCGTCGGCGAGGCAGCGACCTGCGTGCTGTTCGACCCGGCCGCTGAGTGGACGGTTGGGGAGACCGCGGGCTTCTCGCTCTCGCACAACACTCCGCTGCACGGCACCCGGCTCCGCGGCCGTGTGATGCTGACCATCAGCGATGGCGTCATCGTCCACCACGACGAGAACCTGCTGCCCTGGCCGGCGCAGCTGGCAGAGGCCGCCGGTGGCTGAGCAGGTCGCGGGCAGGCTGGCGCTGGAATCCGGTGCGGTGTTCGAAGGATGGCTGTTCGGCGCCGACGTGGCAGAGAGCAACGGCGAAGTTGTGTTCAACACCTGCATGGCCGGTTACCAGGAGGTCATCAGCGACCCCTCGTACGCCGGCCAGGTGGTGGTCATGACCCATCCGCTGATCGGCAATTACGGCTGCCGCGACGACACCGCGGAGTCGTACCGCGTGCACTGCCGGGCTCTCGTCGTGCGCGAGCTGTCGGTCGATGCCGGCCACGCGCGGGCCGAACGCACGCTCGACGAGGAGTTGCGCCGCTGGAACGTCCCGGGCCTGCGCGGTGTCGACACGCGGGCGCTGACGCGCCACCTGCGTGACCACGGGACGCTGCGCGGAGTGATCGCGGCATCGGCGTCGATGACCGCGCTGGACCAGGTCGACGCTGCACGTCGCGCTCCGACGGTCACCGACCAGGACCTGGTGGCCGAGGTGGCGCACGACCGGCCGGTCATCGAGTGGACCGACCGGCTCGACCCCGCCCTCGAGCGCGTGGTCGAGCTGGCGGGGACCCGTGACGCGTTCAGCGGGGTGCGCGTCGTCGTCGTCGACATGGGGGGGAAGTACAACCAGCTGCGCGCGCTGCACAGTCGCGGGGCTGAGGTCATCGTGGTGCGCCACGACGCCGGCATCGACGACGTCCTCGCGCAGCACCCCAACGGTGTCCTGCTCTCCAATGGCCCCGGGGACCCGGTGCGGCTCGACGGACCCGTTGCTCTCGCCCGCGCGCTGTTGGACAGGCGCATTCCGCTGCTGGGCATCTGCCTCGGCCACCAGGTGCTCGGCAGGGCGATCGGCGCCACCACGTCGCGACTCCCGTTCGGCCACCATGGCGGCAACCACCCCGTCGGGGACCAGGAGCGGGCAACGGTGCGCGTGACCTCGCACAACCACGAGTTCCAAGTCGACGCCGACAGCATCCCACCCGACAGCGGCTGGTACGTCAGTGAGCGAAACCTCAACGACCAGAGCGTCGAGGGGCTGCGTCACCGCGACCTGCCCGCGTTCAGCGTGCAGTACCACCCCGAGGGGGCGCCCGGCCCCCAGGACCGCGCCGAGGTGTTCGACGAGTTCCTGCGCATGTGCCGCTCCGGAGTCGTTGAAAGTACCGTCGCCCTCGCTTCGCTTGGCGACTTGGGCGGGGGTAGTTACTCGGACCGTGGTCCAAACGGTGACGGGGCTTTGCCTAGTGCACTCTCGGGTGCGCAGCCTCCGTCTTCGGACGCTCGGCTTTCTTCTTCGGACGCTCAGCTTCCTTCGGCGCCGCGTTGTGTTCTTGTGATTGGTAGCGGGCCTGTTGTCATTGGGCAGGCTGCTGAGTTTGATTACGCGGGGACGCAGGCTTGCCGCGCGCTGCGTGAGGAAGGGATTCGCGTGGTACTGGTCAACAGCAACCCGGCGACGATCATGACTGACGACGACGTCGCGGACGCGGTGTACGTCGAGCCGCTGACCGTTGGGGTTGTTGAGCGGATCATCGCTGCCGAGCGTCCCGACGGGTTGCTGGCCACGCTCGGAGGGCAGACGGCTCTCAACCTCGCCGTGGAGCTCGCTGATGCGGGCGTCATCGAGAGGTACGGACTGCGGGTGCTCGGGACCTCGCTGCAGTCCATCCGCACCGCTGAGGATCGCGGTCTCTTCAAGGACCTGCTCGGCCGCATCGGTGAACCCGTGCCGGTGTCGCGCACGGTCTCATCGCTGGCCGAGGCGCGGATCTTTGTCGCCGAGGTCGGGCTGCCGCTGGTGGTTCGTCCCGCCTTCACCCTCGGCGGCACCGGCGGCGGCTTCTGCGAGACGGATGAGACGCTCACCGAGCGCGTTGGCGCCGGGCTGGCTGCGTCGCCGATCAGCCAGGTCCTCATCGAGCGCTCGCTGGCCGGCTGGCGCGAGCTCGAGTACGAGGTGATGCGCGACGCCGCGGGGACGTGCATCACCGTCTGCAACATGGAGAACATCGACCCAATGGGGGTGCACACGGGTGACTCGATCGTGGTTGCCCCGGCGCAGACGCTGACCGATCGCGAGCACCAGCAGCTGCGCAGCGCTGCGCTGCGGATCATCTCCGCGCTCGACATCGAGGGCGGCTGCAACGTGCAGTTCGCCATGCACCCGCAGAGCCATGAGTACTTCGTCATCGAGGTGAACCCGCGCGTGTCGCGCAGCTCGGCATTGGCGTCCAAGGCGACCGGGTACCCGATCGCGCGCGTGGCCGCCAAGATCGCCGCGGGGCGTCGGCTGGACGAGATACCCAACGCGGTGACGGGCCGCACCTGTGCAGCGTTCGAGCCCGCCCTCGACTACTGCGTCGTGAAGATCCCACGCTGGCCGTTCGACAAGTTCCCGGACGCCGATCGCCGCCTGGGCACGCAGATGAAGTCAACCGGCGAGGTCATGGCGATCGAGCGCAGCTTCGAAGCCGCGTTCAACAAGGCGATCCGGTCGCTCGAGCAGCGCCGCCCAGACCCTGCCGCCGTTCGCGACCGCGTGCTCGTCGAGAGCGCCAATGACCGCCGGGCCTTCGCCGTCATGGAAGCACTGCGAGGTGGCGCAACCGTGGCCGAGGTGTCGCGGCGCTCCACCATCGCTCCATGGTTCGTGCAGCGGATCCACACCATCGTCGACTGCGAAGAGCGCATTCGCTGGGGCGAGCCCACCGCGGCCCTGATCGCCGAGGCCAAGCACCTCGGCATCGGCGACGCACGCATCGCCGAGCTGCGCGGCGAGGAGCCCGTTGACGTCCGTGCGCGCCGCGAGTCACTCGGGTTGCGCCCTGTGTACAAGTGCGTCGACACGTGCGCCGCAGAATTCGTGGCGCAGACGCCCTACTACTACTCCACCTACGAGACGGAGAACGAGGGCAAGAGCGCAGAGGCAGGTGATGACTGCGTGGTGGTGCTCGGCAGCGGACCCATCCGCATCGGCCAGGGCATCGAGTTCGACTACTGCAGCGTGCAGGCGGCGCAGGCGCTCCGGGACGCCGGGGTCGAGGCTGTGATGATCAACAGCAACCCCGAGACCGTGAGCACCGACTTCGACTGCAGCGACCGGCTGTACTTCGAGCCTCTCGACGCGGAGTCGGCGCTGTCGGTGATCGCGGCCGAGCGGCCCAGGGGCGTGGTCGTGCAGTTCGGCGGTCAGACCGCGATCAACCTGGCGCGCCCGCTCCACGCCGCCGGCGTGACCATCCTGGGCAGCGACGTCGACACCATCGATGCTGCCGAGGACAGGCGCACCTTCGAGGCGCTGATGCGCTCGTTGGAGATCCCCCAGCCGCACGGCGCGGCGACCACGAACCTCGCCGAGGCGATCGAGATCGGCGACCGCATCGGTTATCCGGTGCTGGTTCGCCCCTCGTACGTCCTCGGCGGCCGCGCCATGGAGGTGGTGCACAGTCGCGACGCCTTGGAGCGTTACCTGGTCGCCGCGATGGCGGTGCTCCCCGAGGATGGCTCGCAACGGCGCGGCACTGTCCTCGTGGACAAGTACCTCTTCGGCACTGAGGTGGACGTCGACGCCATCTGCGACGGCGAGACCGTGGTCGTGCCCGGGCTCATGGAGCACATCGAGCGCGCCGGCGTGCACAGCGGCGACTCGATGGCGGCATACCCGGCGCCGCGGCTCGACCCTGCGGTCCGCGACCAGATCGTCGCCGACACCGTGCGCATCGCCATCGCTCTGCGGGTGCGCGGTCTCTGCAACATCCAGTTCGTGGTGTACCGCGGTCGCGCCCATGTCATCGAGGTCAACCCGCGCGCGTCGCGCACCGTGCCCTTCCTGAGCAAGGTCAGCGGGGTTCCGATGGTCGAGCTGGCTGTGCGCGTGATGGGTGGGCAGGAGCTTGCTGCGCTGGGGTGGACCACCGGCCTCGTCCCGGCGCGCCCGCTGGTCGCTGTCAAGGCGCCGGTCTTCTCCACGGTCAAGCTCACCGACGTCGACACCGTCCTCGGTCCGGAGATGAAGTCGACCGGTGAGGTGATGGGCATCGACGTGGACCTCGGTGCCGCGCTCGAGAAGGCCTTCCTCGCCGCGCTGGGGTCGGTGCCGACCTCGGGCGGGACGTTGTGCAGCATCGCTGACCCGGACAAGGCGGAAGCGCTGCCCATCCTGGCGCAGCTCAGCGCGCTGGGATTCACCTTGTATGCAACCGGCGGGACGGTGACCATGCTGGCGCAGGCCGGGATCAGCGCGGTCGCCGTCGGCAAGCTCGGCCACGGACGTCCCAACGTCATCGACGTCATCGAGGAGGGGAAGGTCCAGCTGGTTATCAACACGGTCTCGCACCTGCACACGGATGAGCTGGATTACTCGAACGACGGCGCGGCCTCTGTGGCTGCCGCGGGACGCACGGTCAAGGACGGCTACCGCATCCGCCTCGCCGCGGAGCAGCGGCGCATCCCGTGCTGTACGTCGCTCGACACCGCGGCCGCACTCGTCGACGCCATGATCAGGCAGCGGGCCGGCGAGCGGTTCGCCATCGGGCCCGTGCGCGCGTATCGCGAGGGTGCCGTTGGGGCGATGCCGTGAACCGCTCGCTGCGCGCAGTGCGCGACGAGTGCGGCGAGGTGGTCGCGGTCGACGTCCTCGGCGGCGGCATGGTCGAGGTGAGCGCGCGGCTGCCCCACCTTGCGGCCACCGCTCTGCCGGGGCAGTTCGCTCAACTGCGCTGCGGCGATGGCTTCAGCCCGCTGCTGCGACGGCCGTTCAGCGTGGCCTGGACGGAGGGAGACGTCGTCGCGTTCGTGCTTGCCCCAGTTGGTGCCGGCACGCGCATCCTGACGTCGCTCGAACCCGGCGACCCGCTCATCGCGCTCGGGCCGCTCGGTGCCGGCTTCACGGTGGAGACCGGTGCGACGCGGTCGCTGTGCGTCTCCGGAGGACTTGGCTGCGCTCCATTCCCTCTGCTGACCCGCGCCCTGCGACGCAGCGGGCAGCACGTCACCGTGCTCAGCGGCGCGGCCAGCGCCCCGCTCCTCTACCCGCCCGACCGTTTCGCGCGCGGCGATTCCACCGTCGAGGTCGTGGAGTTCACGGTCGACGGAAGCCGCGGCGTCCAGGACCTGGTGACCGCGGGCATTCCCCACGACCTCGACGCCGCCACCGCCGTCTACGCGTGCGGACCAAACCCGATGCTCGCGGCCCTGTCGCAGACGCTGTCCCGCTGCAACACTCCGCCGCGGGTCGCGGAGGTATCGTTGGAGGCGCCCATGGGCTGCGGGTTCGGGACGTGCCTCGGCTGTGTGCTCCCGGTCCACAGCACCAGCGGTGGGTCTGAATGGGCGCTCTGCTGCAGCGACGGGCCGGTCATGCCGATCCGCGCCGTGGTGTGGGACGAGCTCATGCAGTTGCCCCCGGCCCACGTTGCATGAGCGTGGACATGAGCATCGACCTCGGGCGCGGGTTGCGACTCGCCAACCCGGTCGGCCTGGCCAGCGGGACTGCGGGTTTCGGCTTCGAGCTCGCCGAGTTGATCGACCTCGACCGGGTCGGCGCCCTGTACACGAAGGGCACCACGCGGGACGCCCGCGCCGGCAATGCGCCACCGCGGCTGGCCGAGACGGTCGGCGGGATGCTCAATAGCATCGGCCTGCAGAACCCCGGCGTCGAGCATGTCGCGCGTGAGTACGCACCGCGGTTCGCGCAGTGGCGCTGCGCGGTCATCGCCAACGTCGCTGGCGCCACCGTGGATGAGTACGTCGACTGCGTGCGAATCCTCGACCGCGCGCCTGGCATCGCAGGATACGAGCTGAACATCTCGTGTCCCAACATCGCGCACGGGCTCGACCTCGGCCGCGACCCTCAGGAGGCCGCGCGTGTCACAGCAGCGGTGCGCGAGGTCACCCAGCGATGCGTGATCGTCAAGCTGAGCCCCAACGTCACCGACATCGGCACGATCGCGGCCTCTGTGGAATCCGCCGGCGCCGACGCGGTCTCCGCGGTCAACACCTACGTCGGCATGAAGATCCACCGGCACCTGCGCGCTCCGGTGCTACCGCGCGCGGGGACGGGGGGCCTGAGCGGCCCGGCGATCAAGCCGCTGGCGCTCGCCGCCGTGTCCGCAGTGCGCCAGGTGGTGAGCATTCCAGTGATCGGCATCGGGGGCATCAGCGACACTGGCGACGCCGTCGACTTCCTGGTGGCAGGAGCTGACGCCATCCAGGTGGGCACCGCGACGTTCGCCGACCCGTCCGCTGCGGTTCGCATCGTCGACGGTGTGCGCGCCTACCTGGCGGAGGCCGGTCTGTCGCGTCCCTGCGAGCTGCGCTGGCGGCCACCAGACGTCGAGGGAACAGCATGCTGATCTTCCTCGCCAGCGTGGCCCGCGAGGTCTGCCCACTCGGGCCGGCTCTGTGAGCACAACGGAAAGCGAACGGTAAGGATCGACCGGGCAGGATAGTGGAGCCATGAACGACCTCAGGAGCGACCACTTCGATGTGGCCCCTGGTCCGCAGGGGCCCGGTAACGCCGTGGCGCCACCGCCGCCCCCACCGCCGCCCGGTGTCCAGCCGCCACAGCGGCGGAGCCGCTCGCTCCTGGTCGCGGCCGCGGTGGCCGGCGTGCTCATCGCCGGAGTTGCCGTCGGCGTACCCCTGGGACTGCTCAGCCGGGGCAGCGGGTCTGGCCCGTCGAGCAGAGCGACCCCCGCTCCGAGCGCCGCGAGCGCGGCAACCGTCCAGGCGCGGGCCCTGTACCAGCAGGCTATCGCTGCCGCCAACAGCTCAGCCGGCTTCCACTACGTCGCCGTCTCCACGGGCGCCAACGGGACTCAGCGGATCGCGGGCGACGCCGGCCAGGACGGTGGCACCCAGGCCATCACCATGGGTTCGACCTACGGTCCCGAGCAGTTCTCGCTGGTGCTGGTGAGCGGCACGGTGTACTTCCAGGGCAACAGCCCAGCCCTGCAGGACCAGCTGGGAGTTCCCGCTGCCAACGCTCCCGGGCTGGTGGGCAAGTGGATCTCCGTCTCGAGTGGTGACGGGCCGTACGGCATCGTTGCCCCCGGCATCACCGTCGGCGACCAGGTGCAGGAGACTGGCCTTGTGCCCACCTCCACCACGCAGAACAACACCGGCACGAGGATTCTCGGGACAGTGCCGGCACAGCAGGGTGCGACCGGTCCGGCTCACCTGGACGTCGCTTCCGGCACCCACCTTCCCATCTCGTACGTCGCTGTGGTGAGTGCGAATGGAACAGCCACGACCAGCACCACCGCGTTCACCAAGTGGGGCACGGCACCGTCGGCAACAGCACCCTCGGGAGCGGTCGCCTGGTCCACACTGGGGGCGTCGCAGCCACCGGGCGGCTATGGGAGCGGCGGGAACACGTCGGCGACGCCACAGGCCTGACGCGCCACTGCCCCCTGGAGGAATCGAACCTCCATCAACCGGTTAAAAGCCGGCTGCTCTGCCGTTGAGCTAAAGGGGCTGGGCGGGATTGTAGGTGGCACACCGCCGCGCATCTGCGGCACCATCGTCCAATGACGAGCGCACTGAAGGGTTTTCCCGACAGGTTCCCGGTCCGGGATGACGACAGGCGCCCGTTACGCTACCGAACGGCCTCCCTGCTGTCGCGCCTCTACCTGCGTCTGCTCTCGCGACGTCGGTTGCGCATCGTCGGCGAGTCCAACATTCCAACAGACGGCCCGCTGCTGGTGGCGTGCAACCACACGAGCAACCTCGACCCGATGGTGATCGGCGGCTACTTTCCCAGGACGCTCTTCGCCATGGCCAAGCGCGAGTTGTATTTCGCGCGCCCCGTGTCGTGGTTCCTTGCGGGCTGCAACTGCATCCCCGTCAATCGCGGCGCGGCCGACCGCCGTGCGGTCACCCGCGCTCTCGCGGTGCTTCGCCGGCGTGGGCGGCTGCTCATCTTCGTCGAGGGAACCCGTTCGCGCGACGGATCAATGCAGCGCGCCGAGGCAGGAATCGGCTTCCTTGCTCGCCTCAGCGGCGCCACCGTGCTCCCCGTCGCAATGAGCACCACCGACACGGGCGGAGCGCCCGGTCGTGGCCTACTGCGCCGCCAGGAGATCGTGGTCCGCTACGGCGCGCCCTTCGACCTGGAGCTGGCCGGACGCCGCGACGACCCGGCCATCGCCGACGAGATTGCCGCGCGCATCGCTGCGATGCTGCCCACCGAAAAACGCGGCGTGTACGCGGCGAACGATGTCCATCACTGACCTCGCCGCCACCACCCGGCCTACCACCGCCTGGCCCGCGTGATCGGCGGCGCCGCGCGCCCGACTCTGGCGGTGATCGTGGCGGCGATCTCGATCCTCCTGGTGCTCTCCCGCCCTCGCGGCTTGCCAGGAGGACTGGCCGCCGCCGGTGGCGCCCTCCTCATGGTGGTGCTCGGCCTGGCCGACCCTCGCCACGCGGGCGAGGCCGTCGCCACCAACTGGAACGTGCTGCTCTTCTTCGCCGGGCTACTGGCGGTCGCCGGCCTCGCCGACGAGGCTGGGATCTTCGAAGCGGTGACCGCTCTGGCGCTCCGTGTGGGGCGCGGCTCGCCGCTGCGCCTTCTCCTCGCCGTCTGTGCGGCGGGGTGCGTGGTCACCGCGTTCCTCTCCAACGACGCCACCGCCCTCATCCTCACCCCGGTGGTGGCCCTGGCCGCACAGCGAGCCGGAGCCGACCCGGTCCCCTACGCGCTGGCCACGAGCTATGTCGCCGACGCGGCCTCCGCACTGCTACCCGTTGCCAATCCGGTGAACATCCTGACCGTCACCGCCACGCACGTGGCCTTGGGCACATATCTGAGGGTGCTGCTGCTCCCGGCGGTGCTGGTGGTGGTGACCACCATCGCCGCGCTGGCGATTGCGTTTCGTGGCAGGCTGCGGCCGCTACGACAACCAACGACCCCGCCACCGGCGTCTCCCATGGTCCGTCCCGCCACCGCTGTGCTGGCCGCGCTCGCCGTCGCCTACGTTGTCGCCACGTCGCTGGGTTTCCCGGTCGGGGTGGTGGCCGCCGCCGGCGCCGCCGCCCTCTCAGCTGTGGTGGCTCGTGACTCGCCGATTCGGTTGCGCCGGCTTCGGAACGACGTGTCATGGTCGGTGCTGCTTTTCGTGGCCGGCCTTTTCGTCATCGTCCAGGGGCTGGAGGACACCGGTGTCACGGCTTCCGTCCTCCACTGGTGGCTCGGTGTCGGCTCGGGCTCGCCACCCAGCGCGGTGTCCGCCTTCGCCGGCGCGGCAGTCGGCAGCAACCTGATCAACAACCTGCCCATGACGCTCGTCACGCTCAGCGGCCTTCACCCGCTGGGCGCTGCCGCGGTCAACCCCGCTCTGGGTGCGGCCCTGGGCGCCGACGTGGGGCCGAACCTCACACCCATCGGTTCGCTCGCCACCCTCTTGTGGCTGGTGCTGCTCCGGTCCAGGGGGATCCGGATCACCACGGGAACCTACATGCGCTATGGCGTGATCGTGACCGTCCCCGCGCTGGCCGCCGGTGCCGTTGGACTGCTGATCACCACGCGCTGACCGCCGGCCGGACCGCGCTCAGCGCCGTCCCGATCGACCCTGCGGCTTGCGGGCTGGCTTCTTGCTGGTCTTGGCGCCCCCGGACCGGCTCGCCTTGGACGCCGGCCTGGTGCTCTTGGCGGCCTTGGCGGCGGTGGACCTGGGGCTCGTGCGGGCGGGCGCGCGCCGCACCGTGGTCGCCTTTTTGGTGGCCGGCTTCTTTGGGGCCGCGGTGCTCCGCTTCGCCGCCAGAGTGGGCTTGCGTGCGCCGCTGACCTTCTTCGGCGCCGGCCGCGTGGCGGCTCGCGAGCCCTTGACGGCCGGCTTGGTCGCCGCGCGCGAGCTTCCCCTGGCCGGTGCGACCCGCTTCTTGGCCG
>CAAGKR010215933.1_pt1 | contig 13895 bp, 14 predicted proteins | sample 2556971 | NCBI WGS metagenome assembly CAAGKR01 (sample SAMEA5207829, study PRJEB30636) | soil metagenome | biome: forest; feature: boreal; material: soil | place: USA | collected 2011-09 | depth 1 m | reverse complement strand
CTCGCCCAAAAGCGCCCACTTGCAGGGGTTCGCAGCGCGCCCGAGAGGATTCGAACCTCTGACCTTCGGTTCCGTAGACCCCGCCTGGGGCGTCGTGGAGTGTCGTGGAGTACGACGTTTGGCCCTAGGCTGCGAGCTGAGCCTCCAGCTCGGCGATCGTTGTGGAGCTGAGCGGTGTGGGGCTTGTTCGCACCCTGTTAGCACCCTCGGGCACGATCAGCGGCTCGCCGAGGTCGCCGTCGAGCAGGTGGACGTAAGTCGCCAGCGTGAACGCGGCGGAGTGATGCCCGAGCCACCGCTGGACCTGCACGGCGTTGCGCCCCTCCGCGAACAGCAGCGTCGCGCAGGTGTGGCGGAAGGTGTGGAACCCAACCCACGGCACGCACGCCTCCTCCGCCGCAGGCTTGAGCACCCGGCGCCGCAGGTTGCCTTGACTCATCACCGCGCCGTTGCCAGCGGGGAACACGAGGCCCTCGTCGGCGGGCCATTCGCTGCCCCTGCGGCGGTCGCGCAGAGCGGCGACGAGAGAGTGGTCGAGCGGGACCTCCCGGCGCCCGTGGCGACTCTTAGGCGGCCCCATGCGGCCCTTCACGCTTGCCCTACGGACCTTGACGTGCGGGCGGGAGCCGTCTAGCTCCAAGTGGCGCCATTGGAGCGCGAGCGCCTCGCTCACCCGCAGGCCGGTCGCGGCCAGGAACCGGAAGAACACCTGCCAGTCGCCGGGGATCAGATCGAGGAGCGTCGCCAACTCCTCCCTGCTCATCGCGCGGACCTCCTCGCCTTCGGAGTCCTCAGCCGTGGGCCGGTGCGGCAAGTCCACTTCGCGGGAGGGGTTGGAGCGGATCAGGCCCTCTCGCACGGCGGTCGCCAGGCAGGCCCTCAGCGGCGTTACGGCGTTGCGCACGGTCTGGTCCGAGAGTGCGCTGGCCTGCTTGACCGGATCGCAGAGCCACGCCACGAATCCGGCGACGTGGCTCGGGGTTATCTCGGTCAGGCGAAGTCGCTCCGAGAAGTGCACGAGCGCGTACTGCTCAAGCAGCCGCCGATATTCGTCGCGCGTGTTCTCGCGGAACCCCCGGCGGCCCCGGCCCTGGTAGCGCACGACCCACGCCAGTGCGTACTCGTGGAGCGTGACGCGCGAGGGAGTAGCGAACTCGCCGCGTTCGATGTCGGTTGTGCGGGCGGACTTTGCTCTGCGCGCCTGGTCGAGCGTGCGGAAGCTCTCCCACCGCTGCTTTCCATCGACCCGGTAGGAGAAGACGTAGCGGTTGCCGCGCTTGAAGATGCCCGGCGTCTTGGTCTTCTGCATTGCGGCGGCCATCAGGACCACCGCCCAAGCGCAGGGCTGTAACGTGAGAATCGCATCAGGACCAACCTCCTGTTGCCATGCCCCCGGCCGCGACAACGGTGCGGGGGCGCTTTGTGTTGTTCACCCATGATACACCCGGCCTCGGTACCCGGCGTGACAGTCGGTTAGAGCAACCAACCGTCGCTCGAAAAGGCCCGGAAACATTGGGCGTATCCCGAGGGGGTGTGAACAGCGCCGGGGTCACGCGCTCGCCTCCAAGTAGGCGTCGAGGTCGCGTCGGGCGAACAGCAGGCGCCGGCCATCGCGGCGCGGTGTCAGCTTGCCAAGCGCCACGAGGTCATGGATGCGCGCTGGCGAGCAGGACAGGTACTCGGCCGCGCCCTTCGTGTCCAACCACGGCGAAGTTGCCACGGCGATAGCAACTTGCCCGGCGAGGATCTCGGCGGCGCGGTGGGCGATCGTCTCGATGAGCGCCGACGGCACGGCGAGCGTGAGGGCGTTCGACTGATCGACGCTCTCGAAGGGCGCGGGCGCGCTTGAGTGTGTGGGCGCCTTCTGCCCGCCTTTTCCGTTGACGCTCACGGCCGTTCTCTGACTTCTCGCCGGATGACGTCAGCGCGTTCGCCGTTGCGGCGCTGCACGCGCTCGTGTGCGGCGATGAGGTCTTCGACGTCGGTGAGGTCGCCGCCCTCGCGTTCCACGGCGGCGGCGATGGCGTGGATGAGTGTGAGGTCGAGCGTCATCGCCCACCGCTCCCGTACTTGCGCCGGGCCTGCTCGACGAGCGTGCCGTCTCCGACGGCGCCGGAGGCGCCGCCAGCGTCTACGGCGGCGGCGAGGCCGCGACCTGCCGCGGGCGCTGGTGGCGGGTCCGGGAATAACGGACTCGGTTGAGCCGAGTCTTCGTCACCACTACCGAGTCCGTCTCCGAGCCCTATCCCTTCGGGATATAGGACTCGGTCGGACTCGGTTGTTGGGACCGAGTCTGAGACTTGGTTCGGACTTGGTTCGGACTCGGTGGACTCGGTGGCCTCTTTGTAGGGTCGGATCGAGTGGTGGGCGAGCTTCTGAGGACCCTCTTTGCGGCGCTCGATGTAGCCCTCGCTGACGAGCAACTCAAGCGCGAGGTCGACCATCTTGGCGTTACCTCCGAGGGCGGTTCGGATCGCCGTTTTGCTCAGACCGGGATCGCGCTCGACCGCCCCGCTGAGTTTCTGCATGATGTTCGTCGGACGGAACGCGCTCGGCGCGCCGACCTCACCGCGCTCGATGCGCTCGATGCGCATGGTGGCCTCATCGAAGAGCCATTCGTCGCCGCGCTTGTGGGAGGCGCGGACGGAGCGGACCTTGTCGGCCCTGATCGCCAGCGCGCTCGACGGGTGTGACCGTAGTGAGCACGCGAAGGTGAGGTCGGGCTTGTCGCCCTTCGCGCTGACGCCCTTCGCTCGCCGCTTCGCGTCCTCGGCGTGCCCGACGTTATCCACCATCGGGACCGCGACGCCTCGGGCCGTGAGCGGCAACACAAGCCCGTCGTAGAAGGTGACGAACTCCCGATTGGCCTTATCGAAGTCGAGGTCGAGTGCTGAGTCAACGGCCGACAGTGGGTCGATGGCGAGCACGTCGTAGCGCTCGACGACGCCCTCGATCCACGCCTCGGGATCGCTCCACGCACGGACGATCGTGCTCGTGAGGTCGAGGTAGCGCACGGCCGAGAGGCGCCGCTTCACGGCGGCGGTCAGCTTGTCGCCCCGGCGCTGGCAGAGGACCGCGGCGCGCGCATTGAACTCATCCTCGGTGACCTCGTGCCCGAGGTAGGCGCAGCGCAGCCCGCCCATCGCGGCGTCATACAGGCACGCCTCGATCAGCGACGATCGCCCGCCGCCGGTCGGGCCTACGATGACGGCGCTGCTCCCGGCGTGCATGAACGGGAAGCCCGGAAGCGCGGGCAGCGGCTCGACGGTCGTTGCACTCGGGTCCATCGGGGTCCCGGTCAGCCATTCCGTCGCCTCCGTTTGCGGGGCCTCGGCCAGCGGCGTGCGCGGATCGTTCTCGCGCAGGCGAGCCACATCGTCTCGCGTTACCGGCACGACGCCTCCAGGAGCTCAAGTGCCCGCCAGGCCACCGCAGACGCGGCTTCCGCAAGCTCAAGTCCCGCGTCGTAGGGCTCGCGTAACGTCGCCGGCTCTACGCAGATGGGGCAGGTAGTATCCCAGCGGTCTAGCTGGTCGGCGTGCCACTGGTACCTGATGGCGTGAACGCGCAGGCGTTCGAGCATCGCGTCGAGGGGACGGTCGAACGGGTCCGGCCTCATACCGACGCGCCGCCTCGGATTGGCCCGTTCCTTCGGCTACGTGCGCATCTTGGGCGCTTTACTAGGCGGAGGCCCGCCCAGAAGTCCCCGGCCGGCTCGGCGGCCCGTGCGCGGCTCGCTGCGGCACGGCAGGACGCGCCGCAATACGTGGCGTCTCTGCGTCTCTGCGCGAGCGACCCCCCACAGTGAGCGCAGAGCCTCATGCCCGGCCCCGCGCTGAGTGTGAGGCGTGCGCTGCTGCTCGCCGGCTATGCCCGCCGGCTGGGCTTGGTTCGGCGTCGCCTCCACCGTCGGAGGAATCGCGGGAGCCAGTCCTCACAAGGATCCGGCGAGAGCGGCGACGCCGCGGACACGCGCGCACTCGCGCCGCGCATCGCGTAGACACAGGCGCTCTCGCCCGCGCGGTGCTCGCCGTTTTCCCCAATGTCGCGTGCAGGATCACGAGACGAAGCTTGATTGAAAGCTTTGCGGCCTCGTCGGCGTAAGCCAGCAGTTCCCCGTGCTCAAGCAGCTTCTTGAGCACGTTGAAATCGCTTTCCAGCGACGAGGGCCATTGGCCTTCTGGTACCAGGGCCTTTAGCTCTCCGATGGTCGCGCCCAGTCCGCGCTGAGCGTTCTGAGCCAGCGCTAGGCGAAGTTCATCGGGGGGCCGCCCCGCAATCTCCATGCCGGCGAAGTGCGCCCGAAGCAGCGCACGGCCCCCGGATTCATCCCGAGAAGCGGGGAGACACGGCGACTGTGTCGCCAGCTGCTCACGTTGTGTTCTGTTGTCCACTGTCCTTCGCGAAGGGCTCGATCACCCTCGCCTCCTGTCGGAATAGACGACTTCGGAGACACAGTCTTGCGCGAAGACATGACGGCTAAACGACGGCGGCTCCGAGGACAGTGGACTCGGAGCCGCCTGAAGTCGTCGCCGGCATGTGCCGGGGTACGTCGCCGGGATCGAGCCGGCGTGTTCCATGTTGTCACGGCTTGCGGTCGCGTCGTGTGGCGAGCGTGCCTGCACGTGGGCCGGTGTCTGCACCTTTTCGTGACGATCTCTTGCGGCAAATCGCCCGCAAAGTTGGGCGCCGCGCGTTCAGGCGTGGAGTCGCCAGGGCACGACTCGACCGATGCGCGTGCCGTAACGTCGAATCGACCTTGCGCCCGCAACCAACGACGTGGTATGGCGATGACGGCGGGCCGACAGCGCGTTGTCGCTAAGTGCGTGCGGCTGACGACCTCAGGGGGTCAGATCACGACGAAATCCCTAACTCCCAAACGTTATGGCCGATTCTGGCGGTTTCCACGGGTGGGCAGGGCGACCGCTGACGCTTCAATGAAGCTTCTACGCGATGCCGCAACCGAGGGGTACGACAAAGGTGCGCACGTGAAGCGATGATCCGTGGGAGGCGGAGGAGCTACGGCGCGAGCACTAGGCCACGGCGCTCGGTGAGCGCCTGATACTGCTCCAGCAGACGCGGAAACCTGTTGAGCTCGTCAAAGCGCCCGCGGCCGTATAGGGCATCGACGGTGCGGTCGAGCTTGCGGTGCGCGGCGGTGAGGTTGGCGGGCATCGTGAGGGGGTCGTAGAGATCGGCGAGCGTCGCGTCGGGGAACGTGGCGCGCACGTCCAACACCCCCCGAGCACCCGCCTCGATGCTCTCCCGGCGCGAGCCGAGTGGGGGGAATGGGAACGTGCAGTAGGTCAAATCCGGCGAGATCGAGACGTCGGTTTTCATGCGCCCGGCCAGGGCCTTGACCCAAGCCACGAACATCGCGGATTGGAGCATCCCGAACAGCCATAGGTCGGCGTCGGGGAACACGATCAGCTTGTTTCCCGCAATGACCTCGGGCTTGAGGTAGACCGCGGGCAGGTAGTGGCGGCGCTCCGTGCTCACCTCGGGGAACGCGAGGTAGTCGGTCGTTGGCTGCCGAATCTGCACGAACAACGCGGGCACGTTCGCGGCCTCGCGGACAACGGCCGTCTTGCTTTCCTCGCGCGCGCGGCGGACACCCGCCAGGCGACTGCGCAGAACGGGCGACTGCCGCAGGTCGCTCGGCGACGCATCGACCAACCATAGGCACCACCGCTGCTCGCCGTAGAGGAGCTCGGTCGCCTGCATAAACGGGCGCAGGTATCGCGCGGCAATCGGGTCGGCCTCGACCTCGGGTAGTTCCTCGGGTGTGACAAGCAGGTGGCCGCCGTCCCACGGCTTGTTGCCCTGCGTGCCCTTCGGGAGCCCGTCGATCAGCGGCTTGGTGCGCTTCGCGGGGTACACCCGCGGCCCATCGGTCAGATACCAATTGATCGCTTTCGCCTTGCGCTCGCTCGGCGTTTGGGAGCCTTCGGGGTAGTCGTAGAGCAGCTTCGTCGCCCGCCGGCCACCGGAGGAGAACCCGATGACTACGACGGTAACGATGGCCTTGCCACGAGCCTCACTCGTCCAGCGGAACGAGCGATGCGCGAAGTCGATTGCGTAGCCGAGCTCATCGCAGAGCGGCCCGAGGCTCCGCGCCTGCTCGCCCTGCGTGATCGAGTTGGTCGAGACGAACGCCGCCCGCATGAAGGTCCGCCGCATATACAGCCAAGCCTTCGCGTACCAGCACGCCACATAGTCGAGGCGACCCGTCCGAAGCTTCGAGATGTCGATGCCCGTCTCCTCGGCGAGTCGTGAGAACACGTCGCGATTGTCCTGCTTCTGTTGCTCGTCCAGCCGAGCCATGCCGACGAACGGCGGATTGCCGAGCAGGTAGTCGCAGTCGCGGGCGGGGAGAACGTCGCCCCACTCGACGGCGAGGGCGTTCTCGTTGTGGATATGCGCGCCAGGGTGCAGAGGAAACCTCGCGTAGTAGAGGCCGAACTCTCGGCTGAGGTCTTGGTTGGCGAGATGATCCATGAGATACATGGCGACCTCGGCGATGCGGCACGGAAACTCCTCTATCTCAATGCCGTAGAACTGGTCTACATCGACCTGCGATAGGGCCGACGCTTCGGTCGTTAGTTGTCCCTCGTGGATGCGGCGGTCGAGTTCGCGCAGCCGCTTAAGCACGTCGAGCTCGAGCGCCCGAAGTTCGCGGTAGGCGATGACGAGGAAGTTGCCGCACCCGCAACCCGGGTCAAAGAATCGGAGCGCCGCGATCTTCTCGCGGAACGCGAGCAGCTTGCCGCGATCGTTCCCGGCGCGCCTGGACTCCTCTCGGAGCTCATCGAGAAACAGCGGCTCGATGACCTTGAGGATGTTCTGCTCGGTCGTGTAGTGCGCCCCGATCGCGCGGCGCTCATCGGGCTTCATCACGGACTGAAACATCGAGCCGAAGATCGCCGGACTGATCGCCGACCAATTGAACCGCGCCGCCTTCATCAGGTGGGCCCGCGTGGTCGCATCGAACACGGCCATCGGCAGGCGCTCGGCGAATAGCTGCCCGTTGATAAACGGGAACGCCGCGAGGCCCTCATCGAGCGTGGACTGGCGGTGCTCGAGCGGGGTGTCGAGCACCTCGAAGAGCACCGCAAGCTGCGGGCCGAGGTCGCGCCCGTCCGTGGCCGTGCGCTGCTCGAGGAACCCCTCGAAGAGGCCGGTCTCCCAAACCCCCGTGTCATCGGCGAACAGGAGGAATAGGAGCCGCACGAGCACCACGCGCAGCGGGTGCCCGCCGTAGCCGCTGGCGTCGAGTGCGTCGTGGATGCGGCCCATGAGCTCGGCGGCCCTGACGTTGACCTCATCCTGATCGCCGAACACACGCGGCCGGTAGCCCGCGAGGAACGAGAACAACTCGATGTGGTCGGCGAGTTCGTCAATCCCGAACTCGGGGTAGGTCTTGCCCTCATCGAGGTCGCGGACCCTAAACCGCGCGAAATCCGAGAGCACCACGAGGCGAGGGAGCTCGGCCTCTTCGAGCCCGGCCAAGTAGCCCTCGGCCTGCCCCATCGCTTTGTCGAGGTCCTCGTCTCGTGACTTGTGCTCGGCCAGAATCTTGCCCGGCCAGAACACGTCGATCGAGCCGGGTTTGCCCGAGAGCTTCTTGACGTGGTGCTCGAAAGCGACGAGACGCCGCCTGCGAATCCCAAAGATGGCGAACCACTCGTTCCAGAACGTTTGTCGCTCGGCGGCCTCTCGTGACTCGTCGCGAAACTCCGCCGAGAACGCGCGTGCGCGGCCGCGCATCTCGTTGATCGTCAGTTGGGCCACCGTCGCAGCACGCTATCCGACGTACTGGGTGCGCGCCCTTCGGGCAGCGCACTTCGAGGGCGGTGTTCAGCCGGCGTACCGGTCAGATGCCGCGATGATCTTGGCCGCAAGCCCACCGCGCGTCTCGCCGCCCTCGCGAACTCCATTGAGCTTGGACCCTGGCCGGCGTGGTTGTGGTTCGGTCGGACCAGGGAGCCACGCAAGCTCGCGCAGCGCCCTGGCGATGCCGCTGAACGCACGGAAGTCGAGCGGACGGCCCGCCTCCTGCTCAACCACGACGCGAGTGAGTTCTCGATCGATGCTGTCGACGAGGCGGCATCGAAGCCGCTCGACTGCATCGCGTGGAGGGAGGGTCCATAGCTCCGCAAGGGCCTCAACCTGGGCCTCCCTAGCGCGCGCACGGCGAGCGATCGAGCGCACGCTGCTCGCCGGGATATCGAACGGCGCGAGCCGCGCGCCGCTCGGGTGATCCAGCTCGCCGGCAGCGGCTAGCTCAGCCACTCGTCTAGCCGCGATGTTCCACGGCACGTACACGGCGGCAACGGCCTCGCGCTGCCAGCGTGTGTATTGAGGAGTGAGCAAAGCCATGCAGGGCAGATTGTCTGCCGTGGTGGACCGACTCCCCGGCGCATCCCGGGGGTCGCGGGCGCTGCTAGGAGGGTTTGGCGAAACTCGCTAGCCCTGTCGTGGTGCGGGATTGCGGTCGTGCTCGCACGGTCGGTACCTCGATTCTGGCTTGCGACTACCCTGCCCAGCCCTACTTCGACCAGGTCTGTGCGCGCGTTGCGGTTGGGTCCAACCCTGGTGGCCGGAGCAAGAGATGTTCGCCTTGGGCATTGCCGGTGTCGTCGAAGCCGTGTTCGTCGTGGAGTCGCTTGCTCGCTGCGTTCGACCGCTTGACTTTCGCGAAGACGTACGCCATTGGCGGTCCACCAAACATCGCCTGTATGGCCGTGAGTGCCTCCTGCATCAGTGCGGCGCCCGGTCGCGTCTGACCGTCGTCCAGTAGATGTTTGCGGTATCGAAGGTCGGTGCCGAGTGCTCCGATGTAGCCGCCCTCCGATCCATCTTCGACGCCCGGAACCCCCGGGAGTACGGAGTTCGTAACACAGCAGACACCGACCAGGCTGGGATGCCCGGTTGCATCCTTTTCGGAGGGCTTCTCAAGCACAACCGCGATCCAGCCCGCAGAGGCAATTCCGGCACAGATCCGATGGACCTGCGTGTTGACTTCGTACTCCTCCACGCGCTCTTTGCCGCAGCAAAAGTTGACGAGCGGCGGGTATTCCTTCGGCGTGATGAGCATCCGGGACCGTAGAGGCCCGGCGAGCGTGGGCATGCCCCGAAAACTACTTGCTGGGCTTCTTGGCGCTGGCCTTCGTGGCGGCTTTCGAGGTGGTCTTGGTCTTACCAAGCACCTGCTGCACGTTCTTCTGTTGGACTGCGCTCAGCTTGAAGCTGAAGCCGCCTGATCCGCCGCCTCCGCCCACGATGATCGTGGGCCGCTGTGCTTTCGCCATTGCGCTCATCTCCTCGTTGACGCCCTGGGTACGGAATGCTACTCGCCGTCCTTAAATATCGGCCTATCCGGTCAGATCATGAGTTCTGAGCCCGCGATGCCCCAGCGAGCGAGAGCACGCGAACGCCCTCCCAGGTGACTGAGTAGATATAGGGACCGGCAATGGTAGCCGCGACCTGTTCAATGCGCGCCCAACGCGCCGCCAAGAGCCGGAGCGTGTCCCAGCGGTTGTAGTTCCCGGCGCCCGTGAGACAGAAGGTCCGTGCCCCGGCGGCGATCAACGCTTCGCGCTCCCAGGGGCGCGTGCGGATGCGCTTATCGCGCTTGATCACGACCCAACCTTCCCTGCCGACAATCGCAAGCCAGTGGCGGTCCTGGGTGCTCTCCTTGGGCGCGTTGGGCCCTCCTGCGTACACCACGTCCGCGCGCACCGATGCCAGCGCCGTGCGGACGGCAATCTGAATGCTCGCGTCGAGGTAGAAGGTCACGCAGCCTTCTTGAGGCTCCGCTCCCACTCAAGCGCCGCGTCCACGTCGCGCAGTCCGAGGCCCCACGAAAGCGCCGCCTCCTCGCGCGACTCGCCTGCCGCGACGGACTCCGCGACAAGCTCCGTCCGAACGCCTTTGATCTGCGGCACGCCGAACGAGATCTCTGGGTCGATAACGACGGGGGTGCTGAGCCCCTGCGGATACAGCCGACTCACGGCGCCCGCCGGGTTGAACTGGACCCGCTCTAGGAAGTCTTGAACGGGCGGGGCAAGCAGTAGCTGACCTCCCTCGACCCTGACGAGATACAGCCGGGGATCGAGGAGCGTTTCCTGCTGCAGCTCATAGACAAGCTCCTTCTTGTCCATGATCAGCGGCTTGAAGTGAGCGAGCGGATACGGGATGCCCCACGCCTCGCGCGCCCGCTCAATGAAGGGGCGCATCTTTTGCAGCGAGACGTGCTTCTGCCTGTAGCCCCGGAGAAGACCAGCCTCGACGAACTCTCCCCAGGTCACTAAGTCGGACCCGGTGGATTCCGGCCGGATCACTGGGTCGTAGTGGACGCCGGAGCGCGTCGCGCCCTCCAGCCAGCGGTAGAGGGTCCGTGCTGGCAGGCCCAGGAGACGGGCAGCTTCGACGTGCGAGTAAAGGGGACGATCCAGAACCGATAGCGCCACCAAATCCCCTTTCTAGAGCGGTTTTCCGTCCGATCCAGCGCGTAGTCTGCCAATACAGATTGACGGAAAGATGACCCCCGCGAGGCGCGAACCTCCGGGGGTCTGGACCACAGAGATTGAGGCTCTATGGACCCGCAGACCGTACCACCGCGCTCGGCCGCAGTCGAGCTTGCAGGACTGCTCGACTCGCCGGAGATGGCGGGGTTGATCGATGATCTTGAAGCGACCCGCTGGACGGGGCGTCCCGGCTATCGCAGGGCTTGAAGCTCATCGATGAGGCGGGAGACCTCCGGCGAGTCGAGGATGGCCGAGAGGTCGTTGGCGACGGATCGCCGTGCTACGTTTTGGGAGGTCACGGAGGCTACAACTCCTTGATCCAGACCCCCGGAGGTTCCAGCCTCGCGGGGGTCATCTTTGGCTCTAGAAAGCCGAAAACTATCAGTCGGGTCGGACGGAAAAACCGCCGATTCGACCCCCAACGGAGGTCCGCAAACCACCGACCGCGCAGAGCAAAGCGGCCCGGTTTGGGGTATACCGAAGATGAGCAGGTGGGCAGACCATGTGCTCATGAAGTGCGGCGGGCGGGACTCGAACCCGCAATCCTGTCCGGAGGCCGATTAAAAGTCGGCTGCGTCTACCAGTTTCGCCACCGCCGCGCATGGCGGGAGGGGGAGCCTTCAACTCTCCCTCCCGCACTCTTTGCTCTAAATCCGTTTGGCCTGCTCCTACCTCCTGAAAATCGCATGCCGAGAGCGACCCGATGGCCCTGGTTGCGCTCGGGGTCTTCAAGCGCGGACCGCCGCAGAAGTCAAAACCGACTGTGCCCTACGCGGGCTGTGCCGGACTACTGCGACAAGCAAGTTTTACCACGCCCGCAGGCAAGGTAAATTGGCGATGGGGTAAGCCACCGTCAAAAGAGAGGTACAGCCGATGCGAGCAGCGTCAAAAACCCGCACCACTACTGGCCTGGCGAGTTTCGCCAAACCCTCCTAGTAGCTCAGCATTCGCCGCCGGACGAGCAGGGCCTTTTGACAAACCCGATTTCCGGGCCCGGTTCATAACGGAGTTCGCCCACGTAGTAGTGCCGGTGCCTGTACGTCACGGTCACGCGACCGTGTGGGCCCGCGTCTCCCTTGTAGGGTCCTTCTCCGACGACGAGCCGGAACGAGCATCCGAACCGCGATGGCGCAATGAGGCGACAGTGGATGGTGGCCTGATAGTAGTGCGGTCGACCTTCTTCCCGAGCTTCTTCTGTGACCGCTAGGAAGACAGCGTGCTTTGCACCTGCGACCGTTCCGCCAGCTACGGCGGTTGCGGGCAGGGCGAGCGACACGGCTACGGCGAGGATCCTATTCGCAGACTTCGGGTTCGGGAAGGTCAAAGGTCAGCCGCGTCCAGACGCCCTTGCCGACAAGATGCACATGGGCGGTGCCGGGGCAAGTGGTCCGTTCGACAGTGAACAGATCCCACCCGCAGTCCACACGGGTCCGAGAGCGGCGTTCGCACGATGATGCCGGTTCGACTTCCCAGCCCGTGAAGGCATCCCCTAGCCGTTGGTGGAACGCTCGGTAGACGCTGTGTTCCGTCGCTACGCGCGCGACGGCCTTGCTGAGCCATGCGGCGGATGCTGGCGCCACGGACACGAGCAAGGCAATGGCGGCGAGGGCTACGGCAAGGCGCTTCACGGCTGTTCCGTTTCGGTCGGGCCTGGCTAAGCGTAGCCCCAAACTTGTCGATCTGTCTCTTGGCTTCTTGGGCTAGTAGCCCGAAGCTGCCGTGCGGTGAGCCCGCTTGAGCGTTTCGCAACCAACCTCAAGGCCCTGCGCGCGGAGCGCTCGTGGTCGCAAGAGGACCTATCTCGGGCATCCGGCCTGCACACGACCGCCATCTCGAAGATGGAGCGCGCCGACCGCGCACCTCGATTCCCGACGATCGTGACGCTCGCTGAAGCGTTCGAGGTTCCCGCCGGGCGCCTCCTCGACGGCATCCCACCCGCAGTCCACACGACGCCCGACGCCGCCTAAGCTGGCCTGAACCCCAGCACCTTCCGGGCCGGGCGATCACTCGTCTGATCACCTGCCTCCGCCAGCACCGCGTCAACGCGACGCTGCTCCGCCGGCGAACGAATGATGCGCAGGCCACGCCCGGGCCGCTCCGGCAGCCGCGACTCCTCCGACACCCCGGCAGCAACGACAGCAACGCGCACGGCGCCCCGCACCCACGTCGCGCGCGGCCGAGAACCACGCAACGCATCTACCGCCGCCATCTCCTCCTCGGAGAACGTCACTTTCAAGAGCATTGGGGCGATGGTACCGATCCGCGAAGATGTCCAATCGGTACCAATCCGCGACGACGCACATGCAGGCAAGACGGCCGCGGTCCTGAGCGCACCCATGAGTCCGCACGGCAGAATAGACGAAGGACGGAGCGTCGGCCGTTCGGCGAGTCCAAGCCTGCGCGGCCCGCCTTATGGCCTCGTCGCCAGTGTCGTCCATGGGCCCAGGTGCGGGAACGGAACGAACCGACGACGACGTACACGCGGGCGAGAGACTCAAACTGGCTCGGGACTCCGATCGCGCGCAAGGGGTGGCGGGGGTGGCGGCGAATCGCAGCAGGCCCCGGCCCCGCGACGCGGCTCCGCATCGCCCGAACGAGCCGCGAACATCCGATGGTCGAGGACGGGCATCCGAGCGTCGCGGCCAGACCAAGACGCCCACGCCGATCGATCCGGCGCCGTCTCGTGGCCGAACAGCCAGAAGTCGAAGAAACTCGTCGTCCTGGCAGACTCAGCCCCTAAGCGCAAGACTGGGAGACCACAATGACCATCGCCATCTTCCTCATCGTGTGGGGCCTCGGGATGATTGCTGTCGGTTTCGCCGCCAAACGCCGGGGCCGTGACGCCTCGGGATGGGCGTTCCTCGCCTTCTTCATTGGCTGGCTCGCCTTCATCCCACTATGGATCGTCGGGATGCCCGAGACGGAGCGCATCCGCCGCGTCGAAGCCGACGAGGAAGCCCGGATGCGGGTGCGAGACGATGCGTAGTGCCTGACCCGATCGACACCCGCCGGCAGCGCGTCACGTTGAAAACCAAGCGTGGCGTGCTGCACATCGGGCCACAAGGCCGCATCGACGGGCTATGGAAAATCGTGAAACGCGAGTTGAGAACCAACCCAGGAGGTCGCCAAACCCTGCCGCGGGCACGCCGACGCGCGAGGGCTTTCCGGGCGACCCGACGCCGCCGATGCGCCCCTGTAGCAGGTGCGATGTTCGCACTTCCGTTCACACCCGGCCACTTCCGGCCGTCCCGAAAAGCGCCCTGACAGCGAAAAGCCCCGCCGTAGCAGGGCCTTCGCGGACGCGCCCGACAGGATTCGAACCTGTGACCTTCGGTTCCGTAGACCGACGCTCTATCCAGCTGAGCT
>CAAGKR010067119.1_pt1 | contig 13898 bp, 10 predicted proteins | sample 2556971 | NCBI WGS metagenome assembly CAAGKR01 (sample SAMEA5207829, study PRJEB30636) | soil metagenome | biome: forest; feature: boreal; material: soil | place: USA | collected 2011-09 | depth 1 m | reverse complement strand
CTTGCGGAGCGATTTCTCGGCGTACAGAGGAAGGATTGTCGGCAGCGCCGAGCGATCGCCGATCTCTCCCAGTGCCTCGACCGCGTGAAACTTCAGCCAGACATCGCCGCGCTGCAGGATCCGGATCAGATGCGGCAGCGCCGCGGCGTTGCGATACTTGCCGAGCGAGGAAACGATCGCGGAGGCGACGTTGATGTCATTCTCGCGCTCCAGCAGCTCGAGCAGCACGGCGAAACCTTCCGGATTGCGCACATCGCCGAGCAGGTTGGCGAGGGCGAGACGTACGTCGACTTCCGACTTGCTGCGCAGGAGACGCACGATCGGTCCGATGGCCGTTTCTCCGATCCTGGCCAGCGCCTCGGTCGCCGAGCTGCGGCGTCCCGCGTTCTCCGGATCGGCGAGCGCTTCGAGCAGCCCGTCGACGACACGATCGCGTGGATCGCGCACGAACCCGTCGACGATCGTCTTGCGGACGCGCCAGTCCTTGTCGCCGAGGAGCTCGAACATGAGCGGCCAATCGCGATCGTCCGCCGATTGCGAAACCTGATACGCCGCCTTCTGCCGCGCGTCGGGATCGGCGGAGCGGGCCTGCTCGATCAGTTGCGGATCAGCGGTCATGGTCTTCGCGGCTCAGGATGACATCCAGATCCAACACAATGGTCAGCGCCTCCCCTTGTCGGAACACGCCGCGGATCGCATCGTCATCTTCGGTGTCATCGATGGTGGGAGGCGACTCGATCGTGGCACGATCGACGTCGACGACGCGAAGAACGCGATCGACTTCGAAGCCGAGGATGTCGGCGCCGCGCCGGACGACGATGATGCGATGATCGGCGCGGCGATCGGAAGCGGCCTGACGCAATCGGCGGCGCACATCGACCATCGTAACAATCGTGCCGCGCAGCGACATGATCCCGATCACCGCGGCGTCGGCATTGGGCACCCGGGTGTACGACCGCGGCATCACGATCGCGGCGATGGAATCGATTTCGATTGCGTAGCGCTCCGTGCCGATGATAAACGCCAGCAGCTCCAGCTGATCAGACGTCGTTTCGACCACCTGGACGTGCGTGTCTCGCTTCTTGCCCGCTTCGGCCAGAAACTTGTCGAGTCGCTCGCGCCCGGCGGGCGGGACGCCCGCCGCTACGCGCGCTTTTTTTGCCTTCTGGCGAACCTTGACCAGATCAACCATGCACGGCGTCCATGCTGTGTTCGCGCGCCGCGGACACGACGCGGGCCGGATCGATCGATGGCGCGTCCTCTCCGAAGGCGTCGAGAAGCGCGGTGGTGGCCAGCGTGTTGATCAGGCGCGGAATGCCGCCGCTCTGCGCGTAAATCTCTTCCATCGCCGCGCCGGTGAAGGGATTGCGGCCTCCTGCCACATGGATGCGATGCTCGATGTAGTGAATCGTTTCCTCGAGTGTGAGCGGCCCGAGGCGATAGCGCATGCCGATTCGTTGGCGAAGCGGCGCGTTGGCCGGCCGATGCAGTCGCGTTTCCAGCTCCGGCTGGCCGATGAGAAGCACGGAGAGGAGATTCTGATCGTCGAGCTGAAAATTCGTCAGCAGCCGGATCTCGTCGAAGGTTGCCTTCGACGGAATCAGCTGTGCCTCATCGATGATGAGGACCGGCTCACGCTTCTGCTCGTACAACTCGACGAGCCGCGCCTGAATCTGCTCCACGACTTCGTTGCGGAATCGCGCCGGCAGACATCCGAGTGCCGACGCGATCGAACGAAGCAACTGCGTGGCAGTGACGCGAGGGTTGATGAGCAGGATGACCGGCCGGCTGTCGCCGATGCGATCGATGAGGGCGCGCGACAGCGTTGTCTTTCCGGAGCCGATCTCGCCCACCAGCAGCGCGAGATCCTTCTCTTCCACTGCGTACTCCAGCCGCGCCAGCGCTTCTTTGTGCTGCGGACTCTCGTACAGGAACGACGGATCGGGAGTTTTTCCGAACGGCTTCGTGGTGAATCCGAAGAATTCCTCAAACATGCGCCGCTCGCGCTCTGGCCTCGCGGCCGCGCGCTCCGAATTGTTCGATCAGTGATCCGACGTCGACGACCAGGACGATCTCTCCCTCGCCGATCTCTGTGGCACCGGCCACGCCGGGAATCGACTTGAGCCGCTCGCCGATCGATTTGATGACGATCTCCTGCTGCCGCACCAGAGCATCGACAAGGAGTCCCGTGACTTTGTCGCCGGAACGCGTCACGACTACGAACCACTTGCGATCGTCGCCGGCGCCATCGTCGAGCTGGAACACGTCGCTGAGGCGGAGCAGCGGAATCGTGGTGTCGCGGAGGGTGAAGACCTCGCGCCGCTCAACCGTGCGAATGTCGCGGGATTGAATGCGGAGCGACTCCTCGACGGACGTCAATGGAATCGCGAAGTGCTCGCCGGCGGCGCGGACGATGAGTGCCTGAATGATCGCCAGCGTGATGGGCAATCGGATGCGGAACGTCGTCCCCTGGCCGGGCGTCGACATCACATCAATCGAGCCTTTGAGGTCCTGAATGTTTTTCTTCACCACGTCGAGACCGACGCCGCGGCCGGAGATCTCGCTGACGGACGAGGCGGTGGAGAAGCCTGGCGTGAACAGGAGCTCGTACGCGCGTTGCTCATCGACGACTTCGCCGGCGGGGACGAGCCCGCGCTGGATCGCCACGCGGTGGATCGTGTCGGGGTCGATGCCCCGTCCATCGTCGGAGAGGTCGATGACGACCGAGTTCCCTTGCTGATACGCGAGCAGCGTGATTCGTCCCATCGCCGGTTTTCCGATTGCCTCGCGTTCTTGCGACGGCTCGATCCCGTGATCGAGTGCGTTGCGGATGATGTGCATCAGCGGATCGGTGAGCTCCTCGACCATCCGCTTGTCGAGCTCCGTGTCCTCGCCGCGAAGGACGAGATCAATCTGCTTGTTCAGCTCGCGCGCAAGCTTGCGCACCGTGCGCGCCAGCTTCGAGTAGATCTGCCCCACCGGCACGAGCCGCATCTCCACGACGGACTTCTGCATCTCATTGAGCTTGCGGTCGAGGTTGCGGGAGATTTGCTGCAGTGTGGCCCCAGGCGCACCGCCCGCCGGGCGGCCGGGGGGGGCGGCCGCCTCTACACTTCGGGTGAGCGCCTCCAACCGCGTCTTCTCGATCAGCAGCTCGCCGACGATGTTCATCACCTCGTCGAGCTTGGCGATGTCGACGCGCACCGTCGGCGAGATCGACCGCAGCGACATCTCCTCCTCCGCCGCGTCCGGCGGAGTGCTCTTTCGCAACGAGACGATGGTCGCTTCAGGCGCGAGCACGGCAATCGCTGCCTCGTCGCGATCCGTGCCGCACAAAAGGCGGAAGGCGATGCCCTTTCCGCCGCCGGTGTCGACCGCTGGGAGCGTGGAGATGACCTCGCCGGCTTCCGTGAGCGTCGCGGTGAGTGCGCGCAGCTTCTGATCGAAGTCGGAGAAATCGAATCGCGCTTCGACAGAAAAGATGTTCCTGTTTGCCCGCGCATTCTCAAAGAGGCGATGCTCTTCGTATTCAGTGAGCGAGCGGCGCGTCTGATCGTCGAGTGCCAGCGCGGCCAGCGGATCGTCCTCGCTCCGCTGCTGCTGCCGATTCACCATCTGCTGAATACGACTGGTGATGGGCGCACCATCCACGGACGCCGCCGGATCGAGCATCCGGTTCAGCGTGTCGATCGAGTCAAACAGAAGATCGATCAGCTCTTTGGTAATCGCCAGACGCCCCATGCGAAGGCGATCGAGCATGTCTTCCAGACCGTGCGCCAGGTCGGAGATGCGCGCCAGGCCCAGCATCCCGGCCAGACCTTTCAGCGAGTGAACGCTGCGAAAGATCTTGTTGACCAGCTCGGGACGGACATTCTGTCCCTGCGCCTCGAAGTCGCTGACGTCGCGGGAAAGGGCGTCCAGGAGCTCTTCGGCCTCGCTGGTGAACTCGTCCCGTGCGCGATCTTCGTCTCGGGGCATAGCGCGCGCTTACGCGACTGTCAGGATCCGCCGCAGTTTTTCCATCAGCTCCGATGCTTCAAACGGTTTGCAAACGTATTCTTCCGCGCCGAGGGCAGCCGCACGCTGGCGATCGGCATCGGCCGACTCGGTGGAGATGATCAGGATCGGGATCGCCTTGTAGACCGGATGGTTCTTCAGAAAGCTGACCAGCTCCAGCCCGTTGATGTCGGGCATGTTGATGTCGGTTACGATCGCGTCGAATTTGTGATGCGGAAGCGTCTTGAGCGCTTCAAAGCCGGTCGATGCCTCGACGATTTCCAGATCGGCGTCGCCTTCGATGATGGTCGTCACGTACGACCGCATGGAAGCGGAGTCTTCGACGACAAGAATCTTCATCCGCGGTCCGATCGCTCCGCCGCTGCGATCGCCTTCTCCAGGGCGAAGCCCGCTTGCGAGAGAAAAATCTCCAGCCCGGCGGTGCTGTCGATGGGGACGCGATGTTTGGCGTTGTCGCCATACAGGATACCAATCGCGCGTCCGCCCTGCATGATCGGGAGCGCGACGGCTTCGGTCGGCACGGCCGTTCCCAGTCTCTCGATCAGTTCCACGTTCGCCGGAGTGCGCTGCAGCTTGCCGCGGCGCGCCTCTCCCGATGTGGCAACCTCGTTGAGAATGGAATCGTCGCGGCGCGCCAGCGTGAGATTGCTGACATCCGTTCCGAAGCCACCGATCCCGACGAATTCGCCCTCGCCGATCACGAAGAGAGCACCGCGCTCGAGGTACTGGGCGGCGAGATGCAGGATCGTTTCTCCGACTTCGTGAATGTCATTCGGATCGGAGAGCTCGTTGATCAGCTGCTTGAGCAATTTGAAAGCGCGATCGATGTCGGAGCCGGCCTCCGATTGCGCGAACACGCGATCGGCGAACAGCACCAGCTCGTCCGCAAAGAGATCCAACTCCTCCTCGGCTCCCGCCGGATGCATCCGCTCCGGCGACGGCTTGGTCAGATAGAGGTCCGCACCCATCTGCAAGAGACTGTGACGCCTTCGGAGGTCGGCGTCAGTGTCGATCATCACTACCGGCAGCCGAGCGTTCTTTTTCTTGAGTTTCTGCAGAACGGCGGCCGAGTTTTCCATGACCTCGAGGAATGACACGAAGAAGGTGTTCGTGCCAAGCAGCTCCGCCGCGGCGTCCCACGCGTCATCGACAAGGCTGAACTGGGCCACGTGGAAGCCGCGGCGCGTGAAGGCGCGCCGGGCGGCAACACGAATCAGAGGATCGCGCTCCAGAACGATCACGTGCCGCTGCGGAGCATCATCCGGCTTCGTCTCGCGCTCGACCTCCACCAGCTCCTCGTCGGCGATCGCGGGCGCCTCCATCGGCGGAAGGGGCGCCTCGATCGTCTCCAGAGCCGGGGCGGGCGGCTGGGCGGGGCGGCGGAGATCGCGGCCGGCTTTGAGCGAGTCCTCGAGACCTTGCAACGGCTTGAGCCTGGCGCCCTCTTCGCCGCCGAAGATTGTCTGCGGCGGCAGCCCGCCATCCTTGAACAGCGCGGCAGGGTCGTACTCCAGCTCAGCGGAGCTGACGTCACTGGACAGAATGAAATTGAACTGACCCTCGCGGCTCTGCAGCAGCGGCGTCACGGTTTCGATGATGCGCTCGCGAACGGCATCGGCGAGCTTGTCGCTCCCGACTTCGGACAGCGCGCTGCCGGGCGCAATGACGCCGCGATCGCGCAGCCACGTGATGAGATCGGGCTGGTCGGGCGACTGCGCGTCGATCACCAGGCCGTTGCGAAAAAGTACGGTGTGGCGGCCGCGCTCATCGATGATCTCCAGCATGCCGGTCCGGCGGCTGAGAAAGACGATCTGAACGATGTCGGCGAGGGAGAGATCTTCGAGGCGGCCGAGGAGACTCACGTTCGCCGTTGACCGTTGGCCGTTCGCCGACCCGCCCTACGGCCAACAGCCAACGGCCAACAGCCAACGATTTCCTTCACGAGGCCAGATTGTAGCGTTTCAAGATCCCATCCAAGATCCCGTTGATGAACTGCGACGACTTCTGGGTGCCGAATTTCTTGGCAATCTCGATGGCCTCGTCGATGATCACCAGCTTCGGTGTGTCCTCTTCGTGAAGAAACTCGTAGATCGACATCCGGATGATGTTGCGGTCGACGACGGCCATCCGCGAGAGGCGCCAGTTGTCGGCCTGCTGCACGATCATGTCGTCGATCTTGCTGAGGTTGTCCACGGTGCCCTGGAAGATCCTGGTGGCGAACTCGCGCGTGGTCGGTTTTGACTTCTGCAGGTCCTCGAACGTGGTGACGATCGTCTCCGGCGTGTTGCCCGAGAGATCGTGCTGATAAAGCATCTGGAGAGCGAGCTCGCGAGCCTTGCGCCGTGCGCCCATGTCTATTTCCCGCTGCTGCGAAGGGCGCGCCACAACGTTGCCATCTCGATGGCCGCCAGCGCCGCTTCCCATCCCTTGTTGCCGGCGCCGCGTCCCGAGCGCTCGATGGCCTGCTCGTGCGTGTTGCAGGTGATCACGCCAAATGCGATCGGAAAGCCTGCATCCACGCTGACGCGAGAGAGCTCGTTGGTCACCTGCGAGGCGATGAATTCGAAATGCGGTGTGTCGCCGCGCAGCACGCATCCGAGGGTGACGATGGCGTCGAAGTCGCCGCGGCGGGCGAGCACGCACGCCAGCGTGGGAATCTCGAAGGCTCCCGGCACGCGGAACACGCTGATGGCGTCGTCCGCCGCACCATGTCGGGTCAGACATTCCAGCGCGCCGTGAAGGAGGCCTTCGACGACGTCCTCGTTGAAGTGGCTGGCAATTACGGCGAAGCGCAGCCCTTCGGCCTGCGAGTCACCTCGAAAAGAACGTGGCATTGCGTGCGGGGATTATATGGTTCCTTACGCGACGCGGGACGCTTCCTGGCGTGGAGACATCGTGGCGTGAGGAATCACCGGCAGCGTCACGGTGAAGGTCGCGCCCTTCCCCTGCCCTTCGCTCTCGGCGGTGATCTCACCGTGATGGAGTTCCACGATGTGGCGCGCGATGGCCAGCCCGAGCCCGAGTCCGGCGCGTTTTGTCGCGCCGTCGCCCTGGCGGAGCCGTTCGAAGACGTGCGGCAGAAACTGTGGATCGATGCCCTCGCCCTGATCGCTGACGCGGATCCGCATCCTGCCGTCATCGCGATCAAGTTGGAGGTCGACCTGTTTTCCAGCCGGCGTGAACTTGATGGCATTCGACAGGATGTTGAGGATCACCTGGTGCAAACGAGCGGGGTCGGCGGCGACCAGATCGTCATTCGTATCGATCTCCGAGGTGAGACGGACGCCGCGCTCGGCGGCGCTTGGACGCGCGCTCGTCACGGCTGCGTCGACCACTTCAGACAGACGGGTCGGTCGCAGATCGACCTGGAACTTGCCGACGACGATGCGCGAGACGTCGAGCATGTCGTCGATGAGGCGCTTCTGCAGCCGCGCGCTCGTCTCGATCATCTCGAGCGCCTCCTGCAGCTCCTCCTTGCTGTACTCGCCGGAGCGAAGGAACTGGATCCAACCGAGGATTGAGGTCATCGGTGTGCGCAACTCGTGGGAGAGCGTGGCGAGGAATTGATCTTTCGCGCGGTTCTGCGCTTCGGCCTCGCGATAGCGTCTCTCCGACTCCGCCGAAAGTGCTGCGGCTCGTTTCTCCGTGAAGTCACGGAACGTGAGCACCAGGCCGAGGATCTTTCCGTCCTCGTCCTGCATCGGCGAGACGCAGAACTCGGCGGGAAGACTCGTTCCGTCCGCGCGGAAGAACGTCGCCTCGATCTGATCCGTACTCTGCAGTTCACGGATCGCCCCGTAGAGCGAACAGCGGCGAATGTCGCACGTGGCGAGACCGGGGAACGCCGGATGCAAAATGGCGTGAATATCCTTCCCGCTCACCTCTTCTACGCGTCGTCCCAGCAATCGTGCGGCGGAAGGATTGACGAACGTCGACATGCCGTCGAGATTGACGCCGAGAATGCCATCGGCGGCGGCGTTGAGAATCAACTCATTCTGTCGGATGAGGCGCGCCAGCTCATGCGCCTGGCGTTTGAACGCCTCGCGTTTACGGAACAGCTCGACGAAGACGCTGACCTTCGCGCGCAGCACCTCCGGATGGAACGGCTTCCAGATGTAGTCGACGGCGCCCAGCTCATAGCCGCGAAAGACATTCGTCTCGCTGCGGCTCAGCGCCGTCAGAAAAATGATCGGCGTGTCGCGCGACTTGTCGCGCTCCCGAACCAGGCTCGCTGTCTCGAAGCCGTCGAGATCCGGCATCTGCACGTCGAGGAGAATGACGGCGAACTCCCGATCGAGAAGGGCCTTCAGCGCGGCGCGACCGGAATCGGCTCGGACCAGGTTCTCCCCCATCTCACTCAGAATCGCTTCCAGCGCGAGAAGGTTCTGCGGCTGATCATCGACCAGCAGAATGTTGACCTTCGGTTCGTCCACGGTCATGCGCGTTCCCCGGTCACACCACACCGCTCAACGAGATAGGGCGCAATGCCTTGCAGAGGCAAGATTTGATCCACCGCTCCTGCATCGATGACGCCCTTCGGCATCTGGGGCGCTTCGGCAGTCGCCGGATCCTGCGCGATGACGATGCCACCCCGGCTCTTGATGCGCTTCGCTCCTCGCGTGCCGTCGACATTGCTGCCCGTCAGCACCACGCCGATCACATGCGCGCCGTACGCGTCGGCCGCCGACTCGAACAGCACGTCGACGGACGGACGCGAATGCTGCACGGCGTCATCGACCGAAAGGTTGAAGACGCCTTTCTCCACCAGCAGGTGATAGTTGGCCGGAGCAAGATAAACCGTGCCGGGTTTGATCCACTGTTTGTCCTCGACGTCGACCACCGGCATCTTCGAGGTGCGCCGCAGGAACTCGGGCAATCCTTCGTTCGACTGTTTGTGCCGATGTTGCACGACGGCGATCGGGATGCAGAAATCGTCCGGCAACGCGCTGAGAATTTCCTGCAACGCCTGCATGCCGCCCAGCGAACAACCAACGACGATGATTTCGCAGCGAGCGGCGAGCGGCAGGCGGCGAGCAGGGGGTTCGCTCTTCGCCCGCTCGCTCGTCCTCACCGCACTCTCCGATACAGCCGCTCTTCCGCATCGATCACCTCGTAAGAATCAGCGACCGACGTGTGATTGATCGTCTCCTTCTTGCCGAGGCCGAGGATGCCGAACATCTCCATGCTGTCGAGGAAGAGTTTCTGCACGCGGTCCTGCAGCACGTTGTTGAAGTAGATCAGGACGTTGCGGCAGAAGATCACATTGAACACGTTGAACGAAGCGTCGGTGACGAGATTGTGCTGCGCGAAGACGACGTTCTCCCGCAGCGCCGGCCGGAAGATCGCGTAGTCGTACCGCGCGGTGTAGTACTCCGAGAACGTTCCTTTGCCGCCGGCAGCGATGTAGTTGCTCGTGTTTTCCTGCATCGTGTTGAGCGGGAAGATTCCTTCCTTCGCGCGCTGCAGCACGGCCTCATTGATATCCGTGGCGTAGATGCGGCAGCGATCGTAGAGGCCTTCCTCCTGAAGCAGGATGGCCATCGAGTAGACCTCTTCGCCGGTCGAACAGCCGGCGTGCCAGATCCGCACGAACGGATACGTGCGGAGATTCGGGACGACCTTCTCGCGAAAGGTGAGATAGAACGTCGGGTCGCGGAACATCGCCGTGGTGTTGATCGACAGATCGAGAAGGAGACGCTCCATCGACGCCGGCTCGTGCAGCACTTTTTCCTGCAACCCGGAGATCGTGCTCAAGCCTTCGGCGTAGATGCGCTTCCAGACGCGGCGCTTGAGCGAGGGCATCGAGTAGTCGCGGAAGTCGAAACCGTAATGCTCGTAGATGCCCTCGGTCAGTAGCCTGATCTCGAGCGCCTCGAGCTCGAGCTTCTCCTGCTCCTGAAGGGTCGTGGCGGGTTCGACGAGGTCGGCCATTTTAGGACTTTTAGAGCAAACCGCGGACCGGTTCGGGCGAGCTGCGAGCAGCGAGCGGGAGGTGGGCTGCTCGCCGCCCGCCGCCCGCCGCTCGCTTCTTATCGGTACAGCCAGACGCGCAAGAGCGAAACGAGCTGCTGCGCGTCGATCGGTTTGGTGATGTAGTCGCTTGCTCCAGCCTCCATGCACTTCTCGCGATCGCCTTTCATGGCCTTCGCGGTCAGGGCGATGATCGGCAGGTTCTTGAACTGCGCCATCCCGCGAATGCGGCGCATCGCCTCGTAGCCGTCCATCTCCGGCATCATGATGTCCATCAGCACGACGTCGACTTCGCGCGCCTTCTTGAGAACCTCGATCCCTTCGCCTCCGCTCTCCGCGTAGACGACGTTCATCTTGAGCCGTTCGAGAAGACTGGTGAGCGCGTAGATGTTGCGCATGTCGTCATCGACGATCAGCGCTTTCTTGCCGGCGAGCACCGGATCGGATTCATGCAGTTGCTCGAGGATCTGCCGCTTGTGCTCGGGCAGGTTCGCTTCGACACGATGCAGGAAGAGCGCGGTCTCATCCAGGAGACGATCCGGCGACCGCACATCCTTGATGATGATCGCCTCGGCCATTCGCTTCAGTTCCGTCTCTTCCCGCTTCGTCAACTCGCGGCCGGTGTAGACGACGACCGGGATGTCTTCGATGTTCAGCTCGTTCTTCATGCGATTGAGGAAATCGATGCCGTTCATGTCGGGAAGCCCGAGGTCGAGGACCATGCAGTCGAAGTGACGATCGCGAAGGATCGACAGCGCTTCTTCGCCACTGGCCGCGGTCGTGATCTCGACGTCACCGTCGCCGCCGATCAATTCAGCGATCGCTTTTCGCTGGACTTCGTTGTCCTCGACGATCAGCAGGGTCTTGTTGGGACGCTCCAGGAATCCTTTGATCTTGGCGAACGCCTCGTCCAGACCTTCTTTGCTGACCGGCTTCTGCACCTCGGCGAACGCGCCGAGTTTGAGACCGCGTCCGGAGTCTTCATCGCCAGAGATGATGTGAACGGGGATGTGGCGCGTCGCCTTGTCGTGCTTCAGGCGATCGAGCACCGTCCAACCTTCCATGTCGGGCAACGCGATATCGAGCGTGATGGCGTCGGGACGATAGCGCTTGGCCAGATTCAGTCCGGAATCGCCGCGCGTCGCCACGATCGCCTTGAAGCCCTTGCTGTGCGCCATGTCGACGAGGATGCTTGCGAAGTTGACGTCATCTTCGACCACCAGTACGACGCGATCGCCCTGCTTGATCGAGTCGCGGTCATCGGGGACCTGCCCTTCGACGACGACAAGGTCGTTGTTCTGCTCGTCAACGTGGGCCACGTTCGGCTTCGGATCTTTGACCGCCGGCGTGGAAACCTCCACGACGTCCGGCAGCCGCAGGTCCTCGCGCCGCACCTGCGGAGCCATGTAGGTCTGCGGCAGATAGAGAGTGAAGGTAGAGCCGACGCCCTGCTGGCTGGCGATCTTGATCTCCCCGCCAAGCAATCGGGCCAACTCGCGGCTGATCGAGAGTCCGAGTCCGGTGCCACCGTACCTGCGCGTCGTCGAGGAGTCAGCCTGCTGGAAGGCCTCGAAGATAATGCGCTGCTTCTCTTCCGGAATGCCGATGCCGGTGTCGCTCACGCTGAAGGCGATCACGCCATTCGCGCGGTCGAGCGTTTCGTGTCCTGGCGTCCAGCCGCCGCTCACCTTCTCCACACGCAACGTCACGCCGCCCTTGTTGGTGAACTTGCACGCGTTGCCGAGCAGATTCTTCAGAACCTGATGCAGCCGCGTCGAGTCGGTGTGAACTGCCGGCGGCAGGTTCGGAGCGAGGGCGATATTGAACTCGAGGCCCTTGTCCTGCGCGATCTGACGGAACGTGCGATCGAGGTAGTCGGCCAGATCGGGGAAGCCGACATCGGAGAGGCTGATGGTCATCATCCCCGACTCGATCTTCGACAGATCGAGAATGTCGTTGATCAGAGTGAGCAGGTCCTGTCCCGATGAGTAAATGGTGCTGGCGAACTCCACCTGCTTGTCGGTGAGGTTGGCGTCGCCGTTGTCGGAGAGCAGCTTGGCGAGAATGAGCAACGAGTTGAGCGGCGTGCGCAGCTCGTGCGACATGTTCGCCAGGAACTCGCTCTTGTACTTCGACGTCAGGGCAAGCTGTCGCGCCTTCTCCTCCAGGGCGCGCTTGGCGTTCTCCACTTCGCGGTTCTTCTGCTCGACCTCTTCGTTCTGCGCCTGGAGCAGTCGCGCTTTCTCTTCCAGCTCTTCGTTGGTCTGCTGCAGCTCTTCCTGCTGCGTCTTGAGAAGCTCTTCCGACGCCTGCAGCGACTTGGCCTGCTGTTCGAGGCGCTTGTTGGTGTCCGTGAGCTCTTCCTGCTGCGACTGCAGCTCTTCAGCGAGCGTCTGCGACTGCGTCAGCAGCTCTTCGGTGCGCATGTTCGCCTGGATGGTGTTGATGACGACGCCGATGGAATCGGTGAGCTGATCGAGGAGGGTTTGATACGTCTCGGTGAAGCGATTGAACGAGGCGAGCTCCATCACCGCCAGAACCTGACCCTCGAAGACGATCGGCAGCACGATGATGTTGAGCGGCTTCGATTCGCCGAGGCCGGAGGTGATCTGCACGTAATCGGCGGGAGCGTCGGTGATGAGAATGCGCTGCTTCTCGAACGCTGCCTGTCCGACCAGTCCTTCGCCGATGCGGAACTCCTTGTTGAGATGCTTGCGCTCCATGTATGCGTACGTCGCGGCGAGACGGAGCACCGGCTCGCCACCTTCCTTGGCATCCATGATGTAGAAGACGCCGTGTGCGGCGCCGACGACCGGCGCCAGCTCGCTGAGGATCATCTGCGAGACGGTGGTCAGGTCCTTCTGGCCCTGCATCATCCGCGTGAACTTCGCCAGGTTGGTCTTCAGCCAATCCTGCTCCGCGTTACGCGAAGTCGTTTCGCGCAGGTTGCGGATCATCTCGTTGAGGTTGTCCTTCAGCGAGGCAACTTCGCCTTCCGCCTGCACGGTAATGTTGCGTGTCAGATCACCCTTGGTGACCGCGGTGGCGACGTCTGCAATCGCGCGGACCTGCGTGGTGAGGTTCGCGGCCAGTTGATTGACGTTGTCCGTCAGATCGCGCCAGGTGCCGGACGCGCCAGGGACATTGGCCTGTCCGCCCAGCTTTCCTTCCACGCCGACTTCGCGCGCCACGGTGGTGACCTGGTCAGCGAACGTGGCCAGCGTCTCCACCATGTCATTGATGGTGTCGCCCAGCTCGGCGATCTCGCCGCGCGCTTCGACCGTCAGCTTCCGCTTCAGGTCGCCCTTGGCGATCGCGGTGACGACCTTGGCGATTCCGCGAACCTGATTCGTCAGATTCGAGGCCATCATGTTGACGTTGTCGGTGAGGTCCTTCCACGTGCCGGCAACGCCGCGCACCATGGCCTGACCGCCAAGCTTTCCTTCCGTTCCGACCTCACGCGCCACACGCGTGACTTCAGACGCGAAGGAGTTGAGCTGATCCACCATCGTGTTGATGGTGTCCTTCAGTTCCAGAATCTCGCCCTTCACATCGACGGTGATCTTCTTCGACAGATCGCCGTTCGCCACGGCAGTGGTCACCTGCGCGATATTGCGGACCTGGTTCGTCAGGTTCGACGCCATGTAGTTGACCGAGTCGGTCAGGTCCTTCCACGTGCCGCTGACGCCCTTGACCTGCGCCTGTCCGCCGAGTTTCCCTTCCGTTCCCACCTCACGCGCCACACGCGTGACTTCAGACGCGAAGGAGTTGAGCTGATCCACCATCGTGTTGATCGTGTTCTTCAGTTCGGCGATCTCACCGCGCACATCGACGGTGATCTTCTTCGACAGATCGCCGTTGGCGACGGCGGTCGTCACCTGCGCGATGTTGCGCACCTGGTTCGTCAGGTT
>CAAGKR010447277.1_pt1 | contig 13907 bp, 15 predicted proteins | sample 2556971 | NCBI WGS metagenome assembly CAAGKR01 (sample SAMEA5207829, study PRJEB30636) | soil metagenome | biome: forest; feature: boreal; material: soil | place: USA | collected 2011-09 | depth 1 m | reverse complement strand
GAACCGGCTCGTCCATCTCTGCATGTCCTATCGCAGGAGGGCCTCCCGCGGTTGCGGTTAGCGGCCTCTGACCGGTAAAGAGCTTGTGAAAAGGCCGGCCGACACCGCGGTGCTACCGGGCGGAGGCCTCCAGAGCGGTCCGGATGCGGTCCGCGTACTCCGCGGCCTCTGCAGCGCTGGCGTAGGACCGGCGTTTCCAGATCGGGCGCGGAGAGAACAGCCCGTCGCCCTCGGTGCGTGGGACGACGTGGGCGTGCAGATGCGGCACGCTCTGGCTCACCCGAGTGTTCACCGCGACGAACGATCCACCGGCGCCGAGCGCTCGTTGCACGGCGATCGACGTCCGGCGCACGACCTCGAACAGCGGCGCGATCAGATCCGGCGCCAGGTCGTCGAGGGTCGCCACGTGATCGGTCGGCATGACGAGCGTGTGCCCGAGGAACAGGGGGCTCGCGTCGAGGAACGCGACCACCCGGGCGTCACGATGCACGATGTTGCCGGGCAGCTCGCCCGACGCGATCCGGCAGAACACACACGCCGCCGTCACGCGCCGATGCGTTCCAGCAGCAGCGCCCGTTCCGCAGGATTGTCGGTGAGCGCGAGCGCGCGCCGATCGGCTTCGCGGGCTTCGTCCGTCCGATCGAGCTCGCGGAGGAACGCGGCGCGGGTCGCGTGATACAGGTGATAGCGATCGAGCTCGTCCTTCATCTCGTCGACCTCCGCCAGCGCGCGTCCCGCTCCCGCGACGTGCGAGAGCGCGATCGCCCGATTCAAGCGCACGACCGACGATCCCGTCATCCGGGTCAGTCCCTCGTACAGCATGAAGATCTGGGTCCAGTCGGTCGCGGCCCATGATGTCGCCTCGGCATGGCATGCGGCGATCGCGGCCTGCAGCTGATACGGACCCGGTCGGCGCATGCGTCCGGCGCGCTCGACCAGCGCGACACCCTCAGCGATCGCGCGCGCGTCCCAGCGCGATCGGTCCTGGTCCTCGAGGAGGATGAGCCGGCCGTCTGCCGAGAATCGCGCGGCCGCGCGCGCGAGCTGCAAGATCATCAAGGCGAGCAGCCCGATCGCCTCTGGCTCGTCCGGCATGAGCCGCACGATGAGGCCGGCCAGCCAGCGGGCGTCCTCGGCGAGATCGCGCCGTTCGGGCGATGCGCTCGCGACGTACCCCTCGTTGAACATGAGGTAGAGGACGCCGAGGATCTCGGCGAGCCGGTCGGGGAGCTCGTCGGCCGTCGGCACGCGCATCGGGATGCCGGCCTCCGCGATCTTCCGCTTCGCGCGCACGAGCCGCTGCGCGATCGTCGCCTCGGGGGTCACGAACGCGCGCGCGATCTCCGCGGTGGTCAGGCCGACGACGCTGCGGAGCGTGAGCGCGATCTGCGACTCGCGCGGGAGCGCCGGGTGGCAGCAGGCGAAGATGAGCTCGAGCCGTTCGTCGCCGTTGGCGCTCGTCTCGGGCACCGGCTCCTCCTGCAGCTGCGCGAGCTTGTCGCGGTAGCGGGCTTCGCGGCGGAGGCGATCGATGCCCTTCCGCCGCGCCGTCGTCATGAGCCACGCGCCGGGGTTCTCCGGGATCCCGTCGCGCGGCCAGTGCTCGAGCGCCGCGACGAGCGCGTCCTGCACGAGCTCCTCGGCGAGGTCCCAGTCGCCGAGCGAGCGGACCAGGGCGGCGGTGAGCCGCCCATGCTCCTCTCGAAAGACGCGCTCGAGCGCTTCCGCTCCTAGTGCTCCACCAACGGCCGGATCTCGATGGTGCTGAGCACGGGCCAGCTCCTCGCCATGGCAATGGCTTCGTCGAGGTCCTTGACGTCGACGAGCGCGTACCCGCCGATCGATTCCTTCGCCTCGGTGAACGGTCCGTCGGTCACAGTGACCGTGCCGTTGCGCTGGCGCACGGTCGTGGCGGTATTCGTTCCCTTGAGCTCCTCGCCGCCCGTGATCTTGCCGCTCTTGCTGTGCTCTTCGAACCAGTCGTTGACGCGCTTGTACGCCGCCTGGATCTCCGGCTTGCTCGGGTCCCAGTTCGAGTCGTCGCTGATGAACATGAGCATGTACTTCACGTGGATCCTCCGTCGGTGCGCCGAGTGTGGCGCGTTCTCAACGGTACGACGCTCGGGCCAGCCCTAAATCGACACGGCTGCGCGGTACTCGAGGCGTCCTTACGTGTAGTTGTAGTTAGACAGATCCCGGGCTCAACGCCCGGGATCCGCCAAGGAATGCTGCGTTAGCGGCGTCGGCTACGCCGGCGTGACGTTCTGCGCCTCTTCCTTGTTGTTGCGTGAGCTCACGCCCTTCTCGTACGTGACCGCCTGACCGACCTGGAGCCGGTCGAATCCGCCGCCCGCCACCTGCGAGCGGTGGAAGAAGAGGTCCGTGCCGTCAGCCTGCGCGATGAAGCCATACCCGCGATCCGTGAGGGTCTTGATCGTTCCGTTCACTTTCGACTCCGTTCTTACTTGAGCAGCGCGTTTGCCGCAACAGTAGACCCGATCGTTACATCCCGTCGCCACCGCCTCCAACGCGCTGGCACATCGGTTGCTTCACCGGGTGGCGTGGCTGACTTCGTCTCCTACGTCTGTGTCCGTGCTGACCATCAGTGGGGCACGGCCGATTCGGGTCAGGTCCACTCGAAGGACGGCGGCCTCGGGTGGTGCCCGGACGCCTCGCTGGATTCGCACGAGCAGCACGAGTGGCGGGCCTGCGCCGCCGCACCCCTCGCCGCGGCCGCGACGCTGGCGGCCTATCTCGGGACCGTGGAGTCGGCCGTCTCCTAGCGGCCGAGCGCGAGCCCGACGGCCCCGCCGACCACGATCATCGCTGCCGGGTGCAGCTTCCCGTGCACCGTGACCACGACGGTCACGACCACGAGGGCCAGCTGCCAGACCTGCGTTCCGCTCCCGTTCACGATCGTGGCCCCGGTCGCGAGGAGCAGTCCCGCGGTCGCGAGCGATACCCCGCGGACGACGCCGCCGAACCATGCCGACATGAGCCAGCGGCGCGCGAGGGAAGTGGCCGGCAGCATGACGAGCGGGGCGACGCTCGCGCCGATCAGGGCGTAGAGCGCGCCGGTCCATCCGGCGACGATGTAGCCGAGGCTCACGATGTAGAGGCCGTTCGGTCCGGGCGCAAGGCGGCCGACGGCGAGCGCCTGCACGATGCCGGCATCGGTGACGTATTGCGGGACGAGGTCGGCGCGCAGCAGCGGCAGCGATGCGAGCCCGCCGACCGCGAGTCCCGACGACTTCAGGAAGATCAAGAACAGCTGGAGCTGCTCCCACATCAGATGGATCAGCCCATCGGTGCGTCGGTCGACGTTGGCCGCTCGCGCCCGAGCAGCGCCGCGCCGAACGCGCCGGCCGCGAAGATCACGACGATCGTCTGGGCGAGGCTGGCGAGGAGGATGCCCAATGCAGCCGCGATGACGGCGACATCGAGGATCGCCCAGCGCCCGCGCTGGAGGACCGGCCGGGCGAGCGTGAGGGCCAGCCCGATGGTCATGCCGCCCGCGACCGGGCCGATGCCCGCCAGCGCCGCGAGCGTCAGCGGATGCTGCGCGACCTCGCCCAGCAACGCGGTCGCGATCGCGGTGATGATCGCGGCCGGCACCATCATCCCCGCGACGGAGACGATGACGCCGCGCGACCCGGCGATCCGGCGACCGAGGAGTCCCGCGAGCGCGACGAGGTGGATGCCGGGGCTCAGCTGGGATAGGGCCCACGCTTCGGTGAACTCGCGCAGCGTGATCCACTCGAGCCGCTCGACGAGGATCCGCCGGATGAGAAAGAGGGTGCTCGAGCCGCCACCGACGGACTGTGTGCCGATGTCGAACCACGCGCGAGCGAGCGCGCGCGACGAGGGCGGAGACTTCACAATCAGCATGCTACGGACGAGCTCGTGTTCAAGCCCCTGACCCCGGCGCGGCTCGACGACTTCGCGCACGTGCTCAGATCCAGCGCCTCAGGCAGCTCGTGCTGGGATATTTGGCCGCGCCTCACCGGAACCGAGCAGCGCGACCTTGGCCTTGACGGCCCCGGCGCGAAACGCCGGGCGAAGCTCGGTGCTCTCGCGAGCGCCGCCGCGCGCCCGGCCCCCTCACGGGTCACGATGCGGTCCACCGGTAGGATGCCGCGAACGTGATGCGCTGGACCACCCGGGATGTGCGCTCGCTGGCCGTCGGCCTCGCCTACCTCGCTCCGTCGTTCATCCTGTTCGCCGCCTTCGTCTTCATCCCGCTGATCAGGACCTTCAACCTCAGCTTCTTCAACACGCGCTCGACCGGCGCGATCACCACGTTCGCCGGCCTCGACAATTTCACCGAGCTCGTCACCTCGTCGGTCTTCCATTCGGGCCTGGTGGCGACCGCCCTGTTCGTGCTCTACACGGTGCCGGTCGGCATCGGGCTTGGACTCCTGCTCGCCGTGCTCCTCAACCAGCGGCTCCGCGGCATCAACGTGTTCCGGACAATGATGTCGAGCAGCATCGCGATCTCCGCCGCGGTCGGATCGCTCATCTGGCTGCTCCTGTTCAATCCGAGCCTCGGTCTGCTGAATTACGTGCTGTCGCTCATCGGGATCGCCGGGCCGCAGTGGCTCATCCAGCCGAACGTCGCGATCGTCGCGGTGTCCATCACCACGATCTGGCTGACCCTCGGGACGAACATCATCGTGCTGCTCGCGGGGCTACAGGGCGTGCCGCAGGAGATCTACGAGGCCGCCGCGCTCGACGGGGCGCGCGGCGTGCGGCTGTTCACGCGGATCACCGTCCCGATGGTGTCGCCGTCGCTGTTCTTCCTGCTGGTCGTCGACACCATCGGCGTCCTGCAGACCTTCACCCAGATCCATCTGCTCACGCGCGGTGGACCGGTCGATGCGACCCGGGCGCTCGTGTACAGCATCTACCTCGACGCGTTCCAGAACTTCCAGTTCGGCTACGCGAGCGCACAGGCCGTCGTGCTGTTCGTCCTGGTCCTGGTGCTCACGCTCGTGCAGTTCCAGGTCGTCGAGCGGCGCGTGCACTACCAGTGAGCACGTTGACTGGTGCTGTGGCGGTGCGCCGGCGGCCGATCCGGCCGGGCACGATCGGCGCGTACGTGCTGCTCATCGTTGCCGCGCTGATCGTGGCGTTCCCGCTGCTGCTCGCGCTGTCGTACTCGCTGATGAGTGAGGGCCAGATCGCGAGCTTCCCGCCACCGGTCGTGCCGGTCAACCCGACGCTCGCCAACTACGGCACGGTCTTCGCCTCGATCCCGATTGGGCGGTACCTGCTGAACAGCTTCATCGTGTCGACGGCCGTGGTGATCGGCCAGTTGCTCACCGCGAGCCTCGCCGCGTTCGCCTTCTCGTTCCTGGTCTTCCGCGGGCGGTCGGTGTTGTTCTTCGCGTTCCTCAGCACCCTGATGATCCCGTGGGAGGCCACGATTATCCCAAACTACATGACGATCCTGCAGCTCGGCTGGATCGACACGTACCAGGGCCTCGCCGTGCCGTTCATGGCCACCGCCTTCGGCACGTTCCTGCTGCGGCAGGCGTTCCTGCAGATCCCGAGGGAGCTCTGGGACTCCGCGCGCATCGACGGTGCGAGCTCGTTCCGATTCCTGCGCACGATGATCATCCCGCTGGCGCGCCCGGCCCTCGCCACCGTGGCGATCTACGGCTTCCTCTCGACGTACAATCAGTACTTCTGGCCGCTGCTCATCACGAACCAGACGCTCATGCGCACCACGCAGGTCGGGGTCGCGCAGCTGCGGTTCGAGGAGTCGGCCCGCTGGGGTGTCATCATGGCGGGTGTCATCATGATCGCCGTACCGACAGTTGCCCTGCTAGTCGCTGGTCAGCGACAGCTCATCCGGGGCCTGACCGCCGGTGCGGTCAAGGGGTAGATCGCGTGGAGGGATCGCATGCGTAGGCTCGCAGCACTCGCGCTCGCGTTCACGGTCGTCGCAGCCGCCTGCGGCGGCTCGAGTGGGACCAGCTCATCGGACCAATCCGCGCTCGCGCCAGGGAAGGACGTGAAGCCGGCGGCGACGATCACCTGGTGGCACGCCATGACCGGCGTCAACGGCGATGCGCTCAACAAGATCGTCGACGGCTTCAACAAGAGCCAGAGCGCCATCAAGGTCGTGCCGGTGTTCCAAGGCACGTATGACGACCTGCTGTCCAAGCTGAACACCGCGCTCGCGTCGAACGCCGCTCCCGCGCTCGTGCAGGTCTACGACATCGGTCAGGCCTACATGCGCGACTCGGGCGCGATCGTGCCGATGCAGGCGTTCATCGACCGCGACAAGTTCGACACCTCGGACTTCGAGCCCGCGGTCATCAACTACTACAAGTTCCAGGACAAGTTGCAGAGCATGCCGTTCAACGCGTCCTCGGCGATGCTGCTGTACAACGTCGATGCCTTCAAAGCGGCCGGGCTGGATCCCGCGAAGCCGCCGCTCACATTCAGCGAGATCACCGATGCTGCGAAGAAGCTCACCAAGAAGGACGCCAGCGGCCAGACGACCCAGTACGGCTTCGGCCCGTCGATCTACGGCTGGCTCTTCGAGCAGCTCATGGCGACGTCCGGCGCCCTCTACGCCGACAACGGCAACGGCCGCGACAACCGGGCGACGAAGGCCGTCTACAACAGCCCCGAGGGGAAGGCGATCCTCGACTGGTGGAAGGCCGGCATCGACGGCGGCTACTTCTACAACCCGGGCCAAGACAACGCCGGCGCGACGAACGCGTTCAACGCCGGCAAGACGGCGATGTACATCGAGAGCACCGCCACACTCCGCGGGTCGATCAACGCGATCGCCGGCAAGTTCCAGGTCGGGACCGGGCTCTACCCGCGTCCTGACGGCAAGCCGGCCACCGGCGGGAACATCATCGGCGGCGCCTCGCTGTACATCATGAAGAGTCGGCCGGCCGAGGAGCAGCAGGCTGCCTGGGAATTCGTGAAGTACGCGATGACCCCGGCGGTGCAGGCTCAGTGGCAATCCGACACGGGGTACTTCCCGATCGTGATGAAGGCCTACGCCGAAGGCCCGAGCAAGGACTGGTCGACGAAGTACCCGCAGTTCCTCACCGCGATCAACGAGATCCGTAACTCGCCGCAGAACCGAATGACCAACGGCGCGGTCCTCGGCGTCATGCCGCAGGCTCGCGCGCGCACCCAGAAGATGATCGAGTCGGTCCTGCTCGGCCAGGCCACGACCCAAGCCGCACTCGACGCGGCCGTCGCGGACATGAACGACCAGATCGACAAGTACAACAAGGCGAACAAATAGCGACGACGCGGGAGGAGACGGTGCGGTCGCTCGGCGGCCGCACCGTCGATCTCCTCGTCATCGGTGGCGGCATCGTCGGAGCGGGCATCGCGCGCGACGCGGCGCTCCGCGGACTCTCCGTCGCGCTCGTCGAGCAGCACGACCTCGGGTCCGGCACGAGCTCCCGGCCCACCCGGCTCATCCATGGCGGGCTTCGCTATCTCGAGCTCTTCGACTTCGGCCTCGTGCGCAGCGACATGCGGGAGCGCGAGACGCTTCTGCGGATCGCGCCGCATCTCGTCTTCCCGCTCCCGTTCCTCATGCCGCTCTACCGTCGCAGCCCGTTCTACCGGCTGAAGCTGCGCTTCGGGATGTTCCTGTACGACCTGCTGTCGCTTGATAAGAGCCTTCCGAAGCGCAAACGGCTCGGAAGAGCCGAAGCCCTCGCGGCGGAGCCGAACCTCGACCCCGACGGCCTCGGCGGCGCCTGGCGGTTCTACGACGCGCAGGTGCCGTTCGTCGAGCGGCTCGTGGTGGACAACGCCATCGATGCCGCGGCGCACGGTGCGGTCGTCCTCAATCACGCCCGCGCGACCGGTTATCTCCGCGACGATCGCTCCGTCGTCGGCGCGTCGGTCGAGGACCTGATCGGCGGAGCGACCTTCGAGATCCGCGCGCGGTTCACGGTCAACGCGACCGGCCCGTGGCTCGACCGGTCGCTCGCGTCACTGCGGCCGGAGCGCGCGCGGCCGCTGCTGCGCCTGACGAAGGGCAGCCACCTCGTCGTCCCGCGGGCGACGGAACACGCCCACGTGCTCTTCGCGAAGAGCGATGGCCGGCTGTTCTTCGTGCTCCCCTGGAACGGCTACACGATGGTCGGCACCACGGATACCGACTACGAAGGCGATCCCGGCGGGGCCGAGGCGTCGAGCGAGGACGTCGAGTACCTCCGGGTAGAGGCGAGCAGGGCCTTCCCGCGGGCGGCGTTCGATCCGATCCTGTTCACCTGGTCCGGTGTCCGCGCGCTCGTGCGCGAGGAGGGCGTGACCGAAGGCCAGGTCTCGCGGAAGCACAGGCTCTACGACCATCGCAGGCGCGACGGGATCGAAGGGGCCCTCTCGGTCATCGGCGGAAAGATCACCGCATACCGCGCGATCGCCGAGGAGGTGACGGACGTGGTCGTGCGCCGGATCGGCTCGAACGCGCCCTGCCGGACGAGCGAGCTGCAGCTTCCCGGCGCGGAGCGTGCACCCGCCGTGAGCGGCGGGGAGACGTTCTGCCCGCACGCACCAACCACAGGCGACGACCTCGTGCGCGCGGTCACGGCGGAATGGGCGATGACGCTCGGCGATGTCCTCCTGCGGCGGACGGCGATCGGGCTCGCTGCGTGCCAGGGCCTCGACCGGATCGACGCGCTCGCCGAGCTCGTCGGTGGCCTGCTCGGTTGGGATGAGGCTCGGCGGGCCGCCGAGGTCGATGCCTACCGGCACGAGATCGCCCCGATGCGCCGCTTCTCCGCGACGTGACCGCGATCCTCGCGCTCGATCAGGGCACGACCGGATCGGCGGCCATCGTGTTCGACGAGGTGGGTCGTGTGCGCGGCTCGGCCGACCGCGAGATCGCCCAGCACTACCCGGCGTCGGGCCACGTCGAGCACGACGCGGACGAGATCTTCGCGACCACCGTCGCGGTCGGCCGCCAGGCGCTCGCGGCGGCCGGGCTCGCCGCGCGCGAGATCGCGGCGATCGGCATCACGAACCAGCGCGAAACCACGGTCGTGTGGGAGCGCGCGACCGGCCGGCCGATCCATCGCGCGGTGGTCTGGCAGAGCCGGGCGAGCGCCGCGATCTGCGAGCGCCTCAAGGCGGCCGGGTGGGAGCCAACGGTGCGGCAGCGCACCGGCCTGGTGATCGACGCGTACTTCTCGGGGCCGAAGGTGCGCTGGATCCTCGATCAGGTGCCCGGCGCACAGGCCCGCGCTGCGGCCGGCGAACTGCTCTGCGGCACGATCGAGAGCTGGCTGACCTGGAAGCTCACCGGAGGGCGCGCGCACGTGACCGACGTCTCGAACGCGTCGCGCACGATGGTGTTCGACATCCACCGTGCCGCGTGGGACGACGAGCTGCTCGCGGCGCTCGACCTGCCGGGCGCGCTCTTCCCATCGCCGGTGCGGTGCAGCGGAGTCGTCGCGGAGACCGATCCGGCGATCTTCGGCGCGGCCATCCCGATCGCTGGGCTCGCGGGCGATCAGCAGGCCGCGCTGTTCGGCCAGGGCTGCTACGAGCCCGGCGAGGCGAAGAACACTTACGGCACCGGCTGCTTCCTGCTGGCGAACACCGGCGATCGCCCGCGCATCGGTGAGGGCGGGCTCCTCGCGACGATCGCTTGGGACATCGGGGCCGGCCGGCGGTACGCGCTCGAGGGCAGCGCGTTCGTGACCGGCGCCGCCGTCCAGTGGTTGCGCGACGGGCTCGGTGTGATCCGCGATGCCGCCGAGACCGAGGCCCTCGCGCGATCGGTGCCGGCAAACGATGGGCTCTATCTCGTGCCCGCGTTTACCGGCCTCGGCGCGCCGCACTGGGACCCGTACGCGCGCGGGCTGCTCATCGGCATCGAGCGCGGCACGACGCGGGCGCACCTCGTCCGCGCGACGCTCGAGAGCATCGCGTTCCAGACCAGGGATCTGGTGGAGGCGATGCGAGCCGCGGGTCAGCCCATCGATGTGCTCCGTGCGGATGGCGGCGGCACCGCGAATGCGTTCCTCATGCAGCTCCAGGCCGACGTGCTCGGTCTTCCGGTCGAGGTCGCCGCGGTGCGGGAGACGACCGCGCTCGGCGCTGCGCTGTTCGCCGGCCTGGGCATCGGCGTGTGGCGGTCGACGGACGAGCTCGCACGGCATCGAACTGTCGCGGCGCGCTTCACCCCGACGCTGAGCGCCGACGAACGGGATTCCCGATACGCCGGCTGGCTGCGCGCCGTCGAGCGGTCCCGCGGCTGGGCTAGCTCTTCGGGATCCGCTCCGGCCAGTTCGAGATGATCCCGTCCACGCCGAGCGCGGCGAAGGCGGAGATCTCGTCCTGATCGTTCACCGTCCATACGTTCAGCTGGAGGCCGGCGGCGTGCGCGGCATCGACGAGCTCGCGAGTGACGTACGCCCGGTTCGGGTGGAGCGCCCAGAGGCCGCCTCTGACCGCGCTCGCGATGAGCGCGGCACGGTCCGGCGAATCCGAGAATAGGAAGGCCCGGCGCACCGCCGGCGCCGCGTCGTGCGCCGCGGCGAGCGCCGACCACCAGAAGCTCGACACGTACGCGTCCGGGTCAGCGCGCTCCGCGAGCCTGCGGGCGACGTGGCGGCCGGTGTCGGCAGCGCGCGATTCGTCGCGATCGGCCTTCAGCTCGACGTTCACCCCGACCCGACCACGGCAGAGATCGAGGACCGCGTCGAGGGTGAGCGACGCGCCGTCGCTGGGCGGGTCGTGCGAGATGACCAGCCGCCCGTCGGAGGCGAGCCAGACATCCGTTTCCACCTCGTCGCAGCCGAGCGCGATCGCCATCTCGAACGAGGGGACCGTGTTCTCGGGTGCGTGACCCATCGCGCCGCGGTGGCCGATCCGTCGCATGCCGCTAATAGTCGCCTGCGCTCATCGCCGATGCAGGAGGGAGAGACCGACCCCGCTCGCGATCTCGTCGAAGCCCCGCGCGATGATCGCGGCACGGGCATCGGCGAAAAGCACAAGGTCGCGGTTCATGCTCGGGTCGGCGTAGTCGAGGATGACGTACTGCGCGTCGCACGGATCGAGCGCATCGATGTGGTAGTTCCAGCGCCGCTCGCCCACCTGCGTTACCCAGAAGTCGGTCGAAGCGATCGCCACGCTCGCGGGGATCGCCAGGACGGAGGCGAGCAGCGCGTCGTACCTCGACTCGCGCACGAACATCGACGTTCCCGATGGCGCGCGATCGGGGTTCCCGCGCAGATAGGCATTCTCGAAGTCGCGCGAGAACGGCCAGCCACCGAAGCTGATGCAGAAGAACAAAGTCGCCAGCACCACGCCGACCACGAGCCGAGGCCGCCAGCGCGGGCTGGTCCTCGCGAACCCGACGATCGACGCTCCGAGTACCAGCGGGATGATCGGCGCGCCGTACTGGTTGTGCAGCGTGTGCTCGCCGCTGTAGTCGGAGAGCAGGAGGTAGCCGAGTGGGACGATCGAGGGCACGACCGCCCACCGCGAGCGCAGCGCGAGCAGCAGCCCGGGGCCGAACAGGCTGAGGACGAAGACGACCTTGGATCCGACCTCGCCCTCGACCAGGACCCTGAGCGCGCGCAGCGGATCGAGGAGCAGGGTGCGCGCGATCTCGAGCTCGCTCCCGCCGAGGCTCGCGTACCGGCCGATGTACTGATACGGCGCGCCCCCGAAGGCCGGGATGATCAGCGTCAGGGTGACCACGAACACGGCCGCGCTCCCGATCGCCACGAGTGCCGCGCCGCGCCACCGCCCCTGAAAGGCCATGGCGACGCCGAAGCCGATGCCGATGAGCGCGATCTCCTCCTTCACGGTGAACGCGACGAGCAGCGCCACGATCATCGGCGCGGTCCGGCGCGTCACGAGGAAGTACATCGCGAAACCGAGGGGGAGGACCGCCAGCGCGACCTCGTGGAAGTCGTAGAGCGTGATGAAGGCGAGTGGCGCGCCGAGGACGTAGGCGAGGACCCAGATGAGCCGCTCGATGCCGCGCGGCAGGAGCCGCCGGGCGAGCAGATAGACCGGCAGCGCGCCGAGCGCGAGCGCGATGGCCTGGACGACGAGGAGCGTCTCGGGATGAGGCGCGACCCAGTAGAGCGGCACCAGTGCGACGAGGATGGGGGAGAAGTGATCGCCGAAGAACGAGTGCGGCATGCATTGGTCGAGGCTCAGCGTCGACTCCATGAACCGGCCCTGCGACGTGTTCCACAGGACCTGGTCGAAGACGCCGAGGTCGAGGCCGGTCGAGTGGAACGACCAGTGACGGATCAGTGAGAGGGCGCCGAACAGGAGCGCGTAGACCGCGACGAGGGCGAGCGCGACGCGCTCCTCGTTCTGGGCAAGGCGGTCCAGGAGCAGCGCATACCGGCGGGAAGGCATCGGGAGACGCTACTGGAAAACGAAGCCCGACCGCGTCGGCCGGCGTCGCCCGCATATCGAGTAGCGTCTTCGCATGAAGAACGGCGCGCCGCTCCTCTTCTTCGGCGACACGTACCGGTTCCCCGACATCTACCACTCCATCCGGTTCCTCGCACCCGATCCGCAGATCGTTCTGGAGCAGGACGGCGAGATCGTCATGCTCACGAACGCGCTCGAGGAGGGCCGCGCGCGCAAGCAGTCGCGCGCGACGAAGATCGAGAACATCGACGACTACGGTGCTCGTGAGCTGAACGCGACCATGTCGCCGATCACCGACGCGACGGCGACGGTCGTCGAGCGGTTCCTGGTCGCACACGGCGCGAAACGGATCACCGTGCCGGAGTCCTTCCCGATCGCGCTTGCCGACCGGCTGCGCGCGAAGGGGATCGACCTCGCGGTCGTCGAGGGGCTCGAGCAGCGCCGACGCGCGAAACGCGACGACGAGATCACGGCGCTCACGTCGACGCAGCGCGCGACCGAGGAGGCCTGGCAGCTGGGCGTGGACGCGATCGCGCGCGCCGATGTGCGCCCGGACGGGATCCTCGGGCTCGATAGCGCGCCGCTGACCGCCGAGCGCGTGCGGGCGATCGTCGAAGCCGCGCTGCTGGAGCGCGGCTGCCTCGCTGAGTCGACGATCATCGCCCCCGGCAAGCAGGCCGCTGACCCGCACATGATCGGGAGCGGCCCGCTGCGCGCGCACGAGCCGGTCGTGATGGACATCTTCCCGCAGCACAAGGAGACCCGGTACTTCGCCGACATGACCCGCACCGTGTCGAAGGGCGTACCCGCGCCCGAGATCGTGCGGATGTACGAGGTCGTGATGCGAGCGCAGGACGTTGGCATCAAGGCCCTGCGCCCGGGCATCACCGGCCGAGCCGTGCACGAGCTCGTCGGGGACGTCATCTTCGCCGCCGGCTACGACACCTTGCGCGCGGGGCAGAAGCACGATCCGAAGGACCCGGTGACCCGCGGGTTCATCCACGGGACCGGCCACGGGGTCGGGCTCGAGATCCACGAGGCGCCGAGCGTCGGGCGCGGCGGAACGTCGCCGCTCGCCGTCGGCGACGTCGTCACCGTCGAGCCCGGCATCTACGACCCGGAGATCGGTGGCGTGCGGCTCGAGGACATGCTGGTCATCACCGCCGACGGCTCACGGAACCTGACGCGCGCGCCGCGCCAGCTCGTCGTCTGACCCCGCTCCTCTACGGCGTCGGCGCTGCGATTGGCTGGGGCCTCGCCGACTACGCCGGCGCGCTCTCGACCCGCCGGCTCGGCGTGTTCCAGGCCATGCTCGGGATGCAGGTCACCGGGACCGTGCTGTACGTGGCCGCGCTCGCCGCGGTCGGCCGTTTCCCGGCGCTGTCGCTCGATCAGTTCCCGCTCGCGTGTGCGCTCGCAGCCCTCGGGCTCACCGGGCTCCTGCTGTTCTACAAGGCGCTCGCGCTCGGGCCGATCGCGATCGTGAGCCCGATCGGCGCCGCGTACGTCGCCGT
>CAAGKR010523645.1_pt1 | contig 13912 bp, 13 predicted proteins | sample 2556971 | NCBI WGS metagenome assembly CAAGKR01 (sample SAMEA5207829, study PRJEB30636) | soil metagenome | biome: forest; feature: boreal; material: soil | place: USA | collected 2011-09 | depth 1 m | reverse complement strand
CCGCGGTCGCGCGTTCTGTGCCGGTGAGCACGTTGAGCAGGGTCGTCTTCCCGACGCCGGACGGGCCGAGGAACACCGCGGTCCGGCCTGGACGGCAGTACGTGTCGAGGACCCCGAGCCCCGCGCCGGTGTGCGCGCTGACCGCATGGACCGGGGTGCCCGGCACGACGTCGATCACGGCGGCGACCGTCGCGTCGAGGTCGACGCACAGGTCGGCCTTGCTCAGGAGGAGCACGGGCTCCGCGCCGCTCTCATATGCGACCGTGACGTAGCGCTCGATCCGGCGGAGGTTCGGCTCGGTGTCGAGTGACGCGACGATGAAGACGATATCGATGTTCGAGGCCGCGACCTGCTCTTCGATCAGGCCGAGGTTCGTCTTCCGCGAGAACGCCGTGCGGCGCGGGAGCAGCGCGTGGATCACCCCGTCGCGCTGCAGCACCCAATCGCCGACGACCGGGAAGTCGGCGGGCGCGTGGGTCTCGTGACGGAAGCGGCCGGACACGACCGCGGGCAGCTCGCCGCTCTCGGTGAAGAGCAGATATCCGCCACGGTGCTGCGTCGCGACGCGCGCGGGCACGAGGTCCTCGAGCGCGAGGGTCGCACGGACGGCCTCCCATGCGGGGTCCCATCCGAGGCTGGCAAGGCGGGGATGCATCGCGCCTCCTTCAAACTCGTCGTGGACCGTCCGGCCACGACGCCGAAGGACGAAGGTCAGGCGGCGGCGCGTCCGGAGGTGCGGGTCAGGGTGGTCGCGGCAAGCTCGGTCATCGAACGCACCTCCATGCTGTCATCGCGCGCTCCGCGCGTTGGCCAACAGTAGCATCGGGCGTCGAGTGAAGGGCACCCTCCGCGTCATCGCGGTCATCGCCATGGTCCTCGCGATGACCGCGCCCGCGCGGGCGGCGGACACCGGCTGGACGATCGATCAGTTCCGCGCCGACATCACGATCCGGGCCGACGGCTCCCTCGCGATCCTTGAATCGATCGACGTGGATTTCGACGGGCTGCAGAAGCACGGGATCTTCCGCGACATCCCGACGCGCTACGCATACGACGACACGCATGACCGCTTGTACCGGCTGTCGGTCCAGTCCGTCACGGATGCGTCGGGGCGTCCGATCACGTACCAGGTGAGCGCGGGCGATATCACCGAGATCAAGATCGGCGACGGGGGCCGGACGGTCAGCGGCAAGCAGAGCTATCGCATCCGCTACACGGTCGCCGGAGCGCTCAACGCGTTCGCCGATCACGACGAGCTGTACTGGAACGTGAACGGCGATCAGTGGGGCGTCCCGACCACGACCGCCCGGGCGAATGTCCTAGTCCCCGCCGTCGGCGCGCTCCAGCAGGTGGCGTGTTTCCAGGGTCCGACCGGCTCGACCGAGCCCTGCGTCGCCAGCATCGGCGGGAACCTCGCGTCGTTCGGCTCGACCCGCCGGTTCTCGCCGGGCGAGCAGCTCACCGTGGTTGCGGGGCTCGCGAAGGGCGCCGTCGCCGTCGCGCCCCCCGAGCTCGTGAGCCGGCCGCGCGGGTTCGTCGACTACTTCTCGTCCCAGCTCGCTGTCGGGATCGCGGCCATCGTGCTCGTGGGCGGCCTGGTCCTCGTGTGGCGGGTGTGGTGGACCCGTGGTCGCGACCGGGGCGCGCCGCGCGGTGCGATTGTCCCCGAATACGAGCCGCCGGCGAAGCTACGGCCGGCCCAGCTCGGCGTGCTCGTGGACGAGACCGCCGACCCGCGCGATCTGGTGGCGACCATCGTCGACCTCGCGGTCCGCGGGTATCTCACGATCACCGAGCACGCGAAGCAGGGCCTGTTCGGCCACACCGATTGGACGCTGGACAAGAAGAAACCCAGTGACGATCTGCTGCCCTACGAGAAGCAGCTGTTCGACGGGCTGTTCAAAGATGGCGACAGCGTGCTGCTCTCGTCGCTCAAGGGGAAATTCCAGCCGACGCTGAAGAGCGCCGAGGATCTGCTGTACAAGGACGCGACCGAACGCGGCTGGTTCGTCGCGGATCCATCGCGGGTGCGCACGGTGTACGCCGGCCTCGGCTGCGTCACCGCTCTGGTCGGGATCGGGCTCGTGTTCTTCCTCGGGCAGCTGCTTGGCTGGGGCCTGGTCGGCTTGGCGATCGTGCCGGTCGGGCTGGTGCTCCTGGTCACGAACCACGCGATGCCGGCGCGGACCGCGGCAGGTGCCGCGCTGTTCGCGCAGACCCTCGGGTTCAAGCGGTACATGGACACCGCCGAGACCGACCGCGCCGCGTTCGCGGAAAAGGAAGGGCTGTTCACGGCGTACCTGCCGTACGCCGTGATGTTCGCGAGCGTCGACAAATGGATGCGCGCGTTCGCCGGGCTCGATACCGCGAAGGCCGTGTCGAGCTTCTACGTCGGGCCGGGCCCGTTCAACGCGCTGGCGTTCTCGACCAGCTTCGGCTCGTTCTCGAGCACGCTCGGTGCGACCGTCGTGTCCACTCCCGCGGGCCGCGGCGGCAGTGGCTTCTCCGGCGGCTTTTCTGGCGGTGGTGGCGGCGGCGGGGGAGGCGGCAGCTGGTGAGCGGGCCGGATCCGCGAGCGCTCGCCGGGCGGGTCGAGGCCGCGATGGCGCAGCATGTCGTGCCCGGGGTCGCCGTCGGCGTGCTCGATCCGGATGGCCCGCGCGCGTGGGGCTTCGGTGTGACCAACGTCGACCATCCGCTCCCGATCGAGGCGGATACGGTGTTCGAGATCGCGTCGATCACCAAGACGATGACCGCGACGGTGGCCGCGCGGCTCGCGGCCGAAGGCAGGCTCGATCTGGACGCGCCGGTCCGGCGTTACCTGCCCGAATTCAAGGTGGCCGATCCCGTTGTGAGCGGCGCGGTCACTGTGCGCGACCTGTTCACGCATACGGCCGGCTGGTTCGGCGAGTACCTCGAGCCGACCGGGCGCGGTGACGACGCGATCGCGAAGGGCGTGGCCGCGATGGCCGAGCTCGAGCAGCTCGCTCCGGTCGGGGTCTTCTCGTACAACAACGTGTCTCTGACGGTCGCCGGCCGGATCATCGAGGTCGTCAGCGGCCGGGCGTACCGCGACGCGGTGCGCGAGCTGCTCTTCGCGCCGCTCGGCATGGCGCACTCCGCGTTCGACCCAGCCGACGTGCTCTACGAACGCCTCGCTGCGGGTCACACCGTCCGTGACGGCGTCGCCGTGCGCGTGCGCGCGCGGTTGAGCGAGAGCACCAACGGCGATCCGGTCGGCGGCGTGCGCTCCACGGTGAACGATCTCCTGCGCTACGCCCGGTTCCACCTCGGCGATGGCACCGCGCCCGATGGGACGCGGCTGCTGCCGGCTGCCGCGCTCGCCGCGATGCGCGAGCCGCGCATCCGGATGGGCCCCGTCGGCCGCGTCGGTCTCGCGTGGTTCCTCGACGATCGCGGCGGGACGAAGCTCGCGGCCCATGGTGGCGCGACCGTCGCGCACATGAGCCAGCTCGTCCTCGTGCCCGAGCGGAATGCCGCGTTCGTCATCCTCACCAATGGCGCGAACGGCGTGCGGATCTGCGGCGAGCTCCAGGAGTGGCTGCTCGCCTCGTGGCTCGGACTGCCGCCGCGCTCGCGGCCGGTGCCGCTCGAGCGCCAGCCGGACCTGGCCCCGTTCATCGGCCGGTACTGGGCGCCGCTTTCCGACATCGAGCTCGCGGCCGAAGACGGCGCGCTGGTCATGCGGCTCGCCTGGAAGGGCTCGGTGGCCGAGCGGCCGACCCCGCCGCCGCTCCGCCTCGAGTTCACCGGGCCGGACACGGTCGTCGGCGCGGGCCCCTCGGACGCGCCGCCGATAGCTGATTTCCTGCGCGGCCCGGATGGCGCGGTCGCGTATTTCCGTTGGGGGAGCCGGGCCCGGCGGAAGGTGGGCTAGCTGAGACCTCAGCTAGCCGACACCGACCCCGCACCAAAGCGTCCCGCTGCCGCAACTGAGCCTGGCGCCGCGCGTGCCTACCATCCGGGAGGCCCAAATCGCAGGGAGAGGGAGACGTCCGCATGAGCGTGTACCGCGCCGAATACATCTGGATCGACGGATCGAAGCCCACGCCGAAGCTCCGTTCCAAGGCCAAGGTCGTGCCCATCGGCGAAGCGCCGCCGATCTGGGGCTTCGACGGATCGAGCACGAATCAAGCGCCCGGGAAGAACTCCGACTGCGTGCTGAAGCCGGTGTTCGTCTGCCCGGACCCGATCCGCGGCGGCGAGAACAAGCTCGTCATGACCGAGGTCCTCCTCACGGACATGTCGCCGCACCCGACGAACACGCGGGCGGCGAACGCGGAGATGGCGAAGAAGTACGCGGCGGACGACTCGTGGTTCGGGATCGAGCAGGAGTACACGTTCTTCGACGGCTCGCGACCGCTCGGCTTCCCCGAGAACGGCTTCCCGCCGCCGCAGGGCGGCTACTACTGCGGCGTCGGGGCGGACGAGGTCTTCGGCCGCGAGGTCGTCGAGGCCCATCTCGACGCGTGCATCAAGGCCGGCCTGAAGATCGCGGGCATCAACGGCGAGGTCATGCCCGGCCAGTGGGAGTTCCAGATCGGGCCCATCGGCGCGCCGGCGATCGGCGATCACCTTTGGATCGCGCGCTGGCTCCTGTACCGGGTGGCCGAGGACTTCGGGATCAGCGCGACGCTCTACCCGAAGCCGGTGCGCGGCGACTGGAACGGCGCGGGCGCGCACACGAACTTCTCGACGAAGACGATGCGCTCTAACTACGACGCGTGCGTCGCGGCGGCCGAGGCGCTGAAGACGCGGCACGACCTGCACATCCAGAACTACGGCTACGCGATCGAGGAGCGGCTCACCGGGCTCCACGAGACCGCGTCGTACAAGGACTTCAGCTACGGCGTGTCGGACCGGGGTGCATCGGTGCGGATCCCGTGGCAGGTCGCGGTCGACCGCAAGGGCTACATCGAGGATCGCCGGCCGAACGCGAACTGCGACCCGTACGTCGTGACACGGCTCATCATCGAGACCGTTTGCGGCGCGGCCGAGAAGCGCCGGCCGACACTGCTCACAGCGAAGCGGCCGACCCGCGTCAGGGCAAAGGCGAAGCGCACCGCGGCGTAGCTCCGCTCCTTTCGTGACGGACGGCGCGGGCCCCATGCCCGCGCCGTTCCATACTCGACAGATGAACGACTGGCCGGCCCTCCCGTACGAGGAGTGGCGCGAGACGCGCGACACGCTGCACATGTACGCACAGATCATCGGTTCGGTGCGCCTGGCGCTCGCCCCGTTCGAGCCGCACTGGATGAACGTCCCGCTCTACGTCACGAGCCGCGGGCTCACCACGTCACCGATGCCGGTCGGGTCGTGGACGCTCGAGGCCGACTTCGACTTCGTCGACAACGTCCTCGTCCTGCGCTGCAGCGACGGCGGGCTCGAGCGGCGCGCCCTCGGCGGAGCGGTCGCGGATTTCCACGCCGACGTGCAGCGAGCGCTCCAGCGGCTCGATCTCGACGTCGTGCTCGCGGTCGTGCCGTCCGAGGTCCCCGACCCGATCCCCTTTGCGCAGGATCGCAGGCACCACGTCTACGACCCGGCCCAGGCGCTCCGGTTCTGGCAGGTGCTCGGACGGATCGACACCGTCCTCAAGGAGCATCGGGCCGGCTTCTTCGGCAAGAGCCCGCCGGTCTGCTTCTTCTGGGGCACCTTCGACATCGCGGTCATCCGCGTCGGGACCCGCAGGGTGACGCCGCGTCCGGGGGCAAAGACGATCGAGCGTTTCGGCGGGACCGCCGAGCAGATCTGCGCCGGCTGGTGGCCGGGCGACGCGCGCTACCCGCACCCCGCGTTCTACGCCTACGCCTGGCCGAAGCCCGCGGGCGTCGAGCGATCGTCGATCCGGCCGGCCGGCGCGGCGTGGGACACCACGATCGGCGAGTTCCTGCTGCCGTACCCGGCGGTGCAGTCGTCGGTGGATCCCCGCGCCGCGATCCTGGAGTTCCTGCGCGGCACGTATGACGCGGGGGCGAAGCTGCTCGGCTGGCCCGACGATCTGACGCGATTCGACGTGCCCGGGCGTGCGCCCGCGAAGGCGAACCGCCCAGCTACGAGCGGGCGCGCCGCGAGGTGACCGAGGCGACGGCTGCCCCGGAGCTGGTCATCGAGACCGACGGGCTGACCAAGCGCTACGGCGAGGTCGTCGCGGTCGATCAGCTCTCGCTCCGCGTCCCCCGGGGCGGGGTCTTCGGCTTCCTCGGGCCCAACGGCTCGGGCAAGACGACGACGATGGGGATGCTCCTCGGGCTGGTCGGCAGCACGTCGGGCGAGGCCCGGATCTTCGGCGATCCGGTCGGCCGTTCCGACACGCTGCGCCGGATCGGCGCGATGGTCGAGTCGCCGACCTTCTACCCGTACCTCTCGGGCCGCGCGAACCTCCGCTACTTCCAGGGCATCGGGCGTCGCGGCTCGCCGGCTGACATCGATCGTCTCCTCGAGCTCGTCGACCTGGGGAAGCGCGCGGACAGCAAGTTCGCGACCTATTCCCTCGGCATGAAGCAGCGGCTCGGGATCGCCTGCACGCTGCTCGGCGAGCCCGATCTCGTGTTCCTCGACGAGCCGACCAACGGGCTCGATCCCGCGGGCGTCGTGGAGGTCCGCGAGCTCATCCGCGATCTCGGCAAGGGCGGCCGCACCATCGTCCTCTCCAGCCATCTGCTCGCCGAGACGGAGCTCGTCTGCGACCACGTCGCCGTGCTCGCGCGCGGCAAGCTGATCGTCCAGGGGAACATCAAGGAGCTGCTGCACGAGAAGGACTCCTTCTGGCTCGGCACGACCGACGATGCGGCGGCGGCGACGCTGCTGTCCGCACTGCCGGCGGTCGAGAAGGTCGCACGCGGCGAGGGCGAGCTCGTCGTCACAGCGCCCCCGGAGCGCGCCGCGGAGATCACCAAGGCGCTCGCCGAGGCCGGCATCTACGTGACGAAGCTCGTCCCGATGCGTCACACCCTCGAGAGCTTCTTCATGGAGATCACCGGCACCGATCCGACGACCGGGCGAGGTCTTTCATGATCGGGCGGATCGTGAATCTGGCGGTCTGGGAATGGTTCAAGCTCCGCCGGCGCTGGATGCTCTGGATCTTGCTGGCATTCGCGATCCTGTTCGCCCAGCTGGCCGTCTGGGGCTCGTTCTTCTCCTATCAGAACCTCCAGAGCACCGGTGGTGAGATCACCGTCCCCGCCACGCTGCAGTCCCAGCAGGGCCGAGCGCCGCGCACGGTGGCGTGCAACGACCTGCTGTCCGGTGATCCCGCCCGGCAGCCGACGGATCTCGACGCCCAGGTCCTCGATGGACTGCGCGCGCAGTGCCGGCAGCAGCTGGCGACGCAGCCGCAGCGTCTCCAGCGTGCGTACGAGACCGTCACGTTGCCCGGGAGCATCCCGCTGGCGCTCGGGACCCTGCAGGCGCTCGGACTGATCCTCATCGCCGTGCTCACGGCGTCCGCGATCGGCATCGATTACGGCGCCGGAACGCTGCGGTCGGTGCTCGTCCAGGGGACCGGTCGCTGGCCGTACCTCGCCGCGAAGCTCCTCACGCTCGTCCTGCTTGCGGGGGTCGGGCTCGTCGTCGCGACGGCGTCGGTCGTGATCAGCAGTGCCATCGCCGAACGGCTCCTCGCGGCGCCGGCCGCCGCGTCGAGCGCCACGTGGTCGGCGGCCGGGATCGCGCTCTGGAAGGCCTGGCTCTCGTTGATCCCGTACGTCACGCTCACCGGGTTCGTGACCGTCCTGGCGCGGTCCTCGGCTGCGGGCATGGCCATCGGCCTCGGCTATTACTTCGCCGAACAGATCCTGGTCGCGCTGCTCTCGAACTTCTTCAGCTGGTTCGCGAATGTCGCCGACTACCTGCCCGTGCATAGCATTTCCGCGTGGAGCGGCGGTACCGGTTTTGGCGGCCCAGCCGCGCCGGCCGATCTCGCGCACGCGGGGTTCGTCCTGGTCGGGTACACGCTCGTCCTTGGGGCGCTCGCGTTCTGGATCTTCCACCGCCGCGACGTCCAGGGAGCGACCGGCGGCGGGTGACCGTCCTGGACGTCACCCAACGCTTGCTCAGAACAGATCCCGATCTGCCGACGCAGCTCGCGACGGCAGCGCGAGAAGCGCGGAGCTTTCTGGGGCGCTTCGGCGCCTACATGGTCGATCTCCAGGATGAGGACAGGCCTGCTCTGGTCGAAAGCATCCCATTCGTGGTGATTGAGAACGCCAGCTAGACCCCGCGTTCTTCGGCGAACCGGCGTTCCAGGAGCGACGTGACCCTGATCGCCGGGCGGGAATGCCGCTTGTCGCTCGTGTGGACCCGGTTGGATTCGGGTCAACGCGACAGTCCTATCGGTAGACGCTGTGACCGCAGCTGAGCATCGGCGGTGGCTCGAGGCGAGCGCGTGACTGGCCTGCAAGGCAAGTCTCCGGTCCGACTGGAGTCAAGGCCGCCAGTGTGAACTACACGGCGTCGTTATCGATACATCTGCGCCTCGACCACTCTGATCCGCGTTCTTCCGTATCGCGCCCCCAGGTAGGCGACCTTCTCAGGACTGATCCCACGGACGCCGATGCGCAGTCGATTCCCCAGGATGTCGACGCCCCACGACAGGACGGTCACACCGTGCCGCTCGATGTCCGCTCGTTCCGCCTTCACCTGCTCGTGGAGCTGCTCAAGGTCCTTGAGACCGTTGGTCGCCCCCGGCACGACCCGCATGCGGAAGAGCGGCCGCGCCTTGGGAGCGAATGCTGCGACGAGCGCTGCGAGACGCTCGTCTCCCGTTGAGAAGACCTCCAGCACGCCGTCGGCGGCCCAGGCCACGCCGGCGAAGGCTGCCGGACACTCTTCGCGCAGGTGGTCGGTCAACTCCCCGATGAGCACGCCCTTCGGCTCCGGCGTTGCTGGCCGCGGCGGGAACCGGCCCGGCTCCTTCATGGCAGTCCAAATCTAGATGTGCGCAGTCACTTCGAACCGCGGAGTACCTGGATGTCCGAGGCGGCCGGCGCCTGCTCGTGAGGACGGAGCCCGCTCAGACGGGTGTGATAGTGGGGCCGATGACTCGCGATCGCTCGCTCCTCTTCGTGGTACTTGCCGCGATGGGCGCCTTCTATTTCGGCTATGGGGTTGCCAACGGCATTGGCTTCGATCTCTGGACCAGCGGGCGGCTTGTGTTCCCCAGTGGTCCGCCGCGCCTGGAGCCGACCTTGGCGGTTGGTGCGCTGATTGGGGCATTCGTGGGCGTCCGCTTGGGCGGCTGGCGCGGGCTCCTCGGCGCGATGGTGCTGCCCGCGCTCGGAGTGATCGAGACGCTCGAATATCCGGTCCACGGCCTGATCGAGTGCGCGAGGGGAAATGCCGCCTCCTGCGCCTCCGCGTCCGACCTGGACTTTGTGATTCCGCAGCTCTGGCTGGTTCCCGGGTTCGTGCTCGGCACGATCGCGGCGCTCGTCTTTCGGCCGCGGATTCCGTTCCGCACCGAGCTCGAGGCAGCGGGCGTGCTCGCCCTGGCGGGACCGCTCCGTTATCTGGAGGCGGTGCTTCCCCAATATCTCGGGTTCCTCCACGGGCCGCACGGCGAACTGTTGTACCTCAACGAGATGACGGTGGTCGAGATCGTCACGCTTCTTGTCGCGGCGCTCTTCGCCGCGTTTTTCCTGACGCGCCGCGCCACACGACCCCGCCGGGCGGGAGTTGTACTGGCGCTGGCAGTCGCTGTTCTCGCGCTTCCTGAGCTGACTTACCAGCTTCGCTTTCCCGTTAGTGAGACGGTTGAACTGACTAACCGCTTGAGTGGCTTCATCGCCGCTGCGCTGATCCTCATCGTCCCCGTCATCCTTGGACGGCGGCGCGCGGGAGCAAGAGCGAGCCCGCTGGCCGTCCTTTGACTCCATCGAGGCGGGAACTTTTCGTCCGGGGCGGCGTCAATCAATAGGGTGATGCGTCTAGTGGTTCTCATGGCTGCCGGCGTCCTCGTCGCTTGTGGCACTACCGGCGTCGCGCGCACAGCGTCGTCGAGCGTGAGCTCACCGTCAGCCGAAGTAGCCACATGTTCTCGGACCGAATTTACCGGCACGGTGGTCGGTGCATTCACGCTCCGCGCGGCTGATCTTGCGGAACAGGACGAGACACGCGGCGGCCCCTCCGGTCCGCGTCCGGTGCGCTCGTCGTTTCGCGACTACGCACCGGACACCGCGATTGTGTTGTGCTTCTTCGACGGCTTCATCGCAGCGCCGGGAGGTCCGCCGCCACCACCGCCCGCGACGTTTCGGCCGTACGACCGGTACGTCGTGACCGTCGATCCGGCCGGTAAAGCTGTTCTCGCGGTGGCAGGACATCGCGACACGATTGCGGTAGCGCCGCGGCTTCCTTCAGCTGGCCCGCCAATACGTTGGCACGGCTGCTGAAGAACCAAACTCGCCGGGCCGCGTAACCCCGATGGACACGAGGGCGGTTGCGAGGAGGTACGACTTGCGTCGCGCTAACTCGGATGACGCTCCCGCCGCCAGCGGAGACCATGAACACGTGAATTCGATCGCCCTCGTTGCCGCGTTACTCCCTAGTGGAGGACCGGACCAGCAGGTCCGCGTGGGAGTCATGAACGCGGACGGCTCGGGGCGAAGGACACTCGCGGGTACGGACAACGCCCGCACCTCGCTCTGGACGGAGAGCGGCATCGCCTACGACACGTACGTCCCCGCGGGCCCAAACGAGGTTCGCATCGTTTCGTCCAGTGGGGGTGCCTCACGCACCCTGTACACGACAACGGGCACGATCCAGCAGATGCAGCTGATCGCTCCGAGGTCGAGTGCGCCCTGACCGACGGACAACCGGACAGCGTCCGGTCTTGAGGCCGTCCGCGTGACCAGAGTGCATCGTCGCATCGGTCGGGTGTGCCGATCGTCGGTGCTTGCGGTCGGCCTCATTGCTTCAGCCTGTGTCTTGGCTCAGCCTCCTGCGGACACAACCGTTCCGTCAGCGTCAGTCGCCGCGTCAATCCCGACGCCGTCGCCAAGCGGCCTGCCGGTCGGGGTGACGCGTTCGTCGCTCAACGTGCCGATCAACGCTGCGTTCTCCCCAGACGGACGCTCCGTCGCCTATCAGCCATCGAACACGAACACGCTCGTCCTCGCACGGATCGACGGCACGATCATCACAAGGACGCCGGCCAATGGACCGTGGCGCTGGCTTCCCGATTCGACCGGGCTGTTCATCCAGACCTCGGCGCCGCAGCGTGCGGGCCCGCTCGCGATCCTCGAGCTTGATGGGAAGATCACCGAGACGCCGCTCGAGCTGACGAACCCGATGCTCTCGGGCGACGGCAAGACGATCGTGGCCGAGCAGCAGGAGGGCTGCTGCGTTGGCATCATCCAACGCGAGATCCGCGCTGCGTCACGGACCAGCGGACCCTCCCGCGTCGTCGTCACCTCGTCGGCGCCGGCGACGGCGACCCAGGCGGTCGTACTGCTCGGGATCGACGCCCAAGACCGAGTGCTCTACCGCGACGGCGATCGCATCGGCTTGGTCCCGTTGGCCGGCGGACCCAGAGCGGATCTTGCCATTCCACCCGGACTCGTGCCCTCCCAGGTCTTTGCCGATTTCGCATCCCCGGATCGCTCCGTCATCCTGCTGCAGTCCTTCGATCCGACGGCGGCGTGGATGCTCTTCAAGGGCCAGCTGGTGCCGTTCCCGAGTGAGGCGGGAACGATCATCCGTGCTGGGCAGGCCTCCAAGGGCCTGGGCGCGAGCCCGGTCTGGCTCGGGCCGCAGACCATCCTCGTGCGATCGCGGGATGGCTGGCTTGGGTCGTATGACCTCGGCGCGTACACGCCGGGGTTTGGGAGCAACGCCCTCCGAACGATCCTCCCGCAGTTCCCCGCGGAGAACGTGCTCGCGTACGGCGGCGGCTCGATCCTCTGGCGGAGCGGCGATCACGTTCACGTCCTGGCACTGGCCACACGTCAGGATCGCGACACCGGCCTCGTGCTCGCGACGCCGAGTGCCGTCGCCGGCGGCATCGCCGGGGGCTTCCTGTTGACCACCGAATCGGAGAGCTACGAGATCTCCGGACCGTGACCAGCTCAGCGGCCACGGCAGCAGCGCGAACGTGACGATTACGAAATGAACAGGCGCAGACCGGTGTCTATGGTCGGTTCGCTGCTCGCCCGTGTGCGGCTCGAGCCGGAGATCTGGGGTGGGTTGACTCACCGCCCCACAGATCGCGAAGCGCGTGCGGGTGACCGCGGAGGGCGTGTGAGCGCTCGCGCGATCTTCCTGGCGGCGATCGCGCTCTGGGCATGCGTGCCGCTCGTTGAGCCGGTACCCGACGGCGCGCAGATCGTCCGCGAGAGCGTCGTAGCCGGAAATGAGTTCCCGCCCCTCGACCGCACGATCGGACCGACGGACGCGGCGGCGTTGCGGAGCGAGATCCTCGCGCTCCCGCCGAAGACGGTCGAGAAGTTCTGCCCGAACGACTCCGGGATGCGCTACCGGCTGGTGTTCAGCGGCCCACGCTCGCTGACCGTCGTACTCGAAGCCGGCGGCTGTCGCTACGCGTTTCTGTCGCCGCTCGACGTGCGCGAAACGACCGAGCAATTCTGGGCGCACCTCGCCGGCGCGCTGGGTTTCTACACGCGCGGCTATGACCTGTACCCGACGCCGTTGCCGCGGGAGTCGCCGCCGCGACGTCCCTAGATGACGATGCGCACCAACGAGCGCACAAGCTCGGGTGGTGAATCCGTACCCCGCCATCGCGTCGCGCGGCGACGACACCTGTTTCCCCAGCGGACGGGCGTTGTGAAACGCGCCACCCGCGGCGTTGCCTGCGAACGGTGGCTGTATTCGGCACGCAGCGCACGCCGTGTGTCGGTCTAATCTCGACCGCTCACCAAGACCAGACCCGCGTCGCTCGCAACGGTCCCCCGGGTCGCCCATAGATGACGGCGCCGATCGCCCGACCCACGACGAGGTCCGCGCGGGTCACGCGCAAGCTGGCGGCGGGCGCGCCGTACTCGATGTACGGCGAGAAGTCGATCCGTTGGAGCACCGAGCCACCCCCGCGGAGCGGGACCTCGATGAGCATGCCGGTCGCGTCGATCTCGCGGATGACGCCGTCGATGCGGCCGATGTTCGCCGAAACGTACTTCGCGACGAACGGCGAGCTGGCGGTGCCGTTGATGAACAGATCGTCGCCAATCTCGATCGCGCTCGCGCGCACGGACGTCTCCTTCCAGACGTCGAGGACCAGCGTGAGGTCAATGTCCACGTCGTGACCGGCAGAGTCGACCACTAGGCCGCCGGGAGTGAGTCGGACAACGCGGCCACTCAGCGAGCCGGAGCCGGGGTGGAACTCCGAGGTCGCCGTCGGCGAGGCCGAGGGGTGCGTCGTGAGTGACGCACTGGCCACGGACGCGCTCCCTCCGGCGGCGCTCACGCGACCGCCGGCCACGAGCAACGCCGTGACGGCAACGGCGATGAGAAGGAAGGGAGCTCGGTACATGAGGGAAGTGTCGGTCAGCTCGGGTCCGGTACGCATCAGACTTGTGGGTCGTAAGTCGTACAGCCAACGTGCGTGCAACCAGCTCGAGCCGCCGCTCCGCCAGCGATCGAGCCCGCAGGTCGAGCGAGCCTTCGAGCGTTGGCAAGTGCGATGAGACCGACTCGCGCTTGGCTGATATGGATTCGGGTCAGCGCGACTGTGCTCTCGGTCGACGAGCAAACTGCCGCCGAGCGCCGGCGATGGCTCGAGGCGGGTGCCTGATTCTGGCCGTGGGTCGGGCCGGATCTGGCCGCCGCTTGGTTCGCGCGTTCCTAGAATAATTGAGCGTGAACAGGAGGCCGGCATGCGTACGCCATTCACGGAGCTGGTCGGATGCCGGCTCCCGCTCCAACTTGCGGGCATGGGCGGGGT
>CAAGKR010299088.1_pt1 | contig 13913 bp, 11 predicted proteins | sample 2556971 | NCBI WGS metagenome assembly CAAGKR01 (sample SAMEA5207829, study PRJEB30636) | soil metagenome | biome: forest; feature: boreal; material: soil | place: USA | collected 2011-09 | depth 1 m | reverse complement strand
TTGCCGCTGGCGGGATTCGTGATCAACGGACTCCTGTCGCTCAGCGGCGCGCACCTGGGACCGGAAGATCCAAACACACCTGACCATCACCCGCCTTCTGAAGGCGCTGCCGAAGCGCCGGCGATATCACACGGGGAGCAGGAAGGCGCCGTTGGCGACGATGATCATGCGGTAAAGCGCCACCGCTGGGCTGGAGTAACGAGCATTGTCGGTCCAGGGGTTCTCATTCTCTCCTTCCTTCTTGCCCTCGGAATCTGGCAGGCGATGGCGGGGGCCCACATGGAAGCTCCCTTCATCCAGCGCTATTTCAGCTGGATGCCGGTTGGCGACCTGCAGATAGACGCGGCTTTCCAGCTCGATCAGCTGTCGATGGTGATGATCCTCGTCGTCACGGGCGTTGGAGCGCTGATTCACATCTTCAGCGTCGGCTACATGCGGGACGATCCTGGCTACCCGCGTTATTTCGCGTATCTCAACCTGTTCGTGTTCTTCATGCTGGCGCTGGTGCTGGGCGCCAATTACCCCGTGCTGTTCGTGGGTTGGGAGGGAGTTGGACTGTGTTCCTACCTCCTGATCGGATTCTGGTTCAACGACAAGGCGAACGCGGACGCCGGCAAGAAGGCATTCATCGTCAACCGAATCGGGGACTTTGGATTCCTGATCGCGATGTTCATGCTGTTCGCGAACATCGGCGTCCTCGATTTCATCGGAGTGAACGCCAAGGCCGTCGACCTCGTCGCCGGAAGTCCGTTGGTGACGGCCATCTGCCTGTTCATGTTCCTGGGGTGCACGGGAAAGAGCGCGCAGATACCACTCTACATCTGGCTGCCCGACGCCATGGCCGGCCCAACTCCGGTCTCCGCCCTCATCCATGCGGCGACGATGGTGACCGCGGGCGTTTACCTCATTGCGCGCAGCGCCGCGCTCTTCTCTCTGGCGCCGGTCGCCTCGCTGACAGTGGCGGTGGTCGGCGCGGTGACGGCGATCTTTGCGGCAACTATCGGTCTCAAGCAGTGGGACATCAAGAAGGTACTGGCTTATTCAACGATCTCGCAGCTCGGATACATGTTCGTCGGCGTGGGTGTGGGAGCCTACGTGTCGGGGATGTTCCACCTCGTTACGCACGCTTTCTTCAAGGCGCTCCTGTTCCTCGGCTCCGGCTCGATCATTCACGCGATGCACAGCGCCTATCACACGACGCATAGCCACGAAGACGCGCAGGACATGCGGAACATGGGCGGCCTCAGGCGATATCTCCCGATAACCTGCGTCCTGATGTGGATCGCCACGCTCGCCATTTCGGGGATTCCGCCCTTTGCCGGCTTCTTCTCCAAAGACGAGATCCTCGGAGCGGTATTCGCGCGCGCCCAGGGATCGACGCTCGCGTCCGCGAGCTGGCTCGGAATTCCGGGAAGCACGCTTCTCTACGCGATCTACGGGGTAGGCCTCATCACCGCATTGATGACGGCGATTTACATGACGCGCATGATGCTTTACACCTTCCACGGCCCCAACCGAACCGGCCCGGAAGAAGAGCGGCATCTGCACGAGGCGCCGTGGGTAATGACCGGGCCGCTCATCGTGCTCGGGATTCTGACTGTAGTTGGCGGCTGGCTCAATCTGCCTGAAGTGATCACGAACGTCGTCCCGATCGGGCCGGCCGGCCTGCTGGACCACTGGCTCGAGCCCGTAGTCGGCAGCGCGACAGCACGTCTGAGCGCGGGCGCTCGCCAATTGCCCGCAACGACAGAGCAGCTGCTGATGGGCGTCGCGGTCGTGATCGCCCTTGCCGGCATCGTGTACGCCGTCGCGCGTCTCAAGCCGGCGCGACTCGTACCGAAGCGCGACGCGATCCCCGAGCATGGCTTCGAGGGAGTGGTGGCGAACAAGTACTTCGTCGACGAAGGGTTGGACAGAGTGGTCGTCGAGCCCACTTATGCGATCTCCAGGAATTTCCTGTGGCGCTTCATCGACAACGGAGTAATCGACGGGCTCTTCGTTAACGGCAGCGCCGCGCTTGCCCGCAGCTTCGGGTGGATGGGATCGCGTCTGCAGACGGGCAACGTCGGCATCTACGCGTGGGTCCTGGTAGTGGGAGTGGTCGCACTCCTCGGCGCTTTCACCCTGCGGTGACCTGACGAATGACGAGTTTTCTGGATTCGATCGGCTACAACAGCTGGGTGCTTCCGGCCCTGCTGCTCATTCCGCTCATCGGCGCGGTCGTGATTCTCGCCTTGCCGGCGCGCGAGCAACCTCCCGGCGGGGGTGTCGAGAACCCGGCGGCGCGGCAGCTCGCGCTCTGGTTCTTCGTCCTCGAGTTCGTCGTGTCGCTCGGACTCTGGTGGTCCTACAACCCAGCGGATAGCGGATGGCAGGCGTCGATCGACATGGCGTGGATTCCGACCTGGGGCGTCCGCTTCACTCTCGGAATCGATGGCATTGCACTGATGATGGTGCTGCTCACGACCTTCATCATGCCGCTGGCCGTTCTCGGGAGCTGGACCAGCATCCGCACCAAGGCGCGCAGCTACTACGCGCTCCTGCTGATCCTCACTACCGGAATGCTCGGCGTGTTCCTCGCGCGCGATCTGTTCCTGTTCTACGTGATGTGGGAGGTCATGCTCGTGCCGATGTATTTCATCATCGGAATCTGGGGCGGCGAGCGGCGGATTTACGCCAGTCTCAAGTTCTTCATTTACACGATGCTTCCGTCGCTGCTGATGCTCGTGACGATCATCTACCTCGGCCTTCACACGGGGTCAGCCGCGGGAACGCCAGACTTCAGCTACGACCACTTGCTGACAGTGTCGAACATTCCGCAGCGAACCGCCCTCTGGCTGTTCTCCGCGTTTTTCCTCGCTTTCGCGGTCAAGGTGCCGATGTTTCCGTTTCACACCTGGCTGCCCGACGCCCACGTGGAGGCGCCGACTGCCGGCTCGGTGATTCTCGCCGGCATCATGCTGAAGATGGGCACTTTCGGATTTCTTCGCTTCGCGCTCCCACTCTTCCCCGGTGCGGCGATGAATCCCACTATCCGACTGACCATCCTGGTGCTGGCCGTGATCGGGATCATCTACGGTGCGCTGGTAGCGATGGTGCAGCCGGACTTCAAGAAGCTCGTGGCCTACTCATCGGTCAGTCATCTGGGTTTTGTCATGCTCGGGATTTTCGCTCTTACGCTCCAGAGCGTGCAGGGTGCGCTGATGATCATGATCAACCACGGCATCTCGACTGGTGCACTATTTCTTCTCGTCGGCATGATCTACGAGCGCAGACATACGCGCCAGATCGACGCCTACGGCGGAATTGCGCGGGTTGTCCCGCTCTTTGCCGCGATGCTGACGTTCGTGTCCCTCAGCAGCATCGGTCTTCCCGGTACGAACGGATTCGTGGGCGAATTCCTGGTGCTGATCGGATCGTTCAAGACCTATCCCGTTCTGGCAATCATAGCGGCGACTGGGGTGATCTTCGCCGCCGCGTATCTCCTGTGGGCCCTTCAGAGAATACTCTTCAATCCGCTCGACAAGCCTGAGAACACTCACATACCGGATCTGAACAAACGCGAGCTGGCTATGCTCGTTCCAATCGTGGCAGTGATCATTTGGCTCGGTGTGTATCCCGCGCCGGTACTCCGTCGAATGGAAGCGTCGTCGCGGCTGCTCATTAGTCGAGTCGAGGGCCAATCCGCGTTGGCTCGATTGAGCGAGGCCCCGCGCCCATGACCTTCGACCTGAGCCTGCCCGCGCAGCTCTCCGGTGCCCTCGGTCCTGATCTCTTTCTGGTGGGCGGGGCGATGCTGCTGCTGCTCTGGTCGGGGTGGCGTCCGGAAAGCGACGAGCATCAGCGGAGCGTCGGCATCCTGAGCATTGCGTTGTGCATCTTCACCATGGTTCTGGTCGGCTACTACGCGCGCGAGGGTTACACCGCGACGGTCGGTCCGATTGCCGTGGACAATTTCCGCTGGGCCGTTGACGAGATCCTACTCATCGCCACGATCGGCACGATAGCGATGTCGCTCGATTACAATCGGCGCGAGGGAATTACGCCGGGCGAATCTCACGTGCTTCTTCTGCTCGCGACTTCCGGAATGATGATACTCGCTGCCGCGCGCGATCTCATCATCGTGTTCCTCGGCATCGAGCTCATGTCGATCGCGATCTACGTGCTTGTCGGCATCAATCGGCGCAGAGAGCGGTCCGCGGAGGGAGCGATCAAGTACTTCCTGCTCGGCGCATTCTCGACGGCGTTCCTCCTGTACGGAATCGCGCTCGTCTATGGCGCGACCGGCGAGACGAACTTCGCGGGTATCTCGGCGAACATCGCCAAGTTTCACCTCGAGCAAAACGCGCTATTGCTGATCGGAGTCGCGCTCATCCTCGTCGGTTTCGGCTTCAAGGTTGCCGCCGCGCCCTTTCACATGTGGGCACCCGACGTGTACGAGGGAGCGCCCACGCCAATCACCGCTTACATGGCCGCCGCGGTCAAGGCAGCGGCGTTCGCGGCATTCTTCAGGCTTTGGCTCGAGGCGTTCCCATCACTCCTCCTGACCTGGCATCAGCCGGTCTGGTGGCTCGCAGCGGTCACGATGGTCGTCGGCAATCTCGTTGCCCTCGCTCAGAGAAACATCAAGCGGCTCCTCGCATACTCCAGCATAGCGCACGCGGGTTACATCCTCGTCGCGATGGTGGTGGGAACCAAGCTGGGCAGCTCCGCATTCGTCTTCTACCTCTTCGCCTATACGATGGCCACGCTCGGAGCGTTCGCGGTGATCGTCGCGTTGGGCGCGCGAGGTGAGGATCGGATGAGCGTTGAGGAGTACGCCGGCCTATGGACGGTGCGTCCTGGTCTTGCTGGGGCAATGGCGGTGTTCATGCTGGCACTCCTTGGCTTTCCGGTTTTCGGCGGCATCGGCTTCTTCGCCAAGTGGTACGTTCTCCAGGCGGCGCTCCAGTCACCATTTCCCCAGACCCGGTTGGCAGTGCTGCTGGTGGTCACGAGCTTGGTCAGCGCTGGCTACTATCTATACGTCGTGATGGTGATGTTCATGAAGCCGCGGAGCAACACTGCTGCGCTGCCCGAGCGAACTGGCGGCTGGACGCGCGCCGTAGTGTGGGGATCCGCGGCCGTCATCCTCATTTTTGGGCTGTTCCCGGATGCGATCGTCTCGTTCACCCGGCGGAGCACACCCGACCTGACGACTAACCCTCCTCGAGCCGCGGCGTCAGCATTGCCACGGACCACCAGCGCGGCAAGGACCGAAGCGGTTGCGCTCCGTCCCGATCAGTTGCCGAGCGGGCACTAAATCCGGTGGCGATCTCACGCACGATTTTTCGTGAGTACGACATCAGAGGAGTCGCCGGGAAGGATCTCACCGAAGAGGTAGCATCGGCCGTCGCCGGCGCCTACGCTGCTTTTCTTGCTGAGAAGGGAATAAAGGGAGCGCTTGCTGTCGGGCGCGACAACCGTCCGTCGGGCGAGAAACTCCACAAGGCTCTTGTTGCGGGGCTCTTGGCGAGCGGCGTCGACGTCGTGGATATCGGAATCGTACCGACACCACTCGCATACTGGTCGCAGCACAACCTCGGCGTCGCCGGCGGAATCCAGATCACTGGTTCACACAATCCACCCGAATACAACGGCTTCAAGCTGGGGCTCGGAACCGGCTCGATCTACGGTGCCGACATCCAGCACCTTTACGAGCTCGCCGTCGGCGGGCAGTTTCCGAGAGGAAAGGGCACGCTTCGCAAGGAGGCCGTCATTGATCGCTACATCGAGGATATCACCGGGCGCGTCGGCAAGCTCTCGCGCGATGTAAAGGTGATTCTCGATTGCGGAAACGGAGCCGGTGCGTTGGTGGCGCCGGAGCTTTTCCCCAGGCTTGGCATCAGGCCACGCTGCCTGTTCTGCGAGAGCGACGGAACGTTTCCCAATCATCACCCCGATCCGACGGTGCCGAAGAACGTCGAAGCCCTGATCGCGGCGGTGAAAAAGGATCGGGCGGACATAGGGATCGCGTTCGACGGCGACGCCGACAGAATTGGAGTGATCGACGATCAGGGCGAAATCATCTGGGGCGATTATCTCCTGATCGTGTACGCGCGGGACGTGCTCGCCCGCACGGGAAAGGGGCAAGCCATCGTGTTCGACGTGAAAGCGTCGCAGGCTTTGCCCGAAGCGGTGGAAAAGGCCGGCGGTATTCCCGTCATGTGGAAGACCGGCCACTCGCTCATCGAGGAGAAGATGCACGAGACGCACGCCCCGGTGGGTGGCGAGATGTCGGGGCACATGTTCTTCTCGGAAGGCTTCTACGGATTCGATGACGCCCTTTACGGGGCGGCCAGGCTCCTTAAGATCATCGCCGACTCGGGGAAGAGTATCCGCGAGCTCCTGGCGGATGTACCGCGGTTTGTATCGACGCCCGAGATACGCGTCGATTGTGCGGATGACAGGAAATTCGGAATCGTCGAGGAAGCGAAGCAATACTTCGGCGCAAAGTACAAAGTCGTAACGGTCGATGGAGTTCGCGTGCTCTTTGGAGATGGGTGGGGGCTCATTCGCGCCTCCAACACCCAGCCGGTGATAGTGATGCGCTTCGAGGCGCGCACAAAGGAGCAGCTCGACAAGATCCAGTCCGAGATGCAGGGCTGGCTCCGCGCGAAGGGCGTAAAGGTTTGATGTGATGCCCCGCCGGCGCCTCCTCGTCGGGGTCGTCATCGCGGCTCTACTGCTCGTTGGCGGACGCGCGTTCTCGCTGATCTACGCCGACTACACCTGGTACGGCGCGATGGGGGCTGGTCCGCTCTGGAGCGAGCGCGCGGGCGACCTGTTGCTCATTTTCGGAATCGGCTGGGTCGTAGCGGTTCTTCTCGCGTTCGTGAATCTCTCGGTGCTTGGGCGCAGCATCGGATCCCTGACACTTCCGCGGCGACTGGCCAACGTGGAGTTCGGGGAAGCGGTTCCGCGCAAGTATCTCGATCGGTTCGCGTTCATACTCTCGATCGCGATCGCGGCGGCCCTGACGCCCGCCCTTCCGAACTGGACTCTGCTCTCCGTCGCGCGTCTTCACGTCAGCTTCCGCGAGACCGACCCTTACTTCCAGCACGACCTGGCATTTTACACCACGTGGCTGCCACTCGAGAAAGCGCTCTATTCGTGGTCGATGTTGCTCGTGGTGTCCGTGTCGGTGGTGGTGGTGATCCTCTACTCGCTCACACCGGGACTTCGATGGGAACGCGCCGGTCTCCGGATGAGCGCCCGGGTCCGCCGGCACCTGACTGTGCTGGCGGCTCTCCTGTTGTTGATCACGGTGTGGAGTTACCGACTCGAGTCGTACGATCTGCTGATCAGAGGGAGCGGCGAGGGGGGAGTTTTCTCCTATGTCGATCACCAGTGGCTTCTTCCCGGCTTGCTCCTCCTGGCGATGGCAACTGCCGCGGCCGCGATCACAGTTCTCGTGAGTGGATGGACGGGACAGCTGCGTACGAGCTTCGTGGCCGTGACGGTGATTGTCATTCTCTCTGTCACCGTTCAGCAAGTAATTCCGCTCATCGTCCGCCGCTTCACGTCCAGCACGACGCAGACAGCTCGCGAACGCTCGTACGCAGCCACCAGGGCGGCTTTCACTCGCCGGGCGTACGCGTTGAACGCTTCACCCTACGAAGCGCTCCGCAATTCCGCGGTGTCAGCGGCGCTCGACAGCGTCAGCGGTAACGCGGTGGGACAACAGCTCCTCAGGCAGGACTCGCTCGTCTATCCCGGTGCACGCGGACTCGTCCTGGTGTCGAACCCTCAGCTCGATGTGGCTGGTCCGCGCCTCGGCGACGGCTTTTCGCGCCTCGGATATGCATGGGCATATCAATCATTCGACCTGCTGTCCGATTCGATTCCCCGACGCTCGCGGCTGATTACCGTGCGTGACTTGCGGGACAGGGTCCGCCAGCTGGCGCCGGTCTTCGCACAGGGCAGCATGGTCGAGGCGATGTTCCACGCCGACACGCTTTACTGGAAGCTCGAACTGTACACGGCATCATCCAATTATCCCTTGAGCCAGCATTTTGTGCTTGCGGGAGAAGATCGGAGTTACTTCCGCCATGCTGGCACTGCTCTCGTCAACGCTCGAACGGCGCGAGTGATGATCGCGGCGGACCCGGCGCCCGATCCTCTGTCACAGGCCTGGATGACGGCGTTTCCCAACTCCGCCGATTATCGCGCTCCCGGAATTGCCCGCGAGCTCACGACCGCTCCGTGGGAGCCCGTTTCAGCTGAGCCGGGTGTGGCGACTGACTCGACGTTCCGCGCCGCCGTTACCCGCTTGTACAATCGCATGCGTGCGGCGCTCGCCGCCGCGGACCTGAAAGCATTCGGTATCGCATACGACTCCCTTGGAGCCCTCATAGCCCCGCGCAAATGACCGAACGTTCACGCACCGCAGTGATTGCCGTCGGCGGCAACGCGCTCTCTCCTCCGGGCGAACACTCGACAATCGCGGATCAGTTTCGCCATACGCGCGCGAGCCTCGGGCCGATTGTCGATCTCGTGCTTGATGGATGGCGCGTAGTCGTCGTCCACGGAAATGGTCCACAGGTGGGTGATGAGCTCGTCCGCAACGAGAAGGCGAGGAGTGAGGTTTCTCCGCTTCCGCTCGGCGTACTCGTCGCCGGAACTGCCGGCTGGATCGGATACATGCTCCAGCAGTCTCTGGGGAATGCGCTTCGCAAGGCGGGAAGTACGCGCGACGTAGTCACGGTGCTCACGCAGGTCGAAGTCGCGGCGGATGATCCGGCGCTGAAGGATCCGAAGAAATTCATCGGTCACGGCATCTCGGTCGCGCGGGCCCGCGAGCTGAGGGCGCAAGGTCATCCGGTGAAGAAGGATGCCAAAGGACGTTTCAGGCGAGTGGTCGGGAGTCCGAGGCCATTGGCAATCCACGAGCTGTCAACGATCAGGAGTCTCGTCGAGCGTGACACCCTAGTCATCGCGTGCGGTGGCGGCGGCATTCCGGTATATCGCGATCGCGTGCTCGGACTCGAGGGCGTCGACGCTGTCATCGACAAGGATCTCGCTGCCGCGGTTCTTGCGAGAGAGCTTGGTGCGGAGCTGTTCATGATTCTCACCGACGTGGATGCTGTCTACTCGGGTTGGGGAACAGATCAGCAGCGCGTGATCAGCTCCATGAGTGTGAGCGAAGCCGACCGACTTGCGGGCGAAGGCGCGTTCGGTGAAGGCAGCATGGGGCCCAAGGTTGCAGCCGCTGCCGACTACGTGCGTCGAACTAATGGTCGTGCCATTATTACCGAGCTGAGCAAGGGCAGAGCGGCGGTGCAGGGCATTGGTGGAACTGAAATCATCCCGTAGATCACATCATAAAAAGAAGACGCGTGTTCACACGCGTCCGGAGCAAGAGTGAACATCCACGAGTATCAGGCAAAGGAAATCTTTCGGAAGTACGGCATACCGATCCCCCCTGGAGAGGTGGCCACCACGCCGCAGGAGGCCGAAGCGATCGCCCGTAAGTTCGGAACGACGGTCGTCATAAAAGCGCAGGTTCACGCCGGCGGGCGCGGAAAAGCCGGCGGGGTAAAGCTTGCGAAAACGCCGGCGGATGCGAAGACCATCGCCGCACAGATCCTCAAGCTGACCATCAAGGATCTTCCGGTGCAGAAGGTTCTCGTCACGCCGGCCGCCGACATCGCCAGCGAAGCGTACGTCGGCATTATCGTCGATCGCGGCTCCAAGCGAGCCGTGTTCATGGCAAGTCCGGCCGGCGGCATAGACATCGAAGAGGTCGCCGCCAAGACGCCCGACAAAATCCTTCGGCATCCCGTCGATCCGCGTTACGGACTGCAGATGTACGAGGCGATGCAGCTGGCGTTTTTCCTTTATTCGGACATGAAGCAGGTGCGTGCGACCGCGAAGATTCTCCAGCAGCTCTACAAGGCGTTCTCGGAGAACGGCGGCTCTCTGGCGGAGATCAATCCGCTCGTCACCACGCCAACTGGCGACGTCGTTGCGCTCGACGCCAAAATGGTGATCGACGACAACGAGCTGGATCGCCGGCCGGACATCGCCGCTCTTCGCGATGAATCGGCGGAGGATCCGAGCGAGGTCGAGGCGCGGAAGGCGAATCTGACTTTCATCAAGCTCGACGGCAACGTCGGATGCGTGGTGAACGGCGCCGGCCTCGCCATGGCCACTATGGACCTCGTGAAATACTACGGAGGCGACCCGGCGAACTTCCTCGACATCGGGGGGTCGTCGAATCCGGAGAAGGTCGTCGCCGCGCTGCGGATCATCACCAGCGATCCGAACGTGAAAGCGATTCTATTCAACATCTTTGGCGGGATTACCCGAACCGACGATGTCGCGAATGGAATTGTGACCGCGATCAAGCAGAACCCCCTCAGGGTTCCGCTGGTGATCAGACTCACCGGGACCAATGAGGAGATCGCGCTGAAAATCCTCAAGGAAAACGGACTCTCGGCGATGACCGACATGGATGAAGCCGTCAAGAAAGCGGTTGCTCTCGCGACCGGAGGAAAGGCAGCGTGAGCATTTTTATCGACAAGAGCACGCGACTGATCGTCCAGGGAATCACCGGGCGCGATGGATCGTTTCACGCGAAGCAGATGATCGAGTACGGCACCCAGGTCGTCGGCGGCGTCACTCCGGGAAAGGGTGGTCAGAAGTTCGAGGGCGAGGTTCCGATATTCAACACCGTCGCCGAGGCGGTGAAGAGTACCCGGGCCAACTGCACGGTGATTTACGTTCCTCCGCTGTTTGCGGCGGACGCGATGATGGAAGCCGCTGATGCCGGAATTCCATTCATCGTTTGCATCACCGAAGGCGTGCCGGTGCTCGACATGACGCGCGTGTATCCATTCGTGAAAGAGAAAGGCGCGCGGTTGCTCGGACCGAATTGTCCGGGGTTGATCTCTCCGGGACAATCAAAGGTTGGAATCATTCCAGGTCGCATCTGTACTCCGGGCCCTGTCGGTCTGGTGAGCCGCTCAGGGACGCTCACGTACGAGGTCGTCTATCAGATGACTCGCGCGAAGATCGGCCAGACGACCTGCGTTGGAATCGGAGGCGACCCGATCAACGGCACGAACTTCATCGACTGTCTCGACGCCTTCGAGAAGGATCCTGCCACTGAAGCCGTGGTGATGATCGGCGAGATAGGTGGGACCGACGAGCAGGAGGCAGCTCGCTTCGTTCGGGAGGAGATGAAGAAGCCAGTCGTTGGCTTCATCGCCGGACAAACGGCACCACCGGGAAGGCGCATGGGGCACGCGGGCGCGATCATCTCGGGCTCGGCGGGAACGGCAGCTGAAAAAATGCAGGCATTCGAGGAGAACGGCGTTGGCGTCGCCAAGCGGCCCATCGACGTCGTCGATTTACTCAAACGCGCTATGCGCTAGGACAGAACGATAAATGGCAGGCAACAGAACACTCACCATCATCAAGCCGGATGCATTCAATTCCGGAAAGAGTGCACAGATCATCGCTCTTCTCGAGAAGGCCGGATTCAAGATCATCGCCTCGCGCGTGATGCGATTGTCGGAAGCTCAGGCCGCCGCATTCTACGCGGTGCACAAGGAGCGTCCATTCTTCGCGCCCCTCACGCGATTCATGACATCGGGCAAGTGCATGCCGGTCGTCCTCGAGCGAGCCGACGCGGTGGCCACCCTGAGAAAGGTGATTGGCGCGACTGATCCTGCAGAGGCGGAGCCGGGAACCGTCCGGAAGCTCTACGCCGAATCGAAGGAAAGGAACGCGATCCACGCGTCAGACTCCGACGAGAACGCTCAACGCGAAGCCACATTCTTTTTCCCCGAGTCGGATCTCGTCTAACAGGAAATCCTCGACCCGTTTCAGCTCGAAGCCCCGAGCCGGCCCGCCCAAAGCCCCCGGCCCGTAGTCTTCAGCAAGAAAGTCGAACAGAGGAAAAAAAGGCGCCCGCACCGACTGGAATCGAGGGTATAAATCCGCTAGGTTAAAGGGCTTATGCTGTCCTTCGACCTGCGTTCGCTGGAAACCAAAGCCGTCCATGTGGATGGCGCGCTTGGGCCCGACGACCCGATCTGGGAAGAAGGTGATGTCCGTCCTACGGAGCCGATCCGGGTTACAGGTCGTCTGTCGTCGGCGGGTGACGGAAGATATTACTTCAGCGGTCGAATCGCGGGTCGGCTAACACTGCCGTGCCGTCTCTGTCTCGAGGAGGTCGACGTAGGCGTCGACGAAGAGGTACACTTCCTTTTGGCGGAGCTCGGAGCGGAAGAGGCGGACGACCCGGACGTGTATCTATACGATCCGAGCGAGCGGAATCTGGATCTCCGCTCTTCGGTGAGAGAGACATGGATTCTCACCGCTCCGGCGTACGTTCAGTGCAGTGAGGACTGCAAAGGACTGTGCGCAACCTGCGGTACGAATCTCAACGAAAGCACTTGCAACTGCACGCCAACCGCGACTGATTCGCGCTGGGGAGCGTTGCTCAAACACCAGGGCGACGCGCACTAGCTCGTCAAACCAATTTAAGGAACAGATACAATGGCCGTCCCAAAGCGACGCACCTCAAAGCGAAAGAAACGCGCGCGCAACACGCACAAGATCGCGCCTGCCATCGTCATACAGAAGTGTCCCCGCTGCCAGAGCATGAGGCGTCCGCATCATGTCTGTCTGGAGTGCGGATACTACGATGGCGAACAGCGAGTAGAACCGAAGGAAGCGTAGTTTGGCGCGAATCGCGTTGGACGCGATGGGCGGAGATTTCGCGCCCAAAGCGCCAATCGCCGGGGCTGTGCTAGCCTTGCAGGAGCTCGACGACGCACACACCGTGCAGCTCGTCGGGCAGACAGCCGTCATCGAGTCTCAGCTCGCGAACCTTTTGTCCGGAGAGCTCGCGTCGGGCGCGCGCGTCAGAAAGCGCATTGAGATCGTCGAGGCTCCCGACGTCATCGAGATGTCGGAGAAGCCGACCGCGGGTCTGCGAAGAAAGCCGAACAGCTCCATGGTTCTCGGCATCAGGATGCAGGTTGAGGACAAGTCCGATGCGTTCGTCTCGGCCGGAAACACCGGTGCCCAGATGGCTACATCGGCCATGCTCCTCAAGCTTCAGCCTGGTCTCACCCGACCGGCGATAGCGACGGTCTTCCCGACTGCACGCAATCCCGTCATCGTTCTCGATTCGGGAGCCAACGTAGATTGCTCCGCCAGCGAGCTCCTGCAGTTCGCATGGCTCGGCGCCGTCTACGCGGAATGCATCTTTGGCCGGCCGAATCCGTCCGTTGGATTGCTGTCCATTGGAGAAGAGCCCGAGAAGGGAAACGCGGTGGTCAAGGAGGCGAATGCTCTCTTTCAGAAGGCGGGCTTCAACTTTCACGGCAATCTCGAGGGCCGTGATCTTCCGGCTGGCGCAAGCGACCGCGGCCCGTTCGATGTGGTCATCTGCGACGGATTTGTGGGCAACGTCGTGCTCAAGTTCTACGAGGCCGTCGCTCCGATGATCGTGCGTCTTCTCAGCGAGCAGCCGGGCATCAACCCCGAGCACGTGCGGGCCGCGCTCAAGGGATTCGATTCCAGCGACTACGGCGGCGCGCCACTCCTTGGGGTGCGGGGCGTCAGCATCATCTGCCATGGGAACTCATCGCCGCGCGCGATCAAGAACGCGATCAAGGTCGCCGCGCGCGCCGTGGAGACGGGGATGAACGACCAGATCGGTCGGCGCCTCGAGGCGGCTGCGCCGACGATCAACGCCGCCGCGGAGATGGCGTGAAGCGGCCTGTCGCTGCAATCGCTGGTACGGGACGCGGCGTCCCGGCACACGTGATGACGAATCACGACTTCGCTGCCATCGGCATCGAGACGTCTCACGAGTGGATCATGGAGAGAAGCGGAATCTCCGAGCGCCACATCGC
>CAAGKR010268094.1_pt1 | contig 13917 bp, 11 predicted proteins | sample 2556971 | NCBI WGS metagenome assembly CAAGKR01 (sample SAMEA5207829, study PRJEB30636) | soil metagenome | biome: forest; feature: boreal; material: soil | place: USA | collected 2011-09 | depth 1 m | reverse complement strand
GGCTCGGTGGTCAGCGCGTCGATCACCCAGCCAGGATGCCGAGCCATGTCAAGGAGAGTGCTCGCGCTGAGCGTGGGCGGCATGGTGAGACCGTTGCGCACGTCGCGCAGGCGCGCGCCAGACACCGGCACGTCAACGGTGAGAACCAGGGTGCTGTATCCGCACGCTGTGGCGCGCGCAAGCAGCTCACCACTGCGACCGCGGTCCTTCCACACGTAGAGCTGGAACCACCGGTCGCCTTCGGTCCACAACCTCTCCACGGATGTCGTCCCCATTGTCGACAGCGTGTATGGGATACCGGCCCGGGCAGCGGCCCGCGCGACTGCAAGCTCACCAGCGGCATGCATCATCCGCGTGAATCCGGTGGGACCGAGAACGACGGTGAAGGCGATCCGCCGGCCGAGCACCGTGGTACCGACGTCGACGGCGCTGACGTCTCGAAGCACGTGCGGACGAAACTCCAGCCGGCTGAACGCCTCGACGCTGCGCCGCGTCGACAGCTCACCCTCCGCAGCTCCGTCGACGTAGTCGTAGACTGACCGCGGAGTCCGGTGCCGCGCCATCCGCGCGAAGTCGTCCACGGTTCGGACGCGGCTCCAACGGTCGCGCCGCGAGGGCTGGCGCGACGGCCCCACGAATCGCCATACATCGGACCATCGCGGCACCTGGCGCTTCAACCTCAGTCCCACAGCTGAGGCTCCAGGCGATGGTCGTCGGCGCGAAACCGGCAGATCCTGGTTATCCTCCACTCCTCGCGCTACAGGAACAGGTCCAGCGAAGGGTCCCGGATGAGCTGACTCGCGGAGCCGTCGCCGGTGATCTCGTACCCGCGTACCACAGCGACCGGAACGCGCTCCAACTTGCCGAGCACCAGGTCCGCCGCCGCCGCCAGTTCGTCGGCCACCGCAACGACGGTGCTGGCGAGATGGAAGCCGTTGGGGTCGATCTTCCCAGCGAGGCTGCGCAGGGGCATGAGGCCGCTGGAGCCGATCGCGGTGCCGATGATGCCGTCGCGCAGCGGCCGTCCCATGGTGTCGGCGATCACCACCGCGAGGTCCAAGCCGGTCAACTCTCGCAGTCGGGCGCGTAGAGCACGAGCTGACGCGTCCGCGTCGAGTGGCAGGAGAACAACGCTGTCCGGACGCGGGGCATTCGAGCGGTCCACACCGGCATTGGCGCACACGAAGCCGTGGTGCGTCTCGGTGATGATCAGCCGGCCGCGATGACGCACCACTCGTTTGCTCTCACGGAGGATGACCTCGACGAGCCGCGGATCACTGTCAGAACCGGCCAACTCCAGTGCTTCGGCGGACGGATCAACGTCTCGCAGGTCGACGACCTGCCCCTCCGCCTTGCTCACCACCTTCTGAGTGATGACCACGACGTCACCCTCGGCGAGCGACGGTGACGTCGCGAGGATCATAGAAGCCAGGTCGTCGCCTTCCACTATCTCCCTGTCGATCGCGACCGGGATGATCTCTATCGTCACCCTCGTTCCCCGACCCCCGAGGCCGGAAGCCTCAGCCGCGGACGCGGGTCCGCCTCCAGGACGGTGCTCTCCTTGCCGGCATTGAGGACGAGGATGACCACGATGAAGAGTGCGGTGCCGAGCAGCTGAAGTGGAAACACGCGCTGGCTGAATCCGTACGGTGCCGGCAGCGCGAGCAGCAGTGTGACCGTTATCGGATACGCCGTCTCGGCGAGCGTCGCGAGGGATGCTGGCGTGCTGCGCAGGGCACGGTAGTACAGCAGGATGGCCACCAGACCCGGCAGCAGCGCCAGGCCGACCAACTCCGGCACGTCGGAAAGGCTGTACGCGCTCAGTGCCGCGGTGCCATTGCTCGCCAGCATGATGGCCAGCAGCACGGGCAGCGCGATGGTAAACCGCAGAGCCGTGGTGCTCACAAAGGACACGTCGCGCAAGGCGTACCGCCCGAGCACCGTGCCACAGGCCCACAGAACGGCCGCGGCGAGGGCGCACACGGCCGCCATGGCACGGCCCCGCTCCAGGTCCGAGAAGGGCCGCAGCGGCGCGTCAGCGAAGACCACGAGGTAGACGGCTGCAACCGTCAGCCCAGCGAGCGGCCAGAAATGATGCCGGCGCCGCTCCTTCAGCACCAGCCAGGCGAGCGCGACCGCCAAGAGCGGCTGCACCTGCTGCAGCAGATAGGTCTCGCTCACGGCGCCCGACTGAAGTGCGATGGTGATGGACTGCGTGAACAGCACGGTCGCGAGCGCTTGTGGCCCGATGCCGATGATCAGGAGTGCAGTCGTGGTGCGCGCGGAGTGCCCATGGAGATCCCGCGCGATGCGTGCAGCAAACGGAACGAACGCGAGAGTGACGAGCAAATCCTCTGCGAACACGATCTCGCTGCTGCTCAACCCGCGGCGCACCAGCCCGGTCCGGAAGAACACGTCTGATGCCCACAGCGTGGCCCCGATCGCGACGAGCACCAAGGACATGCGGTCGAGCGGTCGCCTCCCGCTACGCGGGACCAGCCCTCGGAGCATCGGGAATTCCACACCGGACCTCCGGGTCTCGGCACTCATCGTGCTGAGCTTCTCCTCCACTGCTGGCGCTCCAATCGACGGCGTTGGACGTATTACGGTGCTCGGCGGCTACAGGGGGGCGCCGGTCGCGGATGAGGCTGCGCCGCGTGCTGCATACAGTCTTGCACTCAGCACGGGCCAGGCGACGGGGACGCCGCCGGAGTTGACGTGCTGTACCTCCGCCTGTATACAGCTCGCATGCCACCGCCCAGCGGGCCACGTGCGACGATGAGCTCGGTCCCGCCCGGTACCGCGACCGGCAGGGCCAGTGGTCTTCTCAGCTGCATCCGCGCACGGCGTGCGCCGCCGCAGGCAGACTGCAGATGAAGTTCGGGTACAAGGCGTCTGCCGAGCAGTTCGATCCCCGCAGCCTTCTCGAGTACAGCGTCCGCGCTGAGGAGCTCGGCTTCGATTCCGTCTTCATCAGTGACCACCTTCAGCCGTGGCGGCACACGGGAGGACACGCACCCTTCGCCATCGCATGGATTGGGGCGCTCGCCGAACGCACCGGGCGAGTGCTCATCGGCACCAGCGTGCTGAGCCCGACGTTTCGATACCACCCTGCCGTGGTGGCGCAGGCGTTCGCCACACTCGGCTGCCTCGCGCCCGGGCGCATCGCCCTGGGTGTGGGAACCGGCGAAGCGCTCAACGAGGCCGCACTGGGCACGACGTGGCCGGACTCCAAGGAGCGGTTCGCGCGTCTCAAGGAGGCGGTCGAGCTCATCCAGCGCCTGTGGAACGAGGAGCGTGTCACACACGACGGTCAGTTCTACAAGACCGAGCGCGTCACCATCTACGACCGTCCAGAGCGTACGGTGCCCATCTACATCGCGGCATCGGGACCAGCCGCCTCGCGGCTCGCGGGCCGCATCGCGCAGGGATTCATCTGCACGAGTGGCAAGGACCCAGCACTGTATAGCGAGACGCTACTCCCCGCCGTTCGAGACGGCGCCGACAAGGCATCGCGCAACGTCGCTGACATCGACCTGATGATCGAGATGAAGGTTTCCTTCGACCCCGACCTCGGCCGCGCCATGGACGAGACCCGCCACTGGGCGGCGCTGGCCCTCAGCCCCGACGAGAAGATCGGACTCGACGACCCGCTCGAGATGGAGCGACGAGCTGATGCCCTCACCACCGAACGTGCGGCCAGCCGGTGGATCGTGTCCTCGAATCCTGACGAGCACGTCGCCGCCATCCGTCGCTACGCCGACCTTGGGTTCACGCACATGGTGTTTCATGCACCGGGCCCCGATCAGGAACGTTTTCTCCGCCTCTATTCAGAGGAGATCATCCCGCGACTCCGACTGGTGGTCGCCGACGCTGCGACAGTCCATCGCGGCCCTCGAGCTGAGCGATGAGCGGCCCCTGCTGCTAGCGTCCCGTCAGCACGACGTTGCCGTCGTCCGCCACTCCCAGCGTGACCAGGCTGATGCGCTGTTCCATCGGTTGCAGCCTAGTCCCCGTGACCGCGCCATTGCTGCGCAACGCCCTACCGCAGGCTGATCGCGGGGCCCGTGATCGCGAAGCCGATGTGACCGACGGCGGTGAACAGTGCGAACAGTGACAGCGCAGCCCCGAGCAGCGACACATTCCGGTAGAAGCTCCCCTCCTGGGTGCGCCGAGCGGCGGCGTCCGTGATGCTCCAGAATGGATGAAACAGCACAGCGGCGGGCAGAAGGAATGCCGCGATCATCAAGCACCCGACATCCGGCCAGATGCCGACCACGATGGAGACGTCCGCGACCAGAAGGAACACGCCCGTGGGCCAGCCGGCCAGCGACGGGATCGGCAGCTTGCCACGTGCTGTGCCCAGATACCGAGCGTGGTGTTGAATGTGGCCGCGCGCCGCGAACCCGAACAGGCCGGCAAACCCCAGCCTGCCGAGGAGCAGGATCGCACCCGCCAGGGTGCTCACGACGCGTGTCTCGGTTCGAGGGCCGCCGGACGATGCGGCCGCGAGACCTCGACGGTGGTGGTCATCGCCTCCTCCTGAACCCTGTGAATCGCCGAGGGGCTTGTTTTCCCAGAGCAACGATGGATCCTAGCAACGGCCGCTAGGATGGCCGGGTGAGCAACAGATGGCCTGGACATGAGCGACAGAGCTGACGAGGCGACCGCCGCCGAGTGGACCACGGCACTGCGACGCTCGCACGACAGGCTGCGCGGTCTGGTCGAACCGCTCGATGCGGACGCACTCCACGGACGCTCGTATGCGTCGGAGTGGTCGATCGCCCAGGTTCTGTCGCACCTCGGGTCCGGCGCAGAGATCTTCAGCCTCCTCCTAGACGCGGGATGGAGCGGAGACGAGCCGCCCGCGCGCGAGGCGATGCTTCCCATCTGGGATGAGTGGACCGCGCGCACCGCGCAGGCGCAGGCGACCGACGCGCTGAGGGTGGACGGGGCGCTGGTCGAGCGGTTCGAGTCCATCGACCCCGACGGGCGCAAACGATTTCGCCTTCATGCCTTCGGGATGGACCTCGACACGACCGGGGTGGCGCGGATGCGCCTTGAGCGAGCACGCCATCCACACGTGGGATGTCGCCGTGGCGCTGGACCGGACGGCGACCGTCGCCCCGGATGCGATCGACCTGCTCATCGACACGCTCGCGCGCCTCGCGTCGCGGACCGGCAAACCCGGCGGGAGCGCCAGGCGGGTGCGCGTGTCCACGACCGACCCAGAGCGACGGTTTGTCCTCGACATCGGCGAGTCGGTGACGCTGCAGGCATCCGAATCCGACGAGGGTCAGCCGGACCTCCGCCTGCCCGCCGAGGCCTTCCTGCGTCTCGTCTACGGACGCCTCGACCCCGCGCACACACCGCCCGTCGACGCCCCGGGCGTGGATCTCGACGAGCTGCGAGCCACCTTCCAGGGTTCTGACCCGCCTCCCACGGACCGGCGGTGGTACCCGCGGACGTACGCGGGACGGACCCGGTGATTGGGGGTCTGTGTCAGGCTGGTTACTACAGGGGCACGATATTACCGGTGATGTAATATCCGGCCGATGAATCACCGCCGCGAGTTGCTGGGCCGCCTCGAACGGCTCGGACCAGCCATCCGCCGCTGCCTGGGCGAGTCGGAGCGCCGCGCAGACTTTCTCACCCAATTTGGCGGCGTGACCCTCTATCAGGTGGGGGCTCTCCGCCACCTCGTCAAGCACGGGCCGCTCACCATGAACGAGCTCGCCGCCCGCATGGAGATCAGCCCGAGCTCGGCGACCCAGCTCGTCGATCGGCTCGTGCACCACGGCCTGGCGGAGCGCCGGCCTGATCCAGATGACCGTCGGGCCATGCGCGTCGCGGTGTCGGGCCCAGCGTCCCAGGCTGTTCGCGAGCTCGAGAAAGAGCGGCGGCAGCGCTTCGCCACCCTGCTGGCTCCGCTCAACGAGGACGAGCTCGAGGTTCTCGCCTCGCTCGCCGAGCGGATCGTCGATGACGCAGGAACGCTCCGGCGCGCTCCAGCCAGCGCCTCCCGCGGCGGCTCGTCGTGACCCGCCGCTCGCACGTCGCCAAGGACGCCGCCCCGGACGCTGCACGCGCCATCAGCGGTGACACGGATGTGTCGACATTCCTGGGCCATCGCCAGATCCTCACCGTGCTCGGAGCGCTCATGCTCGGCATGCTGCTTGCAGCGCTGGACCAGACAATCGTGTCCACCGCACTGCCCACCATCGTCGGCGATCTCGGTGGGCTGAACCACCTCTCGTGGGTGGTGACCGCCTACCTTCTCGCCTCGACGATCTCCACACCTCTGTACGGCAAGCTCGGAGACCTCTACGGGCGCAAGCCGCTGTTCCAGATCGCCATCGTGGTCTTCCTGGTGGGCTCGATGCTCGCGGGCCTCTCCCAGAACCTCATGGAGCTCATCGGATTCCGCGCTCTTCAGGGACTGGGCGCGGGCGGTCTGATGGTGAGCGCGCAGGCGATCATCGGAGACGTCGTTCCACCACGGGAGCGCGGCAAGTACCAGGGGATGATGGGCGGCATCTTCGCCCTGGCATCGATCGCGGGGCCATTGCTCGGCGGCTTCCTCACCGACAACGCATCGTGGCGATGGATCTTCTACATCAACGTCCCGCTTGGCGCCGCCGCACTCGTGGTCACAGCCACGGCGCTGCCCTCGACAGCGCGCCGAGTCTCACATCGCATCGACTGGATGGGCGCGGGACTGCTGGCGGCGGGAACGTCAGCGGTCATCCTGCTGGCAACCTGGGGCGGCACGCAGTACGGCTGGCTGTCGCCGCCGATCCTCGCCCTGGCCGTCGGTGGCGCGGTGGTGCTGGGAACCTTCTGGGTGCTCGAGCGCCATGTCGCCGAGCCGATCATCCCGCCGCGCCTCTTTCGCAGCTCTGTCTTCAACGTGGCCAGCGCCGTCGGCTTCGTGATCGGGTTCGCGATGTTCGGGGCCATCGTGTTCCTACCGCTCTTCCTGCAGCTTGTTGACGGTGCCAGTGCGACGAGCTCGGGACTCAACCTCCTGCCGCTGATGGTGGGTCTCCTGGCCGCATCGATCGGCAGTGGACAGGTGATCAGCAGGGTTGGCCGGTACAAGGTCTTCCCGGTCGCCGGCACCGCTCTCGCGGCCATCGCCATGCTGCTGCTGTCCACGCTCAACCCGCAGACGCCGCGCCTTCTCCTCTCGCTGTACATGGTCATCCTGGGTGCAGGACTCGGGATGGTGATGCAGGTGCTCGTTCTCGCCGTGCAGAACTCAGCCGAGCGTCGTGATCTCGGCGTTGCCACAAGTTCAGCAACATTCCTTCGCTCCATCGGCAGCTCTTTCGGGGTGGCGATATTCGGGGCGATCTTCAGCAGCCAGCTCGCCGCCAACCTGCGCCTGCGCCTGCCGGCGTCAGCCCTCGGCGGCAACCTCACCCCCACATCTCTCCAGGGAAACCCGGCGACGTTGCTGAAGCTGCCGCCCGCGATTCACTCCGGGCTGGTCGCCGCGGTGTCTGACTCGCTTCACGTCGTGTTCCTGACCGCGGTTCCCATCCTCATCGTCGCCTTCGTGATCACGCTCCTCCTCCGCGAGGTACCGCTCGGCGCCCGCGCCAAGGCGCCACTGGCCGCCCCCGGGATCGACGAGCCGGCCGAGGTCGTCCTGGCCATCGCCGAGCAGCACGATGAAGCGGTGACGCCGGCAGCCGCATCTCCGTCTGCGCGCGGCGTGCTCCCCGAGCCCGCGGTCGCCGGCACAGGGCGTCCCAACGACGGGGGCGCACGCTGATGGCCCGGCTCTTCGCGGGCATCGGCCGCTTCTCGGTGCGCTTCCGCTGGGCGATCCTGGTCGGCTGGATCGTCATCACCGTCTTCTCGGTGAAGGCGTTCCCCTCGCTCGCCTCGGTCGCCAAGGACACCACCAGCGGCTTCCTTCCGCAGAACTCCGCCTCCATGCACGCCACGCAGCTCGCCGCGCCGTTCCAGAACAGCAACCAGGCGACCATGACCCTGGTCGCCGTGTCCAGCGACAGGGCTGCGCTCTCGACGGAGGATGCGGCCTCGATAGCGGCCGTCGAGTCGCGCGTGCGCACCATGCCGCACGTCACGCTGGTCCGAGATTTCGGTCTTTCACCGGATCGGCAGGCTGAGCAGGCCCTTGTCCAGACCAACCTGCCCCCCTACTCCCAGTCCACGGACGCCAAGAACCTCGTGGCCGCGATTCGAGGGTTGTTTGCGGGCAGCGGCCCCCTCCAGTTCCACCTTGCCGGCAGCCTCCCCACCGTGCTCGACTCGCAGAGTCAATCCGGCAGCTCGCGCAACAGCATCCAATCGCTCTCGCTGTTGCTCATCGTGGTCCTCCTGCTGGTCGCCTTCCGCGCCCTTCTGGCGCCGCTGATCACCCTCTTCCCTCCGCTCATCGTTCTTCTCCTCTCCTCGCCGGTGATCGCCGGAGCCACCCGGATCGGCGTGCAGGCATCGAGCATCACCCAGTTCATCCTCATCGTGCTGGTGCTCGGAGCCGGCACCGACTACGGGCTCTTCCTCGTCTTCCGCATGCGCGAGGAGCTGCGCAACGGGGCTGAACCCAAGGATGCTGTTCGCACCGCTGTGAACACCGTCGGCGAGTCGATCACGTTCTCGGCCCTCACCGTCATGGCTGCGCTGATGAGCCTCGTCGTCGCGCAGTTCGGGCTCTATCAGAGCCTGGGGCCGGCCCTCGCCATCGGCATCGGGCTGATGCTGCTCGCCGGACTGTCCCTGCTGCCGGCACTGCTGGCGATCTTCGGACGAGCCGTTTTCTGGCCGTCCCGCACACGTCCCGACGAGCGCCTGCACCGCACGTTGTACGCACGGATCGCCGGCGGAGTGGTGCGCCATCCGCGCATCGTCGCCGCCGTCGGGCTGCTCTTCTTCGCCGGCCTCGCGCTGGGACAGGTGGGCGCTCCTGCAGCCGGTTTCGCCGACCAGTCCAGCCCCTCGGGCACCGACTCCGCTGCCGGCGCGGCGGCGTTGACCGCGCACTTCGGCGGCGGCGGCACCAACACCAACGAGGTGCTGTTCACCTTCGATCGGTCGGTGTACAGCCACCCCGCGGACCTGGTCGCGCTCGAGGCCGACCTCCGCGCCACCGGCCAGTTTGCCACCCTTGTGGGTCCCGTCGAGGTCGTGCAGGCGGCCGGCGGCATTCCCGCGCTGCAGGCGGCGATCAGCAGCGGGGTGAGCCCCGCGCAGCAGCCCCTGTTCCGTGCGCTCTCCCGCTTCATCAGCGTCGACGGACGCACCGTGCAGGTGCAGGGGTTGTTCACCAACAGCAACAGCAGCGACCCGCGTGCGATCGCGGCGGTTCCGGCGGCGCGCAGCGCCGTCAGCTCGGTGGCCACGCAGGTGCACGCCACAGACTCCGGCATCTTCGGGATCCTCCCCTTCGCGTACGACGTCAACGCCGTGTCGTCGAGCGACCTGACCCACATCCTTCCGCTGGTGGCGGTGCTCATCGCCATCCTGCTGGCGATCGTGTTGCGCAGCCTGGTGGCGCCGCTGTACCTGGTGGCCTCGGTGGTGCTGTCGTACCTCGCCGCGATCGGGATCACCGCGCTGATCTTCGTGCGACTGGGCGGCCAGAGCGGCATCAACTTCGTCCTGCCGTTCCTCATGTTCGTGTTCCTCATGGCGCTGGGCTCGGACTACAACATCCTGGTGATGACGCGCATTCGCGAGGAGGCGCAGCGCCTCCCGCTCCTGGCTGCGATTCGCCGTGCCGTCGCGGTGACCGGTACGACCGTGACAACCGCGGGGGTGATCCTGGGTGGGACATTCGCGGTGCTCGCCGTCGCCGGTGGCAGCACGGCTGGCGGCGACCAGATCAAGCAGATCGGCTACGGCATCGCCGCCGGCGTGCTGATGGACACGTTCCTGGTGCGCACCATCCTGGTCCCCTCCTTCGTCGCCATCCTGGGACGTTGGAACTGGTGGCCTTCGTCACTCGCCCGCACCCCGTCCGCCGAAGAGCCGGAGGGCATTCGCGTCGACGCGGTCGCCTAGACTGCCCCGATGACCTTTGTCCTGATCACCGGTGCCACTCGCGGCATCGGCCGCGCAGCCGTGATCGAGATGGCTCGCCGAGGCGCCGAGATCGCGCTGGTGGGTCGCGAGCCACAGCGGGTCAGCGCGGTTGCCGACGAGGCCAGGGCGGCCGGCATCGGAGCGCCGGTTCACGAGCATGTCGCCGACCTCTCGCAGATGACGGACGTACGCGCACTTGCCGAGGAGGTCAGGCGGCAGCACGGGCACATCGACGTCCTGGCCAACAATGCCGGTGCCGTGTTCGCCTCTCGCAAGGAGACGTCCGAAGGCTTGGAGCGCACCTTCGCGCTGAACCACCTGGCCCCATTCCTGCTCACCAACCTGCTGAGCGATCGCCTCGAAGGCGGCCGCGTGGTCACGACCACGTCCGACGCTCACAAGGGCGGTGTGCTCGACCTCGATGACCTCCAATCCACGGCGTCCTACTCCGCCATGCGTGTATACGGCACCTCGAAGCTGTGCAACATCCTGTTCACCCGCGAGCTGGCCAGGCGCGATTCAGCCCTGCGAGCCAACTGCTTCCATCCCGGCGTTGTACGCACCGGCTTTGGCAAGAATGAGAAGGGCATCGGGATCTTGAAGACACTGGTCACAGTCGGTGGCCCGTTCCTGCGTTCGCCCGAGCACGGAGCGCGCTCGCTGGTATGGCTCGCTCTGTCCGACGAGGCCTCTGGCCTCACCGGCGAGTACATCCAGGATGAGAAAGTGCGCGCCCCGAGCGCTCAGGCGCAGGACGACACGCTCGCTGCACGCCTGTGGGACCGCAGCGCCGAGTTGGTGCAGCTACCCGCCGGCACCAGCACTTCCGTCTGACAGCGCCGCCTCGCCGCCGGGATCGCGGTGCTCCGGCTCTCTGGAATCTGAGAAGCCGGGGCTCCCAGGATCTCGTCGAGGCTCCAGGCCGGTCACTCGCGCTACGCTGCCATGCTGGCACGGCCCAGAATGGTGCCGGGCTCCCCGAGGCCGACGCAGAGCAGCGACGCACGCGATCACAAGGAGACTGGAATGGCTGGGATCCTCGATCCTCATCACACGACGGTCGGCTTCAGTGCCAAGCACCTCGGGCTGTCCACCGTCCGCGGTAAGTTCCGCGAGCTCACCGCGGACATCGAGCTCGACGACGAGGCCAGTCCCACCTCGGCAAAGGGCCGCGTGGTCGTCAAGGCAGCCAGTCTCGACACCGGAGACGAGCAGCGGGACGGACACCTGCGCAGTGCCGACTTCTTCGATGTCGAGAACCATCCCGAGATCGTCTTCGAGGCCAAGTCCGTGACCCACAAGGGCGACGACGAGTACGACGTGGTCGGCGACCTCACCATCAAGGGGATCACCAAGGAGGTCGCGCTCTTGTACGAGCACAGCGGCATAGCCACCGATCCCTACGGCAACGTCAAGGTGGGTGGAAACCTGACGGGGACGATCACCCGCGCGGACTGGGATCTCAAGTGGAACGTCCCGCTCGACAGCGGAGGCCTCCTGGTCAGCGAGAAGATCAAGTTCGAGGTGGAGGGGCAGCTCGCGAAGTCCAAGGACGCCGTCGAGGAAGCCGCGGCGGCGGAGACGCAGACGACCGCGTAACGCGTCCGCACCCGCAGCCCCGGCGGGAGAGCCGGGACCACGAATGGAGGGCGGAGATGGTCACAGGACGTCCGCGGCTGGTGCTGTACAGCTCGTTGATGCTGTTCACCGAGCTGGCGTTGATTCGGTGGCTCGGCTCCAACGTCTTCTACCTGGCCTTTTTCGCCAACTTCGTGCTGCTCGGCAGCTTCCTCGGTATCGGTGCGGGTTTCCTGCGCTCGCGTTCGCAACGGGATCTCTCCGGGCTGGCCCCGATCGCGCTCGGCGCGATGATCGTCCTGGTGAACATCTTCCCGGTGACCGTGCAGCGCTCCGCCGACCAGTTGATCTTCTTCGGCGGCAACGCCGCCACCTCCGGGGTGCCCTCCTGGCTGGCGCTGCCGGTCATCTTCCTGGCCACGGCTGTGGTGATGGCCTGCATTGGCGAGGGCGTGGCTCGGTCGTTTCGCCTGTACAGCCCCCTCGATGCGTACCGCCTAGACATCATCGGTAGCCTGGCTGGGATCCTGGCCTTCACGGCGCTCTCCTTCGTCTGGGCACCGCCGCTCGCGTGGGGAGCCGTGGTCACAGTGCTGCTCGTTCTCCTGCAGGCCAACCGGCGCTGGTTGCTCCAGGGCGCACTCCTGATCGCGATGCTCGTGTTCCTCGGCGTGGAGACGTTCACCCCGCGATTCAGCTGGTCGCCGTACTACAAGGTCACCCAGGTCTCAACCACGGGCGGCGACATCACCATCTTCGTCGACGGCATCCCCCATCAGGGCACAGCCGATGTGCTCCACGATCCCGGGCAGCTGCACGGCTACCGCCAGTGGCCGTACCAGGACGCAGGCACTGGCAACCCTCTCGACAACGTTCTCATCGTTGGCGCCGGCAACGGCAACGACGTGGCTGTTGCTCTCGCACACGGCGCCAAGCACGTCGACGCCGTGGAGATCGATCCCAAGCTCTACCAGATCGGTTTTGACAAGCATCCCAATCATCCCTACCAGGATCCGCGGGTCACCGTTCACATCACCGACGGTCGTGAGTTCCTCGAGCACACCACCCAGACGTACAACCTCATCATCTTCGCCCTTCCTGACAGCCTCACCCTGGTCTCGGGCCAAGCCTCCCTGCGCCTCGAGAGCTACCTCTTCACAACCGAGGCGATGCAGACCGCGAGGCGTCATCTGCGACCGGGCGGCTCGTACTCGATGTACAACACGTACCGCGAAACCTGGCTCGTCGACCGTCTCGCCGGCACCCTGCAGCACGTGTACAACCGCACCCCCTGCCTGCGCCATTACGGGCTCACCTCGGTGGTGATGACCGACAGCGCCACCCCCGCGACCCTGACGTGTCAGGCGACATGGCGCCCCGCTCCAGGCGCGTTCATCCCAGCGGCCGCCACCGACGACTATCCGTTCCTGTATCTCGAGACACCGGGTGTGCCCACGCTCTACATCTGGAGCCTGCTCCTGATCGCCGCGGCTTCGGTGATCTTCGTCCGCCTCGCCGGCGGCCGCCTCCGGCCGATGGGAAAGTTCATCGACCTCTTCTTCATGGGCGGTGCCTTCCTGCTCCTCGAGACCAAGAGTGTTGTCCAGTTCGCGCTGCTGTTCGGCACCACCTGGTTCGTCAACGCGCTGGTCTTCATCGGCGTGCTGGTGGCGGTGCTGGTGGCGATCGAGATCTCCCGCCGGTGGACATTTCGGCGCCCGAGGCTGCTCTACGCCCTGTTGTTGTTCTGCCTGGCCGTGGCGTGGCTGGTGCCACTCGACAGCCTTCTCGGGCTGGACTTCGTTCCCCGCTTCGTGTGCGCCGTGCTGCTGGCATTCACACCCATTCTCATCGCCAACCTCATCTTCGCCCAGCGCTTCAAGGACGTCGGCGAGTCGGTCACGGCGTTCGGCGCGAACCTGTTGGGCGCGATGCTCGGCGGCATCCTCGAGTACGCGTCGCTGGTCACCGGCTATCGAGCCCTGCTGATCTTCGTTGCAGCTTTGTACGGGCTGTCGCTGGTGACCAGACCGGGGCTTCGGCGCCGCGCCGCGTGAGGCACGCTGACCGCCGGCGAGCCCGCACGGTCAGGGCAGCAGATCGTACGCCGGGACGGTCAGAAAGGCGGCCAATCGGTCGCCGTACACCAGGTCATCGAACAGCGATCGCGCCTGTTCCAGGTGGCCGACCTGCTCTGAGGACGGTGGAAGCTCAGCACGGTAGGCCGCCGCCTCGCTGCGCTCGATCTCGCGGAGCCGTTCGCGCGTCAGCACAGTTCCATCC
>CAAGKR010000421.1_pt1 | contig 13917 bp, 14 predicted proteins | sample 2556971 | NCBI WGS metagenome assembly CAAGKR01 (sample SAMEA5207829, study PRJEB30636) | soil metagenome | biome: forest; feature: boreal; material: soil | place: USA | collected 2011-09 | depth 1 m | reverse complement strand
CACCAAAACACCAAAACACCAACCCACTAACCCACTAATCCACGCTTTTCACATGCACATCGACTCGCTTTTCGGCGACGCCGTCGCCGTCCGCGATCATTCCGTTCACGTCAAACGCGAGAGCGCGCTGGCGTCCGAGTCCATGGACGCCCTGGTGCGCCAGGCTGTGTTCGGCGGCGAGCACGAGCGCAATTACGCACGCTGGCTGATCTGGGAGTTGGGGCAAGCGGCCGGGGTCCGCGCGGCTTCGATTCACCAGCTCTATCTGGCGCGCGGGCGCGCGGAGATCCACGGTTTCACCGTCCCGGCGATCAACGTTCGCGGTATGGCGTACGATACGGCGCGGTCGATTTTTCGTACGGCGATTCGCCTCGACGCCGGCGCGTTCATCCTCGAAATTGCCCGGTCCGAGATCGCCTACACGGAGCAGCGGCCGGCTGAGTACGTCGCCGTGATGCTCGCGGCGGCATTGCGGGAAGGGTTCCGCGGCCCGGTGTTCATTCAGGGCGATCACTTTCAGGTCAACGCCAAGAAGTACGCGGCGGATCCGAAGTCCGAGGTGGACGCGGTGAAGGCGCTCGCGCGCGAGGCGATCCCGGCGGGCTTCTACAACATCGACATCGACACGTCCACTCTCGTCGACCTGTCGAAGCCCGACCACAACGAACAGCAGCGGCTGAACTACGAAGTTGGCGTCGACATTCTCAAGACTGTCCGCCATCTCCAACCCGCGGGCGTCGACATCTCGGTCGGCGGGGAGATCGGCGAAGTCGGCACGCAGAACAGCACGGTGGAAGAGCTGCGCGCGTACATGGACGGCTTCATTGCCACGCTACCGCGTGGCATCGAAGGCTTATCTAAGATCAGCGTGCAGTCGGGCACGTCACACGGCGGCGTGGTGCTGGCTGACGGCTCGATGGCTGACGTGAAGCTCGATCTCGACACGCTCGAGAAACTGTCGAAGGTCGCTCGCGAGGAGTACGGACTCGCTGGCGCGGTGCAGCACGGTGCCTCGACGCTTCCGGACACGGCGTTCAACAACTTTCCAAAGCGCGAGACCTGCGAAATTCATCTAGCGACGAACTTCCAGAACATGTTGTACGACCACCTGCCGGCGGATCTCAAGACGAAGATCTACGAGTGGCTGAAGGTCAACGCCAAGGACGAACGCAAGGCAACCGACAGCGACGAGCAGTTCTTCTACAAGACGCGAAAAAAGGCGCTCGGACCGTTCAAAGCCGCGTTCTGGGATTTGCCCGCGAGCGTGAAGGCAACGATGGCTGCCGCGTACGACGAGAAGTTCGATTTTCTTTTCCGTCAGCTCGCCGTGAACGGAACGGTCGCTCACGTCAGACGCTATGTGAGCGCCCCGCCGCAGCATCGGCAGGTGCCCGCGGAAGGCATGGAGAGGGTTGCCGCCGCGCCCGACGATGCGGAAGCGGGCGAATGAGTCGTGAGGGATAGGGCAGCGGCGGTCGGGCGACCAAACAAGACTGACTCGGCGGCAGTGCGATCGCTGGACGAGCTATGGCTTCAGTGCCAGCAGCGGCTCGTCGCCCACGTCGCGCACGACGTGAAGGGAGCGCTCAACGGCGTATCGGTGAACGTCGAGGTAGTGCGGGGGCGCGCGGGACGTCCGGAAACCCCCGTCTCGGACGTGCTGCGATACGCCGACGCCGCCAGCGAGCAGTTGGGGGTCGTGATCAAGATGACCGCCGCGCTATTGTCCATCGGACGCGGGGTGCGCGGGTCGGCCGAGGTCTCGGCGGTCGCGCGCCAGTTAGTGAGTTTGCTCGAGGACACCCTGCGGTCGGACGGGGCGAAGATGGAGCTTGTGATCGAAGGTGGATTGTCGGGGGCGACTTCGGCGCCACCCTCGGCGGTGAGGCTCGCGCTTGCCGAAGCCCTGCTTCCGACAGTGGTCCAGAAGCGCGACGTGGCGGTGCGAGTGAGAGCGACGGCCACTCCGACGGTCGAGATTCGGTCGGAGGCGAGCGTTGAAATCGTTCCGGACGTCGGTCGAGCGCTGGCCGACGTCGGGGTCAGAATCAAAACGGATGGGCACGGTATTTCCATCGTCTTTCCCGCGCCCGCGGAAACACCCACTGAGGAAGCATGAAGCACAACCCCACCAAGGTCCTGATCGCCGACGACGAGACGTCGATTACGTCGGGCCTGAGCGCCATCCTGTCCGACGAGGGCTACACGGTCGACGTGGCCAACGACGGCCAGAAGGCGCTCGAACGACTGACGGGTGAACCGTACGGCGTCATCCTCGCCGACCTGAAAATGCCCAAGCTCGACGGCCTCGCGTTGTTGCGGGAGATGCAAAGCGCCCACATCCCGACCGAGTGCATCATCATCACCGGCGCGGGCACCGTGGAGACGGCGGTCGATGCGATGCGCCAGGGCGCGTACGACTACATCGAAAAACCCCTCACCGCCGAGAAGCTGAATCGCCTCAAGGCACTGATTCCGAAGGCGATCGACAAGTACAACGTTCAGCAGAAGAACCGCGAGCTCTCGTCGCGCCTCGAGGGGCTGACGCACTACGCCGAGTTGACGGGCCAGTCCGACGTCATGCGCGAGTTATACGGGATCGTCGAAGCGGTCGCGTCAACGACGGCGAGCGTCCTGATCCTCGGGGAATCGGGGACCGGCAAGGAGCTCGTCGCTCGCGCCCTGCATTCCAAGAGCGAGCGGGCAAAGGGCCCGTTCTTCGCCTTGAACTGCGCCGCACTGCCGAAGGAGATCCTCGAGAACGAGCTGTTCGGCCACGAGAAGGGCGCCTTCACCGGCTCGTTGAACGAGAAGCAGGGGGCGTTCGAGATGGCGAGTGGCGGGACGATCTTCCTCGACGAAGTCGCCGAGATGTCGCCGGACATCCAGGTCAAGCTGCTGCGCGCCCTCGAGACGAAGATGGTTCGTCGACTTGGTGGCAAGAAGGAGATTCACGTCGACATCCGCATCGTGGCCGCGACCAATAGGGAGCTTCAGAAGGCGCTCGCCGACGGCGAGCTGCGCGAAGATCTCTACTATCGATTGGCCGTCGTGGAGATCAACCTGCCCCCCCTTCGTGGCCGCGCCGAGGACATTCAGCTGCTGGCCAACGAGTTTCTGGAGCGGTTCACGACGCAGAACGGAAAGAAGATCCTCAAGTTCGAGGACAAGGCGTGGGACTGGATCCTGTCCTACAATTGGCCGGGCAACGTCCGCGAGCTGAAAAACGCGGTCGAGCGAGCGGTCATTCTGGCTCGCGGCGACAAGATCGGGCTCAGCGACGTGATGCCGCGCCATCTACGCACGCCGGGCGAAAGCTCGGCGGCGGTAACCATCCCGGTCGGGTCCTCGCTTTCGGAGGGTCGGCGGAGGATGTTCCTGCAAACGCTCGCCTCCACTGGTGGAGACCTGTCCCGGACCGCCAAATTGCTCGGCGTCGGGCGGGACGACGTTCGGAAGGAGCTGATGTCCCTGATGGACGACGCACCGGATGAGGACGATGGGGCGAGGGGCGGCAGCAATCCGGTCGTCGCTCCAAAGACTTCTTCGCCGACGGCGAAGAAGACAACCAAGAAAAAGCGCTGAACGGAGCCACTATGCATCACCATGAAGACGATTTCGACGACGAGGACGGCCGCTACGTCGTCATCGAGCGGCACGACGGGGGCAGCAGCATCGCCCCGTTCATTCTCGGCGCGGCCGTCGGCGCCGGCCTGGCACTTCTCTTTGCGCCGCGGTCTGGCGCGGAGACGCGTGCCGATATTCGCCGGCGCGCAGGCAAGGCGCGCGACGCCGCCAAGCGGGTGACGACCGGCGTGACGGAATCGGTCACGGATACCTTTCAGGATGCGCGGCGGAGGGTCGAGGAGCAGATCGATACCGCGCGCCAAGCGATCGAGACGAAGAAGGACCAAGTGCGCCGAGCGATGGACGCGGGGCGCGTCGCCGCCGAGGACGCACGCGTGGACCTCGAGAATCGCCTGACCGAGACGAAGGCGGCGTACAACGCGGGCGCCGACGTCGCGCGCGAAGCGCGAGAGGTGCGCGGACGCCGCCGCCCGCCGGCCCCGACCAGTTCGCTCGCCGAGGAGTAGCCGCGCGGATACCCTTCGTCGCTAGCGCGCACCCGGGATGGCGGAGCGTCCGTTCTACATCAGTCTCGGATGGATCCTTCGTGACTACGCGAAGCGCGTCTGGGACAACAGCGGCGAGGACAATGCGCTCTTCCTCGCCGGCGGAATCGCGTTCAACATCATTCTCGCCGCGGTGCCATTCGTCCTCCTCGCGGTCTATGCCGCGACCTACTTCTTTGGCGCCTTCGATCCAGGATTGCAAACTGCGGCCACCGTCGTCGCGGCGATCGATCGGCTGTTGCCGGCGCACGAAGAGGGCCCCACTTCGCCGATCCACAAGTTGCTTGGCGATTTGTTCAAGGCGAATTCGTCGCTGGGGATCTTCAGCGCGATCGGCTTCGTCTGGTTCTCGACGCGCCTGTTTGGATCGCTCCGCACCGTGCTCGCCAACATCTTCGATATCGAGAACGAGCGCGGCATCATCGAAGGAAAGATCTTCGACGTGAAGATCACCGTCATCGCCAGTCTACTGTTCGTTCTAAGCATGACAGTGTCGGCGTACATCTCCGTCGCGACATCGCGGGGGGTCACCCTGCTCGAGGCGCGCGGACTCCGAACCGACGTAATGGGCGGCGTCGAGTACTGGATCGGCCGCCTGGTCGCGTTCGGCATTCTGTTGTTGATGTTCTTCGCGCTCTACAAGTTCCTGCCCATTCGTCGCGTCCGGACCACGACGGCGTGGGTCGCGTCGATCTTCACCGGCGTCATGTTCGAGCTCGCCCGCTCAGCGTTCGCCTATTACGCCGCGACGTTCAATCCCGGCTCGTTCTATACCGGGACGCTGACCGCGATCGTGGTGATCGTCGTCTGGTTTTATTACGCGGCGCTGATCTTCATTCTCGGCGGAGAAGTCGGGCAGGTTTACGCCCTGCGACGAACCAGACGGCTCCAGAGGGAAGTATTCAATTGATCCTTTCAAGTTTACCCTGAGCGAAGCGAAGGGCCCCTCTCATTCCGATGATCGATCTCAGATCCGACACCGTCACCAAGCCCACCGCCGCGATGCGCCGCGCGATGGCGGACGCCGAAGTGGGCGACGACGAGCGGGATGGCGACCCGACCGTGGAACGTCTGCAGACTCGTGTGGCGGCGCTGCTGGGGAAAGAGTCGGCGCTGTTCTTTCCGAGCGGCGTGATGGCCAATCAAGCGGCGATCTGGCTCTTCGCGGGTCGAGGCACGGAAGTGATGCTCGACGTGAACGCGCACATCGTGGAGGGCGAGATCGCGGGCGTCGCGGCGCTCAGTGGCGCCCAAGTGCTTCCCGTGTACGGCTCCGACGGCGTGATGAGCGCCGAGGACCTGCGGGGCGCCATGCGGCCGATATCGCGCTACTCACCCGCGCCCAGCCTTGTCTGCGTCGAGAACACGCACAACACCGCCGGCGGACGGATCATCCCGCTCACCGAGCTGCGCGCGATTCGCGCCGTGGCGGCGGAGCGCGGATTGCCGGTCCATATGGACGGGGCGCGGCTGTGGAACGCGAGCGTGGCGTCGGGCACGTCCCTGGCCGAGTTCGCCGAATGCGCGGACACCGTGATGGTGGCGTTCTCCAAGGGACTCGGCGCCCCGGTGGGCGCGGCGCTCGCCGGCACGCGGGCGGCGATGGACCGGGCGTGGACGGCGCGAAAGCTTTTTGGAGGCGCCATGCGCCAGTCGGGCATTCTCGCGGCGGCCGCGCTCCACGCCCTCGATCACCACCTCGATCGCCTGGCCACGGACCACGAGAACGCGCGGACACTGGCGCGGCTTGTCGACGGCGCCGGGGGTGCGCGCGTTGTACCGCCCGATACGAACATCGTGATGATCGACATGGCCCCGGGCGACACGGCCGCTCGCGTCGTGGCCGCGGCCGCGCACGACGGCGTGCGGGTGGCGGAGTGGACGCCCACGCGAGTACGCATGGTGACGCACCTCGATGTGAGCTCGGCGGATTGCGAGCGCGCGGGCTCGGTCATCGGCAGGGCCCTTTCGGTTCGCTAGAGTTTGACTTTCGTTTGTAGCGCGCGCCCCGCAGGGCAGCGCTTCCCGTCCCCCGATTCCCGATTCCCGATGTTCTCCCTTTCTCTCGACGACTTCAAGACGGTACGCGCGCGAATCGCACCGCATATCAAGCACACGCCGCTGCTCACGTCGCGCCAGCTGAGCGAGGCAACCGGGTATGACATCCGGCTCAAGGCCGAGATGTTTCAGCGCGTCGGGTCGTACAAGATCCGCGGCCCGTTGAACAAGTTCGCGTTGATGCCCGAGGAGCAGAAGCGGCGGGGCGTGGTGTGCTCGTCGGCGGGCAATCACGCGCAGGGCGTGGCGCTCGCGGCGCGGATTCACGGCATTCGCGCCGTCGTCTGCATGGCGACGAACGCGACGCCGGCCAAGGTTGCCGCCACCAGGGGCTACGGCGCCGAGGTCGTGCTGCATGGTACCATCTGGGACGAGGCCAACGAGAAGGCCCAGGAACTGGTGCGCACACAGGGCCTGATCTACGTGCACCCGTTCGACGACGAGCAGATCATTGCGGGGCAGGGCACGCTCGGTCTGGAGATCGTACAGGACTGGCCGGAGGTCGATGCCGTCATCGTGCCGATTGGCGGCGGCGGCCTGATCTCCGGCGTGTCCATGGCCGTGAAGAGCCACAATCCAAAGGCGCGCGTGATCGGAGTGGAATCGTCGGACGGCCCCGCCATGAAGCGCAGCATCGAGGCGGGACGTCTCGAGACGATTGACTGCAAGACAATCATCGACGGCCTCCGCGTCCGCCGCGCCGGCGAGATCAACTTCTCCGTCGTCCAGCGATTCGTTGACGAGATCGTCGCGCTCCCCGACCGCGAGATCTTCGACGCGATGATCTGGGTGATGGAGCGGTGCAAGCTGGTGGTGGAAGGTGCCGCCGCGGCGCCCGTGGCCGCGCTGCTGCGCGGCCTCGTGAAGCTGCCCCCCGGATCGCGCGTCGCCGTAGTGTTGTCGGGTGGCAACCTGAACCTGGATCAACTGCGCGGACTCAGCTGGAACTAGGGGCTACCGGCACTCGGCACGCGGCCGTATTCTTCGAGTGTCCCAGGTCCCGGAGGGCGTTAGCCTTCTAACTCCGTCAGGACCCCGAAGGTAGCAGCGGCATGAGGTGTCTACTGTCGCTCCGTCAGGCCTGGGATATCCGCGCGGGTGATGGCTCAGCCATCCTCGCGCGTTTCTTTTCCACTAACCGCCGCCGTCCCGCGCATTTAGCTTGATCATCCCGCTATGGCTCTCTCACTCGCCCGCAAATACCGCCCGAAGAAGTTCGCCGACGTCGCGGTGCAGTCGCATGTTTCGACGACGCTCCAGGGGGCGATAGCGCGAGGTCGCGTGGCGCACGGCTACCTGTTCTGCGGGCCGCGAGGGACGGGCAAGACGACGCTCGCGCGCGTCCTGGCGATGGCGCTGAACTGCGAGAACGAGGCAGTGCGGAAGGGCGGAGAGCCCTGTGGGGAATGCGAAAGCTGCCGGAGGATCTGGGCCGGCTCGGCGAGCCTCGACGTTGTCGAGATCGACGCGGCGTCCAACCGTGGCGTCGACGACGCGCGCGACCTGCGCGAGCGCGCGATGTACGCGCCGTCGGGCGACGAGCGCTACAAGGTCTACATCGTCGACGAAGCGCACATGCTGACGCGCGAAGCGTGGAACGCGCTCCTCAAGATTCTCGAGGAGCCGCCGCCGCGCGTCGTGTTCGTTTTCGCGACCACGGAGCCGCAGAAGATCACGCAGACGGCGGCGCCGGTGATGAGCCGTCTCCAGCGCTTCGATCTTCGCCGCATTGGTTCGGCCGACATTAAGGCTCGACTTGCCGTCGTGCTGGCGGCCGAAGGTGTCCGTGCCGACGCCGATGCGCTCGCGCTCATCGCTCGCGCGGCGGACGGCTCGATGCGCGATGCGCTGAGTCTCGCCGATCAGGTGCTCTCGCTTGGCGATGGATCGGTTACACCGGCTCGCGTCCGAGACGCCCTCGGTCTCGTCCCCGAAGATGAGTTCCTCGAGCTCCTGACGTTGGTCGCCGAGCATCGCGCGGCGGACGTCTTTCCATTCGTCGGCCGGCTGACGGAATCCGGCGTCGATTTCTCGACCTTTCTCGCCGGATTCGGTGACATGGTCCGTGGGCAGCTGGCGATCGTGCTCGGCGGCACACCGACCGAGGTCTCCGATCGGGCGCGCGACGCATTGACGGCGGGCGCGTCGCGCTTCGTCGCGGCGGATCTGGTTCGCATGCTGACGGCCCTCACGGACCTCGACCCGCATTTTCGTCGGAGCGGTCAACAGCAACTCCTCGTCGAAACGCTGCTCGTCCGGCTCGCCCTGCTCGATCGCACCGTCGACATCGAGGCGGTACTGCGCAGCATTGGCGGTGGTAGTGGGGCGTCGGGACATGCGCAGTCACGGGCAGACCCGCGACCGGAGCCCAGAAGCATCGCGCCGGTCCCACGCTCGTCTTCGACGCCTCCGCCGCCTGGGCCTCCCGAGTCTCGTGCTCCGACCGCACGCCGGACTGCCGAGCCGTCCGTGGAGACCGCGCGCCCGATCCAATCGTCGAGCGCGCTGCTCGCGCCGGCAGCGGTCGACGTGCGCCGAGGAACTGTGGTGCCCATCGACGTCAACGCGATGACGGAACAATGGGACGCGCTGGCGGCGCGGCTCCGTCAGGGCGGCAAGACCCTGATCGCGACGGCGCTCGAGCATTCCACGCCCACGGCGGTCACCGCCCGTGGCGACGTGACAATCACGCTCGACGAGCCGAATGACTTTTTCGCGAAGGCGATTCGGAACGGCGGCTCGGATATCGTCGCGGTGTTGCGCGAGTGGTTCACGCCGGTGGAGACGGTACTGGTAGAGGGAACAGGAAAAGCGGCTGGCGGTCAGCCGAAGCGGTTGACGGATGAGATGGTGAAGGCGGAGAAGCTGGCGGCGTTGAAGAAGAAGGATCCGGTGTTGGCGGCGGCGATTGAAGAGTTGGACTTGGAAGTGATCGATTAGAACTGGCGGAAATAGGAGCGTTCGTCGGTTAGTCGGTTCCCCTCGCTACGCTCGGGGCAGGCTCTGGTCTTTCAGCAACTGCCCAAGGGAAATCGGACCGTCTAGCCGCCCTCAGGCTTTTGCCGACGTACCGACTCTCCAGCTGCCCTCTGCTCCTGCAATGTTCCGACGAACCCACCGACAAACCGACTAACCGACGACCCGCTGTCCCCTTTAGCTTTCTCCGCATGGACATCATGGCCCTCATGCGCCAGGCTCAGGACCTGAAAAAGAACTTTGAGCAAGCCCAGGGCGAGCTCGAGCACCTGACCGTCACCGGTTCCGCCGGCGGCGGCATGGTGACCGTCGACGTCAACGGCATGGGTCAGATCAAGCGCGTGAAGCTCGACGCGACGGCGGTGAATCCGAATGACGTCGAGATGCTCGAAGACCTCATCGTCGTCGCCGTCGCCGACGCCCAAAACAAGGCGATGGTCGAGTCGAAGCTGCGGACGGGCAAGCTCGGCGACGGTATGAACCTGCCGTTCAAGCTCCCCTTCTAGTCAGCGAGCCAGCTAGTCGGCTAGCCAGCTACTCCCCCTATGTCCGCCATCGACGAACTGGCAACGGAGCTCGCTCGTCTTCCCGGCATCGGGAAGAAGACCGCGCTTCGCCTGATCTATCATCTGCTGCGCCAACCGCCGGCCCAAAGCCGGCGCCTCGCCGAGACGCTGATCGCGGTCGGAGAGCGGGTCCGTCCGTGCGCCCGATGCTTCAACCTGACGGAAGAGGAGTTGTGCTCGATCTGCCGGGATCCGCGGCGCGATGCGGCGGTGATCTGCGTCGTCGAGGAGTCGTCCGACATCGGCGCCATCGAGCGGGCGGGAGAATTCCGCGGCTTATATCACGTGCTGGGGGGGCGGCTCTCGCCGCTGGACGGGGTTCAGCCGGACGATCTGACCGTGGAGCACCTCGTCGAGCGGACCCGAGGCGGCGGCATACGGGAGGTCATCCTCGCGACCAACCCCAGTCTCGAAGGCGAGGCCACGGCCCTGTATGTTCAGCGGCAGCTCGCCGGTCAACCGATGGTGGTGACGCGGATCGCCCGCGGCATCCCCGTGGGCGGCGATCTGGAATACGCCGATGGAGTCACCATCGCGCAGGCGCTGACCGCACGGAGGGCCATGTGAGACGTCGGACGCAAGTTGCCATCGCCGCCGGGTTCCTTGGGGGCGTGGTCGCTGGCGCAATCGCCTGGAGCGCGCAAATTCATAGGTCGCGGCGAGAACTCTTCAGCCGCCGTCCATGGCGCCGGCTTGCCGCGTTGGGCTACCTTGCCGGCCGTCCCGGGCTCGACACCGTGCAGCTCCTGACCGACTATGTTCGCTGGGAGCAGCACGGACCGCTGCGCAAACGTGGGGAGCGACTCCTCAAACGAATGCAGCGCCACCTCGATTAGTCAGGAGTCGCATGTCATCTGGTGCGGCAAGTTGGTCGTTTACCGAAGATGACTACGGCGCGATAACGGAGTCGCTCCAGCGGTTCCTGCTCGAGTCACAGGCGCGCTGTGCCCTGCTCGTCGATCGGGCGGGGCAACTCGTCGCGACCGTCGGCGAGAAACCGACGTTCGACCCGACCGCATTCGCGACCCTGACGGCTGCCGATTTCAGCGCCAACGACCAGCTGGCGAAGCTGATCGGCGAGAACGACTTCAATTCGCTCTTTCACCAGGGCGAGAAGGAGTCGATGTACCTCGCCGACATCGCGCGCCGGGTGATCCTGGTCGTGCTCTTCGATAATCGAACCACGCTCGGACTCGTACGCCTGAAAATGAAAATCACCGTCGAAGAGCTCAACCAGTTGTTCGCCGTCGTCTTCCAGCGAGCCAAGGAAGCCCGAAACAGCACCACGGGTCTTCTCTCCGGCGCGGAAGACGAAATCGACAAGATGTTCCAGTGAGGACGCATCTATGTCGATGATCAACTACGCATCAAAAGAGATCAACTGTAAGATCGTGTACTACGGTCCCGGACTCGGTGGCAAGACGACCAATCTGGAGATCGTGTACGGCAAGGTCACGCCGGATACCCGCGGCAAGTTGATCTCGCTCGCGACCGAAACCGAGCGCACGCTGTTTTTCGATTTTCTGCCGGTGGATCTGGGACAGATTCGCGGCTTCAAGACGCGTTTTCACCTCTACACCGTGCCCGGCCAGGTGTATTACAACGCCAGCCGGAAGCTGATCCTCAAGGGCGTCGACGGCATCGTGTTCGTCGCCGATTCGCAGGTCGAGCGTATGGAGGCGAATGGGGAGGCGATGCAGAACCTGTACGACAACATGGCCGAATACGGGTACGATCTAACGAAGCTGCCGTTCATCATCCAGTACAACAAACGCGATCTCCCGAACGCGGCGCCGATCAAGGAGCTGCAAGCGTCGATGAATCCGGGATGGGAGGTCACCGATCCGGAAAAGCAGAAGGTCACTCCCGATCCGAACCACCCGGGCGAGAACATCATCGAGCAGCTGCCGACCGGCGAATGGATCGAGCGGGCGACGTACTTCGAGGCGGTCGCCGTCACCGGCGAGGGCGTCTTCGACACCCTGAAGGGCATCAGTAAGCAAGTGCTCAAGGCACTTTCATGATCAGCATTCGCTCGTGAATCTCCCCAACGCCATCACGGTCGGGCGCATCGCGGCGTCGCCGCTCGTCGGATGGCTACCGCTGACGCCATCGGTGTCGGTACGATTGCTGGCGTTCGTCTTGTTCGCGGTGCTGGGGATCAGCGACTACGTCGACGGCCGCCTGGCCCGCTCGCGAAAGGAGATCACCGATCTCGGCAAGCAGCTCGATCCGCTCGCCGACAAGTTGTTTCTTGTCGTGACGATGATTCCGATGTACCTCCTGATGCGGCCGACCGGTGCCCACGGCGGCATCGTGCACGTCGCCGACTCGCTGCCGTTCGTGACGCCGTGGGGCCGAGTCGGCCTGCCGCTCTGGGTCGCGATCGTCATCATCGGACGCGAAGCGGCGATGACCGTCTTTCGCCAGATGGCCGCCCGCCGCGGCGTCGTCATCGCCGCGATCGGCTCGGCGAAGTGGAAGACCGGCTTTCAGCTGGCGTGGGTCGGGGCCGCCTACTTCTGGTTCTGGGCCGCCACCGCCGCGGCCGCGCGCGGGCTGACGTCGCCCGGCTGGGAAGACTTCAAGTACTTCAACGGGATCTTTGGCGTCACGTGTATGATCGGCGCGGTCGGTCTGACACTCTATTCGCTCGTGCTCTATGTGCGGCGATACAGCGGAGTATTTCTCACGCGCGCTGGGGCGGGCGCGGGACGGTAGTCCCGACAATTCGATGAAGCGGAAGACCATCCCGGCGTCCAGGCCGGTGGAAGTCGTGACGATCGGCGATGAGCTCCTCCTTGGGTACACGATCGACACCAATGGCGCATACCTCTCCCGAAAGCTCGCCGAGATCGGCCTGCTGGTTTCGCGGCGGACGTCGGTCGGCGATAGCATCTTTTCGATCGAAGAAGCCGTCGGCCATGCTCTCGCTCGATCCAATGGCGTCATCACCACCGGTGGTCTTGGACCGACGTCGGATGACATGAGCAAGGCCGCCGTCGCGAAGCTCTTCGGTCGCAAGCTGGTAATCGACGAGGAACACGTCGCCTGGATGCAGGAGCGTTGGCGCACTCGATTCGGCAAAGAGATGCCGCACTCGAACATGATGCAGGCAGCCATCCCGGAGGGCGCGACAAAGCTCGTCAACCGTCATGGCTCCGCCCTTGGTGTGTTCATCGAGGACGAACGCGGATGGGTGGCGATGCTCCCCGGCGTCCCTCGCGAAATGCGCGGCATGACCGACGACACGCTGATCCCGCTGCTCGCCACGCGGATGCCGTCCGCCGTCGTGATCCAGTCTCGCACCATTCGCACTACCGGCGTCGCCGAATCGCTGCTCGGCGATAGGCTCAAAGGACTGGAGCTCGACAAGGACATGTCGCTCGCCTATCTCCCGTCGGCCGATGGTGTCGATCTTCGACTGACCCTCCGGCAACACGCGCGAGAATCTGGCGCGCCGCTGATGGCTGCGGCGGCGGAGCGCGTCCGCGCGATCGTCGGCGACGCCGCGTACGGCGAGAATGACGACGATCTGGCCGCCGTCGTTCTCGATCTCTGCCGCCGACGAAAGCAGACGATCGCGGTCGCCGAGAGCTGCACCGGCGGCCTGGTCGGCGCCCGGCTCACCGCCGTCGCGGGATCGAGCGACGTTGTGCTCGGTGGAGTGATCGCCTACCACGACGACGTGAAGCGCACGATGCTGGGCGTGTCGGACGCCGACTTGAAGGAGCACGGCGCCGTCAGCGAGCCGGTCGTCCGTCAGATGGCCGTCGGTGTCCGCGACCGCTTCGGCTCGACGATCGCGCTGGCGATCACGGGTATCGCCGGACCGAGTGGAGGAACACCCGACAAGCCTGTCGGGACGGTGTGGATCGGCGTGAGCGTCGGCGGTGACGTCACGGCCCGCCGGTTCAACATGATCGGCGACCGCGACGAGATCCGTCGCCGCTCGGCTCAGGCCGCGCTCGAGATGGCGAGGCGACGGCTACCATAACTGCCACGCCGGCAGCGTTGGGTGGTCCGGCCGTTGCACCCCACGGATGGACCGGCGATCTATCTTCCGGCCGCGACCGACGCGACACCGCCGGCTTTCTCATGCGTACGATCGACAATGCCACAGCGAGATAACAGCGATTTCGACCTCAACGAGCCCCTGATCGAGACCGGCGGGCCCGATTCGT
>CAAGKR010135135.1_pt1 | contig 13918 bp, 7 predicted proteins | sample 2556971 | NCBI WGS metagenome assembly CAAGKR01 (sample SAMEA5207829, study PRJEB30636) | soil metagenome | biome: forest; feature: boreal; material: soil | place: USA | collected 2011-09 | depth 1 m | reverse complement strand
GCAATATTGCAATATTATGCAGAGACCCTGTACAAATGGTGTTTATGCTTGACGATAGCAACGAATTTGCGTACTATGTGCGTGAGGAAGGGAGTTTCACTATGCAATCTGATTTTCAAGTGGAGAGTCGCAGCTATGACCACATGTATCGTGGATCGTGGCGTGGATACCGGTTAGATGCAGCAACACAACTGAGCGACGAAGAACTCGCGCAGGTCGCGCCTGATTGCCTGCGTCTCTGGCTGCCCGCGGGTACGCCCATGCACTGGGCCACCAGGACGCGGCCATTGCGCTATCATTGTTTGCAATTGTACTGGCCCGAACGCTGGTATACGTTGAGCGCGTTCTATGATGATCGCTCGTTGATCCATACATACGCTTCTGTGATTCAGCCTGCGCTGTTTGAACAAGACCGATTAGTATACGTCGATCTCGATCTGAGTCTCTTGATTAAGCCAGATTTGAGCTATGAAGTGCTGACCCAGGCCGAGTTTGACCAGTTCGCGGAAACACTGGGCTACAGTGAAGAGACGCGCATCGGGGCGTTGCTGGCGCTGGAGACGTTGACACAGGCAGCGCGGCTGGCCATGGGCTTGTTTGCCACCATACCGCTTACCCTGCGCTCCACTGATTTTCGCCTGATCGATTGCTATAAATAGTTTCGCTTTAGGCCAAAGTATGTTATTATGGCATACTACGTTATGAAGATATTGGTGTGAAGTCAATATCTACTATAGCTTCTTTTGCAGGTTTAATATGAAAAAGCTATAAATGTGTCATTGTTGTTAAAAATAGATGCGAATGCAAGGATAGATGAAGGTTAGTGTGTGATGAGTAACTTTGCGCAAATACTCCAAGATCAGCTTGCAGGAGAGATAGGCAGCGGCGTCAGACTCCTGTTACGCAGCGGGCAAGAACTGCCGGGGATTATTGTTGCCGTTGGTGATGATTTTGTGGTTCTCAAGCGAAAAGGTAGCCGTTCCACCACCATTGCTCTCAATGAGATCGCAGCATTCGATTTTCCCGATGGAATTGTATCGATAGAGGATAGCGTCGTATTGGGAAGCGAGATACACTCGCTCCCTCGTCCCGCGTTGCATGTCGCTCCAACGCTTCCAGCCGCTCAACCACTGCCCAAACTGGGAAAAGAAGTCCTCGAACGGCTGGAAGTAGTAACCACGCAATTTGAGCGCAAATTGCAGAGGGCGAAGGTTGACATCGTTGCGCCCGACGCCCGTACCCCTCCCGAAGAGTTGAGGGCGTTGGGAGAAAGGGAATCCGTTCCCATCTGGGTGAGCATCAAAAATAAATTTGACAATGCCGCTCGGGTGAACGAACTCGATCCGCGCTATGGCAGGGTTCAGGGCATCATCGGCAACCTCAAAGATCTGATCGAGCAAGTACCTTCAGCCCCATCTTTGAAACGGCACCTGGCCTACTTCCACTACCTGACCAACAATACAGCCGCCGCCCTTGATAGCGCGGAGGAAGCGGCCAATCTCTCGCAAAGCGCCCGCGATTGGCTGATGGTGGCGGCATTTGCGGTGATGAACAAGGATGAGGCGCTGGCCTGTCACGCGCTTGAGCAGGTTTTTCAGCGTCACGCGCTCACCGAAAATGGAGATGTGTGGTATGTCTATGCCGGGTTGCTGCGCGTCTCCGGCAACTACGCTTTATTGCGCGAGATTTACGAGGCGCGGCGCAGGTCGGACCCGCCCACTTTCTCTGAATCAGAAGAGCAGTTACTGTTCGATACCTGTCTCTATCTCCTGCATCACAGTAAAAGGGACGAAGTGGCGTTGAACATCTTGCGGCAGGCGATGGATGGCGCGCCCGCCAAAAATCTCATACCGGATGCTATCAACTGGCTGGTGGGGCAGGTTGGCCCGGAATACCAGCAGATGGCACTGAAAATGAAAGCGGCTCAGGAGGCGACCTTGCGGGAATTGCGGGCGGAGCACACAGCGCCTTCCGGTACGTCATCGAACGGCTCCAGTAGAGAAAAAAAGCCAGCCGTCCTATCCGCGGCCCTACCTTCAAGCGCAACCTTAACCGCGCCTGCCACTTCAACCCTGCCTGCTGCTCAACCCACACCGCCTGCTGCAGTTTCATCGCCCCACCCGCAGCAGCTTATTGGACACATTTATACATACAAGTTCGACCGCAGTTTCGGATTTCTGTTTGGAGCGAACGGCGCAAGCTACTTTTTCCACCGCAGTGCCATCATTGACGAAGAACTGCTCGACCAACTTGAAAACTTGACCGAACCCAATTTGAAACCAACGGAGCAGATTCCCGTCACGTTCGAGATTGCCCAGGGTCCGAAAGGGTCACTCGCGCTCAGCCTTTCCTTGTACCGTAAAGTGCATGACATATTTGATATGGCCTGTGACTACGCCAACGCGGGTGAATACGCCAAAGCGGTAACACAGTTGAGAACGGTGCTGGCACGCGACCCCGACCATGCTGGCGCGCGCGGATTCCTGGAGAAATGGACGGAGTTCGCGCAAACCGCTCGCATCGTCGTGGCCCCCACAGGCTCCAACCCATTCGCGCAGGGCAAACGAGCGCTTATGATCGAAAAAGACACGGAAAAGGCGGTGCGGCTCCTACGACAGGCCATCGATGAACATGACTCAGTGGAGAATGCTATTCGGGAACTGGCCCTGCTACTGGGGCGCACGGAGCGCGGGGATGAAGCGATTGCATTACTTGAGCAAAACCGGCGGCGTATGAGCAACCAGCAATCGGTAGATAACCTGCTCATCGACGTGTACCAGCGAGCGGGTCAATATAACGAAGCGCTGCAATTGCTCGAAAAGAGTCTTGCGCGAGCCACCACACGCGAGCGCAAAGCGCACATTTACTGGCAGATGGCGAACTGCTATCTCCAACAGGAAGATTATGTGCAGGCGGAGCGCTATTTCCGTTTGGTGATGGAGCTAGGATTGGATCGCAAAGCGGCCCGCAAAAACGTGGCACTCTGCCTGGTAAAGCAGCAAAAGTATGACGAGGCTGAACAGCTCCTCAATGAGATTCTGGATGTCGCCTCAGATGCGCAGGCCGTGGAACTGCTAAAAGAGGTGTCGAAAGTGAAGGCGACCGGGCAATCCGAGCGCCTGGACGAGATCATGACCGTGACGCGGCTGTCCAGCTTTTCCAGCGAGATCAGTGGTTTTACGCATTTTTTCCTGGGGCGCTGCAAGTTTCAGGGGGTGCGTCCGGAGCGCGTACAGCAGAAGAAGTTCGATCGCTCCGACGTGCGCAAACTGGAAGAACTGGCGACACAACTGGGAACGCGCAATCCGCGTGAACGCTCGGAATACTATCTCTCAGCCGCCAGGATCATCAGCGAGGTCGAAGACTGGGATGACCCACGCCAGATGTACAAGTACCTCTATCGCAGCTTTGCCTCACGCGGCGATGCTACCGTGATTGAAAACAAGCCGTTGGACGCCGCGCGCGAGTGGTATTGCGAGGCACTAACCGTGTACGACGGTGAGCGCAACCGCAACAGGGAAGAGCGCGACCCCGGTTATCGCGGTGATGAGCAGGACGCGGTCAACGCGCTGGTGCGCTACCTGTCTTCGACGCTGGGGACGGTTCCCATCACCCCGCATATACCCGCCCTTGACGACATCCTTGAAGAAGCTTTCCGGCTGCTCGGCGATCAAGACCGCCTGTTTGACCAGATAACCTACCTGTTGATACGCAGCCGCTACGCCGCTCAACGCATCCTCAACCGCCTGTATAACAGGCCACCGCTGCGGGCGCGCGCGTTGCAATATCTGAAAAATAATGAAATTGGACAGCACAGCGCCGCGAGCCATCAAGAAGAGTTCACGCAGCTCTGGAACGACTTGCGGCGCAAGCGTTTCGAGGAGACACGCGCCATTTCTACCGAGCTTGGCCTGGTTTCCGAGTCGGATTTGACCGTCGCCTCGCTCGAAAGCTCTATACGCACACTGGAGCGGGTGAAGAATATTGGAGAGCGCCTGCTCTTTGACCTCGATCAGCAGCGTATCCGGCAATTGCAAAAGATACTCGAAACGCTGGTGGACCTCGGCAAAGAAAACGTCTTCGAGGAGCAGGAGCGTTTTTGCACCCTGACCGGCTCGTATTGCGCCGATTTGTTGCGCGAAATTGAGGAGAGTCCGACGCGGCTTTCCGTTGAAGAGATGTACCCCATCGTTGAAATGCTCCAGAAGAAGACGGCTGACCGCCTGGAAGGAATTTATGCAAGCTCGGTTCCCCAGGTGATGCTGCGCCTGCCGGAGGATATGGAGGAGCGCTACACGCCCGAACTGGGCAAAATCGAAATGCAAATCGTGATTGCGAACCGCATGGGATGCAGCCCGGCAGAGTCGTTGGAACTGGTGGTGCAGCAGGATGAGGTATCCTTCAGCGTGGGAGGCGAAGAGATCAAGCTGAACGGGTCGCTGCGCGGCGGCGATCAGAAAATCCTGCGCGTCCCGCTGCGTGTAACCGAGCAGGCGCGCCTGGCCCAGGCCTTCTCTTTGCCCGTCTATGCTCAATATCGCACGCGCTCAGGCGAGACACAGCGCACTCCGGTTGAGAATTTTTCCATCCGGCTCTACTCTGAAAAGCAGTTTGAGCGCATCGAAAATCCCTATGCCACCTATGCCAAAGGCGGCACCGTGGAAAACCGCGAGATGTTTTATGGCCGCGACGAGTTAATTACCAACATCGCCAATTCCATCCGCTCGGCGCGTTCTGAAAGCAAGGCGGTCATCATTTACGGGCAGAAGCGCGCCGGAAAATCATCGATCCTGTACCATTTACGGCAAGCGCTGGCAAGCGACCCCGATTTGCTGATCCTGGATGTCGATAATATCGGCTCATTGCTGGACGTGAGATCGGCGCCATTTTTACATCAAATCCTGTGGAGAATCCTGCGCAAGTTGCAGTGGGCTATCGAAGACGAGGTGGACGAACGCGGGCGCAGCCCCTTAGAGGTGCCATTCCCCGACGATACAAAGTTCTACCAGCACCCGAGTCCACTGACGCTCTTTTATGATACGTTTGAGGTGTTCAAGCGCGCGGCTGCCAGGGCGGAAGACTGGCGCAGTGCGCGGCTAGTAGTGGTGATTGACGAGTTTTCCTATATCTACAACCATATCATGAGCGGGCGCATCCCGGAAGAGTTTATGCAAATCTGGAAAGCCTTGCTGCAAAGGAACCTCTTTAACGCGGTAATGGTGGGACAGGATGTGATGCCCCGCTTTCGGCAGCGCTTCCCCAACGAGTTTGGCACGTCGCAGGATGTGCGCGTAACCTACCTCAAGCAGCAAGACGCTATCAAACTGATCGATGATCCCTTGCGCATCGGGGGCAAGCACGGGGAAAGTCGCTTCCGCGAAAAAGCTATCGAGCGCATCTATGATCTGAGCGCGGGCAGCCCATTCTACATTCAGATCATCTGCGATCGCCTGGTTGACTATATGAACATGCATCATGCGCGCCTGGTGACAGAGGCGGATGTGGAGCAGGTGAAAAACGAACTGGCGCGCGGCACAAATCGCCTGGGCTGGGACGACTTTGATAACCTGTTGAGTTCGGGCGATACGTCGGACGAGGCTATCTCAGTGGAAGACGCAAAAAAGGTGTTGACGGCCATCGCCATCAATACGCGCCTGGGCGTATGCGACCGCGAAAGCGTGGTCAGCGTGGTCAGCGGCACAAAGGCATCAGTAGATGATATTCTGGACGACCTGGTCAAAAGGGATGTGATCGAGCTGCAACAACGGCGCAACTACCGTATTCAGGTCGAGCTATTCAAAGAGTGGCTGCTGGCGCAGATGTAGGATGGCAGCATGTCCCTTTCAACAAACCCTTTCGGCGCATATGACGCGCCGCTCAGCGGTTCGCCATTCATAGGGCGTAAAGCAGCCTTGCGGGTCATCGAGCAGCGCGTGCTGGCGGTGCAGGAGCCGGGCAACCTCTCCATTGTGGGCCTGCCTCGCATCGGCAAGACTCGCCTTATCTACCATGTTATGTTTGAGCGAGAGTTCCTACCAGCGACGCGCACTCTGCTGCCCATCTGGATCAATCTTGCCGATTATGAGCAGCCGGAGGCATTCTTCCGCGCGCTGGCTCAGAAGTGTATCGAACAAGTCACTCACCTGGGTTGGTCCACCAATGCCGTGCAACGCGCCGCAGACGCGGCCCTGCAAGAAGGTATCTCGTGGAGCGAAAGCTATGCGCGTGTGCAACGCTACATGCAAAAGCTGCGCCAGTCCCGACCGGGTATACGCATCGTTTGCGTGCTGGATAACTTCGACGCAGCGGCTGAACTCTTCAAAACAGACCCCACGTATTTTAGCAGCATACGCGGCCTCTACGAGAATCCGGCCTGGCGCGTAACCTTTATCACCCTTTCTCAACATCCGCTGCGCGAGATCGAATTGCTGGCGCAAGGTGTGCCTACCCTGCGCGTCCCTTTTCAGGAATATTATCTGACTCTGTTCGATACGGCTGATATGCAGGAATACTATGCCCTCCTGGCAGCCGCCGGCCTGACCACCAGCGACGCGCTGGCTGAACGTATCGAATGGTACGCTGGCAAACACCCCTACCTGCTGGCGCGGCTGGGTTCCCGGCTGGTAGAAACGTGGCATGAAAATCAGCAGGTGAATGTTGACAATGCTTTTCAGCACGTGGAAGCAGATTTTCGCGCTTACTATGTAGTAGCGACACTCCTTGTGGGTGTCCCGTCCGCGATTCTCCTGCATATATGCTCGGATAACGCGAAGGACGACGGGACACCCACAAGGGGTGTCGCTACTGCGCAACATGCGGACATCGATACATTGATAAGGTATGGTCTTATTCAGCAAACACCGGAAGGATACAAGGCTTTTTCGCAGCATTTTCAGGCGTATGTGCGCGAAAAGATGCCAGTAGCCGGGGATCAGCAGGAGGATGAAGACAACGAGGAGTTTGACGAGGATTGGTCCGATGATGACTGGCGCATCGAGCTTGAGACAGATGAAATGAAGCTGCATGAACCACTTGCGGCAGAGGATACGAGCGGAGCGCATCTCTGGTCGATGTGGCGCGAGACAGAATGCACGATGCGCGTCGCACTGGCGGCGCTTTTGCAAGAGAAATATGGGGAAAACTGGTTTGAGCGTCTCAAACAACTCCATCCAACCTTGAAGACAAAAGGCGAGACGACGTTTTTTGATCGCTGCCATGTCTCGTTAGAACGCGAAATAAAAAACTGGGGCGCGCACGCATTTAGCAGCATGTTGGAATATACCAGCCCGCAAGACCTGTTCGCGCTGTTGCTGGCTGAGTGGGAAACCTTTCAACCTGTCTTTGGCGAAGATCCGATGTACTGGAGGCGCTGCTCTCGCCAGTTGGTGGAGGTGCGTGTCCTGCTGGCGCACAACCGCGATAGATCGCTGCACGATTTTGAGCGCAGGCGGGCCATTGATTATTGCCAGAAAATACTGGCGCTGCTGCATCCCTGGCGAGCAGCAGAGCATGAACAGGGAAACGCGGCGCGGTCAGAGAGGCAGCTTGATCTCTGGTCGCTGTGGTTAGAAACCGAGACGATGTTGCGCGCGGTAGTTGCGCTCGCGCTCGAAAAGCAATACGGCGAACACTGGTTCGAGCGCATTGAAGCCGCGTATGCTCAGAACGCGGTAGATCAGCGTATTAAAGAGTATTGCCAGCGCTGGCGAGAGTTCCGCGCGCGAGAAATATCGCATTTCGGGATGCGGCGCTTTCAGAGCTATCTGGATTTTGCCTATCCCCAGGAAATGTTTGCTATAATCTTTTCAGTGGAATGGAATACCTTTCGCCCTATCTTCCGGGCTGACGAGGCGTATTTATTTCAGCTCGGGCAATTTTTCGCTAAAATGCGCAATCCACTGGCGCATCACCGCGAAGAAGCCATTCACGGAGAAGATCGCCAACGGGCCGAGGATTGTTGCCGGGAACTGTTGGCAATGCTGCGCAACGCGCTGGAGATTGCGCAAGAAGGAGAAACCCATGCCTGACCGCATCGACCATGTTGCTATCATTGTGCGCGATATCGAACAAGCGCTGCTCTTTTATCGCGATACGCTGGGTATCACCCCCGGCGAGATAAAAGAAGTGCCGACCGAGCAGGTGCGCATCGCCTTTTTGCCGATGGGCGGCCCCGGTGGCAGCGAGATCGAACTGATTCAGCCTCTCACAGCCGACTCCAGCCTCTCAAAATTCCTGGAAAAACGCGGCGAAGGTCTGCACCATATCTGCCTGGAAGTGCCCGATATCGACGCCGCCCTCGCCGAAATGCAGGCGAAAGGCGCGGCGGTGCTCGATAAGCAGCCGCGCATAGCCGCTGAAGGCCGCGCTATTTTTATTCACCCCAGAGCCGCGAACGGCGTCTTATTGGAACTGGTGGAAAAAGAAAAAGAGTAGTCACAGTATCCAATGAGTTCCCATCGTTGCCGTTGTTCATTTGTGGCACGTTGAAGCCGTGGAAACCATTCGAGCGGCGCGCTGATTTCACGTCCATTGGAAAGGCGGACATGTATACGTTTGTCATATGTGTTGCGGACACTGTACTCCTCTCCAGCGCATTATAACGGTAAATTCCCATGCTTTTTAGGCGGGTTCGTATCGCGTTTATTCTTCAGCATCTCTAACCCTGTAATCAGTTTCGCGCGTGTGAAACGTGGTTCGATCACTTCGTCAACATAGCCGCGCGCGGCTGCGATGTAAGGATTAGCGAATTTCTCGGTGTATTCGGCGATCAGTTCTTTGCGACGTTGTTCGGAGTCAGCCGCTTTGTCAATCTCGTCCTTGAAGAGGATATTGACCGCGCCCTCCGCGCCCATTACGGCGATTTCCGCGGTGGGCCAGGCATAGTTGAGGTCGCCGCGCACATGTTTGCTATTCATCACGTCGTATGCGCCGCCGTAGGCTTTGCGCGTAATTACGGTAATCTTCGGTACCGTTGCTTCGCAATAGGCGTAAAGCAGCTTCGCGCCGTGCCGGATGATGCCGCTGTGTTCCTGTCCCAGGCCCGGCAGGAAGCCCGGCACGTCCACAAAGGTGATGATGGGGATATTGAAGCAGTCGCAGAAGCGCACAAAACGCGCGGCCTTATCCGATGAGTTAATGTCCAGCACGCCTGCCAGCGCGCCCGGCTGTTGCGCCACGATGCCTACCGAGCGGCCATTCAGACGAGCAAAGCCAATCACGATATTGGCGGCAAAATATTCCTGCACCTCGAAGAACTCAGCGTCGTCTACGATATATTTGATAACCGTTTTTATATCATAGGGCTTATTGGGGTTATCGGGAATGATACTGTTGAGAGCTTCTTCCGCGCGTGTTGGCATATCTTTGGGCGTGACACGCGGCGCGTCTTCCAGGTTGTTGGATGGGATGTAGCTCATCAACTGGCGAATCATGCGGATGCAATCGGGTTCGCCGGGACAGGAAAAGTGCGCCACGCCGCTCTTGCTGTTGTGAACCATCGCGCCGCCCAGTTCTTCAAAGGTAACATCCTCGTGCGTCACGGTTTTGAGCACGTTTGGCCCGGTGACAAACATGTAGCTGGTCTGCTCCACCATAAAAATAAAGTCGGTGATGGCAGGTGAGTAGACCGCGCCTCCCGCGCATGGCCCCATGATGGCGGAAATCTGCGGCACCACGCCCGATGCCAGCGTGTTGCGTAAGAAAATATCGGCATACGCGCCCAGGCTCACCACGCCCTCCTGGATACGCGCACCGCCGGAATCGTTCAGGCCGATGACGGGCGCGCCGTTCTTCATGGCATGATCCATAATCTTGCAGATTTTTTCGGAGTGCGCCTCGGAGAGCGAGCCGCCGAAGACGGTGAAATCCTGCGAGAAGACATACACCAGCCTGCCGTCGATCTGACCATAGCCGGTGACGACACCATCGCCCGGAATAATCTGCTCATCCAGGCCGAAATCTGTTGACCGGTGCGTCACAAACATATCCAACTCGTTGAAGGTGCCAGGGTCTAACAGCAGGTCGATGCGTTCGCGAGCCGTCAATTTGCCTTTTTTATGCTGCGCCTCGATACGCTTGACGCCTCCCCCAAGCGTAGCGGCCTCTTTCAAACGGTGCAGCTCTTCCAGCTTCTCTTGCGTGGTTTTGCTTCCAGGGATATCTCGTGGAGTGCGTTCACTTGTGGTCATTGTTATAGCTCCATACAATTATATATCTGCACGGATACCAGTAGCGACACCCCTTGTGGGTGTCCCGTCCCCGTAACCCGTGATACGAGCGCGGATGCACGAAAGGATAGACAGGACACCCACAAGGGGTGTCGCTACTGGCTATTCATTCGTCGGGTTCGTAGGCAGTATAGCATGTAGTTGTGACCAATTGCCAGATGACAGGCCCCGGCATTGTCATCCTGAGCGCAGCGAAGGATCGAGAGATGTTTCGCTGCGCTCAACATGACAGGCCCCGGCATTAGCGCCGACCAGGCGGGTCAGCGTCAAGTTGAATCAGTTTCCGCAAGCATAAGGTCTTGCAAGAAACGCGCATTCCTGCTATTCTAATAACAGGGGAATGGTGTAATCATTGCCCTGACAGGTTGTACGTCATTCTCGAATGAAAGCGAGAACTCATGAATACCCCTCTTCAAAGTACAAGTCTTAGCGAGGACGAACTCGAACTGGCAGCGTCCGGTAGTCACGATTCGGAAGAAACGCACGCGCAAGGTGAGGTACACATTCACCTGCCCAATCCCAGTTACTGGCCGGTTCTGGTAGGCGTTGCGATTCTGATTATTATTGTCGGTGTGCTGGTCAGCAAATCTACGCTGGCGCTACTCATTATCGGCTTTCCTATTTTGCTGATTACTATGATGGGCTGGGCGCTTGAAAACCCGAACGCTCCGAAAGGAGTGGCTGTCAAGGCGGGTGAATATGCCATGTCTTATACTGAGGCTGCCATAACGGGTAAGCCTACCGTGCTCGGCCAGGTTGCCCTGCGCGAAGCCGAAGACGTGTTGGAGCAGACCGTTACCATCAGCAGCACAGCCTGGAGCGCGCATCCCGTCAAGGTATTTGTTGAGCGCGAAGGCGTTGTCCTCTCACTCTATGGCAAAGTCGAGATGGAGGCCCAGAAAGAGGAAGTCGAAGCCGCGCTGCGCAAGATGCCTGGCGTGATTGACGTGTTGAACTTCCTGGTTGCCGAGGATGAACTGCTGAATGCCGTCAATCGCGTCATTGATAGCCAGAAAGCCGCTGGCAAACTGGAAGGGGCGAAGGACATCTCAGTGCTGGTAGAAAACTATATCGTGAGCCTGTATGGTGAAGTTCCCACGCCAGAGATGAAATACATGCTGGAACGTGAAATCACCGGAGTGCCAGGCGCGCGTGTAGTCATTAACCACATCGGCCTGGATAAGGATATCCCTGGCAATATGGGCAAAACCTCGAACAGGATTGCGCGTATCTAACCGGATTTTACCGGTCTCTGATAAACCAAAAAAAGATGGGCGGCTTTTACAGTCGTCCTTCTTTTTTGGTTTATCTCATCTCCATCGCCATAGTGCGTTCCGGGGTGGCATTGCGTATGTGAAGTACCCCATGGCTAGAAGCCAGGGGCTTCTAGTACGCCTGGGGCTACCAGGCTTCAGGGCTTCGACAGGGAGTGTTCCCTGTTGGCCTCTTCCAGGCCGGTGTTCGTCGCACTCTCGATGGAAGGGAATAAAATGGGATGGCCACTCACCGATACCTCGGATGGCGCGTATCCGCGCCGCGACTTCGTCGTAATCGCCATAGCGCAGAAACTGCTCGTCCGCTTCGAGAAAGAACTGGATCACAGCGCGCAGGTACTCTACCTTGCGTTCATTACGAACAATGCTTGCCAGTTCTTCAGGTTTCGCCTGCGCGAGTTGCTGCGGTTCCGGGAATGCAGCATATGTCCCATCGGGCAATGCAATGCTCGTCCCCCAACGTTCAACCAGGGCCAGCTTCACTTTTTGAGCCACGCGCCAGGGGATACGCTGGCCCAACACGGCCCAACAGGCAATCTCAAACGGGGTCAAGAATTTTGGCTGGTGCAGATCGTACAGACGTTCAATCACCGGCGCGAAATCAGGGTCACACTGTCCGATAGCATAGAATGGCTGCACATCATCATCCAGGCTGAGAAAGAAGCATATACGGTCAGCAACGGCGGCATGTTCCGCCTCGCTCAAAGGATGCTCTGAGAAGAGCGTATAGGTAAGTTCTGGTTGCTCGATAGCGCCTGCGCTGCGTACCTCAAAGGCAACGACGCGACCTTGCAGCGTGAGCGCCTTGGTCACGAAGTCGATAGCAAGCGTCTGTTCGCCCGCCGTTGGCCCAAAGCCATGGAGAAATCCAAGTGTCTTCGCGAAGTCGAATGGGGCGCGGGGCGTCAGGGCTCCTGTGATGCTGTTAAGCCGTTCAACTGTCATCATGGTATTGTACCTCCAAAGTTGTTTTCACGTCTTTTTGAATTTTCCATCTCTTGAGAAGAGTATAGCAGGCAAGTGTGACAGCAGTATGTCAGTAGCGAAATCACAGATTTATAACAGGCTTAAAACTCCCTCAATTTCCACTTGACAGCGACCTATCCCATCAGTATACTTACTGTAATCAATACCGTAAACGTTTACGGTAACATTTACAGCGTATTTTATGTGTAGGATAGGATGAATCGCTTCCGGGCAGGGGAAACGCCAGCGACCACCAGAAGGCGATAAAGCACATTCCTACCAGTTTCACTGAGCATGTATCTCGTGGGGGAAGTTATGCCAGGGAAGGCTACTATTCGTGACATCGCTAAACTGGCCGGGGTCTCAACGGCCACGATCTCGCGTGTTTTGAACAACAAGCCGGATGTGGACCCGGCGACACGCGAGCGGGTGTTGCGTATCGTGGAGGAGCAGCAGTTTGTTCCCAGCATCACCGCCTCTGGCCTGCCCAATGGGCGCAGCCGTCTGATCGGTGTGCTGATCCCTGACCTGACCTGGCCGCTCATCCCGGAGCTGATGCGAGGCATCGGCGAAGTCGTAGGTAGTACCTCATATGAACTCATCCTCTATAGCATATCAGACGCCAATCACGAGAAAGACCGCAGTGATGTCATCGACCGCATCGTTGGAACCCGACTGGCAGCCGGCCTGCTAGCTGTCTTTCCGGGCCGCTCGTTGGAACATCTGGCAAAACTGCACTCACGCGACTTTCCCGTTGTCTTGGTCGACGACCAGGGAATACCACCTGAAGGAACGCCCTGGATCGGCGCCGATAACCGTCTGGGCGCCTATGAAGCCACCCGCCACCTGATTCGCCTGGGGCATAGCCGTATTGCTCATATTCAGGGTCCGCTCAAGTACCAGGTGTCGCACGACCGCTTCCAGGGCTATTGTGATGCTCTGAACGAAACGAATATTTCTCTTGATCCAGACCTGGTGCTCGAAGGCGATTTCATGCCTCCCACCGGGCGCGCCTGTACCCATGCCTTCCTTGATCTGCCCGCCTGGAAGCGTCCCACGGCCATCTTCGCCGGAAGCGATTACATGGCCTACGGGGCCATTTCGGCAGCAGAGCAGCGCGGCTTGCGCGTACCGGATGACGTGGCAGTGGTTGGCTTCGACGATAACCCATCATCGGCTCACATGGAACCGGCGCTGACAACCGTGCGGCAACCGTTCCATGAGATGGGCCGCCGCGCCTGCGAAATTCTCCTGGCTCTCGTAGACACCCCCCGCCCGGTGATTGGTCTAAACCACCACAACGGCTGGATGTCTGGAGCGCCCGCGTCTCTTTTCGATGAACCAGTTCGCATCAAAATGCCGACAAGCTTTATAGTGCGTGCGTCCTGTGGCGCCTCCCACCGCGTCACCATTGAATAAGAAAGGGGTGAGCGCAGATGGCCAGGGTGAGGG
>CAAGKR010096831.1_pt1 | contig 13921 bp, 11 predicted proteins | sample 2556971 | NCBI WGS metagenome assembly CAAGKR01 (sample SAMEA5207829, study PRJEB30636) | soil metagenome | biome: forest; feature: boreal; material: soil | place: USA | collected 2011-09 | depth 1 m | reverse complement strand
TTCCCTTTTTTTTTTTCAAGCAGAAGACGGCATACGACACCAACATGTTGCGGACCGCGAAGTTCGACTTCACGGGCCACGACAGCTACTTCTTCGATCGCGAGCACGCGCGGCGTCCAGCCACCGCGATGGAGGCCCGGGCGCTCTGGTGGCAGCAGCTCCGCGCGGAGTATCTGCAAGAGAAGCTGAGCGATAAGCGGCCGGACCAGATCGTGAGCACCATGGTGGGTAGGCATGCAGAGGAGCCGCGGATCATGACTGGTTTTCGCAGTGACGAGGTGCTCGAGGTCTATCTGGACACGCTTGCCCACGTCTACGATCCCCATTCGGACTATCTGGGGCACGAGCAAATGGAGAGCCTCTCCATCGCGATGAACCTCTCCCTGTTCGGAATCGGCGCGTCGCTCGAGAGCGAAGATGGCTACTGCAAGCTTCGTGAGCTCCTGCAGGGCGGACCCGCGGCGCGAAGCGGTCTGTTGAAACCCGGCGACCGCATCGTGGCGGTCGCACAGGCCGGCAAGGAGCCAATCGACATCGTGAACATGCCTCTTTCACGCACCGTGGATTTGATACGCGGCCCGAAAGGATCCACCGTGACGTTGACCGTAATTCCTGCCGGTGGCGTCGCCGGATCGCCGACCAAGACCGTGTCGTTGGTGCGCGACGAGATCACCCTGGAAGACCAGCAGGCCAAGGCCCGCATCCTGGACTTGCCGACGGGCAAGGGCACGGCGCTGCGGGTCGGCGTCATCGATCTACCGTCGTTCTACGCCGATATGGGCGGGGGCCGGCGGCGCAGCGCGACCGCCGACGTCTCCCGGCTGCTGGGCAAGTTGAACGCGGAGCACGTGCACGGCGTCGTGCTGGACCTGCGCCACAACGGCGGCGGTTCGCTCGAAGAGGCGATCAACCTGACCGGATTGTTCATCCGAAAAGGACCGGTCGTGCAGACGCGCGGTTCCGACGGCAAGATCGTGATCGACGAGGATACCGATCCGAGCGTGCTCTATGACGGGCCGCTGGTCCTGTTGACCAGCCGCTTCAGCGCCTCTGCATCGGAGATCCTGGCCGGCGCGCTGCAGGACTACGGGCGGGCGGTCGTGGTCGGCGATTCTTCGACCTTCGGCAAGGGCACGGTGCAAAACATTCTCCCGCTCGCGCCCTACATGGACCAGGTCGGCCTCGGACATGCCTATGATCCGGGCGCGCTCAAGATCACGACCAGCAAGTTTTACCGACCAAGCGGCGCTTCGACACAGCTGCGCGGCGTGGCGGCCGACGTGGTGTTGCCATCCACCAGCGACTTCACCGACGTGAGCGAGGCGTCCCTCAAGGATCCCTTGCCGTGGGACGTGGTGCCGGCCGCGTCGTACGAGCGACTGAATCGGGTGAAACCATATGTCGCCGCATTGCAGGAGAGATCTGACCGACGGCGGGCGACCGAAAAGCCTTTTGCCTATCTGGCAGACGATATCGCCAAGGTCCAAAAGAACCTGGTCACGAAATCCGTGTCGCTGAACGAGGCGGAGCGCCGACAGGAGATGGCTCAGTCGAAGGTTCGTGAAACTGAGCTCGCCAGCGACGAGCGCGCGCTGCGGGCGACCAGACCCACCACCTACGAGATCACTCTCAAGAACGCTCTGTTTCCCGGCCTTCCGTTGCCTCTGGTCCTTACGAAGAAAGCCGAGACGACAGGCGCCGGCCATGCCTCGTCGACGGGCGACGATCTTGGCATTGAAGCGAAGGATCGTTCGACCACGGATGACATCATCTTGAATGAGAGTGTTCGGATCTTGGCTGACTACGTCAACCTACTAGCGTCTCCGGTCAAAGGTGGTTCCAGGGATGTCTCGAGGCCAATCCAACGGGGTGCGGCACAAGCCGCGGTTGTCGAGGGCGGGGTGTTTCAGTGAAGACGAGCTCGCTGAAGTGGCTGGATACAGTCGCGGTATTCGTGGCTATGTGCTGGTTTCTGATCTGGGAAGTGCTGAACCCCGAGCGCGCGAAAAAGGACAGATCGCTACCGCCGGCTAGACAACTCCTCGGGCGATTGCCCTTCGCATCAAACTGGCCAGGCTGGTCCGGGGCTCGCAGCCAGTGGCGTCAAAAGCGAGCTCTCACGACGGTTTCGACGGGTATGTCGCCGCGAATCCTTCGAATGATGTCTGGCGTTCGGTCATCACCCCACGCCAGACCAGATAGATGACGATTGAGACGTTTCCGATCAGGAGAGCGATACGGCCGGCGCTGAAGTGAAAGGCGAGGGCGAGGCCTTCGAAGGGAACCAGGGCAAATGTGGCGCCGACGACGAACCAGCGGCTCCAGCGATAGCGATGGTAGAGCGCCCATCCTTCGATTGCGCAAAGCGCACCGTCGAGGAGGACGGCCAACCCGACGACCAAGAGGTTGCGCTCGGTCGACGCGCGAACCAAGCGCTCGGCGAGAGCGATGCTCCAGGCCTCGGCTGCGTGGTGACGAACGCTCAATGCGACCTCTCGCAGGTGACCGGCCAAACCCGCCGAGGTTAGAGACAAAAGGACTGCGCCGAGAAGAAGCTCGGCGATCGCCTTCAGCAGCTTGTAGCCGACGATAAACCTGAGACCGAGGGCATTGCGCGGCTGTTTGGGACGGGCCTGCGCCTGGTTCCGGGAATCAGCGGTCATGGGACGAGGGGGGGTGTCGTGTGCCGTGATCTTCGAGGGGCAGGCTCAGAAGAAACGACGACCCGCGGTCCGGCACGCTTTCGAGGGCGACGCGGCCGTGGTGCGCGACGGCGATCGCCTTGACCAGGCTGAGACCGAGGCCCAAGCCCCTCTCGGCGCGGCTGGGATCCACGCGAAACAGCCGATCCCAGATTCGAGAGATGGCCTTGGCGGGAATGCCTCTCCCGGTGTCACGAACGCGGATCTGGGCTTCGCCGGCGCCTGTGGCGACGTCGATCTCGACGCGGCCGCCGCGCGGGGTGTACTTGACGGCGTTGTCGACCAGATTGGCCAGGGCCTGGCGTATCCGAGTGGCGTCGGCAGGCGCCGTGACGGGGCCGCCCGGCAACAGGAAGAGCGCCACGCCGGCTTCGTCGGCCACTTGCTCATAGAGATCCAAGGTCTCTCGCGCCAGCGCACGCAGCTCGACGGGGCCGACGTTCAACTTCATGATCCCGGCTTCGGCCTCGGAGATGTCCATCAACGTGCGCAGCATGACCAGCGCGCGGTCCGATTCCTCGATACAGTCCGCTAGGGCCTCGGGAGCCTGGGTGGGATCGTCGGCGCGCAGGGCGACCTCGGCGATCCCCCGCAATCTCGTCAGCGGCGTGCGTAGATCGTGCGCCACGTTGTCCAGCGCCTCGCGCATGCTGCTGACCAACGCCTGGTTGCTCTCCAGCATCCGATTGACCAGCGACGCGAGCTCGCCCAGCTCGCCACCACCGTGGACCTCCACGCGACGGGAGAGATCGCCCGACTGGATCACGGCGCGCGCCGTGGCGGCCAGCGCCCCGACTGGCCGGAGGGCGCGCCGGGTCAAGATGACGCCGCCGGCAATCCCGATGAGAAGGCAGCCGATCAACACCGACAGAACTGCCGACGTCACTGGCGGACCGAGCCGCCTCCAGGGGTTCGCGGAGGACGCGATCTCCAAATTCAGATCGCTGGTCACCGACGTCGAGACGCGAAGGGCGGCATCCTCGACGACGCCGTGCTGGTAGAGGGTGTGGCCGGCCCCGTCTTTGACGCGCACGGGGTCATGCTCACCTTCGAGCGCGGTCGCGCTTTCGACGGCCTCTTCGAACTTCGGCAGTCCAACTCGTCCGAGTACCTCGCTGTGGCGTTCGAGCCGCTCGTGGACAACGATTTCGTCCGAGCGGAAAACAGCGCGGCGGATCGTGGTGAGCGCCAACGCACCGAGGATCGTCAGGCCGACCAGCAGAGTGCCGGCGTACCAGGCGCTGAGGCGGACTGTGATCGACCTGAACGGTGACCGAGAAGACTCCGCTGGCGATGACTGTTCGGACAACTCATTTCTTTCGGAGGACATACCCGACTCCCCGCAGAGTCTGAATGAGCTTCACGGGAAAATCGCGATCGATCTTGTTGCGCAGCCGGCAGACCAAGACGTCGACAACATTCGTCTGCGGATCGAATGAATAGTCCCACAAGCGTTGCAGGATCATGGTCTTGCTGAGCACGCGCTCCGGATTGCGAAGGAAGTACTCCAGCAGCGCCAGCTCCTTGGCTTGCAGCGACACAGAAGTGCCGTCGCGGGTGACCTGGCGGGTGAGCAGATCTAGGGTCACGCCAGCAAATGACAAGCGAGTCTCGGCGGTGCCGGCAGCCGTGGCGCGGCGGGCCAGCGCGTTCAGTCGGGCCACCAGCTCGGCGAACGAGAATGGCTTGGTCAAGTAGTCGTCAGCCCCGGCTTCGAGCCCCTCGACGCGATCCGCAACGGCGTCGCGCGCCGACAAGATGATGATGGGTGTCGCGATCCGCTTCCGGCGAACGGCGCGAATCAAATCCAGGCCGCCGAGGCCGGGAAGCATGAGGTCTACGATCGCGACGTCATAACCGGTGGTTTCGAAAACGGCGACGCCCTCTCTGCCATCGCGGATCCAGTCGATCGCATGCCCCTCCTGTCGCAGCCCCTTTTCGACGAAGGCACCGATCTTTTGATCATCCTCGACCAGGAGCAACCGCATACGACATCACAGCAAGTGTGTGGCCGCGATTCAAGAGCCCTTCCCGGTCGCGGGCAGAATGATCTCCACCCCTCCTTCCGGAATCCAGCCGTGGCCTTCCGAGCTGGCGATGAGCGCGTACTTGCCGTAGGTCCGTTCTATGGTGACGACTGTGCCTTCGGGAACGGCGAAAGCCTGGTCCGCCTTCGCGAAGGGGGCGATCCGCGCGACAGCGTCCGGCGCGACCACGATAGCCCGGTTGGGCGGGGGCGTCACCTCGACGGCGCTCACAAAGCCGACGCTTGCGATCCCTACGCCCGCCAGGACGAGCGCCAGGAACCCACGGCGCCGAATGACCCCCCACGAAAGAGCTACCAGGCCCGCGGCACCTAGGATGAGCCCGGCCATTCCGATCCAGCCCCATTCGTTGGCGTCGAGCCGCCTCGCGACACGCACCACCGGGGACGTTTCGGCCGTCGGAAGGCCCGCGGCCGACTGGGCTCGAGCCAGACCCGCCGTGACGGCCGGGGCGCGCGGCGCCAACAGTCGTGCCCGATCGTATTGCAGAATGGCGAGCCCGGGATGACCGGCGGCCAGATCGGCCTCCGCCTGCGCGACCAAGGAGTTGGCCGAGACACCCTGAGCTGCGGCTCTCGAGGCGGTGGGCGCGGCGCGCGGTGCAGCCTCGCCCGCGTGGGCGATCTGCCCACCGACCGACAGAATGAGAGCAACGAGCGCAATCGATGTGCGACGGAAGCTCCGGAGGGGTCGAAGACGATCGGGTGGCCGTCGGAGCTCGCCGAGCCTGAGATCTGTTTTGGATGAGAGTGTCTGTCGATTGGTGATCATGTGGTCGTCTCCAGTGTGCGCAGCTCGTCGGTTACCAGGCCCTGCCAGTAATTCAGATCCTCGCTGACAGCCGAGTTGCCTCCAGAGTAGGTGAGTCGATCGGCCCGCTCGAAGACCTCGTGGATCCGCTCGCCGGGTGGCCCCAGCCGCGTCGCTACATCGGCGGCGGCGATCGCTTCGGAGGGAACCCCCCACGCGGCGCCCAAGCGTGCTTGAAACGCCTTGCGCGCGGCACCGAACAACGTGGCGGCATCACCGCTGGCTGCGGCGGCCTCGATGACCTGCCGTTGTCGCGCGATCTCCCGGCGGACGCGGCGGGCCGTCACGAAGCGCCCGTGCGCTCCGTTGCGGTACGTTCGGCCGAGAAGGGCGAGAGCCACGGCGGCGAGTCCAATCGCCACCGCCAGCCCCCGGAACCACGTCGTGCGAAAGTCAGGGGTCAGTGTGGCGCGCACGACATCGGGCGCCGAAGCGGTCGGCGCTTGCGGCGATACCGCCACGTTGCCGGCGGCGGGCTCGGCGGCCGTTGCCGCACCAGTCGACGACGCCACCGGCGACGCGCTCGGGTCGCTGCCGCTTGCGGCGACGGTGATGTTTATGGGCGCCGTGCGACGGGTGACGTACCTTCGCTCGTGGGGATCGAGGTACGTGAGCGTCAGGGCGGGAATGGTCAGCGCTCCCGCTCGGCGTGGCGCGATAGTTTGCACGAACACCTTTTCGCCCGCCGTCGGCGTCGGCCCTGGCGTGAAGGTCGACGTCACGCCGTAGGTGTTCAGATCGTCGCTCGGTGGAAGGCCGTTCACCGACAATCGCGAGAAGCTTCCGTGCCCGCGAACGCTCAGCTTGAGCATCGTTGGCTCACCGGTCCGAAAGGTGTCGTTGGCCAAGGCGGCGCTGATCTCGAAGGTTCCGACCGCGCCCGTGAAACCAGCCGGCGCTCCCGGAGGCGGGGCGAGGACATGTAGCGTCCCGCTCTGGTCTCGCAGCGTGACCTCCCGTTGCCGGACGCTCCCGGCGAGGTCATCCAGCGCTCCCTGAAAGGGGTCGCGGCCGTTGAACATCTGAGCAAAGAACGGATCGCCGGCGAAAGGGTTCTGCTTCAAGAGCGACGCGAACGGATCCGTGGAGCCTTGGTCGCTGCCGTCGCCGTCCGCCTGATCGGGCCTAGCGACGCGGCGCGGCCGCGGCGCCTCGCGGTAGGTCAGCGAAACCGGTAGCTCGATCCCGATCTTGGCCTCGCCGGCCTTGACCGCCGTCAGGACGGCCGTCCAGGAGAGCGACGTGTAGGGCAGCCCGCGATCCTGGATCGCCGTTTGGCGCGGCTTGTCCGGGAGGTCCGAGAGTACGAACGCGTCGGAGGTGATCCGCGGGAGCCCGTTCAGCGTTACGCCCATACCTCCCAGAAAATAGGCGTGGATCGTCACCGGCACCGCCTGGCCGACGAAGACGCCGCGCGCCCCTGGTTCGGGCCGAACGTCGAGCTTGACGAAGGCGCGAGACGGATCGCGCGCGAAGCTCCCCGAAGCGACCGAAGCGGCAGACTGCGTTGGTCGGGCCCAAGCTCGGGCGCCGCCGGTGAGGACCAGTGCGCTGGCGAGCGCAATCGAGATTCGTCGGATGTTCGTCATGGGGTTACCAGTCCTTGGCAGGCGTGTCGTCGCTGTTGTTGGATGGCCGGCGGCGGGCGTCGGCGACGGGCAAACGGTGCAGCTCACCGGAGACCGAATCGAGCAACTGCGCCGCTTCGCTCGGGGTCAGCGCGCCCGGATCGCGCCGTGCGACCGCGGGTTGCTCGTGACCGGTCGACTGACCCGGTTGTGCCGAAACGACCCCGGGGCCTTGCGGCGCGGCCTTATCCTCCTGGGCAGCCTGCGGCGGTTGGGCAGATCCCGGGTGCGGTCCGTTCTTCTTTTGGTCAGCTTGCGCGCCCGATGAATTCGCGGAGGCTTGGCTCTGCCGATCCTGCTTTGGCTCGCCGCTGTCAGCCGGTGGCCGATCGCTCTGGGCCTGTTGGCCGCCTTTGTCCCGGTCTTGATCCTGCTTCGGCTGGTCTTGTTGGCCCGCCTGGGGCTGTCCCTGGCTACCCTGTCCCTGGCTGCCTTGCGCGCCCGATGCCTGCTTTCCCCCACTGCCCTGTGGGGGCGAAGACGCCTGCCCCTGCTGGGGCTGTCCGTTTCCGCTCTGCGGCGAGCTCTGACCTTTTTGGTCCTGCTGACCTTGACCCGATGACGCTTGCGGCTGCGATCCCTGACCTTGCTTCTTGTCTTGTTGGTTCTTTTGCTGGTTCTTTTGATCTTGCTGGTTCTTCTGCTGTTGGTCCTGACGCTCCTGCTCCTCGAGAGCTGCCAGACGTCGCGCCACCAGATCGCGGTTGAATCGCGCGTCGGCGTCCTTGGGTTGCAAAGCCAGCGCCCCGTCATAAGAGGCGACTGCGGTCTTCCACGCCTCTATGGTCGCCGGCCGATCTTTGGACAGGGTCGCTTGCCCCAGCCGGTAGCGCGTGTTGCCGAGGTCGTAGTACGCGTCCTCCTGCATCGGCAGGTCCGTCGTGTGGGTGGCGGCCTGAAATCGATCGCGCGCTGCCGCGAAGTCCTTCTTGCGGTAGGCGGCGGTGCCGTCGTTGTAAGTCGAAGTGGCCGTAGCTGCCGCCGCCGGGTGTGGCGCTGGCGCGGTGGCGGCCGCCGCCGGACGCGACGCTCCGGCCATCATGAGCATGACCGCCGCCGCCACACCGATCCCCGAAGACGCCCTCGACCGATCCGATCGGGATTCAGTACGCGCCGGGCCCTCGGGCGCGTTGGTCTGCTGCGGGCGGCTCGCGCCGCGGCCGCGCCGCCGGCGCTCTCCGAGGGCAAGCTCCAGCATCAGGCAGCCGATCGCCACCGCCAGTGGAATCTGAAAACGTTCGGTGTAAACCTTGTGCATGCGCTCCTCGACGGTGCGCCGGGGGAGCTGGGCCAGGTGCTGGCGATAGAGCGTCTCCAGGCCCTGTCCCGACGCTCCCAAGGGCGCGTAGGCGCCGCCCGTGATCTCGGCCAGCTGCCGCAACGTCTGTTCGTCCAGGCGCGACGTCACGAAGTGCCCCTCCGCGTCGCGCATGGGTTCCCGCTGTCCATCGTGCTCGACCGGAATCAAATCCCCGGATCGCGTGCCGACACCTACGGTGTAAATGATCAGGCCGGCGTGCGCCGCCTCTTTCGCGGCCGCCAGCGCCTCGCCCTGAAGGTCTTCGCCGTCGCTGAGAATGACCAGCAGCTTCCGTCGGTCAGGCTCGGTGGCCATGGCCTCGACGGCCGCGCGGATCGGCGTCGCGATGTCGGTGCCGCCGCGGGGGATGATGCTGGTGTCGAGCGCGTCCAGCGCCTCGCCGAACACGGCGTGATCGATCGTCATGGGCGCCTGTACGAACGCTTCGCCGGCGAAGGCGATGAGGCCGACCCGCTCGCCGGGGAACTTGTGCAGCAGATCGCTCACGGCCAGCTTCGCGCGCGTCAGGCGGTCGGGGCGCAGGTCGGTGGTCAGCATGCTCTTCGACGTGTCGACGGCGAACATCAGGTCGATCCCGTCGCGACGTTCCTCTTCCCAGCGAAACCCGCCGAGCGGCCGCGCCAGCGCCACGAAGGTGGCCGCGATCCCTGCCACAACCAACACCTGTTTGGCCAGACGGCGTCCCCGGCCGACGGTGGTCACGAACCGCGCGCCTGCCAAGGCGGCGACTGCGCGCCGGCGCAGGCCCGCGGCCCGTGCGAGCAGGACCACCATGACTGCGCAGCAGAGCGCGCCTATCCAGAGCCAGTGCGGTTGTGCGAACTGAAGGTGTGACATCGGTTTTAGACTTTCTGGTCCTTACGGGACTCGCCGGAGAGCGGTAGCGCCGAGACCAATCTCGGCGAGAAGCAACGCGACCGCCGGGAACGCCGCCCAGGCGAAGCGCTCCTCGTGCCGCTCGAACTTGTTCATCGTGCGCACAGTCTTTTCGAGGCTGTCGATGCGCCCATAGATGGCCACCAGGGAATCGGTGTCGGTGGCGCGAAAGAACGCCCCCCCGGTGGCATCGGCGATTCCGCGCAACGTCTGCTCGTCGACCTCGACCTCGCCCATGACGATGCGCTTCCGGCCGGCATCGTCGACGACCGGGATGGGGGCGCGCCCTTCTGCGCCCACCGCGATGGTGTAGACCTTGATCCCGAGCGCCGCGGCTGCCCTGGCCGCCAGCGCGGGTTGCACGCTTCCCGCGTTGTTCATGCCGTCGGTCAAAAGAACGACGACCTTCGACTTGGCGTCGCTCTGGCGCAGTCGATTCACCGACGCCGCGAGCGCAGAGCCGATCGCGGTGCCGTCTTCGCCCGTTCCGACGGTCACGCGCGCCAGGCTCTTTTCGAGCCAGTCGTGATCCAGAGTCAGCGGGCTGACCAGGAACGGCTGCCCGGCGAAGGCGATGATGCCGATCCGATCGTTGGGCCGCGCGGCTATGAACTTTGAGACAACGGATCTCACGACCGTCAGCCGATCGGCTCGCTGGCCGTCCAGCCGAAGATCCAGCGCCTGCATCGACCCCGACACGTCCAACGCCAACATCATGTCGACGCCACTGGCCTCGATTTTACTTCTGGAATGGGTGATCTCGGGTCTCGCCAGCGCGACGATCAGCAAGGCGGCCGCGGGCAGCCTCAGATATGTCAGGAGCTGGCCCAGACGGGCGCGGCTGGTGCGCGCCACCGCCCGCGCGGTGGCGACGCTGGCGTAGCGAACCGCCGCGCGGGGACCCTTGCGCGAACGCAGGAAGGCGATCGCCGGCAACGCGAGCAACAACCAGAGGACGGCGGGATGCGCGAACGTAATCATGCGATTCCTTCGCCGCGAATCGCGGCTGTACGGATCTGTTCGGGAGAGGCTGGCGCGGCGGTGGCGAGCACGAAGGTTTCAGCGCTAACCAACATCGCCGCCCGGTCGCTCGGCGAGAGCGACCAGCCCGCGAACTTGGCGAGGTCGCAGTAGCGCAAGAACTCGCCCAGGGCCGTGCGATGGAGGGCGACGGGGCTCCGGTCGAGCATCAAGTCGGCCAGGAGCTCCTCGGTCGTTCGGTGGGCGGCTCGCACGCGGAAGGCCTCCTCGACGTAGTGCCGGACGATCTCGGAGACGGCGAACGAGAACTGTCGCGGATCCCCATCGAACATCGTACCGGCTTCCTCCAGGGCGCGAAGGGCGCGCTCATGCGGCGGCGCTATCGGCCTGCGACGGCGCGTGTAAAGGATGAGCCCTGCGATCGCGCCGGCGGCGACGGCCGCGCCGCCGACATACCACCAGGGCGATCGTGGTCGCGAGATCGCGATCGGACCGTGTATGTCGCGAATGTCCTGACCGGAGTCTGCGCTCGAAACACTGAGAGCCGTCGGTCCGGGAACGGCCGCCTCGGCGAGTGAAAGTCCAACGCCGCCCAGCACGAAGAAGAGCGCGAGCGCCAACGAAGCAAAAGCACGCCGGATCACGCGATCCTCCTTTCACGCGACTCGAAGAAGGCCAGCAGTTCCGGCAGATAGGGGCGCGTCGTGTCGAGGGGCAAGGTCTCGACGCGAAGGCGCCGCAATGCGCGCCGCATGTCGGCGTCGCGCTTGGCGGCCAGCGCCGCGAATCGCTCGCGAACCGCTCGCCGTCCAGTGTCCAGCGTGACGACGTCGCCGCTCTCGGCGTCTTCCACCGTCACGAGCCCCAAATTGGGCAACGTCCGCTCGCGCGGATCGCGCACTTCGAACGCCACCACGTCGTGCCGCGCTCCGACCGGGCGGGCCGCCCGTTCAAGGGCAGCCAAGGTCGCGCCGCCGTCATTGGGAAGCTCGAAGTCGGAGATCAAGAAGACCACCGAGCGTCGCAACGCGCGCTGGCGCACGACGTCCAGCGCCGCCGCGATGTCCGTGCCGCGCCCTGCAGGCTCGCAGGTCAGGATCTCACGCACCACCCGCAGGACGTGGGCGCGTCCCTTGGCGGGCGGCACCTGCGCCTCGATACGATCGCTGAACATGAGCAGGCCCACCTTGTCGTTGTTCCGCACAGCCGAGAGCGCCAGCACGCAGGCCAGCTCGGCCGCCAGCTCCCGTTTGGTGGTGGAGCCCGAGCCGAAGTCTCCCGAGGCTGAAACGTCGACCAGGATCCAGACCACCAGCTCGCGCTCCTCGTGGAACTGCTTGACGAATGGCCGGCCGGCCCGCGCCGTGACGTTCCAGTCGATGGTCCGGACCTCGTCGCCGGCTACGTATTCGCGGACGCTATCGAAGTCGATCCCGCGTCCGCGGAACACCGAGTGGTAGTGCCCGGCCAGGCTCTCGTCCACCAGGCGCCGCGTCCGAATCTCGATCTGCCGAACCTTCTCCATGACCGAGCGGATGCGCTCTGTCGCGCTCGATTCGGTCGGTTTGTCCTGGGTGTCCATGGGTTTGACCTTCCTGTGGGCGATCTTTCTGTGGGCGATCGGGTGTCGAAGTCGGCTGAGGGGCTTACGGAATGGGGATGTGGTCCAGAATGGAGGTCACGATCCCCTCGGCGGTGACCCGTTCCGCCTCGGCCTCGTACGTGACCGCCACGCGATGGCGGAGCACGTCGGGGGCGATCGCCTTCACGTCCTGTGGCGTGACGTAGCCGCGCCCGCGCAGGAAGGCCCACGCCTTGGCGGCCAGCGTGATGCCGATGGTCGCCCGCGGTGAAGCTCCGTAGCGAATCAGCCCGTCCAGCGACAGCCCCAGCGCCCGCGGGTCCCGTGTCGCAACGACCAGGCTCACGATGTAGCGTTTGATCTTCTCGTCGACGTAAATCGCGTCCATGAGCTGGCGCGCCGCCGAGATCTCCTCCAGCGACACGACCGGTCGTACCTCCAGTCGCGGCGCGCTGGTGGACATGGCCTCCAGGATTCGAAGCTCCTCGTCCGGGCTCGGGTATCCGACGTTGACCTTGAGAAGGAAGCGATCGATCTGGGCCTCGGGCAGCGGGTAGGTGCCTTCCTGCTCGATCGGGTTCTGCGTGGCCATCACCAGAAAAGGCGTCGGCAGCAAATGGGTCTCGTTCCCCAGCGTCACCTGCCGTTCCTGCATCGCCTCCAGCAGCGCGCTCTGCACCTTGGCGGGCGCCCGGTTGATCTCGTCGGCGAGGATGAAATTCGCGAAGACCGGCCCCTTCTTGGTTTCGAAGGTCCCCTTCTGGGGGTTGTAGATGAGCGTGCCGACGATGTCCGCCGGCAGCATGTCGGGCGTGAACTGAATTCGCTGGAACGTTCCAGCGATCGCGCCGCTCAGGGTCTTGAGGGACAGCGTTTTCGCTAGCCCCGGGACACCTTCGAGAAGGACGTGGCCGCCCGCCAGGAGGGCGACCAGCAGCCGATCGACCAGCCCGGTCTGACCGACGATGACCTGCGCGAGCTCGTGGCGCACCGCCTCGACCCAGCGCGCGTGCTCATGGACCGACCGTTCGACTGCCTCGAGCCGTGGCGGTGGGGCGCCGATGGGCTGGCGGGACAGGGAATCGGTGAAGAGCGGATTGGGAGCCGACGGTGCGGCCGGGGAAAGCTTGCGATCGGGGGTTTGCATGGTCTGTATCTCCTCGGGGATTGCTTACAGAGAACAGCATGCGCACCTGCGCCTTCAGGGACCTTTCACCAGCATTTCATCTGTGTAAGGTTGTCGTTCCTCTCGCCCGACATGAACTTCGACAATCTCAAGCTCATCCTGGTCCCCACGGATTTATCCGAGCCGTCGGCGATCGCTCTGCGCGCGGCCGTGCGCCTGGCACAGACGTTCGGCGCACCAATCGAGGTGCTCCATGTCGACATCAATCCGTCGCTGGTCCTGCCCCCGCCGATCGATCTAGTGTCGCTGCCCCTTGTTTTCGAGCGCGTTACTAGCGGAACGACCGAGCGCCTGGAGCGAGTCGTCGGCGAGGTGCGCCAGGCCGGCGTCGTTTGTACGAGCGCGTCAGAGTTCGGCCGATCGTATGCGGCGATCGTCGAGCACGCGCGCCGGAGCGGCGCGGGTCTGATCGTCATCGGAAGTCACGGGCGACATGGGCTCAGCCACCTATTGCTCGGCAGCGTCGCCGAGAAGGTGGTCGAGCACGCTCCGGTGCGCCGTTCTCGTGGTGCCCGTCTCTCCCGAAGCCTGAACGGGGACCTCGGGTCTTCCGGCGCCCCGAGAAAGGCCTCACGGGTCCCCTTCAGGCAGACCCCGGACAGGATGGGAAGATGAATCGTCAAGACGGGACACAGCGCTCGGCGGACGTCGGCTTCGGCCACACTGCCCATCTGCACGTGCTGGAGGCCCATTCTTGCGAGGGTCCCCATGACGATCATCTCACATGCCGCCTTCCGCGAAAATGAGACGATTATTCGTGCGACACAGGCCGCCGTGCCGTCTCTCTGAT
>CAAGKR010247465.1_pt1 | contig 13923 bp, 17 predicted proteins | sample 2556971 | NCBI WGS metagenome assembly CAAGKR01 (sample SAMEA5207829, study PRJEB30636) | soil metagenome | biome: forest; feature: boreal; material: soil | place: USA | collected 2011-09 | depth 1 m | reverse complement strand
CGTGTCGATGGCCGACGGGGCGCTGTCGTGGCTTGCGCTGGTGGCCGCCGGCTATCTCGCCGACGGGACGGTTCCGCGCCGGGGCGATCTGCCGCTGGCGGGGTCGCTTGTCTGTTACAGACCGTACGAGTGCGCCGACGGCTGGGTCACGCTGGGTGCCCTTGAGCCGAAGTTCTGGCAGGCCTTCTGCCAGGGCGTGGGCCGTGAGGATCTGATCGTGAGGCAGTTCGAGCGCCCTGGCTCAGACACCCATGCACAGGTGAAGGAGATCTTCAAGGGCCGCAGCCGCGCCGAATGGGAGGCGTTTGCTCAAGCGCACGACTGCTGCCTTGAGCCGGTGCTGGAGCTGGATGAGGCGCTGTCCTCCGAGCTGGTGGGAGAGCGGGGGATGGTCGTCGAGATCGAGCAGCCGGGCGTCGAGCGGCCCGTTCGCCAATTGGGGGTTCCGGTCAAGCTCTCGCGAACCCCGGGAGAGCACGCGCGGCTGCCGGGTCCGGCGCTGGGCGAGCACACCGAGGCGGTGCTGCTCGACGCCGGCTACTCCGAGGGGGAGGTGGCCGAGCTGCTTGCCGATGGAGCGGCGGCGGGGCCGGCCGGGGCCGAGCAGGGTACGACGTTCCGGGTGTGAGCATGGGTGAAGCGAGATGAGCACCACCGTGCAGGCCGCCGGAGATGCTGCTCCCGATCGGTCTCTGCTGAAGATGAGCGAGCTCGCCGAGCGCTCGGGCGTGAGCGCGGGAACGATCCGCTACTACCTGCGCGAGGGCCTGCTGGGAGGGGGGCAGGACATCGTCCGGACGAGCCGCAACATGGCCTACTACCCGCCGGAGTACGTCGAGCGGATCGAGCTGATCAAGCGCCTGCAGGAGGAGCGGTTCATGCCGCTGCGTGTGATCAAGGGGGCGCTCCGGGACGACCCCGAGCGCGTGCGTGCGCTGATCGAGCTCGAGGACCGCATCCTGGAGCGGGCGCTCCAGAGCGCACAGGAGCGCAGCCGGGTGTCGATGAAGGCGGTGCGCGAGCGCTATGAGATCCCCCGCAACGTGCTGGAGCGGCTGGCGGATATCGACGTGCTTACGCCAAGCCGCGGCGGCTATGACCAGGACGACGTCAAGATCATCGAGGCGATCGCGAGCTTCCGCGCGGGGGGCTATGACGAGACGTTGGGGTTCACGGTGTACGACACGCTGCGCTACCGCGAGGCGTTGGAGCCGCTGGTGCGGGAGGAGGTGCACGCGCTGCTCAGCCGGCTCGCTGGCGAGGTCGAGGTCGAGCGCGCGATGGCGATCATCGCGGCGGGTGTCGAGCCCCTGCGGGAGCTGCTCGGTGCGATGCACTCCAAGCTGCTCCTGGCGGAGCTCCGCAGTCAGCGCGCGCGCTGACTGAGCTACCAGCGCGCGCGGTGATGCTCGGCGACTCCGAGGCCGTGGGCGAGGGGGATCTCGCCGGGTAGCGTCCCGGAGAAGGTGCCGAAGGGCGCTCGGTAGTCGCTCTTGACGATCAGCAGGTTCTCTTTGCGGCTGCGCTCGGCCTCGGCGAGGAATCGCAGCTCTGAGGAGTCCTCGCAGGTGATCCTGACGAGGTCCGCGGCGAAGGTCACGGGCGGCGCCTCGCGTGGCTCGCCGGCCACCCAGACCGCTCGCTCTGAGCCAGTCGGTGGATCGTTGACGCCCGACACCAGGTTCCACGCGAGCGCGACGCCGTCGGGGCTCTCGCCCACCCCAGCGCTCCACCACCACTCGGTGTGACGAGAGTGATAGCCGGCGGTATCGTCGATCACCGCCAGCGCCTCGATCTCTCTCGGCGGTCCGTCGTCGAGCACGAGCGTGCCGCGCGCGGAGATGCCCGCCTGCTTGCGTGTCCACACCTCTCCCCGACCGTGGGGGCAGAGGACCTGGATGCCGTCGTTTTCCTCCAGGCGCAGATCGAGCAGGACGCCGGTGTCGCGCACCCGCATTCGCCCCGGCTCGGACTGGATGCGCCCGTACTGGCCGCGCTGGCAGTGCCGGCTCCCCACGACCAGCTCGACGGCGCCCTTCCGCCCCAGCAGTCGCGTGCGCTCGCGCAGTCGGCCCTCGGCGCGCGAGAAGACCGCCCAGAAGGCCTGCCTGGCGGGCCCGACCTGGACGAGCGCCGCACACGCCATCAGCTCCTCGCAGAAGACGCTCACGTAGCGCCAGCGCTTCAGCGGCCGGCCGCCGCGAAACAGGCTCATGCGAGCTGCAGGCGCCGCTCCCGCGGGCGCCGCCCCCGCAGCGGCGGTCGTTATGCTTGAGGATGTTGACTGACCAGTCAATCTATTCTGTTGGTGGAACACCGCGGGAGCTGCATGCGTCAGGCCCGCGGGAGGGGATGCGCTCTTGAGGGTCGCTGCAGTCCAGCTCAACTCCACCGCCGATCCGGCGGCGAACCTGGCCGTCGCCGATCGCCTCACGCGTGCCGCCGCGGCGGACGGCGCAAGCTTGATCGTACTCCCCGAGAAGTGGACGGCGATCGGCTCTGACGAAGAGCTCCGTGCGGCGGCCGAGACGCTCGAGGGCGCGTCGATGCAATGGGCCCGCGCGACCGCGCGAGAGCTGGGGGTGGATCTGGTGGCGGGGTCGATCCTCGAGCGCGTGGCGGGGCGGGAGAAGTTCGCGAACACCTCGGTGCACGTGGACCCCCAGGGTGAGGTCAGGGCCGTGTATCGCAAGGTGCACATGTTCGACGTCGAGATCGACGGCAGGTCCTATCGCGAGTCAGAGCTTGAGGAGCCGGGCGAGGAGATCGTCCTCTCACAGACCGCCGACGGCGTCGAGCTGGGGCTGTCGATCTGTTACGACCTGCGCTTCCCCGAGCTCTACCGGATCCTCGCCGTGCGGGGGGCACGGGTGATCGCGGTGCCGGCGGCGTTCACGTTGCCGACGACCCGCGACCACTGGGAGACGCTCCTGAGAGCGCGCGCGATCGAGAACCAGGCGTTCGTCGTCGCGGCCAACCAGGTCGGCGCTCATCCTCATGGCCTGCAATCCGGCGGTCGCTCGATGATCGTCGACCCCTGGGGGTTGGTGCTGGCGCAGGCCCCCGACCGCGAGGGCCACATTCTCGCCGAGCTCGACCTGGAGCGCCAGCGCGAGATCCGTGCGCGGCTGCCGGCGCTCTCGAACCGTCGCCCGGACGTCTACCTCTGGCCCGAAGAGGTGCGCGCGTGAGCGCCGGGCGACCTCCGATCGGTCCGGCCAAAGCTCAGGCCGACAAGCGTCGGATGATCCTGAACGCGGCGGTGCGGGTGTTCGCGCGCCAGGGCTTCCACGCCTGCCGGGTATCGGACATCGCGGATGAGGCGGGGGTGGCTTACGGGCTGGTCTACCACTACTTCGCGTCCAAGGAGGAGGTGCTCGATACGCTGTTCTTGGAGCGCTGGAACGCGATGCTCGACATGATCCGCGAGGTCGACGCCCGGCCCATCCCTGTGCGGGAGAAGCTCCAGGAGATCGTGTCTTTCATCGTGGACAGCTACCGCCACGACCCGGACATGATGAAGGTGATCATCGTCGAGGTGACGCGCGCCGCGAACTCATTCGGGCGGACCCACCTGAACCAAATCCGCGCCGCGTACGACCTGATCGGAGAGATCGTCACCAAGGCTCAGGCGGATGGAGTGTTCAAGCCGGAGATCGAACCGCGTTTCGCGGCGATGGCGTTCTACGGCGTGATCGAGCAGCTGCTCACGGGTTGGATCTTCGGGTTGCTGCCGCAGGGTGAGGAGCACTTCGAGTGGGCGAAGTGGCTCGTTCTGGAGACCGTGTACGGCGGCCTGGAGAAGAGCGCCACGGGTGATGCGACCGTCGGTTGAGGTTTTGCGCGGGCGCGGAGCCGAGCAGCCATTGAGCCGAGGTGTCGAGGAGCCGGTGCGCCGGGGAGCGGTGAGGTGACCACCGCGGTGAATAGACTGCCGCGATGATGGAGAACGAGATGGTCAAGCGGCTGTTGTGGTCGGGACTGGTGGCGGGGCTCAGCGCGCTGTCGGGCATCGTCGCCCAGCGCCTGGCGGTGCTGGTCTGGAGGCGCCTGCTCGACGAGGAACCGCCGGAGTGAACGAGGCCTCATCACCGCCGCCCGGCGAGCAGCGCTCCGAGCAACCCCGGAACATCGCGACTGCGATCGCGGAGGTCTCCGAGCGCGCAACGCTGCTGATCCACGAGGAGATCGAGCTGGCCAAGGCCGAGCTCACCGAGAAGGCGAGGAAGCTCGTCAAGGGGGCCGTCGTGGGAGTGGCCGCCGGGGTGTTCTTTGTGATGGCGCTCGTGTTCGCGCTGGTCGGGTGTGCGTGGCTGCTCTACTACTACCTTCCCGGGAACGAGTTCACCTACTTCTGGGGCTTCTTTGCGATGGCCGTGATCCTGCTCGTGCTGGGAGCCCTTGCCGGCTTCATAGCCGCAAGGGCGGTCAAGAAGGGCTCGCCGCCGCTGCCGAACATGGCGCTTGAGGAGGCACGTAAGATCCGCGAGACCGTGAGCACCCGCTCGGATGGCGCCCAGCATGCGCCGAGCACCCCGTATCCGGCCGCTGATCCGCATCCGGCCGCCGGCCCTGACCCGGCCGCCGGCCCTGACCCGGCCGCTGGCTCGGAGGGAGCGAGCTGATGGCGCAGCGCTCGTCGGCCGAGATCCGCAGCTCGATCGAGGGCAATCGCGTGGAGCTGGCCGTCTCGCTTGACCGCCTGCGCGGCGAGGTCGCGCATCTGACCGACTGGCGCGGGCACCTCCAGCGCCACCGCGGCGAAGCGCTCCTCGGAGCCGCGGTCGTGGGTCTCGTGATCGGCGGCCGCCTGCTGCGTCGCCGGCGCCGGCACTGAGCTCGCGGACGGTGCGCATCGCATCGCCCCGACCCGATCAGGCCAACAGCGCGCGGGGCACCGCCCCGACCCCGATCAGCCCCGGGCCGGTGTAGGTGCCGATGACGGGGCCGACCTCGGAGGTGAAGAGGGGCTCTGAATCGAAGATCTCCCGGCAGCGGTCGATCAGGCGCTCTGCCTGCTCGGGGGCCTGGATGTGCTGCACCACCCAGCCGTCTGCTCCGCTGTCGTTGAGCTCGCGCGCGTACGCGACCATCCGCTCGAAGGCCCGTCCGGCGGTGCGCACGCGCTCGACGGGCACGATCTCGTGCTCGAGTGACAGGATCGGCTTGATTTTCAGCGTGCCGCCCAGCCAGGCCCGCGCCTTGCCGATCCGCCCACCGCGCCTGAGGTACTCCAGGGTGTCTAGGCAGAACCACATGGTCAGCGCCTCGCGCGCGGCGCGCACGCGAGCGACGACGGCGTCCTTGCCTGCGCCGCTGCGGGCGGCGGCGCAGGCGGCGAGCGCCAGCATGCCCATCCCGCCACAGGCGGTCTCTGAGTCGAGGACCTCGACCCGGTCGCCCATGCCGCGCTCTGAGAGCAGCCCGTGCGCCTGGCGGGCGGCCTCGCAGGTGCCCGAGATGCCACCGGCGAGGTGGATCGAGACGACGTCCTGGCCGTCCTCGATCAGGGGCTCCCACACGGCGAGGAAGTCGCCGATCGAGGGCTGGGACGTGCTCGGTAGTTCGGGATCTCTGCCCAGGCGCTCGTAGAAGTCGTCGAAGCCGTCCATGTCGAGCTCGCGCTCAGGCTCGCCCCGCCAACCCACGTACAGGCTGACCTGGTGGATGCCCTCTTGCTCGGCGAGCGCGCGCGGAAGGTAGTGCGTACTGTCGGTGGCGACCGCGACGGAGCGCATTCGGCGCGGACGCTACAGCAACGCCTGCGCGAGCTCCCCCGACTCGTACATCTCCGTGACTATGTCGCAGCCCCCGATCAGCTCGCCGTTCGCGAACAGCTGGGGGATTGTGGGCCAGTTCGAGATCGCCGAGAGCTCCTGGCGGATGCGCGGGTCGGGCAGGACATCGACGGCGGCGAACGGCGTCTCGAGAGCCTCAAGGATGGCCACCGTGCGCGCGGAGAAACCGCAGGCGGGAGCCTCGGGGTTGCCCTTCATGAACAGGATCACCTTGTGCTCGGCGATTGCTTCGGTGATCGCGTCGCGGATGGGGTCGGACTCGCCCTCGCGGGAGGGAGCGTCCGCGGCGGTGCTGGGCTCGCTGCTGGACATCGGAAGGTCATGGACGGTGCTGGGCTCGCTGCTGGACATGGGAAGCTCCTGGCTCATTGAGTGGGGGTCTTCAACGGTGTTTGGGTCTTCAGCGACAGCGCGTGGATCGCGCCTCCGATCTCCGCGCCGAACACCTCGTACACGAGACGGTGCTGCTGGATGCGGCTGCGCCCTTCAAAGGCGGGCGCGGTGACCGTAGCGCGGAAGTGGTCGCCGCCGCCGGTGTAGTCCTCGACCTCGGCGTGCGCCCCCGGGATTGAGGCCTCGATGCGCTGCTTTATGTCCTCGGAAGACGGCATTTCCAGGTTCAGCTTAGCCGCTATACTTTGGAAAGCGATGATCACTATCAGCGACAAGGGAGCCGAGAAGGTTCGCGAGTTCCTCGCCTCTCAGCAGGCTGACGTGAGCATGTCGGGCCTGCGCGTGGGTGTGCGTGGAGGTGGCTGCTCGGGCTTTCAGTACCAGCTTGCGTTCGACGAGCAGCGCGATCGCGACGCCGTGTTCGAGAGCCACGGCCTGAAGCTGCTCGTGGACAGGGAGAGCCTGCCGTTCGTGAGCGGCTCGACGGTCGACTACGAGGAGAGCCTCCAGGGCGCGGGCTTCAAGGTGAACAATCCCAACGTCGTTGCCGCCTGCGGCTGCGGCTCCTCCTTCCGGGTGGCCGACGAAGAGCAGGTCTCGGCAGTCTGAGTTCCTCCGAGCGCGTAGTGTGCGCTCGCCTTGAGCCTCTTACCCGCCCGGCTGCGTTCTCTGACGCCCGATCGCCTGCGCGACGATCCGCGCTTGCGCGCAGCGGCCGTGGGGCTCGGGCTGATCCCGCCGCGCACGATGCACTCCACCGACGACGCGCGCGTGTTACGAGACGCTACGACTGATGCTCGGCGGGTTATCGAGATCGGGGTCTACGAGGGAGCTTCGGCGGTAGCGCTCTGCCACACACTCGGTCCGGGGGCGGAGCTGCACCTCATCGACCCCTTCGGGCGTCATCCGGACGCGCTGCCCGCGGGCTGGGGGGCAAGCGAGTGGGCGACCCGGCGCGTGGTGGCGCGCGCCGTGCGGCGCCGCGGCGCACAGGCTACGCGGGTATGCTGGCACGTCGCCCGCTCCGACGAGGTGGCCGCGAGCTGGTCGGGGGAAGTGGACGTGGTGTTCATCGACGGCGATCACTCCGAGGCGGCCTGCGAGCTGGACTGGTCGTCCTGGCATCCCTTCGTGGCCGTCGGGGGATACGTGGTGTTCCATGACGCGAGGGCGGGCCGGGAGGGTGGTCGCGGGCTGCCGGGGCCCACGGCGGTGGTCGTGCGGCACTTTCGCGCCGGCGGTCGATCGCTGGGCTGGGAGATCGCCGCCGAGGCCGACCGCGCCGTCGCGGTGCGCCGTCTGTTCTGAGCCGAGCGTCGCTCACGCCCCGTCGCCCGTCCACGGTCTGGACTCCCGTGGCCCGGATTCGCCCAGGTGGACGAGCGGGCGGGGCCTACCCCGGCTCGTTCTGCAGCGAGCGCCACAGGTACCTGCACGCCAGCGTGCGGTGCGGGCGCCAGGGTTCAGCGATCGCCTCCATCGCGGGCGGGTCGGAAAGCCCATCCAGCCCGTACGCGCGTTCGATCGCCCTACGGATTCCCAGGTCGCCGACGGGCAGCACGTCGGGGCGCTCGAGCTGGAACATGAGGAACATCTGCGCGGTCCACATTCCCAGGCCCTTCACCGCCACCAGCTCAGCGATGACCTGCTCGTCAGGGAGATCCTGCAGTCGCTCGAGCTCGAGCTCACCCGAGATGACGTGCTCGGCCAGCGAACGCAGGTAGCTCACCTTCGCGCGCGAAAGGCCCCCGGCGGCGCGTAGCTCTTCGGGCTCATCGGCCAGGATCGCCGCCGGCGTGGGCGGGCGCCCGTCGAATCGCTCGGTAACCCTGCCGTAGATCGCGCGCGCCGCGCTCACCGAAAGCTGCTGGCCGACGATCGCTCGCAGCAGCGCACCGTAGTGGTCGTCTTGGTCTGGCCGTCCAGCGCGTGGATCGCCGAGCGGACCGACGGCTGCCATGAGCTCGGCAAGGATCGGATCGGAGGCGCGCAGACGGGCGACGGCGCGGTTGTTCGACGGACGCCGCCGAGCGACCTTGGCGGGAGCTCGAGCCTTGCCGGCGGCCGCGGATTTGGGCCGCATAGCGCGTTTGGCCACGGCCTCAGCTAGCCGGCAGCCCGGCTTCGAACGCGACCGGCTCGCCGTCGAGCGCGTTCAGCGCTCGCTCCAACGGCATCCTGATGCACGTGAAGCTCGGAGTGTCGCGCACCGTGTACCGCGACGCCTCGGTGGAGCGCAGGCGCTGCACGAGATCCAGGAACGTGCCGATGTCGTCGGTGTCGAACGCGACCACGAACTCCTGATCGTCCAACCCGAATGAGTAGGTCGTGTGATTGTCCACCCCCGGGTATTCGCGTCCGACCGCGATGTGTCCCTGCATGATCCGCCAGCGCTCCTCGGCGGGAAGCGCGTACCACTCGCGAGACTTCACGAACGGGTAGACGAACACGTACTTGCCTTTGAAGGCCCGTGGGACCGAGCGCTCATCTTCGGAGTACTCCGAGCTCTTGCGCATGCCCAGGAACGAGTGGGGGATCTCAGCCCACTTCATCAGCCCGCTCTGTGCCAGCACGACGTGGAACTCGTGGATGCGGTCGAGGTTCTCAGCCTCCGCCAGGAGCATCAGCTCGGTATCCCCCCGCGTGCCCACCAGCGAGAAGGCCTGCAGCATGTGACCGTCGGCGAAGTCCTCGCATGCGGCCATCAGCTCGCGCTTGTCCTGTTCGCGGTGCTCTGCGTCGAGCCGGCGCCAGGCCGGATCGAGCTTCAGGAACGTGTACTTGACGAAGTGGCGCGTGCTCACACGGCCTCAATTATCGCACCGGCAGACAGCCGGACGCGTTCGGCGGGCACCCCGGCGGGCACCCGGATCTGGCGGCGGCCCGCAAACGCCGCTCGAGCGAAACTCGCGCTCCGAGTCGGCCTGCCCACCGGATAGTGTAAGGGGCTGTGCGGATCGCGCTGCTTTCGCCGTACTCGTGGACCTACCCAGGTGGTGTCACCAACCACATCGAGGCGCTCGCCAGCGAGTTGACCGCGAGCGGCCACGACCCGCGAATCCTCGCGCCGTTCGACCCTGACGACGCGCTCTCTGTCCGCCTGCACCGCGGGGCGCGTCCCCAGACCCGCTCGGTGCCCGAGCAGTTCGTCTCCCTCGGGCGCACCATCGGCGTGCCCGCGAACGGCGCCGTCTCGAACATGGCGCTCACCCCGCACGCGGTCTTGACCCTGCGCCGCGAGCTGCGCCACGGCGACTACGACCTCGCGCACATCCACGAGCCGGTCGTCCCGATCGTGGGCTGGGACGCGCTGTGCTGCGCGGGCGATCTCCCGCTCGTCGGCACGTTTCACACCTACTCCGAGAAAACTCTGACCAACGGGATCGCGGCCGTTCCGCTCGGCGGGCGGCGGCGGATGAACCGCCTGCACGTCCGCATCGCCGTCTCCGAAGCCGCCGCCTGGACAGCCCGGCGCTTCTACGGTGGGCGCTACCGCATCATCCCCAACGGCGTCCACCTCGATGACGCCCGCGGCCCTGCATTAGCGCCGGCGGGGGAGGATCCTGCCGGCGCAGGCAGGGACGCGCTGCCGACGCTCCCCGCCCGGGACGGTTCGGCCGCCCTCACCGACCCACGGATCGGAGATCGTCCGGCGCCGTTGCGGATCCTGTTCATCGGCCAGGCTGTCGAACGCAAGGGCCTGCCGATCCTGCTGCGCGCGTTCGAGGCGCTTCGCGACCACGTGCCGGCGACGCTCACGCTCGTCGGCGCCTGCGCCGAGGAGGTCGCCCACATGATGCTCGACGACCGCGGCGTGCGCGCTCTGGGCAAGGTCTCCGAGCAGCGCAAGCTCTCAGAGCTCGCGCGCGCTGAGGTGCTGTGCGCGCCCTCGCTGCACGGCGAGAGCTTTGGCATGATCCTGACCGAGGCGTTCGCCGCCGCCACGCCTGTCCTCGCCTCGGACATCCCCGGCTATCGCGACGTCGTCCGCGACGGTCTCGACGGCCTGCTCGTGCCCCCCGGCGACGCGCTCGCGCTGGCCGAGGCCCTGCGCCGTCTGGCGCTCGATGAGCGGCTGCGCGCGCGCATGGCTGCCGCCGCACGCGAGCGCGCCGAGCGCTTCGCCTGGCCCCGGGTGGCCGCCGAGGTGGTGGACGCCTACGAACAGGCCCGTTCGCTCAGATCGCCGGCTGGTCGCCCAGCAGTTGGTCTGCTCGGACGCGCGGCGTTGCGTCACGGCCTTGCGCCGGCCGATCTGCTTCCGCGCATCCCCGCCCAGCGGCTGGCGAGCCTCCAGGCCGTCCCGGCACGGAGCATTCCCCCTCGACGCCTGCGGACGCTGCGCCGCCTGGCCCTCGCCGCCGCTTCGCTCGCCGGCGGCGGACTCGCGGCCCTGGTCCTGGAGCGCGTTGGCGTCGCCCGCGTCGCCGCCTCGCTCCTCGCGTCCAAGCCGGGCCTGGTGGCTGCCGGCCTCGGCCTGATGTGCGCCTCCATGTTCGTCCGCGCGCTGTCCTGGCACGCGATCCTCGCCGCCGCGCCCACCTGGCGCCCCGCCAAACGACGCGACGCGATGCAGGGCACCTTCATCGGTGTTCTGATGTCCGCTACGTTGCCCGCCCGCCTGGGGGAGCCGTCGCGCGCGCTGATCGTCGCCCGTCGTCTCGGCCGCGCGCGCGAGACGCTGCCCGTCGTACTCGGCACGATGGTCTCCCAGACCCTGCTCAACCTGCTCGCACTTGCCATCCTCGGCGGCGTCACGCTCTCAAGCATCAGCGTCCTGGACGGCCATGGTGACCGGGCGCTGCTGCTGATCGTGCTCGCGCCGCTGGCCGCGCTCCTCGCCGTCGCGCTCGCGCCGGTCCTCGTGGCGCCCGCCGCCGACCGATCGCAGATCGCCCGGCGCTCGCAGCGCCTGCAGGCGCTGCTGGCCGGGCTGCGCCGCTCGCTGCTGCGCCTGCGCGATGGTCTGCGCGTGTTTCGCCAGCCCCGCCCAGCTGCCGTTGCCACCGTGGCTCAACTCACCGCGTGGACCATGCAGTGGGTGTCCTGCTGGCTGCTCCTGATGGCACTGGGTCTGGACGGCCACGCGGGCGTCGGCGCCGCCGCGGCCGTGCTGTTCGCCGTCAACGTCACCGCGGTCGTCCCCGCCACGCCCGCCAACGTCGGCGTCTTCCAGGCCGCCTGCGTCGCCGTGCTCGCCGGCGCCTACCACGTCTCCACGCCCGACGCCATCGCCTACGGCATCGTGCTTCAGGCCGTCGAGGTCGCCGCGGCGCTCATCATGGGCGTGCCCGCGCTCGTCAACGAGGGCCTTTCCTGGAGAGATGTGCGGTTGCGCACGATCCACGCAACGCCCGTGAGGCTCGGCCCGCTGCCGGACGGCGCCGGCGGCGTCTCCCGCGTTCAGGGGTAGGCGCGCAGGAGATCCTTTCTCCGCCGGAGATCGGTCCAACGGGACGCAGGCCCGTATGCAGGCATGCGGGCCTGCGCGGCGTATCGGTCGACATGGCAGACGCCTGGGTCTACATGCTGCGCTGCGTCGACGGGTCGCTGTACACGGGCTGGAGCACGGACGTCACGCGACGTGTTGCACAGCACCGGGCGGGCAAGGCCAGCAGATATACCGCCGGCCGCCTGCCGGTGGAGCTCGCTTTTGCGGCGCCGATGGCCGATCGGACGGCGGCCCGGCGCGAGGAGGTACGGATCAAGACGCTCGACCGAGCCGGCAAGCTGGCGCTGATCGCCCAGCACAGCTCTGCGCCGGCTGCGCCACGGCGTGCGAGGCGGGTAAAGGCTCCCGGTTAGGGCATGATGGGGGTATGTCCTCCAGCCGACCCTCCGCGCGCAGCATCAAGATCTCAGCCGACGAGCGCACGGGCTGGTCCTCAGATCGCCCCCGCCCCGACGGAGCACCGCCGCGTCCGGCCAACATCTCCGTGCACTGTCGCGTGCTCAGACCGGCGGACCGTCTGCGCTACTCGCCGGGCAGCCTGCTCGTCGTTGTCTCTGCCTCGGTGGCCGAGCGTGACAGCTTCCTTGAGCGCCTGATCGAGGATCGCGCGAGCCTTTTGTCGCTCGACAAGGTCCGCGGCCTCTTGGCCGGGCGCGTTGCCGCTGACGAGGTGGAGGCACGCGCGCAGGAGCTCCTGCAGGCGGCCGTGCTGAAGCGTCTGGAGAGCCGAGAGACCGTCGTCCTCGGCGCCGACACCGTGGGGACCGAGGAGCGCGAGCGGTTCGTGCGCATGGCCTCTGCGCTCAAGCGCCCCCGCCATCTGATTCTGCTTGAGACCGCGCGCGATCAGGTTCAAGAGGAGGACCTCGCGATGCTCAATGAGCTGCGTCGAGCCCTCGACGCGAGTGAGCTCGGCGCCGAGGGCTTTCAGACCGCCCTTCGCCTCGGCGGAGGGACGGCTGCCCAGGTTAAGCGGATCCTGTTTCGCCCCCCGCCCCGCGACGACTAGCCTCGCCGCATCCGGGCCGCGTCCACGGCCTCCTACGTCAGGGCGGGCTCGTCCTCTTCCTCCACGACCCCGTCCGGCGGGTCGCTGTCATCCAGGTCGCCGAACAGCGACGGGTCGCGGTGGGAGCCACGGATGAGGTCGTCAGGCGAGCCGTCTGGCAGCAGGCGGCCCTGGCGGGTGCCGAAGTAGATCGCCTGGGGGTGGTGGGCGACGAGCGCGAGCGTCGACTGCTCAGGGTTCGGAGCGTAGCCGTCGGTGATGGTCATCCCAATCTGCTCCAGGTCGAGCAGCTTCTCCACCTTCAGGTGCTCTGACTGCTCGGGCACGGCCGGGTAGCCCCAGGAGTAGCGGCGCCCCTGCGCGGGGTCGATGCCAAGCATCTCGCGCACGCGGAAGTGAAGCCACTCGGCAAGGCCCTCGGCGGTCTGGACGCCCAGGCCATGCACGAACAGCTGCTCGGCGAACTCTCCTTCGGCCTCGAGCCTTGCCATCAGCTCGGTCACCTCGGAACCGACGGTCACCGCCTGGACGGCGATCACATCGAGTTCTGATGGAGGCCCGCCCGCCCCGCCGTCGATGGCCGGGCGGAAGAAGTCGGCCAGGCAGATGCGATCGCCCTTGGGTTGGCGCGGGCAGACGAAGCGTGTCAGCTCCGTCTTGCGGTCCTCGGGGTCGAGCACGACGATGTCGTTGCCGAGCGAGTAGCAGGGGAAGAAGCCGAGCAGCGCACGCGGGTGCAGGTAGTCCTGCTCGCGCCACATCCGCTCCAGGCGCGGGCGGAATTCATCGCGCAGGAGCGTCTGCCAGGCCTCGCCTTTGACGCCCTTTCCCCCCCAGTGCAGCTTGAACAGCACGTGGGTGTCGAGGTGCCTGTAGAGCTCGTCGAGATCGACCTCGATCTCCTTCACCCCCCAGAACGGCGGCGTCGGCACCGGCGCGTCGGTGCGCGCGGGAGAGCGGACCGAGTCGTCGGTCAGATCAACCTCCTCGACGGGCGCGTCCCCCTTCTCGCGGAACTCGGTCGCCCCGGCGCGCAGCTTCTGAAGCAAAGCCTCGTGCGCGTCTGAATCGATGAGCTGATCCATCACGGCGAGGCCCTCGAAGGCGTCCTTGCAGTAGAAGACTCCGGGCTCATAGAGCTCATCGGACTCTTTCCCGCCGGGGTACAGCGCGCGGTAGCTGAACGCGCGGTTGATCGCGGCGCCACCGATCAGCACCGGGTAGGAGAGCTCCTTCGCGTGCAGCTCCTGGATACAGGCGGGCATCTGCTT
>CAAGKR010417542.1_pt1 | contig 13928 bp, 10 predicted proteins | sample 2556971 | NCBI WGS metagenome assembly CAAGKR01 (sample SAMEA5207829, study PRJEB30636) | soil metagenome | biome: forest; feature: boreal; material: soil | place: USA | collected 2011-09 | depth 1 m | reverse complement strand
TTGACGATCGAGGAGCGTTCGGCTGGCCAGCCATCGAACCACGTGAACCCGAACGTCGTGCCCGGATACGCCTCAAATGGCTTTGGCGCGTTCGGAAACACCCACCGGTAGCCGTCGTCAATCAGCGGCGCCAGGTCGGCGAGATCGTTGGCGTCCGCTCCGCGTCCGTGCATGCAGAAGACGAGCGGCATCGCAGCATCGTCGGCCCGTTCGCTCGGCACGTTGAGGACATACCTTAGCGACAAATCATCAATTCGGCGGGTGGACATCGGGGCGCGGATTGTAGGCCATGTGAGGCTGCTCACAACGGTTTGGCGGTACAATAAACCGTTCAGCCAAACGAGGTGAACTCGTGCATATCAATGACTTACTGAAGATTGCCGCAGAGAGGCGCGCCTCCGATCTTCACATCAAGGTCGGATCGCACCCGGTCATCCGTGTGGACGGCGAACTGCTCCCGCTGGTCGAACTGAAGCGGCTGATGCAGGAAGACACAATCGCCATGGCGTTCTCGATCATGTCGTCGCGGCAGAAAGAGAAATTCAAAAATAACTACGAAATCGACATCGCCTACTCGGTCCCCGGCCTGGGCCGTTTCCGCTGCAACATCTTCCAGCAGCGGGGGACCGTCGGCATGGTTCTCCGCGTCATTCCGGTCAAGATTCTCTCGATCCGCGAGCTGATGCTTCCGGCCGTTCTGGAAAAGATCGCCGAAGAGCGCCGCGGGTTGATTCTCTGCACCGGAACCACGGGCTCCGGCAAGTCGACCACGCTGGCCGCGATGGTCGACTACATCAACACGCATCGCACCGAGCACATCATGACGGTCGAGGATCCGATCGAGTTCCTCCATCGCGACAAGAAGTCGATCGTCAATCAGCGCGAAGTCGAAGTGGACACCAAGTCGTTCTCCGGCGCGCTCCGCTCGGCACTGCGTCAGGATCCCGACGTGATCCTCGTCGGTGAGATGCGCGACTACGAGACGATCGAGACCGCGCTGACCGCGGCGGAAACCGGCCACCTGGTGTTCTCCACGCTGCACACGATGGACGCCACCGAGACGGTCAACCGAATCATCTCCGTCTTCCCGCCGCACCAGCAGAAGCAGATCCGACTGCAACTTGCCGCGGTGTTGAAGGCTGTCGTCTCGCTCCGACTTCTGCCGCGCGCCGATGGTCTCGGCCGTGTGCCCGCAGCCGAGGTTTTGATCTCGACCGCGTACATCCGGGACTGCATCGAGAACAAAGAGAAGACGAAGCTGATCAAGGACGCGATCGCGCAAGGCACGTCGCAGTACGGCATGCAGACGTTCGATCAATCGCTCTACATGCTCTACAAGAACGGACTGATCTCGCTCGACGAGGCGCTGCGCCGGGCATCGAACCCCGACGAGTTCCGCCTCAAACTGCAGGGCATCCAGTCGACTTCCGACATCTCACGCGACGAGATGGAGTCGAAGCTGTCGGTGGCCAGCGATCAGGATCCGTTCTCCGACGACTCGCCGTTCGACTTTTCGAATCAGGTTTAGTGGAGCGCCGGCGCCCTCGCCGGCGGGCGCCGCCGCGGGCGGCGGCGCTCCACTGAGACATGGCCGACGATCTCGATCACTGCTACAAAGTTGCCCTTCGCATTCTGCGACATCGCTTCAACTCAACCGCTGAGCTCCGCCTCAAGCTTCGCGTCCGGAACTTCGACAAGCACACGATCGACGCCGCGATCGGCCGGCTGACCGACGAGCATTGGCTCGACGACGAGCGTTTCGCCGGATCCTTTGCCAGGACGCGCGCTGGAAAACGCGTCGGCCCCCGCCGGATCGCGCGAGAGCTCGCCGCAGCGGGCGTGAACGGGGACATCGCCCAAAAAGCTCTCGAGGAAGTTTCCGGTGAAGAGCGCGTCCGGGCCGATGCCCTCGCCGTCTGTCAGAAGCGAATTCGCATCCTGGCCCGCCGTCACGGACCCGACTTCGTGCGCTCAGCGGAAGGCAGAAACAAATTGACGGTGTATCTGTTGAATCAAGGTTACGATGTCGCGCTCGCGCGAAGCGTCGTCAAGGAGACTACGGTTGCCCACGACTGATCAGATTCGCGAAGAGTTCCTTCGTTACTTCGAGGCGAACGGCCATCGGCGCGTCGCCAGCTCTTCACTCGTTCCGGCGGGCGATCCCACGCTTCTCTTCGCCAACGCCGGCATGAATCAGTTCAAAGACGTTTTCCTCGGCCGCGAGTCGCGCGACTACAAGCGTGCGACGTCATCGCAGAAATGCGTCCGCGCCGGTGGCAAGCACAACGACCTCGAGAACGTCGGCCGTACGGCGCGCCATCACACCTTCTTCGAGATGCTGGGCAACTTCTCGTTCGGCGATTACTTCAAGGCCGACGCGATCCACTTCGCCTGGGAGCTGATCACCGTCAAATGGAAGCTGCCGGTTGAGCGGCTTTGGTTCACCGTATTCGAAGGTGGAGATGGTTTACCGGCGGACGATGAGGCGGCAGAGCTCTGGGTGAAAGTCGGCGCGCCGCGCGATCGCGTCCTCCGCTTCGGCAAGAAGGACAACTTCTGGTCGATGGGAGATACCGGTCCGTGCGGGCCATGCTCGGAGATCCACTTTTTCCGCGGCGGCGATCTGTCGAAGAACGTCGCGGCGCTCATCAACGGTCCCGGCGACGAGACGATGGAGATCTGGAACCTCGTCTTCATGCAGTACGACCGCGATGCGGACGGCAAGCTGACGCCGCTGCCGGCGCCTTCGGTCGACACGGGCATGGGGCTCGAGCGCATCGCCAGCGTGCTGCAGAACGCGGCGACGAACTACGACATCGATGTCTTCAAGCCGATCGTGAAGGCCATTGCCGATGGCAGTGGCCATCCGTACGGCGGTCGCATGGAAGACGATCTGGACACCGCGGTCCGCGTTCTCTGCGATCACTCTCGCGCCGCGTCGTTTCTCATCGGCGACGGCGTGATTCCGTCGAATGAAGGCCGCGGCTACGTTCTGCGGCGCATCATCCGCCGCGGGATCCGCTTCGGCCGCAAGTTGCCGAAAGCTGTCGTGCTCTCGCAGCTCGTCGACGCGGTCATCAAGTCAATGGGCTCTGCGTATCCCGACTTGCGTTCGCGGCGTCAGGCGATCATGGCCACGCTCGGCGCAGAGGAAGAGCGATTCTCGCGCACGCTCACGACTGGAATGGAACGGGTCGGTCAGCTCCTCGACGAAATCCGTGCGCGCCGCGAACGCACGATCTCCGGTGAAGAGGTCTTCCGGCTCTATGACACATACGGCATCCCGGTCGATCTGATCGCGGAAATGGCGGAGGAAGAGGGCGTCTCGCTCGACCGCGAAGGCTTCGAGACGATGATGGCCGGCTCGCGGGCGAAGGCCAAGGCATCATCGAAGTTTCAATTGTCGACCGACGCCGCGACGTTCGCGCGGATTGCGGAGAAAGTCGGACCCGTCGAGTTCGTCGGATACGACCGCTACGTCGACGTGCCGTCGACGGTCAAAGCGATTGTCATCGACGGACAGAAGCATGACGCCCTCCATCACGGGTCGGAAGGCGACGTCGTCATAACCCCGACGCCGTTTTACGCCGAGTCCGGCGGCCAGATCGGCGACGCCGGCACGCTCGAATGGAAGGACGGACGGGCGACCGTGCTCGACACGCAGAAGCCGGTTGGCGAGTTGATCGTCTCCCGCGTTCGCGTCGACCGGGGATCGCTCGCCGTGAACACGCAGGTGCGCGCGACGGTGCCGATGCCCACGCGCCTCGATACGACGGCGAATCACACCGCCACTCATCTGTTGCATCAAGCGCTGAAGGACGTACTCGGCGAAACGGTGCAGCAGGCCGGATCGCTCGTCGCTCCTGATCGCCTGCGCTTCGACTACACGTACCACCAGCCGCTGAGTGAAGAGCAGATCAAAGAGATCGAAGATGTGGTCAACGAGAGGATTCGTCAGAACCTCGAGGTGACGAAGACCGTCATGCCGATCGCCGAGGCGAAGAAGAGCGGCGCCGTCGCGATGTTCGGCGAGAAGTACGGCGACAAGGTGCGCATCGTCGCCGCCGGCGATTACTCGCGTGAATTCTGCGGCGGCTGCCACGTCAATCGCACCGGCGACATCGGCATCTTCAAGATCGTTTCCGATCGCTCGCTGGCAGCGGGAGTGCGGCGAATGGAAGCGCTGACCGGACGCGGCGCGCTCGAGTACTTCCAGACTCTCGACGACTCCGCGCACGAGTTGCAGCAACAGTTGAACGCACGTCTCGAAGAAGTGCCCGCGTACGTGCGAACGATGCAGGAGAAGCAGAAGGCCCTGGAGAAGGAGCTGAAGCAGTTGCGCTTACGGCTTGCCGGTGGAGCGACAGGCGCCTCGCCTGTCGACACCCCGATCGACGTGAACGGCATCAAGCTCATTGCCCGTCGCGCGGATGACATCAGCGGCGGCGATCTCCGCAACCTCGCGGACGAGCTTCGATCGAAAATCCGCAGCGGCGTCGTCGTCCTCGGCAGCGCCGCCGACGGCAAAGTCACGCTTCTGATCGCGGTCACCAAGGATCTCGTCGATCGCATCCCGGCAAACGCGCTCATTCAGAGACTTGCGCCGATCGTAGGTGGGAAGGGTGGGGGGAAGGCCGATCTGGCACAGGCCGGCGGGAAGGACGCCGAAAAGCTGACCGAGGCGCTGGACCGCGCGCCCGAGGCGCTGCGCGAGCTTCTCAGCGCGCAAACAAAATCGCCCGCGACGCGCGTCGCGGGCGAATCGAAGTCGATCTCGTGAAGCCTACTGCGGATTCACCGTAGCAGTCTGCGAATCGACACTCCCGCAACGGCGAACACAATCGCCAGGACCGTCTGCCTGGTCATTCTCATACCACGCCTCTACTCTCAAAGTCTGGAAAGTCTAGTGATAGGGTGTCGACTCGGTTGACGCAAATGCACACGCACGCGTGGGGAACGCAGCCGGAAATGTTCGGGCCACGACACGAGCACAGGCTCGCGCGAATCCTGGCGGAGGTGTCGAAAGTGCGGCGCGGCGGCCGAATTCTCGACGCCGCGGCAGGCCTCGGTCAGCTCGCCTTGCGGATGCAGGCTCGCGGCTATCGCACGTTCGGGATTGACGCCTCGTTCGAGGCGACGCTCCACGTCCGCCGCACCACATCGATCCCGGTCGTTCTCGGCGATCTGACGCGGCTGCCGTTCCGCGATCATGCATTCGATGGAGTGACGAGCGGGGAGACGCTCGAACATCTCGACGATGATGCCGGCGCAGCGCGCGAGATCGGACGAGTCCTCCGCGATGAAGGGAAGGCGGTGGTCACCGTTCCGGCGCTTCGGAGCCTGTGGTCCGAAAGCGACGTTTACTACGAGCATCGGCGTCGCTACTCGCGCGCCGAGTTGAAGGATCTGTTCCAACGTGCCGGTCTGGACGTGACGAAAGCTTCCTTCTGGGGTTTTCCGGTGGTGCTGACGTATGACACGCTTTTCATGCTTCCGATGAACAAGCGACGGGCACGGCGGAAGGTCGACAGTGACGCGCCGCTGCAGTCGGTGGCGCGAGCCGGGCGTTCTCGATTTCTCGTGAATGTCGTGCGCGCGTTCTTTGCCGTCGATCGCCTCTTTTCGTTCGTGCCGTTCGGCCCCGGACTGCTGTTGGTAGCGCGAAAGTCGGCCATCCGATAAAGTGGCGTGAGGCACCGACAAGCACGAATCCCCATGGCCCGCAACCAGACCGACACGGCGAAGTCGACCGTTCTTACGCATCCGCCCGAGGTGCGTGAAGAGCAGCTGTCGCTGTTCTCGCCGGAGGCGCTGAGCGCGATCCGTGGCGAGGCGGTACGGTGGCGGCGTGAAGTTCACGATCCGCTCACGTCGAAGCGTGGAGCCTGGAAAAAGGACTTCACGACGGTCAGCGGGATGGATGTGAATCCGCTCGCCACGCCGACCGATGTCCTCAACCTCGATTTCAACCGCGACCTCGCGTTTCCCGGTGAGTTCCCCTTCACGCGCGGCATTCATCCCAGCGGGTATCGCGGGAAGTTGTGGACGATGCGACAGTTCGCCGGCTTCGGCACGGCGAAGCAGACCAACCAGCGTTTTCACTATCTGCTCGACCATGGGCAGACGGGACTCTCCGTCGCGTTCCATCTGCCGACGTTGTACGGCTATGACTCCGATCATCCGGCCAGCACCGGCGAAGTCGGGAAGTGCGGCGTGGCAATCGACACGCTTGCCGACATGGAGACCCTCTTTGACGGCGTCAATCTGGAGGACGTCACCGTCTCCATGACCATCAACTCGACGGCGCCGATTCTGCTGGCGATGTATCTCGCCGTCGCGGAGAAGCAGAAGGCAGACTGGAAGAAGATCTCCGGCACGCTGCAGGCGGACATTCTCAAGGAGTACATCGCGCAGAAGGAGTACATCTTTCCGCCGCGGCCTTCGATGCGGCTGATCACCGATGTGTTCTCGTTCTGCGCTGCGAACGTGCCGAAGTACAACACGATCTCGATCAGCGGCTATCACATTCGCGAGGCGGGATCGACAGCGCTGCAGGAGCTCGCGTTCACGCTGCGCGACGGCGTGGAGTATGTCGACTACGGAATCCGCGCCGGTCTCGAGGTCGACGAGTTCGCTCCGCGTCTGTCGTTCTTTTTCAACTCGCACAACGACCTGTTTGAAGAGGTCGCGAAGTTCCGCGCCGCGCGTCGCATATGGGCCAACGTCATGCGCGATCGTTTCGGAGCAAAGGATCCACGTTCGTGGATGCTGCGGTTCCACACGCAGACCGCGGGTTGCTCGCTCACCGCGCAGCAGCCCTACAACAACATCGTCCGCGTCACCATCCAGGCTCTCGCCGCGGTTCTTGGCGGCACGCAGTCACTGCACACGAATTCGCTCGACGAGACACTCGCGCTTCCGACGGAATCAGCGGCTCGGACCGCGCTCCGCACGCAGCAGATCCTGGCGCACGAGTCGGGCGTGATCAACACGGTCGACCCTCTTGGCGGGTCCTACTTCATCGAAGAGTTGACCAATCGCATGGAGAAGGGCTGCCTCGAGTACTTCGAGAAGATCGATCGGTTCGGCGGAATGATCGAAGCGATCGAAGCGGGCTTTCCGCAGCGCGAAATCTGGGATGCGTCGTACCAATATCAGCGAGCGGTCGACTCCGGAGAGAAGATCGTGGTCGGAATCAACGCGTTCCAGGTCGACGAGGAAGAACCGTACGAAGCCCTCTACATCGACGAGTCGGTGACCGGCGAGCAACTGGCGACGCTCAACGCGGTCAGGAGCCGGCGCGATTCGAAAGCGGTCGCGGATTCTCTGCAGCGGCTTCGCAACGCGGCAAGCGACGAGAGCGTCAACACGATGCCGTTCATCCTCGACTGCGCCAGGTGCTACGCGAGCGTCGGCGAGATCTCCGACGCCCTTCGGGATGTCTTCGGCACCTACGCCGAGCCCGCGCTGTTCTGATCGCTGCTCAGATCAGCTCGTCGGCTTCGTAACCGTCCCGTGTAGCGCGATGTGATCCACATCACTTTAGCAACTAAAGGCCTGTAGAATCCTTCCCGCAGTAAAGGAGATCAAGAACAACAATGCGTCGGCTTCTGACTCTCTGCGCCCTGCTCGTTTTTGCAACTACCGGCTTTGCCAAGGAGGTTTACCTGTCGATCGGGGGTACTGCGGGCTCGTTCCACAGTGACATGCGGATCTTCAACCCGTCCGCGACGAAAGACATCCAAGTCCAGATTTTCATGCTGGCAACCGGCAACGTCGATAACACCGCCGCTCAGTCAACCACGATTACCGTTCCCAAACGGCAGATGTTGGTCTCCAACGATGTTCTCACGTCTCTTTTCAGCTTCACGGGAGCCGCGGGGATCCGGCTCTCATCGACTAATGATTTCGTCGTCACCGAGCGAATCTTCGCGACGTCGAGCAGAGGATGCACCAGCGGGACGACAGGACAGTTCGTTCCGGGCCTCGATGCGGGAAGCGCGGTCAAACAGGGCGTGCTGCTGCAACTCAAGGCGAACGGGATCCCCGGGGACGATGGCACCTATCGCACGAACATCGGCGTGGCGAATCCGAACAGTGTCGCGGCGAATGTCACGTGGCGCCTGTATGACAAGAACAACTCGTTGATCGGTTCACCCAAGACGATCCAATACCTTCCTTTTGGCGTACAGGGGCCCACTCCTCTCAGCTCGTTTGCCGACAACTTGCCCGCTACCGCCGATCTTTCCGACAGCTGGCTGAGTTATGTATCCGATCAACCCCTCTTTGCTTACGCGTCGGTTGTCGACAACATCACGGATGATGGAACTCTCATCACCGGCGCGGTGGACAGCGGCGTGCCGCTGGCACAGGCCACGAACACGTTCAATGTCCTCGAGCAGAATTTCAGCATCACGATCTCGCCGGCGCCCGCCAATCTGAAAATCGGCGACGTAGTGACGTTCCACATCACGGTCCAACAATCGAATCACGGTTTCGAGCTGACGGATCCTGACGGCGTCGTGGCGATTCCGTCGACAATTTTTTTGCCTGGCGACACGGCTGACAGGACGTTCACCGTGCGGAAGAACGGAACGTACAGCTACTTCTGCACGAACCTGAGTTGCGGGGCTCACACTGGCATGGCCGGCACCTTCGACGTGGGGCAGTCGAGCGACCCACCACCTCATTACTGATCACTCCCGCTTTCTGCTAATCTGTTGATCGCGCAGGACGTGGGCGGGCGTGATGGAGATTCTGCACTTCACGAAAAGTCGTTGGGGAGGAGAGCTGGTCGGGATCGTCGTTCTGGCGGTCGGCCTCAGCCTCGGCGCCGCGCTCGTCACCTACCATCCCGACGACTCCTCCGCGTTCTACACCTCCACGAATAGCGCAATCTCGAACGCCATCGGGTACTACGGCGCGACGATCGCCTGGATCTTTGTCGGCTTCTTCGGATTTGCCAGTCTGTTGTTTCCGGCAGTCATGCTCGTCATCGGCTGGAATCGCTTCTGGGGACGCGAGCTGGAGTTCATTCAGACGAAGCTGATCGGATTTCTGATCCTTGCCATCTCGCTGCCGCCGCTCCTCGATCTCGCGGTGGGGAAACGATGGTTGCGCGGTGCGCTGATCGCCGCCGGCGGCTATCTGGGATCGGAGATCGACGGCGGCGCTACGGGGAATTTGAATCGCACCGGCGCCGCGATCCTGATGGTTACCGCGACGCTCGTCGGATTGCTTCTGACCACACGGATCAGCCTCGCCGCGGTTTGTATCGCGCTGCAGCAGAGGCTTGTCATCGCACTGCGCGCGCTCACGGTGCAGTGGGCGCGTTTCACCGAGCGCCGGCGGAAGGAACGGATGAAGGAGGCGATCGTCCGCAAACACATGGAGCGCGGCGACGCTCCAGCGCTCCGTCTCGTGGCCGACAACGAAGCGTCGACGCCGGACGCGTCGGGACCGCTTGTGCGCGAAGTGCGCGGTGCGGGGCGCTTTCAGATTCGCAAAATCACGAAAGCCGATCTTCGTAAGGCGGCCGAAGCGCTCGCCCAGCAGGAAAAGCAGGATCCGTTCGCGCTGTACGCGAGTGCGGCCGGCGCCGCCGAGGGCGGCGGCGCTCCACTGAGCGATGAATTCGAGGATCCGCTCTTTCTCGCGCCCCGCCCCAAGCCTCGAATCCCGCGGGCCGCAGACCGCGGACCACGAACCACGAGACGCGAAACCCGCGTTGGCGTCGACCTTCTCCCGCCGATGAATCTCCTGTCGTCCGGTCCCCAGCAGAATCACGTCGACGATGAGATCCACAAGAAGTACCTGGAGATCGGCCGGCTCATCGAGGCACGCTGCCGCGAATTCGCCGTGGAAGGCGAAGTGACCGCCTACCATCCCGGTCCCGTCGTCACGACGTTCGAGTTCAAACCGTCCGCCGGTGTGAAATACGCGAAGGTCGTCAACCTCGGCGACGATCTCGCGCTCGCACTCAAGGCGGAGTCGATCCGCATCGAGCGCATTTCCGGCTCGTCCACTGTCGGCATCGAGGTCCCGAATCGCAAGCGCGACCTGATCACCCTTCGCGACATCGTCGACACCGATGTCTTCTCGCAGTCGACCTCGCCCCTCACGCTGGCCCTCGGCAAGGACATTCACGGGGAGCCCATCGTGACCGACCTCGCGCGGATGCCACATCTTCTCGTCGCCGGCGCGACAGGTGCAGGCAAGTCGGTCGGCCTCAACACGATGATCGTCTCGATGCTGTACAAGGCGCTGCCGAAGCAGCTTGGCATGCTGATGATCGATCCGAAGATGGTGGAGCTGAAAATCTACGAGGACATCCCACATCTGCTGCATCCGATCGTGACCGATCCGAAGCTCGCTTCCAACGCGCTGATCTGGGCAGTGCAGGAGATGGAGAACCGCTATCGCACGCTGGCCGAATGCGGCGTGCGCAACATCGATCAGTACAACGCACTGTTGAAGGATCCGGAAGCGCACCGCCGTGCCAGGAAGGCGGAGGAGGATTCGCCGCAGCCGGAGCCGATGCAGTACATCTGCATCATCATCGACGAATTCGCCGACCTGATGATGATCGCCCCGAAAGACGTGGAAGACTCGGTGACGCGGCTCGCGCAAAAGGCGCGGGCGGTCGGGATCCATCTCATCGTCGCGACCCAGAGGCCGTCGGTCGACGTGATCACCGGCGTGATCAAAGCGAATTTCCCGTCGCGTATCTCGTATCAGGTCGCGTCGAAAGTCGACTCGCGCACGATCCTCGACACGCAAGGCGCCGAAAAACTCCTCGGATCGGGCGACATGCTGTTCCTGCCGCCGGGCACGGCACGCATCCGGCGCATCCACGGCGCGTTCCTGTCGGAGCGCGAGATCAACGACGTCGTCGACTTCGTCAAGCGGAATCAGGGCGAGCCGAAGTTTCTCGGGGAGATTACAAAAGTCGTCGAGGAGAAGAGCGGCGTCGACGGGATCGAATATCTCGACGATACGAAGTACGAGGATGCCGTGCGCGTGGTGCTCTCGACAGGGCAGGCGTCCGCTTCGTATCTTCAGCGACGGCTGAAGCTCGGATACTCGCGCGCCGCGCGCCTCATCGAAATCATGGAGGCCAACGGTATCGTCGGGCCCCCGCAGGGGAGCAAGCCACGGGAGATCCTGGTCCGCGTGGACGATTACCCGCCGGCGAGCGGCCAGCTGTAGTGGCTGGCGCCTCCGGCCGCCGATTGCGCTACCATTTCTCCCTCGATGTCCAAAGCGCTCGTCAGTGAAATCCGGCGATCGACGTACGTCGGTGAAGTTGCCTCTGACCGTCAGACGTACTTCGTTCTCGACTCGACGAAGTATTACGTCCTTCTGAATTTCTCCACCGGGCGAACCGGCTATCTCAATCTCATCGATAAGCGCGCCGTGCAATACGTTCAGAAGCGGTTTGGCGGCGAGAAGAACCTCACGGCTACGGGGCTCGCCGGTCGCGTCAGAAGCGGAGCATTCGTACGCGACCGGCTCGACGCGCTGCGCATCCTCTACGTTCTCGAGGCGCTGGGGCAGGCGAGCAGACGCAAGGCCAAGCCGCCGGCCCGCGGATTCCTGTTCAATCTGCGAAAGTCGAAGGAGCGCCGGGCGGCTGCGTAGCGCGCGCTTCTCGCCGGTCGAGATTCTCTGCGCCTGCGCTACGGTCCTGGCGCTCATTCCGGTCTGGGTTTTCCGCTGGTTCCCTACGCAGGACGGACCCAGTCATCTCTACAACGCCTTCGTGCTGGCTCACTACCGCGACGCGAGCAGTGTGGTGATCCGCTCCTACTTCGTCCCGAACATCCGTTTGTTTCCGAACTGGACAACGTATCTGATCATGGCGCCGCTCAGCCGTGTGCTTCCGCCGCTGGTCGTGCAACAGATCGTCGTTACGCTGTGTGTGATCGCCATTCCCCTCGCCGTCATCTATCTGCAGAAGTCGTTCAAGCAAACGACCGACGCCTCCGCGCTCCTCGGCGTAGCGCTCGCGTACAGCTACATGCTGTTCATGGGCTTCTTCAATTTCGTGCTCGCCGCGGCGATCTTCGCATTTACGGTGGGTTTCTGGTGGCGGCGCCGCAACGATCGATATGTGATCGCGCTCTACGCTTTGTTGATCGCCACGTACCTCAGTCACGCGCTTGCGTACGCAGCGACTCTGATGGCGTTGGGAGTGCTGGCCTTGCTCGAGCGGCGTTGGCGGCTGTTTGCCGAGCTCGCACCGGCGTACGCTCTCCTCGCTTTCGAGACCTTCGTCCGCACGCGGGGAACGGCGGAATACCGTTCGATTCTCTGGCACTTCCAGAAGCTTCTTGATCTGCAGCCGTTTGTCTACTTCGGCGATATCCATGTCGCGATCGCGCGCTTCATGATGGTCATGCTGGTCGTCGCCGCGATCTTCACCTTTGTTCGACGACGACCGCATCCGGTCGCCTGGGTCAGTGCCGCGCTCTTCGTCGTCTACTTCGTCGCGCCGTGGGGCTACGGGGCGGCGGGGTGGGTGCAGGGTGGATGGATCAACGATCGGTTGCTTTTTCTGGCCGTGCTGACGCTTCCGGCGTGGTTGGCAGTGCCGCGGCCGTTGTTAGCGACGACTGTCGCAGCTATCGCCATCCTCGTGCATTTCGGCGTGACGACCTTCGAGATCGCGCGCTTTCATCGGCAAATCGGCGACATCACACGCGCCGCCGCTCTCATCAGGCCTCATGCGACGATGCAGTCGATCGTGCCGCCGATCATGATCTCCTCCCGAAGCACGCCGCTCTTGCATGTCGGTGCGTACCTCGCTCTTCGCCCCGACGTCGTCGATCTCGACAATTACGAGGGACGCCTCGCCTATTTTCCGATCTTGTTCCGCGCCAACGTGCCGTCGCAGCCCCCGAACTATCTTGTCGTCTGGAGCGGTGCTCATGTCCGCAACGTGGCCGGCTACCGTGAGGTCTTTCGCAACGATCACGTTCGTTTGATGCAGCGCGTGCAATAGAGGGCTGGCGTCCAACGTGCTTTACCTGTCGCGATGCGCTGGACGCCAGGGGGCGAAAGCTCGGACATCGAGGATCGCCGCGGATCGAGCGGCTTCGGCCTGGGCGGCGGGCCGATCGGAATCGTCGGCGCCGTCATCCTTCTCGTTCTCAGTCTTCTCTTCGGCCGCAACTTCTTCACACTCCTCGGCCCTTCCGACAACACCGCCGGTCGTCCCGCCGCTGCGCAGCCGGTGCAGGAAACGCCGCAGGAACATCACGAAGTGCAGTTCGTCTCGTTCGTTCTCGACGATGCCCAGTCGACCTGGACCAACATCCTGTCGGAGCAAGCGCGCGTTCCGTATCGCCACGCGCGGCTCGTTCTGTTCCGTGATTCGATCGGGTCGGCATGCGGGTATGCCGACGCCGCTTCGGGTCCCTTCTACTGTCCGGACGATGAGAGGGTCTATCTCGACCTGGCCTTTTTTGACGAGCTCCGGCAGCGTTTCGCCGCCTCGGGAGATTTCGCGCAAGCCTATGTGATCACCCACGAGCTCGGCCATCACGTGCAGAAGATCCTCGGCATCGAGCCGAAAGTGCACGATCTGATGCAGAACGATCCGTCGCATGCCAATGACTACTCGGTGCGTCTCGAACTGCAGGCCGACTGCTTCGCCGGTATATGGGGTCACTCAACTGCGCAGCGCAATCTGCTCGAGCAGGGCGACATCGAAGAAGGGCTGAACGCCACGGCCGCCGTCGGCGATGACCGACTGCAGCGGATGTCCGGACGTCGCGTCAATCCGGAGTCGTTCACGCACGGCTCTTCGCGCCAGCGGTCGACGTGGTTCCGGCGCGGCCTTCAGTCGGGACGCATCGCCGATTGCGATACGTTCGCTCGATGAACGTCGCGAACAATTCCGCCTTCGGAGTGCGGCGGCTTGCCGC
>CAAGKR010237260.1_pt1 | contig 13930 bp, 13 predicted proteins | sample 2556971 | NCBI WGS metagenome assembly CAAGKR01 (sample SAMEA5207829, study PRJEB30636) | soil metagenome | biome: forest; feature: boreal; material: soil | place: USA | collected 2011-09 | depth 1 m | reverse complement strand
GGTCCCCACCCCGCCAGTCGAAGCCGCCACGAGCGTGTCGGCTTTCTCCTGGTACCTGGACGGGTCGGCTCCCCACCAAACGGTGGTGGTAAACATTTCGATCACAGTCCAGGCCTATACCGAAACCCAGACACTTCGTTTCTTTCCGCGGGTAAACCCATGAACGCACTTCGCGCACTCCTCGCGGACAGGAGACGGTCTCAACGGGGTAGCGTGCTCAGCGCAGTGCTCATCATCGTGGCGTTCCTCGCGATCATCGCGGGCGCGCTGACGACCGAGATCTCGACCAACCTCTTGCTATCGACTGACCTCGTGAACCGGGTGGACACCCAGGCGACGGTGAACTCAGCCGTCGAGCTTGCTCTCAACCGGCTCCAGAACACACCGCTCAATGCGCCCTGCCCTAGCCTGGTTGCTACCCCCCCACTGGACGTGAGTCCTTCGACTGCCGGCGGCCAGAGGGCCGTGGCCTCTTACGTGAGCTGCGCGCCGGTCGTCGATGTGCGCTCGCCTCAATTCGTACGGGTCGCCGCCTCGGAGCCGTTCACGGTCGACGGCACGCATGCGCAGCTGCCGGGGCTCAACGACTACTTGGTCGGCGACGCCGGTGGAACGCTCTTCGACTACACGTACGGTGATGCGGCCCCACGGTGGACCCTGGGGCTGGGCGGGAGCGTGACCGGATCGCCGCTGGCGATGCCCGACCCTAGCAACAGGGGGCAGTTCTTGGACCTGATCCCAGTCTCGGGTTCCGCTTGCGCCCCGGCGTCCTTCTGCATGAGCGTGCGGTCTGACGACGGCTCGTCCGCTCCGCCGGATCCGCGGTGCACCATGGCTGCCGCCGCCGCGGTGGAGTCACAGCCCGCCGCGGGCAGGAACTTCCCGCGCATCGCTTTCTCCGGCGACAGCTCGGGCAAGTTGTATGCCATCGACACCACCTCCAGGGGGAACTGCGATGTCGAGTCCAGCCTGTCCACGGGCGATCCGATAGTTGCCGGCCCTGTGGTCTTTCCATGCCAGAACGGGTGCGGCGCGAGCACGCCGGACGAGGTGTTCGTCCTGGGCTCTGGCGCCAAATCGACCCAATTGAAGCTCTTCACCTACTCATCCAGTCAGGGCCTCGAAGCGGCCGGGAGCCTTGCCTTGCCATGGGCCAACGCATCGGGCATCGCCGCCGAGGCCACCACTTTGCCGGCCAGGCTCGCGATCACGTTCGCCGGAGGCCAGGTGGCCGTGGTTCAAATCGACGCCGGTGGCAACATGAGCTCGGCCGCAAACGTCGGCCTGCCCGCGGGCATCGACGGTGCACCGTACTGGTGCCACTGCCCCGGCTCCATCGACTTGATCGGAGTCGGCGCCCGCAACGGCTCGCTCTACGTCTTCGACACGAGCTTGAACAGGTATGCGACCTATGCTGGAGGTCCGGCCATCGAAACGGCGCCAGCCACGGACGCTGCGGGTGACTGGTATTTCGCGGCCGACGACGGCCGCCTTTATGAGGTTCAGAAGCCGGCCAGCGGGACCACGATGGTCCTGGCTGCGAGCTTCGGATCGGCAAACGCCGCCATCGGCAGCTCCCCGGTGATCGGGGGTTGTCCGGCGGGCATCTGCGTGTACCTCGGTTCAACGGACGCGAACGCGTACCTTGTCACTCTTGACGCCAGGGATGCGGTGCTCACGGCCTGCATAACCACCGCGCCGCCGAGCTGCTCCGGTGTGAACCCGCGACTCTGGGCACGCGTTGAGGTAGGTGTGGTCGGCAATCCTCAAGAGGTTCACGTCGACGGCTGGTCGTACTACTCCCCGTGACCCGTGTGCCGGCGCCTACAACACGCCTAGCCATCGACCTGACCGGAGACCTGATCCGAGTTGTTGACGGTTCTCTGGGCGGGCCGATGCGATGTGGATCCGGTGGAACGCCCGCCGGGTCTCTTGTCGACGGCAAGGTCCTGGACGTGAAAGCTGTCGGCTTAGCACTGCGCCACCTCCTGGCCCGCACGGAGATCTTGGAAACACGCGCGCTGGTCGCCGCAAGCGATGCCGTCGCGACATTCAGGGTGCTCAAGCTTCCCTCGGCTGCAAGCGATCAGGACGTCGACGCGGCGGTGGCCAGAGAGCTGCCCCTTGATCCGGAACGAATGTCTACGCGATGGCTCGACGTGAGCTCCGGCCAACCTTATCGACTCGTGTATGCGGTGTCCTGGGATCGCTCGCTGATCAAGAACATCACGGACGCCGCCAAGTTCGCCGGTCTCGACCCGATCGCAGTCGAGCTGAAGTCCACCAGTGTAGCGCGGGCTGTTGCCGAACCTGCCTGTGTGGTGCTGGACATGGCTTCTAACCCCGCTGAGATCGTCTTGATAGACGGCCACACGCCGCAGGTCTGGCACAGCTTCCGGCTGGATGTCGCCGTGGGCGATGACATCGGCCCAGCCCTGACCGGCCCTCTGCGCACGGTCCTGCGTTTCTACCAGCGCCGCCGTGACACGGAGTTCGAATCCACGGCGCCAATCCTCATAGCCGGTGACCAGGTCCTGTCGTCGCGGGCGACGACCACGTTGAGCCAGCTGCTCGAGCATCCGGTCGTACCGATGCCGATCCCGACCCGAGTGCCGCCCGAGATTCGCTACACCACCTACCTCACCTGTATCGGCCTGCTCATGCGGAGGAGCGCATGAAGCAGAAACGCCTGGAGGGGGTGGAACGGCGCCGGCCACTGGTCGAGATCAACCTCATCGGCGACACGAGGACGCGTCCGGCCATCCTGGCGCGGCGAGGCTGCGCGCTCTTCGCCCCGGCGTCTGCGGTGCTGGCTGCGTCGGCCGCCGTATTCCTGGGCCTTCACTAGACCCGGCCCCGACTTGGCCCAGCCGCACTAGGGACTGGCGCCTATCTTGTGGGCTATTCACTCTATTCAAGTTCGGGGACCCCCCACCTAGATTGTTGGTAGTTAGATCAAAGACAAGCCTGATCCGCCGCCTGCGGCAGGTGCTGGGTTGGGGTTAAGGAGCGAAGCGTATGCAGCGGCAAGGTCTTTACGGGTGGTTCAACAAGAACCTGCGTGGCCGCAAAGGGCAGCAGGGGTTCACGCTGATCGAGCTTCTCGTCGTGGTGACCATCCTCGGCATCCTGGCGGCAATCGTGACGCTCAGCCTTATCGGCGTGACCACGAACGCGTCCGAGCAATCCTGCAACACGGAATACAAGACCGTGCAGACCGCCCTCGACACTTACCTGTCCACCAACGACCTAGCAGTCCTTCCGAGCGGCGCTCAGGGCACGTTCACCAACGACATGACGGGTACGCACGGGGGTAACGTCGCTCTGTGGAACGCGAATCCGAGCGCGACGCAGCCTGGCTACACCACAAACCAGGTCACCCAGTTCTATTACGAGTGGAACCAGTTTGGAAGGATCACGTCCATCGCCTCGAATGCTGCGGGTAATCCGGTCACCAATTGCGTTCCACACTAGCCAGGAGCGCGCGCGGAAGAAAGGGGAAGGGGAGGTGGCGCCGCCCCGGGGGGCGACGCCCTTTCTTCCTCAGGCGCGAGATTGAGGGCAAATCAATGACTTGGCAAGCACCGCTCTCTTTCTGAACGTTTACCTGGTCTTGGTCGCGTTGATGGTTGGCAGCTTCATCAACCTGGCCGCTGACCGGGTACCCAGGCGGGAGTCTGTGATCACTCCTCCATCACATTGCCGGGCCTGCGGCCGCCGCCTCAACGCCATCGACCTTATACCCGTCGCCGGCTACCTGCTGCGCCGCGGGCGCTGCGCCACATGCGGGGTGCGAATCGGCTCAGCGGCGCCGGCTGTAGAGGCGGTGTCGGGCGCTTGCATGGTCGTGACCCTGATATGGCTTGGGCCCTGGCCCGGGGCTGCCGTCGGCCTCGCGTTAATCGGACTGTGGGGATTGGGCGTGACAGGCCTGGCGCTGCGGCTTCAGCGCGCTCGCTGAAGCCCGGGAGCATTCCAGGGATAGAAGCGGCTGCCTATTCTCCGGGGCTTGACGCCCATGAGGAGGGTGGCACCACCGCCAGGTGCGGTTTGATAACCTCGCCGAGGTCAGCGTAAGTGGAGCCTGCCGAAGCTCCCGGGACTACGGCTCGTGGCACTACCGCTGAGAGGAACCGGTCGTCCGGACTGCGAGGCCGACGCCAGGCTCTTTGGTCAAACTCCCAGCTCTCATTCGCAACCGATCGCCTGCCAACAGGCCTCCGCGCGGGCGCTTTTCGCGCACCTTCGATCTGAGTGGGTCGAACAAAAAAGTCGGGGTCTTCCTGCTACCGATTCCGCGAAGCCAGCGATGAGGGTTGCCGACGGGCGGTTGAAGCTAGAAGCCATCGGTGGGCGGATTGATCTGGAGATGCTCCGGCCACATAAGCGCTGGCAGCGGAAGCGCCGAACCGACTGCCTTCGTGGATGAGAAACGCCTTGTCAGCATTACCCAGGTTTGGGACCGAGGCGGGTCGCTGCCTAACTTCGGGTGCCTTTGTGGGGCGGCCTGGTAGCTTCCCACAGTGGCATGCTCAAGGTTCTGCGCCATCACGGCCTGGGCGCTCGGGTTTCAAGGCCTGGTGCTGATCGCCGACTATGCCGCGCTGCTCTCGCGCGCACGAAGCTTCACCCACCGGAAAACGCTCCATCGGGAAGCCAAGCAGCCTGGCCATCGGGTGCAGGTCGACTGCTTCTACATCAATCGGCTGAGCGTTTGCACCCGGCCAGCGATCTCGGCCAGCTCCGAGGCTTGGGCCGACGTCCTCGTCAAGAAGGTCAGACTCAGAACCAGGCATTGCTCAGCTTGCGTTCGTCGTGTTTCTGATGAAATGGCCGCTGCCGGCTCGAAGTTGAAAAGCAGTCAGCGCCGACGACGGTGGTGAGTTCAGAGACCGAGGCATTCGTTCGGTCCTTTTGCTCAGCTGGGAGCGCTTCATTCGCGCTGGCCACGGACAGACCAACAGTGCCATGGAGAGGGTCTCAGCGCACCATCCTCAAAAGTGCTGGCGCCCCGGCTTTGACAACCGCCTGGTAGTTCCGCGCTACACGGCGCTGAAGCGTGCCCGGCCGCCTGCCTGAGCTACCCCACGTAGATCGTGCTCACACTGGTCGGCGCAACACCCGGTGGACCGCCCGCCGAGTTGTTCTAGGGCGCTCGGACGATGCGCCCACGATGAGCCGCGACTGTCGCGACATCTCGCCCACTGCTCACCTTAGACGTAGATCTCGGTGGGATACAGGGAATGTCCGCGCGCCTCTTGCTCGGTGATCATTCCTGCCCGCAGCAGCTGGTTTAACGAGCGTTCGAGCGTCTGCGAGCCCTCGCGCAGACTTGTTTGAAGGACATTGCGGAGCTGGTCGGTCTTCCCCTCTTTGATCATGGAGCGAACGGCGACGTTGGCGATCAGTACCTCGAAGGCGGCTACCCGGCCTCCCCCGACGGCCGGGAGAAGCTGCTGGTAGATGACACCAGCGAGACAACCCGCCAGTTGGACACGGACCTGCTGCTGCTGGGCACCGAGGAAGCTGTCAACGATCCGGTTGATGGCCTGAGGCGCATCGTTGGTGTGCAGCGTGGCGAGAACGAGGTGGCCGGTCTCGGCGATGGTGAGGGCGCTCGATATGGTCTCCAGATCCCGCATCTCACCGATCAGAACGACGTCTGGATCTTCCCGATACGCGCTCCGAAGCCCGTCCGCGAAAGAAAGCGTGTCATCGCCCACCTGTCGCTGGTCGACGATCGCCAATCGATGTTTGTGGATGTATTCGATCGGGTCCTCGAACGTGATGATGTGGTACGGCCGCGTCTTGTTGAGGTGATCGAGCATCGAGGCTTGGGTGGTCGACTTGCCTGATCCTGTCGGACCTGTGACGAGGATGAGCCCTTGATGCCTCTCGAGCAGCCTGTGCACCGATTCAGGCATGCCCAGCAGGTCGAAGGTAGGGATCTCCAAAGGCAGGAGCCGAAACGCAGCTGCCATTGAGTCTCGCTGGAAGTACGCGTTGCCTCGGATGCGGGCCTGGTCCCGCCATGTGAATGCGAAGTCCACTTGACGGCGCTTCTGAAGCTGTTTCCAGTCGCCTGGTTCAAGCAGGTCCCGCAGCAAGCGTTCGGTGTCGGCCGGAGTTAGAGGGGAGGCGTCGGCCTCAAGAAGCTCGAGACGGCCATCCTTCCGGATGCGCGGCGGGCTGCCACAACTGAGCAGTAAATCTGAAGCCGCCAGCTCGATCAGGCGCTCGAAGGCCTCCTCGATTGTCTTCATTCCCGCCCCAATTTACGTTGTGAGGAGTCGCGCATCTAAGGGTTTGTATTGCACCATGGCGGCAGATGTCCCAGACCCTGGCCTACCATGTCCCGAGTTTCGGCTTGGCGGGCCGGGCTCGCCGGGTGGGGGCGGGAGTTCCAAGCCGAGGCCGCAGCGGGGTAAGACCGGAACCGGCGATGCAAACGAGACGGTCAGTAGGTGGCGCCGGGCATCCTGCTGCTGACGGTGGGCCGCTCTACGTGAGCGCCAAGTTGATCCCTGTCGCGCTTAGGCCTGTGGCCACCGTGGCGTTGACGGAACCGGGATTGTAGGAGGGTGGGGCCGCGCTCACTGTGTACGTGCCCGCCGTGAGGGCGCCGAACACATAGTTACCGCTCGCGCCCGTAGTGGCGGTCGCGCCGTTGCTGAGTGAGACCGTGACACCAGCGAGTCCCGTGCCTGTCCCGGCGTTGGTCACGGTGCCGGAGATCTGCGTGATCGGGGTCTCGGTGTAGTTGGCAAAGTAGACATCCGCGGCACCACAACGGAGGCCCCCCACGCCGGACCGCGTGATTGCGGATTGGGTAGCAGAAACCTGCCATCCCGGTTCAGCCGAGCCAAAGGCCCACGCCTTGCCGTAGACGTTGCTGGCGATCACATCAACCTTCGCGTGGTACCAGGTGTTGGTGAGAAGTCGCATCGACATCCCACCGATCTGAGCCCAGTTGCTGCTGTTGTCGATCCAGATTGTCAGCGTGCTATTGCTGGGGTTGAGCGCCAAGACGATCCACGAGTCAGAACCTTCTACCCGGGCGAGGAGCCGACCGCCATGCTGGAAGCTGGGATCCTGAACGACGTTGACCATGTCCAAGTCGGCAGCGATCTCTTCATCCCGGTATTGGGTCCCCATCCAGGTGTCGTGATCCGTTAACGCTGTTGCCGTCTGAATGAAGGCTTGACCACCGACGATGCTGGCCTTACCGGTCGGATAGACGTTGAGGTCGTTGGTCCATGTGTGACCGTCAGAGGCAGTACCGAGGCCGCTCTGGTCGGGGCGGCTGAAAAGATCCTCTGCGGTTTTGCCTGGAATCGGTACGAGCGCCCGATTGGCGGTGGCCGTACCGCCTGCGGGCGCGTTCACGGCTCCCTCGAAGTTGGCGTTGTAACCGGGCGCGGTGAACACCACGTTGTAGGTGCCGACGCTAAGGTTAAGGGTATAAGCACCGCCGGTGTCGGTAGTCGCGGTGGTGCTCGCCGGCTGCGTGGCGACGAGCGCCCCGGCGATCGGGGCGCCGGTGCCGGCATCGCTAACGACGCCGCTGATGGCCGCCGGCGACGATGACGGGCTAGGTGAAGGCGTGGGGTTGGGTGACGGGTTAGGTGAAGGCGTGGGGCTGGGAGAGGGACTAGGTGAAGGCGTGGGATTGGGAGATGGGCTAGGTGATGGCGTGGGGTTGGGAGATGGGCGAGGCGAAGGCGGCGGTGAGCCGAGGGCTGTCACAGTTACGTTGTCGACCTCCATCAGGTAGCGGCTCATGACGTCGATGGCTCCGCTAGAGAAGGTTGAGTCGGTGGCCGAGGCCATCTTCGTGCCGTTGATGAACGCCGACAGGGTGGTACCGACAACATCGATCTCGAGTCGGTACCAGGTCGACGTGTTGTAAGACAAGGCTCCGGACACAAAGGTCGTCCATACGCCTTTGACCTTTTTTCCGAAGTACCACGACGTGCCATCCTTGAGAATCAGCGCATAGCTGTTGCTGTCGTCGGTGTAGCGGGCAGCAAGCACGTTCGAGGTGCCGTTTGCAGTCGTACCCGGCTTCACCTGCGCCTGCAGCGCGTAGTCAGTCCATGCGGCGGAGCCCGTATTGATCGACTTTGCTGACGCGGTGTTTGTATCAGTCTCCTTCATGACGTGCGTGCCGTCCATGGCGACAGACCACGTGCCCGAGACGATGTTCCAACCGGCGGGCGGTGCGCCGATCGCGTCGGACTCGAAGTCGTCGCTGTACAGCGTGGTCGCGGCCTGTCCGGGCATCGGAGCCTGGACCAACATGGTTAGCGCCAGCAGCCCTGCCCCGGCAAGGAAGCTCAGGGTGCGCTGACCGCCCCGGCACCCCACCGACACCAAGCGCTTCAGTCGAGGCACCAGCGGTAGGGACAACGTCATGTCTTCACGGCCACCGCGAGATGCCACTTAGCGCAGGCACGTGGCCCGAATCCTCGAAGCGAAGCAACCTTGAAGCCGCCCTCGGTGAGCAGGCGGACGAACGGCCCGCGACGATGATGCCGTACCCGAGTACGCCACTCCGGCAAGACGCCACCCGACCGCCAGATGTGAATCCAGCGGTGCGGCCTCCGGCCGAGATAGCGAGGGTACGCCAGGGTCCACAACGGCACCGCATTGGTGCAGTCGATGATCAGGAAACCTCCAGGCTTCAAAACTCGACGGGCCTCGGCGAGCAGCTGCTCTGGCACCGGGATGTGCGGTAGGAGATCGATGCACAACACGTAGTCGAAACTACGGTCCGCAAAGGGCAGAGACCGTGCGTCCGCAACTCGTAGCCTTAACCGCTCGGTGGCGTAGGGGCGTGCGAGTTCGAGCATCTGGGGCGAGATGTCAGTCAGAGTCACGAAGTGACGGCTGGAAAGCGGGATCGACATCCTGCCCATTCCACCGCCCAAATCGAGGACCTGCTGATCTGCGCCGCTAACCGCCTCGATGACAGCAGCTCGCTTACGTGCGTAATCGGCCGCGAACGGATTGGCCTCGCTCTCGGGATGAAAGTCATGGACGTACGCACCTGATGTGAAAATCTCTTCGTGGGTTTGAATCTGACCGCCCTCGAAACCTCGTTTGGACATGGAGGCACCCATCGCGGCGGGCCCAAGCCCGAGTCTAAACAACGCGCCCAGTCGGCTCCATGGGTGATTGCGACCATCCTGGTGGGTCAAATGACCCCGTCCCATCGTGTGATGCCCGCATCAGGCCGGCTCCACCAAGCGTGGCGCGATCATCCGCTCGCGTAGGGCCGCGGCCGTGATCGGAACCAGCCAGATGGCGTCTGTCAGGTAGCGGCCGATCAGGCGCCACGGCTCGTGACCGAGACGGTATGCCCACTCAAGACCGGATCTCTGCATCCAGAGCGGCGCTCGCCGGCTGCGGCCTGCGATCAGGTCGAGAACACAGCCGACCCCTATGGCCACCGACACCGGAAGGCATTCGCGATGAAGATCGATCCATCGCTCTTGTTTGGGGTGTCCAAAGGCGACCAGGAGGACATCCGGTCGGGCTTCTTCGATCCGGGCCAAGATCTCGGCATTGTTCATCTCTTCGATCGAAGCCCGCGGTGGCTCATGTGTGCCGGCGACAACGAGGGTCGGGTACCGGGCAATCAGAAGTGCCGCCGCCTCCGCGGCGACTCCGCGCTCTCCCCCGAGAAGGAATACGCGTGCACCGATCTGGGCCATCACGCCTACCAGAGCGGGGATCAGGTCGGCTCCCGCCACTCGTTCGGGCACCCTTGTCCCGAGAAGCCTGCCGAGCCAGACCACGGGAGCTCCATCCGCCAGGTTCAGGTCGCTGCGCTGAAAGATGCGTCGAATCTGCGGATCCCTATGCGCGCGGACCATGAAATCCAGGTTGATAGTCGAAACCTGGAACAACTTCGGCCCACCTATTGCCGCACGCAGTCTTGAGATCGCCTCCGCCATGTCGATCGGGTCGACCGGAACGCCGGCGATATCAAATCGGCTGGCAATAGGTGGCTCGGCCTGGCCTTGCCGATCCGAGCGATCCCATCGAAAGGCGTCAAAACCACGAATCAGTAGCAAATAGGTGAGGAGCTTCCAGCCCAGATAGCGAGGCGCTCGGAGCAGCGCCAAAAAGCTCGACTTAGGCGCGCCCGCGGCCAGCAGACCGATTAGGACGAACGCGGGAATGGCCACGAGGGCAACGACCCACGGCGCCAGTACCCAGAGCGGAACCAGGTGTGCCCTCGCCATCATGGCCGTGATCACGGCGCCCCCGACAGTAGCCATGCTGAGCACGCCCAGGGGAGGCGTCGCGAGGTCGAGAGCGGCTTCGACAAGGCCGAGGTCCCGATGGCTGACTGCTGTACGCACGAGCGGCCACAGCCGCATCCGTACCACGTTGAACCGCCCTCCCTCCCAGCGCAGGCGCTGGCGATACGCGCCCGCGCGCGAAGCTGGGAGGGGACCTGACACGACCGCAGCCGGAGCGAATCGGGGCCGGATCCCCGCCATCCGCAGCCGAATTGTGTACTCGAGATCCTCGACTCCGGTGAAGGCGTCCCATGGATGCTTCTCGAGCAGCGCCCGGCTGAAGAGCATCCCGTTCCCCACAAGGCTGGCAGCCATCCCGAGGGCGGCTCTGCCAGAGAACCGAGCGCGGTGAAACAGCAGGAATCCGGCGCCGACCAGGTCCGACGACGGCGACCCCGCCTCGGCGAGTACGGTGTAGTCGCCCTGGACGGCGCAGTGGCCGGCTGCTAGCTCGGCCTCTAGCCCTGCCAACAGGCCGGGACGTGCGATTGAATCGGCGTCCACTACAACGACAGCGTCCGGAGGACTTGGGGCAGCCAGCACCAAGTCCATCGCCCATCGCAGCGCACGTCCCTTGCCGGGAGCGCCGGGTTCATTGCGCACCAAGATCTCGGCGCCGGCGGCTGCGGCCCGCGCTGCCGTTTGGTCCGAGCAGTTGTCCGCGATAACGGAGATTCTGTAGAGTTCGTTCGGATAGCTCTGGGCCAACAAAGAGCCCACACAGCGAGCAATCAACTGCTCCTCGTCGTGGGCCGGGATCAATACCTGCAGGCGGCTGCGCGGCGGCTTCGGATGCGGCAGTGCGTGGCTCCGGAGGACCGCGGCGGCTGACGCCAGCGTCAGCAAGTAAAGGCTCAGCCCGGCAAGCACCCCACCGATCAGCCCTAGCGGGGCGCTCAGAATGGGGATCAATACGCTCCCCGACAGCTCACGACCGCCCCGACAGTCCGTACAAGGATGCTCACGTCGAGCCATAAAGACAGGTTCTCGACGTACTCGCGGTCGTACTCCATCCAAGTGTCGAAGTTCAGGGTGGACCGACCACGGATCTGCCAGAGACAGGTCAGACCCGGTTTGACGTTGAGCCTGACTATGTCGCTAGGACGGTACTGCTCCACTTCGCGAGGGAGCGGCGGACGCGGCCCGACCAGGCTCATCTCGCCCTTCAGCACGTTGATCAGCTGAGGCAACTCGTCCAGGCTCGTCCGCCGCAAGATCGCGCCGACCCTGCTCACACGCGGGTCCTTACGCATCTTGAAGACCGGCCCGTCAATTTCGTTGTGAGGCCGGACCTCCGCCAAGCGCTGTTCGGCGTTGATGTACATGGAGCGGAACTTGTAGAAGCGAAACCGGCGCCCGTGGCGACCAACCCGCTCCTGGACGAACAGCGCCGATCCGGGCGAGTCCAGCTTGATCGCGAGAGCGATGACGAGCCAGACCGGCAAGGTCGCGATCAAAGCCAGGCTCGTCAGCAGCACGTCCAGCACCCGCTTCAGCGCTGTGTCGTACGTGAACCACTGGCGCGCCGACGCGGCCATTGTGCGACCCGCGTCGGCATGCATCTGTGATTCGGCCCCGATTCTAAGCACCTTCCTCCCCTCTCAGAGCAAGGCTAGTGGCGGAGGCGTCACGAGTTGAATGGGCAATTCATGCAACCCGTGGCTGCCAGAATCGTGCGGACCAAGGGTATCTGTCCTAGACGCGCTGGGCAGTTCAGCCCGGCTTGCGGCCGGATGCGATGAGCGCCGCCATGACGAGGACCCCGATGGCAACGCCAATGATCAGTCCAACCAGGAACTGCCACATCGCGCCGCCAGTCTAGACATCCCATGCCTGCAAAAAGTCAAGCGGCAATGTCAGATGCGGTCCGCCAAGCGACGTCCTCGCAACAAGAAGTCTCCTCGAGTAGGAAACCCAATTCGATCGCACCGCCGCTATGCTGCGGCAGGTGGCAAGCTTGGACGCAGGTGATCGAGTGCAATCAGTAAAGCACCATGAGTCGTGATCGATCGCAGCGCTCGATGCGTGAACGGCGTAGATACTCCAGGGTCGGTGCCCCGGTCTTCTATCGGCCGGCCGGCCTCCCCTTCATGCACCACCGTTACAACACGAGAGATATCAGCCTCGGCGGCATGCGTGTCTTCTCAGACGAGAGCGTCGCGGTCGGCAGTCGGCTGGAAATCGATGTGATGCTGCCGGACGACTCAGCGGTCCGCTGCTGGGCCACGGTCGTTTGGACTGACGATCTCGACTTCGACGCAAAGGCAAGATTCGAGATCGGTTTGAGGTTCACCGACATGGCCGAGCCAGACATCCAGCGGCTCGCATCGGTTCTCGGTCCGTCGAATTAGGCTATGAGTTCGGTTTTGACGATGTCAAAGGCTAACGTCATGAGGCCTCGCGGGCCGGCCGTGTGCTGGTGGTGTTTCGAGGCATCCGGTGTCCATCATCAGCTCCATCTGGCCACCTTCGATCCACTCCAGGGTCGGGTGCGCGGGTCTCGCGGCCAGGCAAGCGACCATCTGGTTTGAGCGGAGAATGACGCCACCGGAACCACAAGGTGGAGGTGCGCAGCATGGCTCTCACAGTGACGATAGACGACCTTGCCCCGATCGACGGACGGGTCGGCCGCAGATGACCCAGACCACTTCGCGTGACGAATCACATTTATTTCGGATCTCGCGATCCTCACGCAGGTCGCGGTTCTCGCGGCGCAGGCGGCGCAGCTCCTCGCACTCGTCGCTGGTCAGGCCATCATTGCGCCGGTCGGCGTCCAAGGCCGTGACCGAGATCGTCACCGGCCGGGGACAACCGAGACCGATCGCATGAGTCTCTCTGCGGGCATGGTCGAGCGCTTCGTCGCAGTCGATGATTCGTCTTACGGGACATCCGATCGATGCTGGGGGCAGTGGAGTCGGCCGGGTTGAGCGTCGAGCCGTAAGCAAGCCGCGGGGCACCGCCGTCATCTCAGCGGCTGCCGAAGGCGTCCCTGAGCCACTCGGCGACGACCGACTGAACCCTGGGCAACCCCGGCGGGAGGAAGTCTAGGCGCCGCCCGAACGCGAACGTGCACGTGCGCAGCGACGATGAGGAGCTTGGAATTTCTCTAGGCTTTTGAGTTCAGGTGCCGCTATTAGTACGCTAAAAGCCTTGTCTGGGTGTATTCTCGTTCTGGGTTTTCCGACACCCGCGATGTGGCGAACCTGCGCGTAGATCATCTTTTTTACAAAGGGAGGGGGACCAGGGTGTCTTCGACGCTGCGTGTTGGCGAGTTGACGTATGGCGGCGACACAACCAGTTCCGCGCCGGCGTCTGCCAGCGACACGTCGAGGGCCGCCGCGATCGTGTCGATCTATGGCGGCGAAGGGACGAGCTCTGGCGAAATTCGACGAGTGCTGGCTCGCGAGCTTCACGATCGGGTCGCCCAGACGCTGACTGGGATGCTCATCGGGCTGGAGAACTTCAAGATCGAGCAGTCCGACAACCAAAGCGTCCTGAAAGAGGTGGCCGAGCTGCAGGAGTCGACGCGTGACGCCCTCAAGAACCTTAGGCATATCCTCTACGACCTGCGCAGCCAACCCGGAACCGATAATGGTTTCGAGGATCGGGTTCGGGCACTG
>CAAGKR010139091.1_pt1 | contig 13938 bp, 15 predicted proteins | sample 2556971 | NCBI WGS metagenome assembly CAAGKR01 (sample SAMEA5207829, study PRJEB30636) | soil metagenome | biome: forest; feature: boreal; material: soil | place: USA | collected 2011-09 | depth 1 m | reverse complement strand
CGCGTACGTCTTGAACTCCGGCGTCGCCGCTTCCTTCAACGCCACCGCCTTGCCGGCGATGACGTGCATGAGCGGGCCGCCCTGCGAATACGGAAACACGGCCTTGTCCACCGCCTTCGCGTACTCCTCGGTGCAGAGGATCATGCCGCCGCGCGGACCGCGGAGGGGCTTGTGCGTGGTGGTCGTGACGATCTGGGCGTGGGGCACCGGGTTCGGGTGCTCCCCCGCCGCGACGAGGCCCGCGAAGTGGGCCATGTCCACCATCAGGAGTGCCCCGGCGGCGTCGGCGATCTTGCGGAGGCGCGGGAAATCGAAGAACCGCGAGTACGCGGTCGCGCCGGCGACGATGAGCTTCGGGTGGTGCTCGGTCGCCAGCGCCTCAAGGGCGTCGTAGTCGATGGTCTCGTCGTCGCGCTTCACGCCGTACGGCACGAACTTGTAGAGCTGGGCCGAGAAGTTCACCGGTGAGCCATGCGTGAGGTGGCCGCCTTGGTCGAGGGCCATGCCGAGCACGACGTCGCCGGGCTTGATCACCGCGGCGTACGCGGCCATGTTCGCCTGGGCGCCCGCGTGGGGCTGCACGTTCGCGTGCTGCGCGCCGAACAGCGCCTTCGCGCGCTCGATCGCGAGCGACTCGGCGACATCGACCCACTCGCACCCGCCGTAGTAGCGGTGTCCGGGATAACCCTCGGCGTACTTGTTCGTAAGGACGCTACCGACCGCGTCCATGACCGCCTGGCTCGTGTAGTTCTCCGACGCGATGAGCTCGATCTTCTCGACCTGCCGGCGGCGCTCGTTCTCGATGGCCTGGTAGATCTCGGGATCGACGCGTTCGATCTCGCTCATGTCTTTGCCCTCACCTTTTCCAGATCTTCGATCTGCTTGCGGCGCCGCTCGTGCCGGCCACCCTGGACGGTCGCCCCGAGGTACGCGTCGACGATGGACTTCGCGAGCTCGACGCCAATGACCCGCTCGCCGAGGGTCAGCAGGTTCAGGTTGACGTGCTCGACCGCGTCGCGAGCCGACCACTCGTTGTCGACGACCGCGGCGCGCACGCCTGCGATCTTGTTCGCGGCGACGGACGGGCCGATCCCCGAGCCGCAGCAGAAGATGCCGCGCTCGTAACGCCCGGAGGCGATCGCGCGCGCCACCGGCTCGACGATGAGCGGGTAGTCGTCCTCGGGATCGTTCTCCGGCGAGAGGTCGTCCACCTGATGCCCCTTGAGGCGCAGGTGATGCGCGAGCTGGTCGCGCAGATCCACGCCGGCGTGATCCGCCGCGATCGCGACCCTCATGAGTACGACTCGACGCCGAGGAGCGCCTCTTCGAGCTGCGCCTTGGTGATCGTCCCCTCGCGAAGGACGATGAGCGGCTCGGTCGTGCAGTCGACGATGGTCGAGCTCTGCCCGACCGGCGAGGTCCCGCCGTCGAGAATGATCGCGACGCGGCCGTCGAGCTGCTCGAGCACCTGCTGGGCGGTGGTGCACTCGGGCTTGCCCGAGCGGTTCGCGCTCGTCACCGGCAGGCCGCCGCCGCTCGCGGCGATGATCCGCCGGGCCACGTCGTTCGCCGGAACGCGGAACGCGATCGTCCCGCGGCGCGGCGCGACGAGCACGATCGTCAACGGCCCCGGCCAGAATCGGGCGGCAAGGGCGCGAGCGGCGGGTGTGACCATCGCGCTCGCTTCGAGGTTCCCGGCGTCGGAGAGCAGGATCGGGATCCGCTTGTCCTTCGGCCGATCCTTCGCGACGTAGAGCTTGCGGAGGTGGTCATGACCGGCGGCAAGGCCGTACACGGTGTCGGTGGGGAATGCGACGAGCTCCCCGTTCGCGAGCGCGGTCGCGGCCTCTTCCACCGCCCCTGGCGCATCCGCCGGGAGGAGGCGGGTCTTCACTCCAGTCATCCTAGCGACGGCCGGACGGGCACCGATCCCGTACCGCATCACAACGTCGCCGTCACTGCCGGACCCGCGCCCGGCCAGTACGGTCGAGCCAGCTTCCACTCCTTCTGGACAGGCGTGGATCCCGTCGTCGGCTAGTCGGCTGGAAGTCGCCGGCGTCGGATGCCGGCGACGGGTCCACCTCCCGCCCTGACATCGGACCGCTCATCGGCGCATCCGCACGACGCGATCCAGTCCGGCGAGGTCCTTCAGGGTGTCGACCGCGCCCTGCGTCCGCAGCAGCGCAGCGATGACCTCGACCTGCGGCGGATCGCATTCGAAGAACGCGGCACCATCCGGGGCGAGGACGCGCGGCAGGTCGGCGATCGCGTGCCGCACGAGCGCGAGCCCATCGGGCCCAGCGACCGTCGCGAAGCGCGGCTCGAACGCGAGCGAGGTGCGTTCGCCGGCGAGCTGCTCGAGATCGTCGTCGCGCAGGTACGGCAGGTTTGCGGCGACGACGTCGACACGCTCCGTGACCGGCGCGAGGAGATCGCCCTGGCGGAAGTCGATCCGCGCGCCGTGCGTGCCGGCGTTCGCGCGCGCCACGGCGAGCGCCGCGGCGGAGACGTCGGTCGCGATGATCCGCAGGCGTGGCGCGTTCACGGCCAGGGCGATCGCGATCGCCCCGGAGCCGGTGCCCAGGTCGACGACGGTGAGCTCGCGATCCGCGACGTAGGCGCGGACCGCATCGACCAGCACCTCCGTCTCGGGCCGCGGCACGAGGACCCGAGGATCGACCGCGAAACGCAGGCCGTAGAACTCCTTGAAGCCCCGCAGGTACGCCACTGGAACGCCATCGGCCCGCTTCGCGATGAGGACGTCGAACCGCGATCCCTCGTCGGCGGTGAGCTCGACCTCCGGGTGCGCGACCAGCGTCTCCTTCGGAACGCCGAGGGCGTGCGCGAGGAGCACATCCGCATCGAGCGCCGGCGTCGGCGCGCCCGCGCGTCGCAGCGTCTCGGTCGCGCGGCCGCGGGCTTCCCCGCGAGTGGGCATGTTGGAAGTATCGTCGCGCGGTGCTCAGTGTTCGCGACGTCGAGGCTGCGCGTCTCGTCGTCGATCGCTACCTCCCGCGCGCGCCGATCGAACGCTCCCCCTATCTCTCGGAGCTGCTCGGGGCGGAGATCCTGCTCAAGATCGAGACGTTCAAGCCGACGCGGACATTCAAGGTGCGCGGGGCGTTGAACAAGATCGCGTCGCTGGACGACGAGCATCGCGCTCGTGGCGTGGTCGCGGCGTCGGCGGGCAGTCACGCGCAGGGCGTCTCGTACGCGGCGTACCGCCTCGGTGCCCCCGCGACGGTCGTCATGCCGCGCGGCGTCTCCGACACGACCGTCGGCGTGTGCCGGGCATACGGTGCCGAGGTCCTCCTCGAGGGCGACATGTACGACGACACGCTGGCGCTCGCGCATCGCATCGAGCGCGAGCAGGGCAAGACGTTCGTCCACCCCTACGCCGACCCGCTCATCGTGGCCGGCCAGGGGACCGTAGGGCTCGAGATCCTCGACGACGTCCCCGACGTGGGCATGGTCGTCGTTCCGGTCGGCGGCGGTGGGCTCATCGGCGGGATCGCGCTCGCCGTGAAGGGGCGGCGAGCCGACGTCCGGATCGTGGGGGTCGAGCCGGAGGGCTCGGACGCGGTGCGGCGGTCGCGCGAAGCCGGTCATCCGGTGGTCGTCGAGCACCCGCACAGCGTCGCCGACAAACTCGTCGCGAAGGGCACCGAGCAGCTCAACGTGGATCTCGCCCGCACGTACGTCGACGACATCGTGACGGTGTCCGACGACGCCCTGGAGGCCGCAACCTACGACTATCTCGAGCGCCTGTCGCTGCTGGTCGAGCCGTCCGGTGCCGCGACCCTGGCCGCGCTGCGGTCCGGCGCGGTCCGCGCGCGCGGGAAGACGGTGCTGGTCGTGAGCGGCGGGAACGCCGACCTCCGCGTCCTCGCGCGGATCCTCTCCGAGCGGGGCGCGAAAGCCTCCCTCGCGTGACCACGGCCCATCGTGGGCTCCGGATCGAGACCACGACGAAGACCGAGACCATCGACATCACCGAGCGCGTCGCCGAACAAGTGAGGGCGACGAAGATCCGCGAGGGGATCTGCGTCGTCACGGTCGCGCACACGACCGCCGCGGTCTACGTGAACGAGAACGCCGACCCTGACGTGCAACGCGATCTGCTGGCGACGCTGTCGCGGCTCGTTCCGGACACCGGCGATTACCGCCATGCGGAGGGCAACGGCCCCGCGCATATCAAGTCCGTGCTCGTCGGCAGCGACATCACGGTCGCGGTGGCCGATGGCGGGCTCGACCTCGGCCGGTGGCAGGGCATCTACTTCGCCGAGTTCGACGGACCGCGGACGCGCAGCGCGACGGTCACCGTCATCGGCGAGCGCGCGGGCTAAACTCCGGTTCCTCTAGGGGAGGAGCGAGCCATCTCTACCGCCACGTTGCCTCGCACCATGACCGTCACCGAAACGGATGCCGCGCGCGCGCTCCGGACCGCGCTGTCGCGCGGCGGCGAGTGGGCCGAGCTCTTCTGGGAGCGCAGCAACGTGGTCACGCTCACGCTCGACGACAACAAGCTCGAGGACGCGATCACCGGGGTCGACCAGGGCGCGGGCATCCGCGTCACCGCCGGCGACCGCGGCGTGTACGCGAACGGCAACGTGAACGACGGCGACGACCTTCTGGCCATCGCCGGCCGCGCGGCCGCGGCCATCGCCGACGACGACGGTGGGCTGCGCGAGGTCACCGCCATCTCCGCAGACGTGCTCCCCCAGCCCTCCGTCGTGGGCATCGATCCCCGGACCGTGCCGATCGAGCGCAAGGTCGAGCTCATGAAGCTCGCCAACGAGCGGGCCCGCGCCGCCGACCCGCGCGTGCACCAGGTGACCGTGCTGTACCGCGAGAGCGTGCAGGACGTCGTGGTCGCGAACAGCGAGGGTCGCTTCCGGACGGACTCCCGCACGCGGCTGGTCTTCGGCGTCCTCGTCACCGCGAAGCAGGGCGACGTCCTCGAGTCCGGCTACAAAGCGAAGGCCGGCACGGAAGGCTTCGAGATGCTCACCGAGGAAGCCGTGCTCCAGACGACCGAGACCGCCGCGCGCCTTGCCGTGCAGAACGTCGCGGCCGAGCCCGCGCCGGCCGGCACCTACACGGTCGTGTTGGCGAGCGACGCCGGTGGCACGCTCGTCCACGAGTCGGTGGGTCACGGGCTCGAGGCCGACCTCAACCTGAAAGGGATGTCGGTCTACTCGGGCCGGCTCGGACAGAAGGTCGCGAGCGAGCTCATCACGGTCGTCGACGATGGCACCGACCCGGGGAAACGCGGCACCCAGGCAATGGACGACGAGGGCACCCGGACGCACCGGACCGTGCTCATCGAGAAGGGGATCCTGAAGACCTATCTGAGCGACACGAAGCACGCCCGGAAGCTCGGCATTCCCGAGAGCGGCAACGGCCGTCGCGAGTCCTTCCGGCACCTGCCGATCTGCCGGATGACGACCACGATGATCGAGCCGGGCACATCGGATCCGGCCGCCATCCTCGCGTCGGTGCCGGACGGCATCTTCGTGAAGGGGATGGGCGGCGGACAGGTCGACGTGGTCAGCGGCAACTTCGCGTTCGAGATCACCGAGTGCTACCGCATCCGCGACGGGAAGCAGGCCGAGCCGCTGCGCGGCGCGACGCTGGTCGGCCAGGGGCCCAAGCTCATGAGCGAGATCGACATGGTCGGATCCGATCTCGGCTATTCGGTCGGCACGTGCGGCAAGGACGGACAGGGCGCGCCGGTCGCCGACGCGCAGCCGACGCTCCGCATCCCGAGCGTCGTCGTGGGCGGCAAGGTGAAGACAAAGTCGTGAGCGAGAAGCTGGCGAACGAGGCGGTGGTCGATCGCGCGATCGCGTCGATCAACGCCCTGCGCGTCGACGGCGGAGAGGTCTTCCTGCGCGACGGACAATCAACGACGGTCGACGTGCGCGACGGCGAGGTCGAGAACGCGATCACGCGCGGCGAGCGCGGCATCGGCGTGCGGGTCCTGCGCGGCGGCCACGTCGGGTTCGCATACTCGAGCGACCTCTCGCCGGCCGGCATCGAGGAGTGCGTGGAGGCCGCGCGCGACATCGCGGCCGTGACCGAACCGGACCCCGACGTCTCGATCGCGACGAAGAAGATCGAGAGCCCCGACCTGCAGCTGTACGAGGCCGGCATCGACGGCCGTTCGGTCGCGGAGCGCACGAACGTCGCGCTCGCGGTCGAGCGCGCGGCGAAGAACGTGGATCCGCGGATCAGCGGCTTCCGCAAGACGAGCTACGGGGACGGCACGATGACGACGATCGTGGCGACGACAGCCGATGTCCGGGGCACGTACCGCGAGACGTACTTCAGCGTCGGCACGTCGGCGGTCGCGACCGCGGGTGAGGAACGGCAGATCGGCTATCACGCGGAGGCGAAGCGGCAATTCGGCACCGTCGATCCGGATGCCGTCGGCCGCCGGTCGGCGGAGATCGCGGTCGGCAAGCTCGGCGCGCAACCCTTCAAGACCCAGTCCCTGCCAATCGTCCTCGACCCGTATATGGGGATGGCGCTGCTCGGCGCGCTCGTGCCGCTCTTCTCCGCGGACTCGGTGATCAAAGGGAAGAGCCTGTTCGCCGGAAAGGTCGGCCAGGCCGTCGCGAGCGAACGCGTCACCATCGTGGACGACGCGCGCACCCCGGGCGCGCTGCGGTCCGCCCCGTTCGACGGCGAAGGCGTCGCCACGACCACCCGCACGCTCGTGGACAAAGGTGTCCTGATGGGCTACCTCTCGTCGTTGAAGACCGCGAAGAAGATGGACCAGGCGCCGACGGGCAACGCGCGCCGCGGCTCGTATGCGACGCCGAGCCGCATCGGCGCGGCGAACTTCCACCTGGCGCCCGGCACCACGCCGCCGGACGTCCTGGTCAACGGCCTCGACCGGTCGCTCAGGATCACGTCGCTCCTCAACCTCCACACGGTCGACCCGATCTCCGGGGAGTTCTCGCTCGGCGCGACCGGCGACTACCTCGAAAAGGGCGAGCGCGCCTACCCGGTGCAGGGCATCACGATCGCGGGCAACCTCACGACGCTGCTATCGTCGATCACCGCCGTCGCGAACGATCTGGTCTTCGGATCCGCGGGCCTCGGCAGCCCGACCTTCGTGATCTCCGAGCTGTCTATCGGAGGGGCCTGACTCGTGGCCTGGCGCGCGCTGCTCGAGTGCGGACCGCGCGATCCCGAGCTCCGCGAGGCTCAGACCCGCGCGATCGGCGCGCCGCCGATCTCGACGATCTTCATCCCGAAGCACGCGTTCGGCGAGGCCGCGGCCTGACGAAGCTGCTCAAGGACATCGCGCCGCTCCGCTTCGGCGCGGGTCAGGAGTGCAGCTTTCCGGCGGTCCTGGCGACGGCCACGAAGACCGAGTACGACTGGCTCATGGGCGCGTCCGGCGCAGCGTTCGACGTGACCATCGACCTCGCCGGATTCAATCCGCTCGCCGCGACGCCGCGCGATCGCGAGACGATGGCCCTCGCGGCCGGCGCGGCGGGCGTGAAGCTCGACGACGTCCCGCCGCCCTATGACGACGAACTTCGCGACCTGGTCGGCTCGCGCATCCGCGAGGCGATCGACGACAAGCTGCCCCCGCTGATCCGCGGCGCCGTCGGGCCGCCGGAGTACGGGCTGATCGTCGGCTACGTCGATGACGATCGATTCCTCGTGCGCACGTTCTTCGACAAGAACGACAAGCCGAGCGAGATCGGCTGGCCGGACTTGATCGATGCGGACCACGGCGGGCCGGTCTTCCTCGACCGGACGGCGGCGCCCGAGCGCGCCGCTGTCGCGAAGGGCGGGCTCGACGCGGGCATCGCCCGCGCCGCCGCCTCGGAATCAGCGCTTGCCGGTTGGGCTGCAGCGCTCCGTGACGACGCGCGCTGGACCGACACGAAGCACGCCGGCACGACAGCATTCGCCGACCACGCGATGCGCGTCGTGCTCGCCGACAAGCGGCGGGCCGCAGCCCGGTTCCTGCGCGGCCTCCGATCGCTGTTCGCGACGCCCGGCGGCGATCTCCTGCGGGCCGCCGAGTCGTACGGCTACGTGGTCGAGGTGCTCGAGAAGCTCGGCACGAAGCCATTCGACGCATCGGTCGCGATGCGGTTCCTCGATACCGGCCACCGCCGCGGGATCGCCAAGGCCCTGGAGACCGTGCTCGGCCACGAGAAGGAGGCGCACGACGCGCTCCGGGCCGCCCGTGCGACCATCCGGTAGATGCAACGAACGAGGAGCGGCTTTGCGCGACGAGTGAGACCGCCAGCCCCGAGCGTGTCTCCGCGAAAGCGGAGATTAAACAATGAGTGACCAAGTAGCGGCCGTCGTCCTCGGCCTGGTGCAGGGCCTCACCGAGTTCCTGCCGGTGAGCTCGACCGCGCACCTCATCCTCGTCTCCGACGCGCTCAAGCTGGATCCCGAGAAGTTCGGGCTGAGCTTCGACGTCGCGCTCCATATCGGGACGGCGCTCGCGGTGCTCCTCTACTTCGCGAGCACGTGGATCAGCCTGCTGAACGACGTGCTCCACGGCCGCTGGCGGCTGCCGCTGGTGATCATCGTTGGCACGATCCCCGCGGCCATCGCCGGCGTGCTCTTCGAGACTGCGGTGTCCACGACCCTTCGAAGCGTCCTGTACATCGTCGCCGGCCTGCTCATCGGCTCTGTCATCTTCGTCCTCGCCGAGCGACTCGGCTCGCGCCGGCGCCGCTTCGACCGCGTGACGCTGACGGACGCGATCATCATCGGTGCCGCACAGGCCATCGCGCTCCTGCCGGGCATCTCGCGCTCCGGCATCACGATCTCCGCCGGCCTGTTCCGTGGTCTCGAGCGCCCCGACGCGACGCGGCTCGCGTTCCTGCTCTCCACGCCGATCATCGTCGGCGCGGGTCTCAAGACGCTGCTTGACGCGCGCAAGCTCTCGGGCCTCACGGCGGAGCTCGACATCGTGGCGATCGGCTTCGCGGTGTCGTTCCTCTCCGGCATCGCGGCGGTCGCGTTCATGGTCCGGTACCTCCGGACGCACTCGCTGAACATCTTCGTCGGGTATCGCGTCGCGCTCGCCATCGTCATACTCGTGGCGGTGGCGCTCGGCGCGCTGAGCTAGCCAGTGGACCTCGGCCTCAACGACAAACGCGTGCTCGTCGCGGCCGCGAGCAAGGGGCTCGGGCGCGCGATCGCGGCGGAGTTCGTGAACGAGGGCGCGCGCGTCGCGATCTGCTCGCGCGAGCGCGAGCGCATCGAGCAGGTCGCCAAGGAGATCGGCGCGGCGAAGGGCATCGCAGCCGACGTGAGCACCGAGGACGGGTGCCGCGCGTTCGTCGACGGAGCGGTCAAGGCGCTGGGCGGCGTCGACGTGCTCATCGTGAACGCCGGCGGTCCGAAGCCGGGCAAGTTCGCCGACCTCGACGATGCGGCGTGGCAGAAGGCGTTCGAGCTCACCCTCCTGTCGGCGGTGCGCCTGGTGCGCCTCGCCCTTCCGGAGCTCAAGAAGTCCAAGGGCTCGATCGTCTTCTCGACCTCGACCTCCGTGCGGCAGCCGGGCTCACCCGCCTACGGCACCCTCATGCTCTCGAACGGACTGCGCGCCGCGGTGCACGGCCTCCTCAAGACGCTCTCGACGGAGCTCGCGGCCGACGGGATCCGCGTGAACGCGATCCAGCCGGGCCGGATCTCGACGGAGCGGATCGCCGAGCTCGACGCGGACACCGCGAAGCGAGAAGGCGTCACGGTGGAGAAGATCCAGGAGCGGTTCGAGAAGGGGGTCATCCCGCTCGGCCGGTACGGCAGGCCCGACGAGTTCGCCGCGGCCGCCGTGTTCCTCGCATCGCCGCGCGCGTCGTACATCACCGGCGTCAGCCTGCAGGTCGATGGCGGCATGCTCACGAGCATGTGGTGATCGTCAAAGAGCGGCTGCGGCCGGAGACGTTCCGCCTCCCGGTCGAAAAGATCCGCGCCGGCTACAAGAGCGATATCTACTTCGCGCGCACGAAGCTCATCCTCGAGCAGGATCATCGGCGCGATCGCGTGTCGATGCAGGTCTTCCAGAAGCATCCGAACGCCGTGATCGTGGGGACCGACCATACGCTCGCGATCCTGGTGGCCGGGACCGGCCGGTACCGCGACCGCAAGCGGAGCGACGCGCTGTTCGAGCGCTACCTCGAGGCCGAGCGCCGGGCGTACGCGCACTGGGCCGCGCTGCCGGCGTCGGGCGGCTGGGACACGTACGCGCCGCTGGCGCGCGACGCGTTCGAGATCTCGAACGAGCTCGCGGCGCTGTGGGAGCCGGGCTGGCGGGACCTGAAGGTGCGGTCGCTGTTCGACGGCGAGATCGCGGAACACGATGAGCCGGTGATGCACATCGAAGGCGAGTACGTCTCGTTCGCGCACCTGGAGACCCTGTACCTCGGCGCGCTCGCCGAAGGGTCGCGGGTGGCGACGAACACCCGTGACGTCGTCGCGGCGGCGAACGGGAAGCCGGTGATCATGTTCGGCGCGCGCCACCAGGCCCACGAGGCCCAGGCGGGCGCGGGCTACGCGGCGTACGTCGGCGGCGCGATCGGCGTCTCCACCGACGAGCAGGGCGAGTGGTGGGGCTCGACCGGCCTCGGCACCGTGCCGCACGCGCTCATCGCGGTCTACGGCGGCGACACGAGCGTCGCGACGCTGAAGTTCGACGAGTACATCAACCGCACGACGGAAGCGATCGGCCACCTCACCGCGCCCGGGACGACCGAGGGCCACGTGAACGTCACGAGCCTCGTCGACTTCCAGAACGACGTCGTCAACACCTCGCTCGGCGTCGCGCATGCGCTCGGGCAGCGGCTCTGGGGCGTCCGGGTGGACACGAGCGAGTCGCTGATCGACAAGTCGATCCTGCGCGAGATCGAGCAGCGCGGCGGGATGGCCGGGGAGGAAATCCGCGGCGTCACGCCGCGACTCATCCAGGTGCTCCGCGCGGCGCTCGACGCCGCAGGCTACGGGCACGTGCGCATTGTCGCGTCCGGCGGGTTCGACGTGGAGAAGATCGCGCGGTTCGAGCGACTCGGGGTGCCGGTGGACGTGTACGGCGTCGGCTCGGCGCTCGTTCACGGCAGCGGGTTCGACCACACCGCGGACATCGTGCGGCTCGACGGCCGCGACCTCGCCAAGGTCGGGCGCGGCTACCGCGACAATCCGCGGCTGCACGAGGTGGAGTGGAGGGCGCTCGTCGGCGAGCGCGTATGGGCCCGCTCGATCTCTTGATCCTCGTCGTCGGTCTCGGCGTGGCGGGATTTGCGAAGGGCACCACCGGGATGGGCCTGCCGCTCGTCGCGACGCCGATCCTGGCCGGGGTGTTCGGACCGAAGGCCGCGGTCGTCATCGTGACGATCCCGATCTTCGCCGCCAACTCGATCCTGCTGCTCCAGGGCTGGCGGCGGCTCGATGTCCTGCGCACGATCGCTCCGATCATCGTGGCGAGCGCTATCGGCACCGCGATCGGGGTGAACCTCCTGGCGCTGCTCGATCAGCGCACGTTCGCGATCCTCATCTCGATCATGGTCGCGGTGTTCCTCCTACGCGGCGACCGGCTCATCGGCGACGACCCGGGTGCGCGGCGCGCGCGGATCCTCGGTCCGGCGATCGGATTCGTGGGCGGCGTGCTGCAGGGCACGACCTCGATCGCAAGCCCGCTCATCGGGTCGTTCTTCCACGCGCGGAAGATGGACCGGCACGAGTACGTGATCGTGCTGGCGGCGATCTTCGAGCTGAACGCCCTGATCCAGCTGGTCGGGTACTCGCTCCTTGGCCTGTACACGCCCGATATCGTCGCGATCGGGCTGCTCGGGCTCGTGCCGACGCTCCTCGCGCTCCTGGCCGGGATCTACTTCCGCGCGAGGCTCGATCAGGCCCGGTTCCGTCAGCTCATCATCGTGCTGCTCGTCTTCAGCGTCGTGAACCTTCTCTGGCGGAGCTTCGGCGCCTAGCATCACCCGGCCTGCGCCGGCATCCGCAGTGCGCTCCGACGTCGCCAATTGGAGATCGTTCTGAAGATCAGGAAGATGGCGCTCGTCGATCGGATGGGCTGGCCGCTTCGGGGCGATGTCGAGGTCGTGTTCGGCGACCCGATCACATTCGCGAGCGGCACCGATCCGAACGTCGCGACGCAGCGCCTCGAGGTGGCGGCGCTCTGAGCTAGCGGCCGGCGGGCTTGGCTGTCGCCGGAGGCGCGAGCAGCGCGCGTCCGAGCCACAGGCCCCAGAACGGCTGCAGCAGGAACGCCGTCTCGAGCAGGAGGATCCCGCTGTCGGTGAGGTCATTCGTCGGGCCTGCGGTCGTCGGCGATGGCAGCCCGCCCGCGCCGAACAGGACGTTCGCGAAGAACCAGAGGGCGCCGATGACCGCGCCGAAGATGAGCGGCGCGCGCGGCAGATCCGTTTCCATGATCGCGACGCCGCCGGCCATGAGCAGCCAGACCCCGATCCCGCCGAGCACCGGGTAGTACGCGATGGTCTCCTGGTCGAACGTGAGCTGACCGGTGGCGGTCGCGAGCTCGAGGAACGCCGCGGCGCCGAAGGCGACCAGTCCGAATCCGAACGCGGCCGCGCTCACGATGTTCGCGTGCTCCCGCGAAGCCCGGTAGAAGAGGTACGCGAGGGGCACGAAGCTCGCCGCCCACAACACGCCGGCGGCGTTGTTCACCAGACCGGCGGCGCCGTTGGCCTTCGGGTCGCCCCCGGAGCTGAGGAGCTGCGCGAGCGCGGTCAGGAAGTTCGCGTACGCCGCGTAGGCGGCCCAGCGCACCTTCACCGCGAGCTGCGACGAACGATGGCGCGCGTCCTTGTGGCCGCGCGGGTCATGCCGACGGACTGATACGCGTACTTCACGCCGCGCTTCGTGGTCGCGGCCGCGTGCTCGCCGTTCGCCGCAAGGACGACGATGTTCAGGCGGCTCCCGTGGCTGGTGAGCGCATTCGCGTCGGCGATCGCCTCCTCGGCGACGGTCGCCGCGGTCCCGCCGCGCGCGAGGCGATCGACCGCCGTCTTGGTCGTGACGTTGCGCATCGCGAGCTCGCCGAAGCCCGTGCACGCCGCGCCGCCGTAGCGTGTGTCGGAGTAATGGCCGGCCCCAATGATCGGCGAGTCGCCGACCCGGCCCGGGTACTTGAAGCCCCACCCGCTCGTCGTGACGGCCGACGCAAGATTGCCGCGCTTGTCGATCGCGATGAAGTTCACGGTGCCGCGCTCCTTCACCATCTCGAGCACGATCGGCCCGAGCGCGCGGGCCGTCGCGATCGACGCGGGCGTCTGCTTCGCCCGCCGCAGCCGGGCGATCCATGCGTCACGCGACTCGGGCGTGAGCAGGTCGCCTTCCTCGGCACCGATCTCCTGCGCGAATCGCGCCGCGCCCGCCCCGACGAGCATCACGTGCGGCAGCCGCTCCATCACTGCGCGTGCGACGGTGATCGGATGCAGGAAGCCGGTGAGCGCGGCCACGGAGCCGGCGGCGTGGGTCGTGCCGTCGACGATCGACGCGTCCAGCTCGACGACGCCGAGGACGTTCGGCAGGCCGCCGTAGCCAACCGTGTCATCCGTCGGGTCGGCCTCCACGATCCGCGCGCACGCCTCGACCGCATCGAGCGCGCTCCCCCCTTTCGCGAGGATGCGGATGCCGCTCGGGAGGGCGCCACGGCCGTTGCCGCTCGAGACGATCGTCGGCGCGACTTTCCTCGCCATCCCGGCCGTACCGTAGGGCTTCGCGCGATGATCGGTGCCCCGGCGTCCGCCGACGGTCTCCTTGTCATCGCGGACATCTCGGGATACACGGCGTTCGTGTCGGGGACCGAGCACGAGCACTCGCGCGAGATCCTCGCCGAGCTCATCGAGAACATCGCGAAGAGCTTCGGCGGCAAGCTGAGCGTCGATCAGGTCGAAGGCGACGCGCTGTGCT
>CAAGKR010231278.1_pt1 | contig 13944 bp, 10 predicted proteins | sample 2556971 | NCBI WGS metagenome assembly CAAGKR01 (sample SAMEA5207829, study PRJEB30636) | soil metagenome | biome: forest; feature: boreal; material: soil | place: USA | collected 2011-09 | depth 1 m | reverse complement strand
GGGCAGTTCGGTTTTAGCGGCGGGGAAACCGGCTTCGATTTTGCGGATTTTCTGATTGGCGCGCCGACCGTTTTCATCCAGGGCAGTAACGAGATCCTGAATCTGCGCACCCGATATACAGGATTCTATGCCCAAGACAGTTGGCGGGTGCGGCCGACTCTAACTATCAACTACGGCTTGCGTTATGAAGTCATGACCCCCTGGTACGAAACCCATAACTGGCTGGGAACGCTGATCCCCGGGGAAAACACAACAGTCTTCCCCGGCGCGCCCACCGGACTGGTCTTTCCCGGTGACCCTGGAATCTCGCGCGGACTGTCGCCGACGATCCACAACAACTTAGCTCCAAGATTTGGCCTGGCGTATGCGCCCAATGTGAAAGGCGGATTGCTGGGAAAGATCTTGGGCGAAACGGGAAAATCCAGCATTCGCGCAGGTTACGGAATCTTCTACGGAGCGATGGCAGGGTTGGCTTATCAATACACTTCCGGCTCGCCCCCCTTCGGCGAATTCTATCAAGCGCCTACGCCTCCAGTGCTGGCCTCGCCTTATATCGATCTTTCCACGGGACATTCGGAGGGGATAAAATTCCCTTTCGCATATCCTCCCACCAACTCGTCGCCGCAAAAACCGGACCCGAACTTCAATTGGGCCCAGTTGCTACCTCTCTCGGGAGGCAACTACTTGTATCCCAAAAACGTCATGCCTTATACCCAGAGCTACGACTTGTCGCTGCAACGGCGGCTCAAGACCGCTACGCTGGTCAGCATGACCTATGTCGGAACCGTGGGGCGGCATAACTTGACTTTCATCGAATCGAATCCCGGCGACCAGGCTCTCTGTCTGCAATTGAGCAATCCGGCGAATGTGCTCCCGAATACGCCAACTTGCGGCCCCTTCGGAGAGCAGAATGTATACACTCTGCCGGGCGGCCAACAGGTAAACGGTACCCGTCCCCTCTACGGAATCAACCTCGGGAGCAATCCGTTCACCGAGACTGCGGCCACCTCCAGCTATAACGCTTTACAGGCAAGCCTCCAGCACTCCTCCAAATACACCAGCCTCCTGGTGGCCTACACCTTCTCCAAGGCCCTCGACAATGGCTCCGGGCTCACCGACGTAACCAACGTCTATGACCCCAGCTTGAGTCGTTCTTTGTCCAGCTTTAACAGCACCCACGTATTCGTAGCAAGCTATACGGTTCAATTGCCCTTTAACAGATTCCTGGGGGACCGGACTCTACCGAGCCGGCTCATCAAAGGCTGGGCCATTTCTGGTATCTCGACATTTGCCAGCGGCCAGCCGGTTACGTTGAGCGAATCGGATGATCGCTCTCTGAGCGGGACCTTCGGAGACCCCATCGATGAGCCCAGCCTGGCCAATAACGGCAGTCAGCTTTACGTGAATCGTAACCCACGCTCGGGACAACCCTACTTCAATCCGAACTATTTCGTTCCCGAACCGTTGGGCCAGGTTGGAAACGCAAACCGCCGCTTCTTTACCGGACCCGGCATCTACAATTCTGACATGGCATTGCTGAAGAACACGCAGATTTCAGAAACCACACAACTGCAACTTCGCGTAGAGGCATTCAACGTCTTCAATCATGCCCAATTCAACAATCCGTCCGGGGACGTCAACAATACTGGCATAGGCGGGTTTGGTTATGTGACTTCGGCAGCTCCCCCTCGCATCATGCAAATCGCTTTAAAGCTGTTGTTCTAGGCCCATGGAGACAAGGTGATAAAGAAGATCAGTCGTCGTGCTCTGTTCGAGCAGATGGGGCAGGCTACGTTTGCTGCCGGGCTCGCAACTTTACCGGGCAGGCGTTGGCTTCCCTTTCTCGCGGCAGAGGCCGCCGGAGAAACCTTCAACGGCCACCGGGTGATTCTGGACGGTGAGAACAAGATCCTCCCCTGGTTTTCGCCGGCTGAAAATGCTTACGACAACTTTCTTCGCTCCCGCTGGGAGTTCATCAAAACCAAAGTCCCCAATTGTCCGGGCCCTCCGCCACGGTCTTCGTATCCGCAATATTATTTTTACTGCGCGTTCTGGGATAAGAACGGAAAACTCGAGCCGGACACCTGGATGAACGACGTGGCGGAGAAAATCCCGAACTGGTTCGAATCGGCGCGATTGTATTACGCCTACACTGGCGACGCCTCGATCATGACGCTGATGAAGCAATTCATGGATTACACGCTGGCGCATGGCACCAGCCCTTCAACTTTCGCGTGGCCGAATTTCCCCTACACCAACGCGAATGCCGGCGACATGGACTTCCACGGCTTTACCAGCGCCGGCAAATTCGCGCTGCATGAGGTCCAGGTCGGTTACGCGGGCGATATGGGATTGGTGTATTACCGGATGTACCTTTTCAGCGGGGACCCGAATTACCTGACTGCCGCTCTCAATGTCGCCAACACGCTGGCCAGCAAGGTACGAGTTGGAACTGCCACCCAATCGGTCTGGCCTGATCGCGTCGTCATGGATACCGGGAAGGTCACAGCAGAGTACGGCGCACACTGGACTGGCTGTTACATGCTGCTCGACCAATTGATTAAGGCGAAGCGCGGCAATATTGAGCTCTATGAGCAGGCGCGTACCAAAGTCCAGGATTTCCTTCTCGAATTCCCCATGACGACAGGTTATTGGACGGACGGGCATACAGATGATCCGGTCATCAGTAACACCTACAAAAGCAACACCGCCGCCAGTAACTTTACTTTGACCCTATTGGATTATCCCGAACTTGATCCCAATTGGCGGGCCGATGTGCCCAAGTTGATCAAGTGGACGGAAGACAATTTTATTTTTCGAGGCGCCCCCGGAGAGGCTGGGACCCAATGGGGAGCCAATATCGTGGGCGAGCAGGACCATTTTCTCTACAAGATGGATTATCAAACTGCGCGCTATGCCGCGGAATGCGCCCGCTGGTATGGAGTGTCAGGGGATGAGACCTACAAGGAGAAAGCCTTCCGTTCTCTCAACTGGGTCACGTACTGCAATATGCCCGACGGACAGGCCGTAGAGAGTCCGGTGAGCAAGGACATCTCCAACTGGTGGTCAGACCTCTACGGCGAGTGCCCCAGAATGTTTTACCCTGCGTTTGCCGGGGTCCCCGAATTCGCTCCTCCGCGGGAGAACCATATTCTGTACTCAGCAGTTATCCTCAAGGACGTTTCCTACGCTGCCGACCATATTCAATACACCGCGACCGATGGAAACGGAACCGACTATCTTCGTGTCGCTTTCCACCCCAAGCGAGTAACCGTGCATGGCACGGAACTGCCCCTCCGGCCTGACCTCAGCTCGGAAGGTTACACACTCCGGGATCTTGGGGGGGGGGATTTCGCACTAAATGTTGCAAGAAAGAAGGCGGGCGCGGTGCTCATACGGTGAGATGCTACGGGCGACTGGTCACTTGCCGTCGTTACCTCTAACTCGTTAGCGAATTTTCGTGAACATCATCCAATATGTACCGCAGGCAGCATTCTGGCGACCATGTCCACGGTATCGGACAATTTTGACTGACCCAGGGCAATTTCCCTTGTTCCGTCCCAGCAGAGGAGCTAGGCTGAGCCAGCATGCTTAACCAACCAGCCCACGTCGGCCGGGAATCAGAAGCCGTTGCCGACATCGAGTTGTTTTCGCACATCGAAGCCACTCTCTACACCGCCGTAATTTCTGATTCGCTGGATGAGATCGGATACAGCGATCAGGCAATGCGAGAGACGATTCGCCCGTTGTTTCCGAATATCCGTTTTGCCGGCCGGGCCCGCACTATCGCCTACGTGGACATGTATCACGTTCCGCCAGATCCTTATGCTTTGGAAATCGAAGCGGTGGACAGTATTCTTCCCGGCGATGTAGTGGTCATAGGAACCGCAGGCTCGGTACGAAACGCTCCTTGGGGCGAGCTGCTTTCTACGGCAGCGCAGGCGCGCGGGGCGCGGGGTGTGGTCTGTGACGGGCTGGTCCGGGATGTGAAAAAAATTGAGCAGCTCGGACTGCCGGTGTTCGCGCGCGGTATCAAGGCGGTGAATTCAAAGGGGCGCGGATTGGTGATCGGATACAACGTCCCGGTGGATTGTGGGGGTGTCCTGGTCACCCCCGGCGACCTGGTGTTCGCTGATTACGACGGAGTGGTGGCGATCCCTGCGAGCCGGGCAGCCGAGACTGTGCAAATGGCAACGGAGAAAGCAATGCGGGAAAACCGTAGCCGAAAAGATCTGCTGGCCGGCGCTTCTCTAAAAGACGTTTACGACAAATACGGAGTGCTGTGAAACACAGGACTCAAGAAAGTCGAACCGCCTCGCCAGATTCCCCCTCAGCCCGATCCGGACCCGGAAATCCGAGATGGGTCGAGATGGCCGTGGCAGTTTTCTTCACCATGGCGGCAAAAGGACTGATTTCACTCAACTGAGCGGTGGTTCCGGCGATGCTCACAGCAGCCACAACTTTTTGCGTCCCGTCAAAAACCGGAGAGCCAATACAGCGGACGCCAATTTCCTCTTCTTCGTCGTCAACCGAGTATCCCATTCGGCGGATGCTGGCGCATTGGTCCTTTAATTTGGTAAGCGAGACAACGGTATTTTCGTTGTGCCGCAAGAGCCCTTGCTTCTTAACCAGCTTTTCCATTTCGCTTTCGGCGATGTAAGTAAGCAGGGCCTTGCCCAACGCGGTGCAGTGCAACCCCATGCGCTTACCTTCCCAGGTAGCAATTTTTGGGGCGGGCATGCCCACGGGCGCGATCTTTTCGATCAGCACCGCCTCGCCATCTTCCAAAACCGCCATGTGCACGGTGGATCGTGTCTGCTCAGCGAGCTGGCGAAGGAAGGGTGCGGCTTGTTCGCGGAGGCCGATGCCACTCAGCGCCACGTTGGCCAATCCGTACAGGCGCAATCCCACGCGATAGCGGCCACCGCGTGGGTCGCGTTGCGCGTAGCCACAGCGCTCCAGCGTAATCAAAAGAGCATGGCTGGTACTCTTCGGCAAGTGTAGCGCCCGTGTCAACTGGGAAACGGTGGCTCCTCGGCGTGAGCGAGCCAGGAAATCCAGAATCTGGAGCGCCCGTTGCACCGCGGGTACGGACGGCGTGCGACGAGGGCCAGTCTCGGTATCCACCGTTTTGTCGCTGGGGCCCATGGCGGAAAGTGGTTCGCTAAGTTTACTTCAGCCTACGCGATCGAGGCGATGGTTTTTCTCGTATTTTGTCCTGCAATCTGAACAAAATCATTCTGAACGCATCCGGAGCATTGCGGAACCGGCCAGCGACGCAACAAACTGGAATCTCAGATTGCAAAGTGCGTCAGCGGCGGCAACTGGCATATATAGTGTTTCCATGAAAATCACCGACGTTAGGGCGATTTACCTGAGGTCTCCGCAAGTGCGCGACCGCGCCGACAGCGGTCAGGACGCGCTGATCGTCATCGTTGATACCGACGCGGGTATTCAGGGCTTGGGAGAAGTGGACTCCGCCCCGCTGGCCGTGAAAGGCATGATCGAGGGCCCATACTCCCATGCCGTGACCTCCGGCCTTCGGCATCTCGTCATTGGCGAGGACCCGTTTGAGACCGAAAAGATATGGCACAAGATGTACAGCCAGAACATTTATTCCGGACGCCGCGGAATCGCCATCCACGCCATGGGCGGGATCGACATGGCTCTGTGGGACATTAAAGGCAAGGCTCTTGGCTTGCCGGTCTGGAAACTCCTGGGTGGGGGCTTCCATTCGAAAATCCGGGCTTACGCCAGCACGCTGTTTGGCGACACTCCACAGGAAACGCGGGAGCGAGGGAAGCGCTTTGTCGATAAGGGCTTCTCTGCGGTCAAGTTCGGATGGGGGCCGTTAGGGCAAAGTGAGAAGCTTGACCTCGCGCTGGTTCGTTCAGCCCGCGAAGGCGTCGGGGAAGACACCGACCTCATGATTGATGCCGGCCTGTGTTACGACACCAAAACCGCGATGCAAAGAGCGCGCCAGTTCGAGCCCTATCGCCCCTACTGGTTCGAAGAACCCCTCCGGCCGGACAACTATGACGGCTACCGTCGCCTCGCCGAATCCACCTCGATGCGAATTGCCGCGGGTGAGGAAGAAAGTGATCGGCTCTCTTATCTCGATCTCATGGACAAAGGCAAGATTGACGTCGTGCAAGTCGACCTCACCCGCTGCGGGGGATTCACCGAAGCCATGAAAATTGCTTCTCTGGCCGCCGATCGAGGGCTTCCGGTCGTGAATCATGGGTTTACCACGTATATCAATATCGCGTCAGCGCTCCATTTTCTGGCTTCGATTCCGAACTCCTTCATCCTCGAATACGTGGTTGAAGAAGGAACGGTGCTGCGCGACGAAATCAGCTCGCAAGACATCCAGCTGAAAGACGGCTGGGTCCACGTGCCGAACAGCCCAGGACTCGGCGTAACCCTGAATGAAGAAGGGATTGCCCGCTACCGCAAAATCGGCGGCCAGAGCTAGATAGTTCGACCTAGATTGTTCAACTGAGAGGAACCGTGTTCCTTAGATTGCGTGCAGCGCTGGGGATAGGGATAACGATCGTTGCGCTGACTTGCGCATACGCGGGCGAAAGCAAGACTGCCACCAGCAGGATTGTTATCGATTCCAACCAACACTTCCAAACCATCGATGGGTTTGGCCTGAATTTCACCGCCCCGTATTTCCGCGACGATCAGAAGGCCATGTTCGATATGTTCATCGCCGACCTCGGCGTCACCATGTTTCGCGTGGTTCCGTATCTGGTGGCCAGCGATTGGGAAGTCACCAACGACAATGACGATTCCGAGGTCATGAATTGGGAATACTACAATGACCGCTATTCGTCGCCGATCTTCGAAGCCTCCTGGAATGCGATTCGTTATCTCAACTCGCGGGGAATCCGGCCGGTGATTGCTCTGATGGGCCCGGTACCGCCTTGGATGCTGGCGGAAAAGAGCAGCCCGCCGCGGCATACGGTTTGCGTTCCCGCCAGCGAAATTGCTCCCATGAAGCCTTCGATGTATCCGGAATTCGCGGAAGAAGTAGTCTCGATGCTGATGTACGCGCGCTCAAAAGAGAAATTGGACTTCCAATACTTCAGTCCCTTCAACGAAACCGACTGTTATCCGGCCGAAGGGCCGCGTATTGACCCCGCCGACGCGCCTGCGGTGCTGGCCGCCGTGGTGCGCCGCATGCAAAAAGAAGGCTTGGGCGATATCCGGCTTACGGTTGCCGATCAGGCAGTGATCACGAATGACTACCTCACGCCCATCCTGAGCAATCCCGAGGTCATGAAGCAGGTTGGCGTGTTCACCTTTCACACCTATGGAGAGAATTCGGTGGGTCCGCAAGTGGAACGCGTGAAGGCCAGTCCGTACGCGCACATTCCGGTGTGGCTTACCGAGTACGGCGACCTGAATGATGGTGACAAGAGCGCCGACAACGATTGGAAATCGTTTTCTCTGAACGCAAACCGCCGCGCGCTTACGGCTTTAAACCAGGGTGCCAACGCTTTGTTTTACTTCGACGCATTCGACGATTACGAGGAATGTGCGCGGCGACTGACTTTCTACGGTCTGTTTCACAGCGCGGACCACGTCTACTTTCCCAAGAAGCGTTATTTCGCGACCAAGCAGTTGTTCCATTTCGTCCGCCCGGGCTCGCGCAGGATCGCCGCCTCGAGCAACGGCGAGGGGCTGACGATTTCTGCGTTTCAGGATCCCTCCGCAGGCTCCCTGGTGATTGTTGGGGTGAAGGAGGGTGGCTCCAATCACATCCAGATAGTGCTTCAGGGTTCGGCGTCGATTCCCGATCATTTGGATCTCTATCTCACCAGCCGGTCCGTGAATTGTCTCAAGCTAGGTTCGATCCCCGTTCACGACGGAATCGCGGAATTCGATTTACCGGACGAGGCGGTGTTCACACTTGTGGGTTCCAGCGAGCTTATTGCCAAATGAAGTGAGGTCGAGCGGAAACCCAGGAGAGAGATCGCATGGGATTGCAAGACAAAGTCGTCGTGATCACGGGAGCAGGCTCGGGAATCGGACGGGCCTGCGCCTACGAGTTTGCCCGGCAAGGGGCCAAGGTCGTCGTTGCGGATATTGACTCCGCCGCCGCTCAACGCACGGCAGCAAAAATCGGCGCATCGGCGGTCGCGGTGACGGTGGATGTTTCTGATCCAGCTTCTGTGCAGGTCTTGGCCTTCAAAACGCTGGAAGCTTTTCGCAATGTCCACGCTCTCGTAAACAACGCGGCGATTCAGGTGAACAAGACGGTCGAAGACACGACCCCGGAGGAATGGAACCAACAGATGGCAGTGAATGTCGGGGGCGTGTTCCTTTGCTCGAAGTATTTTCTCCCCCATCTCAGAGTTACGCGCGGCGCAATCGTGAACATGGCGTCGGTGAACGGTTATTTTGTGGAACCTTTCTGCGCCGGATATTGCGCAACCAAGGCGGCGATTATCGGTTTGACCAAGGCCATGGCCATCGACTGCGGACCAGATCACATCCGGGTGAACTGCATTTGCCCTGGGTACATCGATGCTGGTCTCGCCGAAGGATATTTTCAAGCTCAGCCTGATCCTGCCGCAGCCAGGAAGGCTGCGGGGAAACTGCATGCCCTGGGACGCATCGGACGTCCGGAAGAGGTGGCCCGGGTGGCGGCATTTCTCGCCAGCGACGAAGCTTCCTTTATGACCGGGTCCGCCATTCCCGTGGACGGCGGCTTTGGTTCCGGTCTGCCCCGCAACGAAGTTCAATCCTAAGTCCCATGCGAGATACTGGCCCGATCAGACTAGAAGTCCGAATCGCAGCCGACACCGGGGATCTGTGTGGCGAGAACCCGATCTGGGATGAGACAGCGGGCTGGGTCTATTGGACGGATCAGGGAGGAATGCGTCTGCATCGCTTCAAGCCTGATTCCTGCACGTACCAGCTCTTGCGATCCGGCCTCCAGATCAATGGCTTCCGCTTCAACCAGGCTGGCGGTTTTGTTATGACCAATGATTCTGGAGTCTGGCTGTGGGATGGTGCAGATGAATTGCTGCTTCTGGCATCAGAAGTGGATGGCAAGGTATGCCGCTTAAACGATTGCGTAGCTGATCCGGAAGGAAGGCTTTTCGCGGGATCGGTCTTTTATCAGTCGAATCAAGAATATCCCCTGGGAAATCTGTTCCGCGTGGATACCGACGGCGCGGTGAGCGTGGTCGATGAAGGCATTCATCTTTCGAACGGCTTGGCCTTTTCGATAGATTTGCAGCAACTGTATTTCGCTGATTCGGCTGCGCGACGGATCTACGCTTATGACTATGATCGCGTCTCCGGCGAGATCAAGAATCGCAGGGTGCTGGTTCAGGTGCCATCGACGGAAGGGATTCCAGACGGTTTGGTGGTCGATGCCGAGGGTTTTCTTTGGTCGGCTCGATGGTACGGCTCGGAAATCGTTCGCTACGATCCCGAAGGAACAGTGGAGAGAAGGATTTCGATCCCTGCCAAGCAAGTCTCGTGTCTATGCTTCGGAGGGCACGACCTGGAAGATCTCTATGTGACAACAGCGGGCGAGTCCTGGCCGGCGCCAATTATGCCGCCCGGGTACGACCCGGTTCACGGACTCTTCGGCGGTCCCCTGTATCGCTTGAAGCCCGGTGTGCAGGGCCAGCACACACTCAAGGCCAGGATTAAGGTGTAGGAAGAATCGCCGTCGATGTTTGGATGGTAGATGATCGGAGCCGTGCCACCGCACCCCAGGCTCCAAGTCATTTCTTGATGCGGTGAAAGATGTAACCAAGAGCAGTGGGAACCAGTAGCGGGAACCATCAACAGTGTGAAGTGACATGAAGCCATCACCAACAAATCGCCGGTCAGGGACGTGGGCACGGTGGTGCATTTTTCTGATTGGGCTTGGCATTTGCGGGATCGCACAGAATCGCGCAAGCGGAAATCAAAGCGTAGTCGCTCAGAATAGGCGTGCCCACTGCGACGCTGGCCTTTCCCGTCATTCGTTGCTTGCCGCAGCGGTAACAGGGCTGCGCGTTTCAGAACTACTGGCGCTGAAGTGGGAAGACGTGGACTTCGCAGCGGGAGAAATGAACCTCACCCGTGCGATCGTTTGTCAGCATGTCGGACCACTGAAAACAGCAGCATCGCAGAAACCCGTTCCGATGGATGCGGGACTGTCTGCCCTCTTGCTGGACTGGCGCGGACGCTGCCCTTACAATCAAGAACAGGATTACGTGTTCGCATCGCTTGCAAAGGACGGCGCTCAACCGCTCTGGCCCTCAAGCGCGATGTCAAACCACATCCGACCCGCTGCGAAGTTGGCCGGAATTCTAAAGCACGTTCGCTAGCACGTATTCAGACACTCGTTCGCAACGCTTCTGAAAGGGAACGGTGAGGATGTGAAGACGGTACAAGAGTCATTGCGACACGCGGACAGCAAGGTCACGCTGGACACGTACACTCAGGGACTCATGCCAGTGAAACGAGAGGCACAGCGCAAGGTTTTCGAGATGATCGTTCCCATTTGTTCCCACGCATCTCAGACGACGGCTGCAAGTGCTTGATTGTAAAAGTTGGGCGCGTAGCTCAGTTGGCAGAGCAATGCCCTTTTAAGGCATGGGTCGCTGGTTCGAGTCCAGCCGCGCTCACCACATATTCTTCAGATTCCTCGGGAATTGCATCCCAGTCCCTCATCTCTAAAAACATTCCGGTTAAATCTGTGCCCAGAAATGCAGCGAGGGCGCCGACACAATACAATCACTCTGATGCAGGATTAACCAATAACATTTGGGGTTGTCGGGTCCCTAGTTAGGCTTTTGTGCGCTAACCTTGGCGACATTGATAACGATGGGTTCCTCGATATCTACCTGGGCACCGGGAATCCCTCCTACGGCTCGCTGGTGCCGAATGTTCTTCTCCGCAATCACGATGGGAAATATTTCGTCGATGTTCCATGGTCGGAATCGCCCTGAGGACGCCCCGCCATCCTCAACAAAAACAAAGGCCGCCCAAAGGCGGCCTCTTGATTTCAAGAGCCAAGAGCCAAGAGCTGAAAGCCTAATCCCCAGCCACCGGCTCTCCAACTTCCGGCTTCGCCTGCGGCGCCGAATGCCCATTGCCATTCGCCTTGCCCAGCGCCCCCAACGGAATAAACCCATTCTCCGCCACCGCCGGCTTTTCCTTCAGCACCACTTCGCGATATAGCGCCGACATCCGCGCATCGTAAGCCGCGTCGTTCTTCTGCGGCCCCCGCGCCTGGGGTGCAGCCTTCTGCTTCGCATCCCGCGCCCGCTTCTTCTCTTCGCCGGAGTTCTTCGCGATCCCCAGCTTATCCAGATCGTGCTGTATGTCCTGCGTCACGATCCCTTCCCTCAGATGCAACGCGTGCTCCGAAGATTCCATGCCCACGTTCTTCCCGCCGGCAAAAATCTCATGCCGCCCATGCTCTTCGTACCACTTGGTCAGCGTAGCCGTCATGTGCATCTTCTCGATAATGTTTCTCCAGCCCACGCCCGTGTTGTACGCGCAGAACGAAATCTCGCCTTCCTGCGTCGCATAAGGAATAATGCACTGCTCCGTCCGCCGGAAATCGTAATTGAACAGGTCCTGGAACCACATTCCCGCGATAAACAGGAAATTCCAGCGATCATTACGCCGCTTCATTACGTCATCAATCGTCCGGTCCGGCCCAACTTTGCCGTAGTTCTTCCCGGTAGCATTGAAGTTCTTATCGAACTTCTTCAGCAGATCCATCAACTTGAAATGCGTCGGCGACTTAAACGGATCGTAATTCTTCATCAAACACAACGCCATACCAAACACCGTCAGAAACTTCCCGCGCGCCGCATCGTTAACCTTGGCAATGTCCTTGGCAAGCTGGTCCCCCTTCAAAAACGCCGTAACCGGGACCGCTTCCTTGGTCTCCTTATCGATCATCAACGCCATCCCCGTCCCGCAATTAGGGTGGCAACCACACGACAGTTGGCCCCAGTCGTTGTTCTTGTCTTCGACGTGCATCAGATCCGCCCAGTCGCTGAACGTCGACATGAAGGAAATCGGGAACCAGTCGCGGGCAGGTTCGCCCAAGCCGGTTTGATTTTTTACGTCGTGGGCAAGGTGCGAGAGGGTATACCGCTGGGCTTGGCGCCGCTCGTCCGTGATCGCCTCATCGCGCCCCGTGAACGAAACCGGCTGGAACGACAAGAACCCAATCTTCTTCGGATTATCCAGCGCGAACTGAATGATTCTTCCTACCTGCTCGTTGTTGATGCCATTCACGATCGTCACCACTGGCACGATTTCTACGCCGGCGCGGTGCAGGTTGTCGATCGCCTTCAACTTCACATCAAACAGGTTCCCGACCTTCCGGTGCGCATTCGCCGCGTTCCCAATCCCGTCGAATTGCAGATACGCATAGCGCATCCCGGCTTCCGCCGCCTGCTGTGCGAATTCAAAGCTCTTCGCGAATTCGATTCCGTTGGTTGCGGCTTGGACGGAGTTATATCCAACCTTCCGCGCATATCGCACTGCGTCCAAAAAGTACGGCGACAACGTCGGCTCGCCGCCGGAAAACTGCACGCTCATCTGACGCCGCGGCTTAATCGTAATTGCGTTGTCGAGCATGGTCTTGATCTCTTCCCACTGCAATTCGTGGACAAACCCCACCTGGTTCGCGTCCATAAAACATGGATCGCACATCATGTTGCAGCGGTTGGTTAAATCAATCGTCAGCACCGATCCGCGCCCATACTTCACCGTCGAAGACCCGTGATGATGCAGCTTCTCATCGTTATGCGCCTTAATGTCGCGCCCCGGAAACACGTCTTCCAGATGCTGCGAAAATTCCGTGTCAATCGACATCACGTCTTCAAAGCGCCCGTGCTTGGGGCAGTCTTTCACCATCAGAATCTTGCCATCGCGCTCAATGATGGTGGCCTTAATCTCGCCCACCTTCTCATTCATCAGCACTTCATAGGGCAGATGCCCATCCAGAATCTGTTGCCGGATTTCCGGCACGCACTTCGGGCACAGCGAGTCCGTCGCCCGCGGCCATCCCAGCGGCGGCTTCGACTTCTCATACGACTTCAGCAGCGGCTTGTCCGACCACTTCGGCGTCGGCGACGGATTCTGCTTGACCCGATTCAACCGGTCAAACACCACCCAAGTCGCTCGCGCGCCCAGCGTAACTGCCTTCTCGACGTACTTAACTGGCTTGTGCATTTTCCTCGAACCTTTCCACTGCCTGGGATGCAATCGGTTCTGGTTTCAAGGATTTAGGTTACGGTTTCCCCGAGCCTGAAGCCGATTCTTAGCCCCTCTATCCTATTGGCCCAGCAGCCATAAGACACGGTTATGACAATGAAAGGACGAAAATCGGGGTTAAGCGGGAGAAACCGGCAGTGGGCGGAGCTAAGTGATTGAAGGGATTAGGGATTCCGAACGTCGTTCCGGTCCAACCGGGCCCCCCTCGCGAAGAGCGGTTTGGATGAATCGTTCGGCTTTACCGTTGGTGCGGGAAGTGTAAGGGGGGTGAAGCGATGGCGGATGCCGAGCCCTTCGCAGGCGGCGCGAAAGCGATGGGAGCGATAGCTCTCGAATCAGGACAAAACCGCCCCCCCACAAAGCATGGCCGAATGACCTCCCTTCCTGTTACTTAGGGCATCTTGGGCAGGTTACAGATTCGCGCAATCATACAGACTGGATTCCGCAAACCTATGCATATAGATGATCTCCTCCGCATGGCCATGGAGCGCAAGGCCTCCGACTTGCATTTGAAGGTCGGAAACTATCCCCATCTCCGCATCGACGGCGAGTTGGTCCCCCTGACCGACCAGCCGCGCGTCACCGCCGAAGACATGCTGACCATGGCGTTCAGCATGATGTCCGCTCGCCAAAAGCAAAAATTCAAAGAAATCTCCGAAATCGATATGGCGTATGGGGTGGCGGGATTGG
>CAAGKR010518994.1_pt1 | contig 13946 bp, 13 predicted proteins | sample 2556971 | NCBI WGS metagenome assembly CAAGKR01 (sample SAMEA5207829, study PRJEB30636) | soil metagenome | biome: forest; feature: boreal; material: soil | place: USA | collected 2011-09 | depth 1 m | reverse complement strand
GTGAGCTGGGCGCAGCCCGGCGTCTTCATCCTCATCATCCTGATGCTGATCGTGCGGCCGAACGGCCTGTTCGGCATCGGCGACGTGAGGCGGCTGTGAGCGCCGACTCCACAGCCGCGGCCGTGAGCGCGAGGCCCACCGTCGACCAGGCGGCGGCGCCATGGCGGCGCGTGCCGGTAGCTGTGATCGGGGGGACCGTGCTGGCCGGGATCGTGCTTCCTCTGGCGCTGACGAGGATCAGCATCGGCGACTACCTGATCACCCTGCTGATCCTGTTCTTCATGCAGGCCGTGGTCGCGCAGTCCTGGAACCTGATCATGGGCTACGGCGGCATCTACTCCTTCGCGCAGGTGGCCCTGTTCGCGGTGGGCGGATGGACCACCGCGGTGTTGACCCACAGCCTGGGCTGGAACCCGTTCATCGCGATGCTCTTTTCTCCCGTGGTCGCATTGCTGGCCGCGGTCGGCATCGGCCTTCCGACCCTCCGACTCCGGGGCGTGTACGTCGTGCTCCTGACCCTGGCCTTCCATGAGCTGGCGCGAGTCTTCGCGGTAACCGGGCCGCGCTTTATCAGCGGTGGCGGCTACGGCCTGGTCTCGGTGCCGACCTTCCAGTTCGGGAACGCCATCGGCGAGCAGCGCACGATCTATCTCTACTACCTGGCGATGGCCATCTTCGTCATCGCGAGCTTTGCGATCTGGCGCGTGATCCATTCGCCGCTCGGGGTGGCGGTGACCGCGCTCCGAGACTCGGAGACCTACGGGGTCAGCAGGGGCATCAACCAGTTCCGCATCCGCCTCGTCCTTTTCGCGATCAGCGCCTTCTTCACCGGACTTGCCGGTGGCTACATGACCCATTACAACGGCGGGATCTCGACCTCCGTGTTCGATTTCTCACGTCTGATCGACCTGCTGGCGATGATCGTCATCGGAGGCTGGGGAACATTTGCCGGCCCCATCCTCGGTGCCGGGATCATCATCGGCCTCGACCAATACCTGGTCGCGCTGGGGGACTACCGGGCATTGTTCGAGGGCCTGATCCTCGCTTTCATCGCTGTGTTCGCACCACAGGGCTTGTGGCCGGTGATCCGCAAGACGTACGACAAGTACCTTGGCCCGGAGCCGCCACCGCCGGTGTCGCCCGATGAACCGGCAACGGGCCTGGCGATGAAGGAAACTCCCGAAATCCAGCGGGACGGAGGTTTGAGCTGAGCACCGGATTCGTATGGCATGAGCTCTTTATGTGGCACGACACCGGCACGTCTGCGTGGGTGACGCCGGCGGGCCTCACCGTCGAGCCGCTCGGCCACATCGAGAGCGCCGAAGGCAAGCGCCGGATCCGCAACCTGGTCGAGGTCAGCGGGTTGATGGATCACCTTGTGCAGCTCAAGCCGCGCAGCGCGACCGAAGGCGAGATTCTCCGGCTGCACACCCGCGAGTACGTGGATCGCATCAAGAAGACGAGCGCGGAGATGGGCGGTGACGCCGGCGAGCAGACCCCGTTCGGTCCAGGGTCGTTCGAGATCGCGCTCCTTGCCGCCGGCGGGTGCATGACCGCCGTCGATGCCGTCCTCGACGGGAAGGTGGACAACGCTTATGCCCTGGTCCGGCCGCCCGGCCATCACGCGGAGAAAGATCAGGGCCGCGGATTCTGCATCTTCGCCAACACCGCGCTCGCGGCCGCTCATGCGCGCCAGGCGCGTGGACTGTCGCGGGTGGCGATCGTGGATTGGGACGTGCACCACGGCAACGGCACCGAGCACGCCTTCTACACCGACCCCACAGTGCTCACGATCTCGATTCACCAGGACAACAATTACCCGCCCGGCTCGGGCGCCATCGGCGACACCGGCTCTGGCGCGGGCGAGGGATACAACATCAACGTCCCTCTGCCGGCCGGGTCGGGCGTCGGCGCTTACACGGCCACCTTCGAGCGCGTGGTGGAGCCTGCGCTGAGGGCCTTCCGCCCCGAGCTCATCCTCGTCGCCTCGGGCCTGGATGCCAGCGCGATGGATCCCCTCGCGTCGATGATGATGACCAGCGACGGCTATCGAAGCCTGACCCGAACCGTGCTCGCCGTCGCTCGCGACGTCTGCGGCGGACGGCTGGTCGCCTGCCACGAGGGCGGCTATTCGCCGGCCTACGTGCCGTACTGCGGGCTGGCGATCCTCGAGGAGATGGCCGGCATACGAACCGGCCTGGCCGACCCGCTCCTCGACCTCCTGGCCGCGTTCGGCGGCCAGGACCTCCAGCCGCACCAGGAGGCGGTCGTCCGGGAAGCAGCCAAGCTCGTGACCGGCCTCCACGCGCCGCGATCCTGAGGTCACCCCGAAGTTGAAGGAGGCACAGTTGGACAGGTTCGCAGCCGGCTACCTCGATCAGATCGCCGACCGTCTTTACTCGTCGGTGCTTTCGGATGTCCTCGACGACGCCGGCCACCGGCGGCAGGTCATGCGGCCACAGATTCGGCCCCTGTTCGCCGGCGCGAAGGTGGTCGGTCGCGCTGCCACCATGCTCGCCATCGAGGTCAGCCAGCCACCGCCCGAGCCGTACAAGCTGCTCATGGAGCTGCTCGACGGCTTGCGGCCAGGGGAGGTGGTGGTCGGCGCGGTCCAGGGCGAATCACGCGCGGCCCTGTGGGGCGAGCTGCTCAGCACCCACACCCGCGCCAAGGGCGGCCGCGGCGTGGTCATCGACGGCATGAGCCGCGACAGCTGGGGCATCGTCGACATGAAGTTCCCTGTGTTCGCCACCGGCCTCACTCCGGCCGACTCGAAGGGCCGCCTCGATGTCGTGGCCATCCGGGCAACGATTCCCGTCGGCGGCGTGGCGGTTGCGGACGGCGACCTGGTCGTCGCCGACGACGACGGTTGCGTGGTCGTGCCGGCTGCGGTGGAGGAGGAGGTGGTCCGGCTCGCCCTGGAAAAGGTCTCGGGCGAGGACACGATGCGCGACATCCTGCGCAAGGGGGCGAGCATCCGAGACGTGTTCGCCGAGTACGGCATTCTTTAGAACTATGGGGGAGCTGCCATGAGCGAGAGCATCGTCCAGGAAACCCTCGAGGCCAAGATGCGCGACGGCACGGTCCTCAAAGCCGACGTATGGAGGCCCGCGAAGGGCGGCAAGCAACCGGTGCTGCTCATCCGCCTTCCTTACGACAAGAGCCAGGGCGAGGACCTCTGTTACGCGCATCCGTCCTGGTACGCGCGCCAGGGCTACGCGGTGGTCGTGCAGGACGTCCGCGGGCGCTGGGCATCGGGAGGCGAGTTCACGCCGTTCCAGTCGGAGGCGGACGACGGCGAGGACACGATGTCATGGCTCGAGTCTCTGCCCTTCTCGAACGGTCGCGTCGGCATGTACGGCTTCTCCTACCCCGGATACACGCAGCTCCAGATCGCCGTTCGCAAACCCGAGGGCCTGCGCTGCATGGTCCCGGCGATGACCAGCCCCGAGCTGTACGAGGGTTGGGCGTACAACAACGGCGCGTTCGCTCTGGCGTTCAACGCGTCGTGGGCGACGCAGCTCGCCGACGACGTGACCCGCCGTCGCGACCCGGACCTCGAGCCCGTGCTGGCCGCGCAGTACGCGAAGGTCGCCGACTACTTCTGGTGGCTGCCGCTGACCGCGATCCCGAATCTCACGCCGGGCGCCGCCGGTGGGTTCTTCTCCGACTGGCTGGCGCATGAGACCAAGGACGACTACTGGAAGCGCTGGGATTTGACGGACAAGCTGCACGAGGTCGCCGTGCCCACGCTGGCGGTGGGCGGTCTTTACGACATCTTCCTCGAGGGCACGGTCGCGAACTACAGAGGGATCCGCCAAGGACCGCGTTCGGCCGACACGCGTTTGGTCATCGGGCCCTGGTTTCACATGCCCTGGATGCCGGCATTCGGCGACGTCGACTTCGGCCCCGAGGCCAAGAACCAGGTCGACCAGTTTCAGCTTGCGTTCTTCGACCAGTGGCTTCGCGACGGGGACCCCGCGAAGGGGGCGCGCGTGCGGGCTTTCGTGTCGGGAGCCAACCGGTGGGAGGGCTTCGAGGACTGGCCGCCCCAGTCCAGAGCGTGGCCTCTGCACCTGCGGGCGCACAGCCGCGCCAACTCGATCAGCGGCGACGGCTATCTGACGGAAGAAGCACCGGGTTCCTCCGAGTCACCGGACTCGTACTCATACGATCCCGGCGCCCCGGTGCTCAGCCGCGGCGGCAGGTCATGCTGCCTCGACTTCGTGTCTCCCATGGGTCCATACGACCAGCGTCCAGTCGAATCGTGGAACGGCGTCCTTGTGTACAGCACCGAGCCCCTGCCCAAGGAGCGGTTGGTTGCCGGCATGATCCGCGCCCACCTGTTCGCCGCCACCAACCAGGCAGATACCGACTGGGTGGTCAAGGTGTGCGACGTCGACCCGTCCGGCCGTTCCATCAACATCCAGGAGACCATCCAGCGCGCGCGTTTCGCGGGCGGGACCGACCGCTCCAGGCCGATTCCGGCCGGCCAAGTGACCGAGTTCGTGCTCGACGTCGGGACGTGCGCCCACCTCTTCAAGGCCGGCCATCGCGTTCGCGTCCAGGTCGCGTCGAGCCACTTCCCGCACTGGGACCGCAACCTGAACACCGGCAACCCGGTTGGCGTGGACAAGCTCAGCGATCGCAAGGTTGCGATCCAGACCGTCCTGCACGACGCGGCCCACCCGAGCCGGGTGATCTTGCCGGTCATCGCATGAGGGAGCGTACCCCCGTCCTCAGCAAGGAGGCGCCGCCGCCCGGAGGGCCGTACTCGCAGGCGATCCGCAGCGGGGGTTTCCTCTTTCTCGCCGGCCAGGGACCCTTCCGGCCTGACGGGACCAAGGTCGAGTCCTCGTTCGAGGATCAGGCGCGGCAGACTTTCCGAAACCTGGAGGCGGTCGCGGCGGCCGCGGGCGGCTCCCTTGCCAATGCCGTGCGAGTCGGCGTCTACCTGCGGGACATGGCGAACTTCGCCGCCATGAACAAGGTGTACGCGGAATTCCTGCGCGAGCCGATGCCGGCCAGGACCACCATCCAGTCCAACCTACCTGGATTCGACATCGAGGTCGACGCGATCATCGCCATGGACGGCTGAGTCATGCGGTTCAAGGATAAGGTCGTAATCGTCACCGGCGGAGGCTCGGGGATCGGGCGTGTCATCGCGCAGCGCTTCGCCGCCGAGGGGGCGAAGGTCGCCGTGGTGGATTGGCTGGGGAACCGCGCCGAAGCCGTGTCCGCCGAGATCTCGCGGGCGGGCGGGCAGTGCACCGCCATTCGCGCCGACGTCAGCGATGCGCAGGATGTGGAATCGATGGTCGCCGAAGTCGGCTCCAGGCTGGGGCCCGTCGACGTGCTTGTCAACAACGCCGCCATCGCCGAGGGCGACGATGTGCTCCAGATCGATCAGACGACCTGGGACCGGGATGTCGCCGTCGTGCTGAGGAGCGTCTTCCTGTGCTCCAAAGCGGTGCTGGCCCAGATGATCGATCGGGGCGGCGGCGCGATCGTCAACATCGCCTCGGTGAACGGGCTGTCGGCCCTCGGCAACGAGGCTTACAGCGCGGCCAAGGCGGGGGTGATCAACCTCACCCAGGGGATCGCCGTGCGCTACGGACAGCATGGGGTCAGGTGCAATGCGATAGCGCCGGGGACGATCCGCACGCCGATCTGGCAGGAGCGGATCGACCGTGACCCGGTGGTCTTCCAGCGCCTGGTCAAGTGGTATCCGCTGGGCCGGGTGGGGGAGCCGGACGACATTGCCAACGCGGCCCTGTTCCTCGCCTCGGACGAAGCGTCCTGGATCACGGGGACGGTGCTTCGGGTCGACGGCGGCCTGCTCGCCGGCAACTTCAGGATGACGCGAGAGCTACTGGCCGACGCGGGAAGCGAAAAGCTGGACCCTTAATGAATTTCGACTTCTTGATCAAGGGCGGCCGCGTGGTCGACGGCACCGGCGCACCACCGAAGCGCGCCGATGTCGGTATCGCCGACGGTCGGATCGCGGCGATCGACTGCCTCGACGGAGCTCATGCGGCGCAAGTCATCGATGCGAGCGGCCTTGCGGTCGCCCCGGGCTTCATCGATGTCCACGTTCACTCCGAGCTCGCGCGACTGGGCGGGGTCGACCAGTACGCTGGGGTTCTCGATGGGGTGACGACCGAGCTCATGTCGCCAGACGGCTTCAGCTGGGCGCCCCTGCCGCCGGACCGCCTGCAGGAGGTGAAGGATTACCTGCAGGTCTTTTACGGGGATCCCGACATCGGCTGGGACTGGACCTCGGTGGCGGACTACCTTTCACGGTTCGCGGGGCGCATCCCCAACAACCTGGTCCCGCAAGCGCCGCATCTCGCCATCAAGGTCGCCGCCATGGGATGGGTGGATGGACCGCCGTCACCCGAGCAGATGGCCGCGATGAAGGCTCACCTGGGCGACTGGCTGGAGGCGGGCGCCGTGGGCATGGCCGCCGGTCTCGAGTACCAGCCTGGCGCCCTCTCACCGATCTCCGAGCTCATCGACCTGTGCAAAGTCGTCGCTGCGGCCGGCGGCGTTTACGCGCCTCATCAGCGGGGCTACTGGAGCCGGCTGCCCCAGGGATGCGGAGAGAGCTTCGAGATCGGCCGCCGCTCCGGCGTCAAGGTCCATGTCTCCCACCTGGCGGTCGACGACATGGCAGCCGGTCTCCTTGACGAGGCACAGGCTTCCGGTGTCGACGTGACCTTTGACATGTATCCGTACTCGGCGGCCTGCACGCACCTCCTGATGATGCTTCCCGAGTGGGCCCAGTCTGGCGGTTACCAGGCCAGCATGCGTCGACTCACCAGCCCGGCGGAGCGCGAGCGCCTTCGCCCGGAGACCGCGACGCGCATCGGCGAGCGCGGCGAGATAACCCTCACCTGCGTCGAGGATGGCGCCGTTCTCGAGGGCCGGAGCATCGGCGAGCTGGCTCGCGAATCCGGACAGGCCGACGTCGACTGCATGTTCGATCTGCTTGCGGGTCATGCGGGGCGAGCCCTTGCCATCTACCACTGGCCGGATTCTGTCGACGGTGATGCGATCCTGCGCCGAACGATCGCGCATGCGCTTTACATCGGATCGACCGACGGTATCTACATGGGCTCACATCCGCACAGGCGCGGCTTTGGCACTTTCGCGCGCATCGTCGGCGAGCACGTGCGGGCCGGAACCGTGACGCTCGAGCAGGCCGTGCACAAGGTCACGGGTCTGCCCGCCGAACGCTTCTCGCTTGGGGACCGCGGCCTCATCGAGGTGGGTAGGGCGGCGGATGTCACCGTGTTCGACCCGGCCACCCTCGCCGACCGCAGCACTTGGGCGAACGGCCGGGTGCCACCCTCGGGTATCGCGCACGTCCTGGTCAACGGCGTAGCGGTCGTGACAGACGGGGCAACGACGCGTAAGCTGCCGGGCCGGATCGTCGGCCGTTCTTGATGAGAGGGGAGTCCCCCCTTAGGGCGCGGGGCCTGGCGGAGCCAGCTCCCGGCGCACCCCCCTTTGGAATGGATCAGCCGCCTAGCTGGAGGGCCGTACGAATAAGGTCGAGCGACTCGAGGCGCATGAACCCGTAGTGATAGAAGCCGGCCTCGCTCACGTCTGACTCGCGGGCGACAGCCAGCTTCGCGGCCAGGTTCTCGGCCGATTCGCAGTCGGGAGCCATCGCCCGCATGATCACCGACAGCTTTCGATCCGCGCCGATAAGTGAGCGGTAAGCGGACAGGTCCAGGCGAAGCCGTTCGGGGTCGGCCGCATATCCGATGGCCTCGACCTGGCCGCATGCCTTCGCCACCCCGGCGACGTCGATCCCGAACTGCCATGCAGTCGCGGGTGCGGGATCTCCCTGCGGTCGGCCGGTGGCGTAGCCCTTGACCGCCCCCGACAGGTCGATGAATGCCAGGCCGGCGCCTTCGGCGGCAGCCGACTGCGCGGCCTCGGCCACCAGGGACGTGACCGTCTCGGACCTGGCGTCGAGGTAGGCCCGCAGCTCGCCGCCAGCGAACGCGCCGACCCTCTCGCGCATAAGCTCCGCGTCCTCGGGCTCGGGCTGCGACTCGAAACGCCGCTCGAGCTCGCGGCGCGCTTCTGTGCGCAGAGCTTCGGCCTGCACTCCGCGCCGCCGGGCCGCCGCCATGCAGTGCTCGCAGAAGCAGAGCCCGAGCAGGTAGCGGCCTAGCGCGCCGAGCTCGATGAAATAGCGCTCGTGGTGAAACCCGTGCTCGAGGCCGTGGAAATGCAGGGATTCCGCCACCACCGTGGCGACGCCTTTCGACGCTATGTCTGCCGTGAGCGCGTTGACATAGGCGCGCACGTCCGGGTTGGCCGGGCACAGGTCGGTCAGGTGCGCGTCACCGAACATGTTTCGGCACGCGCACTCGGGATGGGCCTCGCCGAGCGTGTAATTGTGCAGGTAGACGGTCCATGCCCGCGTCCGCATCGATCGCACCGAAGCTTCGCGACAGAGGTCGGCCAGCACGTCCGATTCGCGTGCAAGCCGGCCCACCTGGGGCTGCAGTGGCAGGCCGGCATATCGGCGCGGGTTGGGCTGGAAGAAGATCGAGCCGCCGTCCAGGAAATGGACCTTGCGAGCGGGGTTGTGAGGGAAGATGTCGCGTCCGTGGTGGTAGGCGGCGGCCATCGTGACACCCCCCACGCCAGCGCGCTCGGCCACGTTGTCGAGCACTGCCGCCATTCCCTCGTCCACGAGGTCGCTGGCGAACAAGAACACGGAGGTGTCGATGGCACGATGGTAGCGTTCGCTGGCATTCCTTGACGTATTCGACGGCGATGCTCGATGCTGTCCCAATCGTGTTCCAGCTCCGCCCTAGCACTTCTGCGCTGATCGTGGTGGACATGCAGAACGACTTCGTGAGGGTGGGGGCGCCGCTGGAGGTGCCAGATGCTCGCGAGACCATCGACGTTCACCGTGTGCTCCTGGATTGGTTCCGGGCGCAGCACCGTCCGGTGGTTTTCACGCGCTTCATCGCCGGACCGTCGCGGACGTTGATGTGGAACTGGTCGCCGCAGATCGCGCCGCCGGTGTGCTGCTGCTGGCCGGGCTTCCAGCGCGCGTACGGTGACATCGAGGGCGAGCGCGACTGCGTTGCCGTGATCGATGAACTGGCGCCGCTTCCGGGCGAGCCCCAGGTCGACAAGTACGGCTACAACGGGTTTCACCGCACCCGTCTCACCGACCTGCTCCACGCGCACGGCATCGACACGGTCCTCATCACCGGAACGGTCACGCAGATCTGCGTCGAGGACACCGCGAGGGGGGCCTTCCATGAAGGCTTCCAGGCCGCGGTCATCTCCGACGCCGTCTCGTCGTACGCGCCAGAGTTGCACCGCGCGAGCCTGCAGACCCTTGCGATGAAGTACGGTCGCGTCGTGACCGCGCAAGAGGCGCTTGGCGAGATGGACGCATAAAGGTGTCCTCGACCTCGCAAGCCCGATCCATCAACCTCGACCCCGTTCTGGACGAGCGCGTCGACTGGCGTTACAAGTCGTTCCCCGCGGGCCCTCCAACCACCATCCGTGAGGTGCGCGGCCGTGGATGGAACGTCCTCGGGGGCGAGTTCCTGCTCCCGGTGATGGTGCTGAAGGACTCGGCTCTGCGCCACAACACCAAGCTGATGGCGTCCTGGTGCCGCCGCCATGACGTCCTGCTCGCTCCGCACGGCAAGACCTCGATGGCGCCGCAGTTGCTCAAGATGCAGCTCGACCACGATGCATGGGCGGTCACGGCCGCGACGATGAGCCAGGTCCGCATATGGCGGGCATTCGGGGTGCAGCGCGTGATCCTCGCCAACGAGCTCGTCGAACCCGCCTCCGTGCGCTGGATCGCGGGCGAGCTGGAGGCCGACCCCGCATTCGAGTTCTACTGCCTCGTCGATTCCGTCGCGGGCGTGCGCCTACTCGAGTCGGCTCTCGGCGACACCGGGCTCGGCCGGCGACTGCGGGTGCTCCTCGAGGTGGGGCCGGCGGGCGGACGGACAGGCTGCCGCACACGAGAGTCGGCGCTCGAGGTGGCGCATGCGGTCGCCGGCTCCGGCCACCTGGCGCTCGCCGGGATGGAGGCATTCGAGGGGGTTATCGACGCCCACAACCTGTCGGGCACCATTGGGGCGATCAACCGATTCCTGCAGGAGATGCGAACGCTCGTCACGGAGCTGGACGGCGCCGGCCTCTTCGCGCATGTTCCGTCGGTGGTCGTGACGGCCGGAGGCAGCGCATTCCCCGACTGCGTGGTCGCCGAGTTGGGCGGTCCCTGGGAGCTGAGCCGCCCGGTGCAGGTGGTACTTCGAAGCGGTTGCTACCAGGCGCACGACGCCATCCACTACCGCGATCTCTCGCCTTTCGGCAGCCGGGTTCCGGAGACCGGCCCCCTCGAAGAGGCGCTCGAGGTGTGGGGCGCGATCCTCTCGCTGCCCGAGCCTGGACTGGCCATCGTCGGTTTCGGCAAGCGAGACGTTTCCCACGACCTCGAGCTTCCGGTGCCGCGTTTCGTCAAGACGGCCGGTCCGCAGCCGCCGCTGCCGCTGCGCGCCGGGGCTTCGATCGTTGCGCTCAACGACCAGCACGCGTTCATGAAGGTCGGGGCGGAGGCGAACCTCAAAGTTGGTGACCTTGTCGGATGTGGCATCTCGCATCCGTGCACCGCGTTCGACAAGTGGCGGCTGATCCCGGTGGTCGACGACGGGTACAGGGTCATCGACGCTGTGCTCACGTACTTCTAGGCGAACCGACTTGGCAGGCCGGGCGCAGTTGGTCACCGTCGGCGAGGCGATGCTGCGATTGTCGGTGCGACCGGGCGACCTGCTTGAGGATGCCGAGGCGTTCCATGTCCACGTCGCCGGCTCCGAGGCCAACGTCGCCTTCGCTGCCGCCAGGGTGGGCCTGCGCTCCGCATGGGTCTCCGCTCTCCCGTCCAATCCCCTTGGACGTCGGGTCGCCACCACCCTGGCGGCAGGCGGGGTCGACATTTCGCTCGTGCGTTGGGTGGAGGGCGGGCGACTCGGGCTCTACTTCGTCGAGCTGGGAGCGGCCCCGCGGCCGATCAGCGTCATGTACGACAGGGCCGAGTCGGCGATGGCACGAGCAACTCCGGACCTGTTCGACTGGAGCGTGGCCGCCGACACGGACTTCCTGCACGTGTCCGGGATCACGCTCGGTCTGTCCGAGTCCTGTTTCGAGATCGGCCGGCGGGCGATGCGGGAAGCGCGCGATCGCGGAGCGGTGGTCACATTCGACGTCAACTACCGGCAGAAGCTTTGGGGCCGAGAAGCTGCGGCTGCTGCGGCCCGGGCCGTGGCGCCATACGTTGACGTTCTCGTTTGCACGGCCGAGGACGCCGCTGATCTCTTCGGCGCCGGAGGCGCGCCCGAGACGGCGCTGGCCCAGCTGCGCTCCGACCTTGGCGTCGACAAGGTCGTGCTCACGCTCGGCGGCGAGGGGGCGATCGCGAGCGAGGCCGGACGGACGTTCAGGCGAAGCGGCCACAAGGTGGAGACCGTGGATCGCGTCGGGGCCGGCGATGCGTTCGCGGCCGGGCTGATCTGGGGGCTGCGCGAAGGCTCGATGGAGCTGGGGCTGGAGCGAGGTCTGGCGATGAGCGCCCTCCAGATGACGCTCCATGGCGACCTCTTCCGCCTTGACGCGGGTGACGTAGCCGGGCTCATGGCGCAGGATCGGCGGGAGGTGGGCCGCTGAGCGGCGCCGGCCTCATGGCCGACCGGCTCATCGCGACCCGGCTCATCGGGATAGTCCGCCTCGCCGAGCTGGATCTAGCCGTGACCGCTGCGGGCGCGGCACTGGACGCGGGCCTGGGTGCGGTCGAGATCACATTCACCCTACCGAGCGCGGCACGCGCCATCGTAAAGCTGCGCAGCGAACACCCGGCCGCGCTGGTCGGCGCTGGCACGGTGCGCACGCCGGCCGAGCTGGAGGTCGCGGCGGCCGCGGGCGCTCAGTTCCTGGTCGCTCCAGGGCTCAACCCCGACCTGCTGGAAATGGCCCGGCGGCATGACCTGTTGCTGATCCCCGGGGTCTTCACCGCATCGGAGATCGACCTCGCCCTGCGGCTCGGCGTCGACCTCCTGAAGTTGTTCCCGGCCGAGCCGCAGGGTCCGGCCTACATGGCTTCGCTCCTGCAGCCGTTCCCCGACGCGCGGCTGGTCCCGACGGGCGGCATCTCAACCGCCAACGCGGCGGCCTACCTTCGGGCGGGAGCGGCAGCGGTGGCGATGGGCGGCTCGCTCTTCCCGGCCCGGCGCATCATCTCCGAGGGGCCGGGGGTGGTTGCGCCACTGGTCGTCGAAGCCCTGGCGTCCCTCGGTGTCACCGACGCAGCGCGGGAAGGAGGCGGGACATGAGCCGCACCATTACGGCTTCTGTTGAAGGGAGTCAGGACCAAGCGCTCAGCTCGCGGAGATGCCGGCCAGGGCCATGACCGGTCGCATCCGGTCCACGGCCAGTTCCGAGTCGCGCAGCAATCCAGCCTTGTCCGCCAGCACGAACAGCTTTGCCAGGTGCACCGCGGATCGTCCGCTTTCGAGACCGCCGACCATGCGGAAGTGGTCCTGGTGACCGTTCAGGTAAGCCATGAAGACGACGCCGGTCTTGTAATAGAAGGTCGGGGCGCCGAACACATGGCGCGATAGCGGTACTGTCGGCTCGAGGATGGCGCCAAAGCGCCCGGTGTCGCCCGAGTCGAGGGCGAGCAGCGCGGCCGAGGCTGCTGGCGCGATCATGTCGAACGCCCCCAGCAGCGCGTCGCTGTGCCGTTGCCCGTCGCCTGCGATGGTGACCGGGTAGTCGAAGTCGTCGCCGGTGAACATGCGCACGCCCTCCGGCAGCCGAGCGCGCATCGCGAGCTCGCGCTTCTGGTCCAGGAGCGAGAGCTTGAGGCCTTCAACCTTCTCTTTGTGCGCGCTGATGATCTCCAGGCACACGCTCATGGCTCCGTCGAGGTCAGGGTGCCCCCAGTAACCGGCGAGGGCCGGGTCGAAGACCTCGCCCAGCCAGTGGATGAGGGCCGGTCGCTGCAGCTGCGAGAGCACGCGGCCGTAGACGCGCGCGTAGTCTTCCGGTCCACGGGCGATCCTCGCCAGCTCGCGGCTCGCCATCATGACGACCTGCCCACCCCGCGCCTCAACGAACTCGCACTGCTCCTCGTATGCCGCCTCGATGTCGCGGAGGTCGCGTGCGGACCCGGTAGCGAGATGATCGGTTTGCGCGCCGCAGACGATCCTTCCGCCGACCGCCTTCGCCTCGGCGACAGAGCGCCGGATCAGCTCCTTGCTGGCATCCCAATCGAGGCCCATCCCACGTTGCGCGGTGTCCATCGCCTCCGCGACTCCCAGCCCGTAGCTCCATATGTAACGGCGGAAGGCAAGTGTTCGGTCCCAGTCGATCGCGGCCGGAGCACCAGGACCGGCGTCGGCAAGCGCGTCCGCCACCACGTGGACCGCTGCATAAGGGAGCCGTGAGACCGGGGCCGCTCCGCTTTCCGCGTACAGGAAGCGCCCAGCTGGCGTGTATTCGTACACGACGCCGTCGGCGCTGGGCAGGCGGACCCTCTCAGGCATGCCTGCCGCTCCAGAAAGTGTCACTGTCGATGAGCTGGGCGTATGGCTCAAGCGTGGTCAGGTCGATTCGACACTCGCCTGGATGAACGGAAGCCAAGACCTCAGCATAGTATCCACGGCGACGTCCTCCTCCACTGCCAACGCTGCCGATCGTATGAGGGCCGGATTGCCGCGCCAGTTTCATACAGCAACGCCGGTGGCAAACCGTGCTAATCGGCGCCACTCAGCGGCACTCAGCGAATACGAAGCCGCACTTTTGAACGGGGCTGCAGGCGGCTGTTAACCGCAAGGTTCAGGGTTCGAATCCCTGCTCCGGAGCCAATTCGCCATTTTGCTTTGTGGAGGGCC
>CAAGKR010463079.1_pt1 | contig 13947 bp, 13 predicted proteins | sample 2556971 | NCBI WGS metagenome assembly CAAGKR01 (sample SAMEA5207829, study PRJEB30636) | soil metagenome | biome: forest; feature: boreal; material: soil | place: USA | collected 2011-09 | depth 1 m | reverse complement strand
CGCGATCGCGGCGCCTACGAGCACGCCGGGTACCGCGAGATTCGCGATCACGACGGCGTCGGCGATCGTGCGGGTCACCCGGCGCCTTTGCGCGTCGAGTAGACCGAGCGTTAGGGGCCAGACGCTGTGCAACGTGTTGTTGAGCGCGATCGAAGCGACCACCAGCACGCTCGGCGAGGGGTTTCCATCGGGCGCCAACTTCAGGTGCAGCAGCTCGCGTGCGAGTGAGCCGGCGGCCGGGACACACAGGACCGCAATGCTCGTCGCGAGCGTGACGGACAGGGAGATCGTGTAGGCGACGCGCCACTCATGCAGGACCGTTCGTCCCCAGCTACCGCGAACACGAGCGACCTGTCTGAAACTGGCGGAGAAGGGGTATTCGTTTTCCCTGTATGCGTGTGGCGTGCCTTGGTTGGTGGGGGCGGTGGTGGTTCTCATTGATCTGGGGCGCGTATTGCAGAAGGGGAGCGAGGACTGCGCGCGGCAGGGTCGGTGGTGTTGGCGCGGGTGGCTGCGTAGCGGGCCCAGTCGCCGCCGGCGAGTTGGGTCCAGCGTTCGGTGGTGTTCGCGGAGAAGCCGAGGAGGTCGGCGAGGATCGCGGCTGGGACTGTTTGGCCGAGTTGCAGGACGGCCGAGTTTCGTGCGGGTAGGGCTTTGATGTCGAGGCGTTTGAGGCGTTCGCGCATGTAGTGCTCGCTGAGGTTGGTGCCGCGCAACCGGCCGGGGAACAGCCACGGTGAGTTGGTGTTGACGGTCGTGGTCTTGGGGGCGGGCGGGGTGTCTCTGAGCTGGCGGGCGAGCGTGCCGAGCGGCTCTGGTAGTAGCAGCGGCTCGTTGCCGAGGCGCAGGAACACCTGTCCGTCGCGTTCTTGAATGTCGTCCTTGGCGAGCAGCACGAGTCGGCTGATGCGTTGGGCGAACAACACGACCAGGCAACCAGCGACTCGGTCCCTGGGGTCGAGGGTGTCGTCGGTGAGTAGCCGACGCAGCTGCGCGAGACGATCGCCTGGGTCTGTCGGGTCGATGTGTTGGAGGGTGGCCGGTGGGCTGGCGTCGAGTGGTCCGGTGATGTGGCGGCGCACGGCCCAGCGGATGAACGCTCGAACATTCTTGCGGTGCTCTGGACCTTCGGCGAGCCAGCGGTCGAGCTGCTCTTGGCGGAGATGCTCAAGTGAGAGGTCTTGCTCGGTGAGCCAGCGCAGGAGCTCGGAGGCGGTAATGATCTGTCTGCGGGCGTGCATGTGTGAGTGGCGTCGCGCGGTCCCTCGTCGCTCGGCGCGGCTGAGCTCGTAGAGGACCTTCCAAGTCGCGAACGTGCGCAGGTGCAGCTTGTCGGCGAGGTTGGTGAGTCCTGTGAGCTCGCGGTCGATCAGCGCACTGACCCGCGCGGACTGCTCGTGGCGCGCGGGCAGCGCGCCATGGACGACGAGATCGACGCGTAGATAGAGCGTGGTGTGTCCGCGGTCGCTGATCGTGTCGAGTGCCTCGTGGGTGAGTGACAGCGTCCCGCTTGAGAGTTCGCGCAGCGTGTCGTAGCCGCGGCTGCACGTCATCCAGTTCAATGTCGAAAAGGCGTTGGGGGCCTGCGCGAGCGCCGTGAGATACCCCTCGAGCGCCGCCACCGCGTCCGGGTCACCCGAGCGTGTCAGCTCGTCTATGCGTGTGCGCAGCGAGCATCGGGCGCACAGCCCTGCGGAGTAGTTTTGCTCTTCGGCGCCGCAGTCGTTGCAGGTCTGCGCGACGCGCTCCCCGGCGCAGCGCTCGCAGACACCGGCTTGGCTCGCCGACGGTCGTGCGGTGCGATCACAGACCGAGCACGTGATCTTCGAGAGCATCCTGCGTCTTCGGCAGGTCGCGCACTCCGCGCCGGCGGGTGTGCGGGCCGCGGCGATCGCGAGCGTCCCGCAGAACGCGCATGGCTCCCTGCGAGAGGGAACGCGACCCGCGCAGGGGCGGCACATCGGATGATCTGTGCTGGCGTAAGCGCATGGCCGGCGCTTCCCGCAGGCCGAGCAGACCCTGATCGGCGGTTCCCATTTCGGCTCGCCCTTGCGACGGCACGTGTTGCATAGCGGCAGGTCAGTCTTTGCGTGGTGGCACATCCTGTTTCGTCCACAGTCCGAACAGGTCGCGGTCGGCAGTTTGTAGGCTTTGCCGCGACAACCGCTGCACAGTGGCTTGCCTGTCCTCACGCCTCGGCACTTGCGCTCCCGGCCACACCCCGAGCAGACCGCGATAGGCAGCCGACAGCTTTCGCAACGCGGTTTCCCCGTCTTGACGCCTGAGCATGGTCGCTCATGCCCGCACGCAGAGCAAGCCACGACGGGCTGCCTATCGGTAGTGCGCGGGCGTGTCACCGTTGCCCCCGAGCTGGTCGTATCCGGGCGCGCTTGGGTTTCAGATCACCAACGACGCCCTTGCCGCCGCCGCCGGCCTGTGCTGAGCGTGCGCGTGGCTTGACGCGCACGCGTACCGGGTGGATCAGATCGTTGGGGGTGCAGTCGATGATCTCGCACAGCACCATCAGGGTGTGCAGGTTCAGCCGCTCGGGCTTGCCCGTGAACAGTCGCCAGACCTGGGATTCGGAGAGGCTCACCCCGTGCGAGGCCAGTAGCGGAGCGAGCTCCGCGTAACTGGTGATACCGCGCTCGGCCAGCATCGGCCTGAGCATCCACTCGTAATCGATCTCGCTCATTTGCCTGCCTCCTCTCCGAGCTGCGCGCGCAACGCGCGGCCCATCGCCTCGTTCTTGTAGTCGCCGCTGACGCCCGTATAGAGCGCGGTCGTGGACGCGAACCTGTGCCCGACCTGCATCCGCACGAACAGCTCATCGAAGCCGTCCTCGATCAGATGTGTGACATAGCTGTGGCGCAGCGCGTGCGGCGTCAACTCACCTGCTAGCCCCAGCTCGTCGCGATACTCAGCAAACCGCTCTGAGACCTGCTCGCTGGTGATTCGCCCCCCGCGCTCTGTCAACCACAGTCCCGGATGACCCTCGATCCCGTAAAGCGGGCGTACCTCCTCGATGTACTGCTCGACCACCTCGATCGACCAGTCAAAGACGCTCAGCACGTTGCGTCGCTTCGGCGCGCTGCCCCGCGACGCCTTGCCGTAACGCACGCTCAAAGAACCGTAGGAACCAAACGAGGAGCGGTGCGGGTTCGCTGAGAAATCCGTGACATCCAGTCGCGCTGCCTCCTGGCGGCGCAACCCCCACGCATAGATCGTCTTGAACAACGCCGCGTCACGAAACGCCGCCAACGCGCCCTTGCGCCCCCGTGCCCGCCGGTCAGACACCCGCGCGTCACAGTGGTCAAAGAACACGACAAGCTCCTCGCGCGTCAACGGCCGTCTGCCCGGACGTCCCTCATACTCAACGACGTGGGCGATCGCGTTGCGCTCGTCGATGATCTGCACCGGACGAACACCGAACTCGACCTCGCAGATCGCTACCCACGGGTAGCGCTCATCAGTGAAATAGTCAAGAAACGCCCGCAACGTGCCCTGGTAGCTACGCAGCGTCCCGACCGCCCGACGCTTCGGCGGCGACGCTAGATCCTCAAGCCACTCATCGACATGGATCGCGCGCCACTCCCACGGCCACAACCCCGTCTCGGCACGGAAACGCTTGACCATCGCTGCATCCCGGCGCTTCGTGCCCTCGGCGAGATGGCGCGCTGACTGCTGCCGCGCCCAGCCCAACAGCGTTGCCTCAAACACCGCCTCGGCCATCCGCAACGGCCGAACGCCCTCGCCGAACACCAGTCCCAGTGCGTCCCGAGCGCGCTCCTCACGACCCACCCCGACAGGCCCCGACGACCCTGAGCTATCCACTTGCATCCGATGCAACCCTACTCGCATCAGATGCGAGTCTGTCGGGCGCCCAGCAAAATGCCTGCACGCTCCGGTAACTTCCACTCCAACGCGCCGCGAACAGCGAGCGTGCCACCGAACAACACCACAGCAAACCCGCTCTACGCGACTCGCATCTGTTGCAATAACAGGCATTTAGATCAGGACTCGGGAAGCCACTGAGACACCGCCCACCCGCCGGGGACGGAGGTAAGCCGGGCCAGGGTGACGTGATAGCCGGGAGCGAGTCCGGCGTATTCCCCACCACCGGAGGTGTGTTCGCGCGTGACAACAACCCACCACCCGGAGCGAGCGAGATCTGCCGAGACGGAGAGGACCGTGCCGTTGTTGGCTATCCGAGCGCGAGCAAGCGTGGAGTCGGCCCGAGTGGAAGCCGCAGCCTGGCGCTCGGAGAGCCGAGCGGCGCCGACCGCGATCGTCGCAAGCGCGAGCTGTTCGCGCGCAAGGGTCCGATAAGACCAGTTGGAGTAGCCAGAGGCGAACTGGAGGAGCGCCGCCTGCGGTGTGCCCTGGACGTGGAGAGGCGCCTGCACGCCAGCCTGCGGGGGCGCCGGAGCCGGAGGCTCACCCGCGTTCTGGACACCGGCGGAGGCGGACGACGCGCCGCTTGCTGGACGGGTGGCGTAAGGGTCCGAGCAGGCGGCGAGGCCGAGCACGATGACAACGCCCGCGAGGGCGCAGCAAAGAAGTTGTGCTCGCCTCGCCACCGCGAGTGTCGCTCTGACTGAGGTTGCTCTCGATGTGGCGGAGGCGAGCACACCACCACTGACCGTGAACCCGCCAAACCGGCCAAGATCTTTTGCCAGCGCCTCTGTCGGCGACGAGGAGCCGGAACCTTGGTGATGTAAAATCGCCACAATGAGTCAAGGGTCCGAGAAGCCCCTCCGCCGCATCAAATCGGAGTTCAAATCCCTGAAGGAGTGGGGCGAGTGGGTGAACGCAAATTGCCCGCCCGCGCGCGAGGACGACACGCCTGTACTAATGGGCCAGACCGGGCCGTTCCCGCGCAAGCGCGCCACGCAGGCTGAACTTATGGAGATGATTGAAGAACAGCGAGCCCGCTTCGGTGAAAGCCCCGTGGGTGCCCCGGAGGCGTAGCGTCGGTTTTAGCTAGAGACCTCGGCTGATTCCAATGCCTGTTTACTTAGGAGGGACCCCTCAGCAGGGACGTTGCTGCTTGGCGTGGAGAGCGAGCGCATCGACGGGCATCCGCTTGGCCGCTGCTCGTCGTCCGGAGGGGGTGGGGCGGCGCGGCGTTCGGTGCTATCGCTTTGCTAAGAGAAGGAATTGGCAGACTGAGAAAGGGGAAGCGCTATGAATCACAGCGGTTTCGAGAAGCTCTTTGGATCGAAGCGAGGTTTGACGGACGAGCAAGCGCACAAAAAGTACGAGCGGGGCGAGCAAGGCGAGCGGCCTGAAACCTACTCGATGCGCATCGAGCGAGAGGAGGACCGGTGGCATGTAATCGTCTCTTACGAGAATATCGAGATCGCTCGCTTCCGTGACGCAGGAAAGCTGGCTGTTGTTGGCTGCGCCTGTAAGTCGATTCGCAAGCACGTGGCGCATCTCGATAAGTAGAGGTCGCGCCTGCGGGCCCACCACATGGCACTGCCCCGTGCTATCAACGTCGCCTCTGGCAGTACTTCCGGTTGCGCCTTGGTCAAGCGGCAGACTGCACCGGGAGTCCGGCTCCGCATGGTACGGACGAGCCGCGGAACTCTCGGCCGGCGGCGACCACACGCCAGCTTTTCACCGGGCGAAGCGGAACCCGGCAACCTGCGATGCCGTCGCGATCGGCAAGTAGTATCATCGACACCGTGACCGGCGTCTCCCCCGGATCCTGACGACGATGGCTCCAAAAGATGTCGCTGGGGTCTTTAGTCGTTACTTCATCGTGGGATTCTTTCTTCCAGCGTTCTTCGCCGCCGTCATCTTGGGAGTTGTGCTTTCGGGCGAATCGTTCCCGGACCGGTACCAGCATGCCGCCCTCGGGACCCAAACGTTGATCCTCGGAGGCGTGGCGCTTCTCTTCGCTCTACTGCTATCTGGTCTCCATTACCACGTCCTGCGTCTGTTCGAGGGGTACCCGATCCAGAAGCTCAAGCGGTGGCGGTGTCTGCGTTGGATCGAGCAATGGAGGCGTGGACACTGGCAGAACGAATTCAAGGCCCTGGAAGCTAAACGTGCCGAGCCAACCGGCTCTCCTGCTCGGACCCCCGCGGCGTTGCGTCTGGCGACATGCTTTCCGCCGACGTATGACGGGGTTATGCCGACACGCTTCGGTAACGTCGTACGATCGTTTGAGCGACACCCGCGCCCTCGGTACGGATTTGACGGAGTAACGATCTGGGATCGCATGGAGATGCTTCTCTCCGCGAACGAGCACGAAATCGTCAACGACGCTCGGGCTGATGTCGCGCTATTCGTCAACACTGCGCTTCTGGCGACGGTCGTCGGCCTCCTTGTAATTGCGGATGCGATCTGGCATGGGTTCGCGAGGGCAGAGTTGCTCTGGGTCTATCTAGCGCCATTCGCGGTTACCTGGATCGCTTATCGTTGGGCTGCGGGAGCCGCGACGCGATGGGGGCGATGTGTGCGCGCCAGCTTCGATCTGCACCGCTTCGAACTCTACGAACGGCTTGGGATTCGTCGGCCAGAAACAATCTCCGAGGAGGAAGCCGTGGGCAAGGCGGCTACTCGCTGCCTTCTGTACGGTGAGCCCATTCCCGATGACTTGCGAGCAGTCAACTAGCGAGGAGAGCCTTCATGACGCAGAACCGACAAGGTGGAGGCGACTACGAGAGCGAGCGGGATGAGCCGCCCCGCCCCCCCGAGCCGCCCGCCGCACCGCCACCGACGCCCGCACCCGCACCCCCAGCGACAGAGCCGGGGGAAGAGGAACGCGGTCAGCCAACGCCCAGGCCGGCACGGGAAAGCGATCTGCCGGGTGATCCGGATGAAGAGTATTAACGAGGGAGGGGCGAGCCACGCGCTGTCGGCTCCTCTTAGCTAGATGGACGAAGGAGAAGCGCGCCGCATGACCAAGAACGAGCTAGCTGAGAAGGTCGCGGCGCGCACTGGACTGTCCGCAGGCGAGGCCCGGCAGGTGGTTGAGGCGGCGATCGAGGTGGTCTCCGACGAGCTGGCCGCCGGAGGTGAGGTCGCGCTCGGCGGCTTCGGCAAGTTCAGCGTCAGTCACCGGGCCGCTCGGCAAGGGCGCAACCCCTCGACAGGCCAGACGATCAACATCGCTGCCTCCAAGGCGCCGAGGTTCTCTGCGGCGAGCGCGCTGAAGGCGCGGCTCAACCCATCGAGCCGCGAGGCTACGCGCGGGGACCCACTGCCTGGAGAACCCGACGCAGCACTGCCCGGAGACCCTGATGAAGAGTTCTGAGACCCAATGGGAAGCCCTCTCTGGTATGTGACGGTTTCGACGTAGTTGATTCTCCTTCCGAGTGACAGCAGGCGTCTGCTCACGGTCGTCCGAGATGCCTGCTATGGACGAGGACCGGGCCTAGCGGCGCCCCGGATGCAACACTTCCGCAACACTCGATGTAAGCGAGCGTGGCCGATCGCCAGTTGGCGCGCCCGTAGGTGTCGGGTAAGCCCGGCACATTGCTGTGCCGGGCTTCCCTAAGAACCGGACTTGCAGCTTTCACCGCATCCGGCTCAAGCGAGCCCTGATGGCTCGTAGGCGTTGTGCAGTGCCAGGCCGTGGCCGTGTCGGCACTCGGCGTGTACGAGACGGGGTTCGGCCTCCTCCGACGTGCTGGGCTCCCGCGTCGCGATCGTGTTGATCGTTTGGCGGGTGTTGGCCAGCCACTGTTCCCACTCGTGTGGGTTCTGCGGCCGGTCCTCGACGGCGAAAAGGAGCCCTCCACAGATCGAGCAACGGCCATCCTGAGCGTCTATGAGCTCTTGGGTGGTCTTGTTGATCGGCAGGGGCACCTTGCGCTGTCGCCAAGCCCAGTAGTCGGCAAGCGCGGGGGCGTCGGGTGACGCCTCGTGCCTGACGATCCGGTGTCGGAGGATTCGGGTCCAGGAGAACTTGTGGATGTAGACGCCGCTCTTGCGGTCGCCAAACACCCACCGGTCCTGCCTGGCCTTGTTGAACTGGCCGTAGTACTGGTGTACGACCCAGCGCTTCGGCTTGTTCTGGTGGCTGAACCTGGCCCACTTGTAAGTGAGCCGCCACAGGTACTGATCCAGCGAGGCGAACACCTCGCTGGAGACCTGTGTCCGGTAGTAGGCGGCCCACCCGCGAATGATCGGGTTGAGCCGTTTGATCACCGCCTGAGCGTTGGTCCCGCGCAGGGACCGCAGCTCGGTGCGGAGCCTCTCCCGGATCCGTCTGATGGCCGCCTTGCTCGGCTTGATCAGCGGCTTGCCGTCATATCGGCGGACGTTGAACCCCAGGAAGTCGAAGCCCTCATCGAGGGTGACGACGCGCGTCTTGTCCTCGTTGAAGACCAGTCCCCTGGGCGCCAGCCATACGGCGAGCCTGTCCTTGACCTCAAACGCCTCCTGCCTTGTGTGGCAGAGGACGACGAAGTCGTCGGAGTACCTGACCAGCACCGGGCAGCCCGTCATGATCCGACCGGCCTGTTTGCCGGTCGTGTAGCGGGCTCCGGCGACCTTCTCCATCCCGTGCAGAGCGACGTTCAACAGCACAGGGCTAACCACACCGCCTTGCGGAGTTCCCTCCTCGGTGCGGTGAAACCTGCCCTGCTCGACCACGCCCGCCTTCAGCCATTGCCGGATCATCCCCCTCGCGGGGAACGTGCCGAGCATGGTCAGAATGTGGTCGTGGGCGATGCGGTCGAACGCCCCAGCCAAATCCGCGTCCAGCGCCCACAGTCGTTTCGGGCGCCTGCCCTTGACGACCTCATAGACCGCCTGGATCGCGTCATGGCAGCCGCGACCCGGCCGAAACCCGTAGGACCTCGGCTCGAACCGTGCCTCCCACTCGGGCTCCAACGCATTCACGACCCGTGCCTGATGGCAGCGGTCGAGAATCACGGGGATTCCCAGTGCTCGGCGTTTACGACTCCCTGCCTTGGGGATGTACACGCGCCTGACCGGCAGGGCCGTAAACGGCTCGACTGAGTGCTGCATCCTGTCGGCCAAACGCATCTTGGCCTCCGGGGTGAGCACCACCTCGCCGTCCACGCCCGCCGTCAAGCGACCAGCGTTGCGCTCCGTCACCCGCCGCACGCTCAAGAGCGTGTTCGCGCGCGAACGAAGCATCAACTTCTGCAAACTACGGACCCGCTTGAGGTCCCCCGCCTGCGACGCCGTGAAGATCCGTTGCCGCAACCGCCGTACGTCAGCCTCAACCTGACGCCAGTCGATCTGGTGCCAGTCGAAGGTCGCGTCCTCTGGTCCGTTCACCGCGACTTTCGTCGTGGCGTCCAACTTGTCCTCGGGTTCCGGGGCTTCGGTCATCTTTCCTCCTCACAGGCTCACCTGACCGCGTCAGCACGCTTTCACGTCCGGGCACCAGGCCCGGTATCCGGCCGGTTATCCAGAACGACCGCCTGGAGGAGGCAGTCACATGTCCCGGTTTCCCGTTGCCTTTCGGCTACCGGCGTTCGCTTCTCGGTCATCCGATACCCGCCGGGGAGTTGGGCTCTCCTCACGGTCGGCTTACCGAACACGCCAACGGCATGTCCGGACCCCGACGGGGTTACCGCGTTCCGCACGCACGAGCTACGACCGGGGTGGGTGCCCCCTATACCCCGAGGACGGCGGTGCTCCTCCCGGACTGAGGGACGTGCTCAGCCGGCGCCTGCCGCTCCACGGCGGCTAGTCCTTGCACCCCGCTCCAACATCCATCTTGCGGGGCTGCGCTTTACGAGGCATCAACGAGGGTTCAAGCCATTCACCCGTCCGGTCTTCCCCTCGCCTGCGGCCGCCCGGATGGAACGGGCCGCCACTTGGGCTTCCCCCCGAGGCTTCCGCACCCCGCCGACCAAGAGCCGACGACGCACGCCAGGGGTGGGGACAGGCCATCGAGCACGGACCTGGAACAACGCTCTACGACATCAGCCGAACCTCCAATCCTGCGTGTTCACTCGATTGCGTGCGACTTCGCGTCGCACCGTCCACAGCGCAAGTGAGCTCGGCGGCTGCAGGGACGCGCGCTTTCGTGTCCGTTGCGAGAGTGAGTTGGGCGTTCGCGGCGACTTCCAAAACCGTCGGACCGAAGCTTCCCAGGCGTGGCGCCTCAGCGGGCCAGCGGCGGTGAGCCGCCAGCCCACAGGGTTCTACGGTATGCCGTAGACCGCCACGGGTATGGAGCTGTCCGTGGTCATCCCGTTTCCCAGCTCGCCGTTGAGATTGAAGCCCCCAGCAGTCGACGCGGTAAGTAGCTCGTTGTTCCCGCGCTCAATCCCCGAAGGATGCGATGGCGCTCTCGTTGCCGTGTTCGTCGACATACGTCGCTTTTCCGTTGCGCCCGTCGAGCTCGAGGACCACGAAGCCGAGCTGTTCCCACTTCAGGCCGTCGCTGTCTTCGTCGGGCAATGGCATTTCGGCGACGCGGGGAGCGCCCACCCTCGGGTGGGAGACGCGTGCGAACACCCTGCTCAACAAGCTCGAGATGGCTTGAAATGCGCCCGAGAAGGTGAATATGCCGCGCGAGCGCAATTCCGGAACGCCGCCGTTGCCGATGCAAACCGGGCACTTCACGTGTAGGTATTCCTCGTAGCGGAAATAGCGGTGCTCGTGACCCCAGAACCATGCATGGATTCGACCGCTCTTGCGGATCGCTTCGGTCTTCTTGCGTATCCCGGACCCAACGCTCGCCTGGGCCATGGCGCTCCCGAGCTGATGGTGGCTCAGCAAGATCGTCCTTCGCTCGGAGGGGCCTTTGACACGGCCGGTGTCGTCGACTTCCACCCATTCCTTGAGCTTGGTTTCTTGCAACGAAGCGAGGTCTTTGTCGACGTACGCGGTGTCGAGCCCGATGATTTGCCAGCTCCGGTTTAAGAGCCGGAAGAAGCTGGTGCCTTCCTGGTGGCCGAACATCTCGGCGCCGGCGCCGAGGGTGTCCTTGTCTCCCGAGATGAGCTCGAAGTATGCATTCCCTCCTGAATACATGTCGTGGTTGCCGTTCAGGTTCCAGGAGGTCACATCTTTGAGTCCGGCGGCGGGCCACCATTCCAGGAAGCGGCTCTGGTACTCGTCGGGCAGGCCGCTGTAGTACACGTCGCCGAGGTGGATCAGGTGGCACTCGCGGTCGCCGCTCGCTTCTTCGAGCCGCTTGCGTATCTCCTGCGCAAGCCGGCGCGCGCGGGGCGTCCCAGTGGCCCAGTCGCCAAACAGGATCACGAGCGCCCGGTCGCTCATTTTGCGTTCCTCGGGCTTGGTCCCGAAGGCATGGCGCGTGCCGCCGAGCCATGTGAGGCAGGCCTGGACGCCGCTCTTTATCCACTCCCAATCGTTCGGCCCGAACTGCCCGGACAGCTCGTCTTCGGTCACCGCGCTCGTTTCCAGGCGCTTGCCCGCGATTCGCTTCTCGAGCATCGACTGGACGTTGCTGAGGTAGGCGTCGCGCGGCATGAACGGGGACCCCGAGCGCCTCGACAGGAACGCGGGGCGGCGATACGAGAGACGCTTGAGGCTGCTCTCACCTGCAAGTGCACGGGCCTTGGTGGTGCGATCGAGGCGCTTCCACACCTGGCGGCCGGCGGTTCGCATCAACCGCCGGTCGGCTGCTTGACCGACGGGCGGTGGGTTCAGTTCGGTGACTTCGATCAGCGCGTCGCCCCCGGCGGGAACGAGCGGATCGGTGACGGCGGTGGTGATGGCGGCGTCGAGCTCGGCGCCCCACAGTGGGTCGGCAAGTTCCTGTGCGAGATTGGTCAACGTCGGAGTCGCTGTCTTCCAGGTGATGCCGAGGCTGGCGGCGATGGCGGTGAGGCCGCCCACGATGTTGCCTCCGTTGGCGCCCTGCAGAAGGATGTAGATGCCCCCGCCGAGCAGCAACCCCGCGGCCAGCAGCGCGACCGAGAACTTCTTTGCGAAGCCCCACGCCATCTGGGCTGCGTTGGCGAGCAGTTGCTCGCCCGCCTGGATGTAGGTCTGCGGGGTGAGCAGGTCGCGCGCGGCCTTCTCGCCGGTCAACACCGAGCGCCACCGCTCGCCCTGGCGACGCAGCCGCTGGTCGAATTCTTTGCGATCGACGGTCTTCCAGGGGTGATTTCTGGCCCAGCTGCGCCAGCGGCGCAACGAGCCGGCCACCGCCTGCCCGGCGTGGTCGGGCAGCACGGTTTTCAGATCCGAGCACCACGAGATCAGCTTGTTCATGCGCTGCGGCGCCAGATGCCATTCGAGCTCCTCGTCGGTTTGCAAGCGGCGGCACACGTCGCCCAGCGCACGTCCGAGTCCGTAGGCCTTGCCCAGGCGGAAGTCCACCACGGTGAGCGCGCTCAGCAGATTGACGTGCACCGCCCGCAGCTTGTTCGGCAGCTCGGCGTCGGCGATGAGCTCGGCGGCGTGCTCGTTCTCCTCCAGCTGGAGCTCCCGCGCATTTTTGAATAGCTGGCGCATTTCCGCCAGCAAATCGTCGAACCGTTTGTCGCCCATGCAGGCGCCCAGCTTTTGCACTCCCTCTTCGATCTGGGCGAGGCGTAGCTGGAGCTTCTCTCCCGGCTCCAACCTGCCGGTGCCCGGAAGATCTTTGCGCTTCGGCGATTCTGCACCCGGCGAAACGCCCACTTCACCGGTCGTCGTGATTTTGTCGGCGTTCCGCCGCAGCGAATCGTCGTACAGCTCGGCCATCTGCCAGCCGAGCGCGACCGCGGCGCAGCAGGCGGTTTCCATGCGCTCGTCTTTACCAGGCGTTGGTGCTGGCGGTTTTGTGCCCGATGATGTTGCGGCCATGGCAGCCGCCCCCCCTCCCCGGAGTAGAGCGATGGAAGTCCTATTTTTATACGTGTTCAGAACAGAACTGTACCGCCTACTCGACGGGCGGAGCCTAGCCCATCGCCGCGGCGATCCGGGTCGGGGCGTCGAAACGCATTGCCAGGATCGGCGCAAAAGCATCTGGGGGTTTGCGCGCAATGGACTTGAGATCTCCCTCGCGAGTCGAGCTAGCACGTCCAGGTCACGGCTCCTTGGCGGCACGATGGCGCGATCCGGTGCCGGACTGGCGATGTCGAGGGGGAGCGCTGCTCGCCTTTACGACCGAGCCAGCCCGCGGCCACAGCCACGCCGCCCGGCCGTCACGCGCCCCGCCCGAAGAATTACGCGACACCCTCCAAGGGTAAGAGGGCGCCGTAGCACCGCCATTGGCGAAAAGCGCGTCTCAGCGAAGCCGCTAATGGGCACTGCGAAAGAGCGAATGGTTGAAGCTCAGTCGATGAGGGTCAGGCTTCTATGCGAACTCTGGTAGTTCCGACCAATCGAGAGATCTGCCGAGATCATTTGCCAGGACGTCGGCAACGTGTTGAGCATCCAACGAGTAGATGCGAGCACACGACTTTGCTCCCGACCGATCGAGGCTTGCCTTGCCGGATGTCTTCGGTCGCAATACCGAGGTTAGCCACCCACGCTCGCGCACTCAGGGTGCGGGCATTAGGCGCGTCGGAGTGCGGTAGGAGTGGCGAGTGTGTCAGGGGCGAAGTCGCTGGCCGGCGCGAATCGAAAGCGTATCTACGTCTGACCGTCTGACCGCTGCTCAGCTGTGTGGTACGCCGAGACGATCTGCCGCACCCGCTGCGTGGCGGCGCTGCCGGCGCCTTGCTCAGCACTCGGGCTCGAAAGCCGGTGGACCTATGTGCCGGATCGAAACGCTTGCTCGCCAGCCGAAAGGAGGTGCGATCTCGGCACCGGCGCGGATGAGTGCGTTTCGTCCTGAGCAGTCGTGAAATGGGTGCCTCCCGAGATGCTCGCATCCCGCGCGAAGCGCAAACAGGCGGTTTCGAGCAGGAACGCGCTTGGATGGGCTGGAGCTGCACCCGGTTACGCCCAGGAGCGGCACACGCTCATGCAGTCAGCGTGGAAATGCACTGACGTGCCGCTCGCCCACGGAGTAGGCCTTCAGGATCAGGTCGCGCGCCTGCGGTCGGT
>CAAGKR010425506.1_pt1 | contig 13956 bp, 12 predicted proteins | sample 2556971 | NCBI WGS metagenome assembly CAAGKR01 (sample SAMEA5207829, study PRJEB30636) | soil metagenome | biome: forest; feature: boreal; material: soil | place: USA | collected 2011-09 | depth 1 m | reverse complement strand
GTCGAACGAGCCGATGAAGATCCGTACTCTCGGCAAACTCGCGCGGACGATCGATGCGACCGCGAAGCCGCGGCCCGACCTCGGCGCGACGGATGCCGTGCACTGGATGCAGTACTACTCGCGCCCGATCCAGCCGCCGCCGAGACAGAGATCGCCGTCATAGAAAACGACCGCCTGGCCGGGAGCGATCGCCCGCAGCTTGTGCGCGAACGTGACGCGCGCGCGATCACCGCCGATCGACGTGACCGTCGCCGCGACATCCCCCTGGCGCGAGCGAACGCGCGCAGCCACTTCGATCGGCTCGCGCGGCGCTTCGCCCGAAATCCAGTGCACGCGCTCGGCAATCAGCTCGCCCTTCTGGAGTGCTGAGGCGGGACCGACCGTCACGCGCTTCGTGAACGGATTCACGTCGATCACATACGAACGCTCGCTGCTTCCGCCCATCTGCAGACCGCGGCGCTGTCCGATCGTGAAGTGGTAGTAGCCGTCGTGATGTCCGATGACGGTGCCATCGGCATCGACGAGATCGCCGGCACCTTCGCCCGGAGTGATGCCGGCTTCGCGCTCGACGATCGCCGGATAGCCATCCTTCTGCGGGACGAAACAGATCTCGTACGACTCCTTCTTTCGCGCCACGGAGAGTCCGCCCTCCTCCGCGATGTCACGCACTTCCGGCTTGGTGAGATCGCCGAGCGGAAACATCGCATCGCGGAGCTGATCCTGCGTCAGCTCGAACAGAAAGTACGACTGATCCTTTGCGAGATCGCGCGCCTTGCGCAGCTCGAGCTTCCCGTCACGCTCGGTGATGCGCGCGTAGTGACCCGTCGCGATTCTCTCTGCGCCGATCGCGATGGCCTTCTGATGAAAGAGATCGAACTTCACATGCGTGTTGCAGAGCACGCACGGGCTCGGCGTCGTGCCGCTCAGGTACGACTGCACGAACGGCACGATCACCTTCTCGTGAAAGTTCGACTCGAGGTTGAGCGTGAAGTGCGGGATGCCGAGCGTCCAAGCCACGCGCTTCGCGTCGGTGAGGTCGTCGATCGTGCAGCATCCGCCGTAGGTCGAATCCGCGTTCGTGAGGTTGTCGTACATTTGCATCGACAGACCGATCACCTCGTGTCCCGCGGATTTGAGCATGTACGCGGCGGTCGATGAGTCGACCCCGCCCGACATCGCAACAGCAATCCTCACCGAGATTTATGAACAATTCAGGCGCGACGTCATTCCGAGCCGCGAAGACGCTCGGAATGACATGTGCATGCGGCATTCGCGGTGGTTCAGCAAGAACAACAAACCGGCGTACTGGCGACACGTGTGCTCGTCGTCGACGACGATCCGTCGATCCGCCGTCTCATCATCGCCGCGCTCAAAAGGGACGGCTACGAATTCGCCGAGGCGGCGAATGGACGCGAGGCGCTGGAGCGGATGCGCACGCTGCACCCCGACTGCGTCGTTCTCGACCTGATGATGCCGATACTCTCCGGATGGGACGTGCTGCAGGAACGCATTCACGATCCCGCGTTGACGAAGATCCCGGTGATCGTGGTCAGCGCGAATCGCGAGCCCGAGCTCGTCAATGCGCTCGACAAAGGCATCTGCGCGTTCCTGCCGAAGCCGTTCGATATCGGCGCGCTCAGCGCCCTAGTGAAGGCTTGCGTGTCGCAATAGCCTGGGACGCTTCCTGTGCATCGAGCACCGCGATCGCGGCCATGTTCACGATGTCGTTGACGTCGACGCCGCGCTGCAGCACGTGCACCGGCTTCGACAGTCCCTGCAGGATCGGGCCGATCACTTCCGCTCCGCCGACACGCCACAACAGCTTGTACGCGGCGTTCGCGGCGTCGAGGTTCGCGAACACGAGCACGTTCGCGTCGCCTTGAATCGCGCTCCACGGATACTCGCTCTCCGCGATCTCCGGATACACCGCGGTGTCAGCCTGCATCTCGCCTTCGACGACGAGATCAGGACGCTCTTCCTTGAGGATCTGCACGGCCCGCGCGACCTTCTCCGCGTTCGGATCCTTCGTCGATCCGAAATTCGAGAACGACACCATCGCGATCCGCGGCTCGAGATTGAATCGCTTGGCCGTCTCGGCGGTAAGCGCCGCGATCTCGGCGAGTTGCTCGGCGGTCGGATCGATGTTCACGGTCGTATCCGCGAGTACGAGCATGCGGGTCTTGAACATCAATAGATAAGCGCCCGAAACGTGCTTCACGCCGGGACGCGTCTTCAGGATCTGCAGCGCCGGACGAATCGTCGCCGGGTAGTACGCGCGCAGGCCGGCGATCACGCCGTCGGCGTCGCCGTTCAACATCATCATCATCGCGTAGTAGTTGCGGCTGTTCAGGATCCGCCGCGCGTCCGGCGGCGTGATGCCCTGCCGCCGGCGGAGATCCGCAAATTGATTCGCATACTCTTCGAACTTCGGCGAGTTGTTGATGTCGATCGTCGTGATCTTCGCCGGATCGATGCCGTACTGCTCGAGCAGGCCGGCGATCTCTTCGGCGCGGACGAGAAGAATCGGATGCGCGATCCCGTCCTCGATCAGGATCTTCGCCGCGCGAATGATCTTCTCCTGATCGCCTTCCGGAAAGACGATGCGCTTCGGATTCTCCCGGGCGCGTGAGTAGATGTCGTGCATGAGACCGCGTGAACGGCCGAGCATCTGCTCGAGCTTGTAACGGTACGCTTCGTAGTCGGCGATGGGCTGCTGCGCGACGCCGCTCTCCGCCGCGGCCCGTGCGACGGCAACCGGCACCGTCAACAGAACGCGATAGTCGAACGGCTTCGGGATCAGGTACTCGCGCCCGAACGTGAATCGGTCCTTCGAGTACGCGCGCAGAACGGAATCGGGAACGTCCTGCTTCGCGAGATCGGCGAGTGCCTTCGATGCCGCGAGCTTCATCTCCTCGTTGATCGTCGTCGCACGGCAGTCGAGCGCGCCGCGAAAGATGAACGGAAATCCGAGAACGTTGTTGACCTGATTGGGGTAGTCGGAGCGGCCGGTGGCCATGATCACGTCCGACCGCGCGTTCACCGCGTCGTCGTACGTGATCTCGGGATCGGGATTCGCCATCGCGAACACGATCGGGTCCTTCGCCATCGACCGGATCATGTCCTGCGTCACGATGCCGCCGACCGACAGTCCGAGGAGTACGTCCGCCCCTTTGACCGCGTCGGCGAGTGTTCGCGCTTTCGTGTCAGCGGCGAACTCCTCTTTGTACGGCGTCATGTCGTCGACGCGACCCTTGTAGATCACACCCATGCGATCGGCGAGGATCGCGTTTTCCTTCTTCAACCCGAGCTTGATGTAGAGCCGGAGGCACGCCATCGCCGCCGCACCCGCGCCGGAGATGACGAGTTTGACCTTGCCGATTTTCTTGCCCGTGATCTCGAGCGCGTTGACGAGCGCGGCGGCGGAGATGATCGCCGTTCCGTGCTGATCGTCATGGAAGACGGGAATCTTCATCTCCTTCTTGAGGCGCTCCTCGATCTCGAAGCACGCCGGCGAGGCGATATCCTCAAGGTTGATCCCGCCGAACGTCGGCTCGAGCAGCTTCACGCAGCGAATGAACTCCTCGGTGTCGTGCGTGTCGACTTCGATGTCGAAGACGTCGATGTCCGCGAAGCGCTTGAAGAGAACGGCTTTGCCTTCCATCACCGGCTTGCCGGCGGCCGCGCCGATGTCGCCGAGGCCGAGGACGGCGGTGCCGTTGGAGATGACGGCGACGAGGTTGCCTTTCGCGGTGTACTTGTAGATGTCCGAGGGATTCTGGGCAATATCGAGGCAGGGCCGTGCCACTCCGGGCGTGTACGCGAGCGAGAGGTCGTGCTGCGTCGCTGTCGCTTTGGTCGGGACGACTTCGATTTTTCCGGGGCGCCCGTGAGAGTGGTATTCGAGGGACTCGCTGCCGAGGTCTTTCGCCATACGATGGCGCATCGTATAGCAAATGAAACGGCACCCTCTCGGGTGCCGTTGTCACATCCAACTGTATTGACGTTAGCTTGCTTTTCTCTTGCGTGACGTCAGCGCCGGCTCGCATCCGAGCGCAAGGGCGACGTGGCGACCGCGGGTTTGCGGCGGCCGGTCAGCCTGTCCCACCACAGCGCCACGGCCGGAACGATCGAAATCGTCGAGTACGTGCCCGACACGACGCCGATCATCAGGATCCAGGCGAAGCCGCGGATGACGTTGCCGCCGAACGCGATGAGCGCGACGAGAACGAGGAACACCGTGCCGCTGGTGAGGATCGTTCGCGACAGCGTCTGATTCATCGCCAGGTTCAGTTCGTCAGCGAGCGGCAACTGCTTCTTCGTCTTGCGGCGATTCTCACGGACGCGGTCGTACATGACGACGGTGTCGTTGATCGAGTAACCGACGATCGTGAGCAGTGCGGCGACGATGTTCAGCGAGAACTCAAGGCGCATCATCAGCAGGAACGCCATCGAGACGAGGACGTCGTGGATGATGCAGGCGACCGCGCTGACGCCGAACATCAGATCGAAGCGAAGGCTGATGTAGACGCCCATCGCGACCGCCGAAAGCACGATCGCCCAGATGGCTTTCTGCTGGAGCTCCTTGCCGACCTGCGGGCCGACCGTCTCCTGATTGAGCACGTTGAAGCGGCCCAGGAACGTTTTCTGGCTGAGGACCTGCGCGTCTTTCGCGGTGACGCCGGGAACGCTCGTCACCTGCGCGATGCTGCTGAAGATGCCGAGCTCGGAACGCTTGGCGATGATGCGTTCGGCGAGCTGCGCGTACGCGCGCGCGGCGTCGGCGTTCGTTCCCTTCGCATCCGGATCGTTCTGCTCGAAGAGTCCGGCCAGACGATCGGTGCCGAAGAAGTTCAGATCGTGCTTCGTCGCCGACTCGGGATTGAGCGCCGTGTGAAGCTGATTGACGATCGTGCCGGCATAGTCACCTTCGCGATGAAGCTGCGGAAGGCGGATGAGCACCGCGCGCCCTTCCGGCTTGCCGTACTGCTGAATCGTGGCATCGGGAAGCTGCGAACGGAGCTGCTGCAGCGGAACCTGCTCGTTGAACTTGAGGATGATGCTCGCGCCGCCGGAGAAGTCGATGCCGAGGTCGATACCCTTCGTGAAGAAGATCACCGCGCCGATGCCGATGAAGATGACCGAGAAGGCGAACCAGTAGAGGCGCCAGCGGACGAAGTTGTAATTCGGATTGACGAAAATCTGCATGTCTGTCTCCTCGCCCGCCTAGATGCTGATCACCGGGTGTCGTTCCTGCGACTTGTAGACGATGTCGAAGATCATCCGCGACACGAAGAACGCGGTGAAGACCGAAGCGCCGAGACCGATGAGCAGCGTCACGGCGAATCCTTTGATCGGGCCCGTTCCGAACTGGAACAGGAAGAGAGCGGCGATGATCGTGGTCAGGTGGGTGTCGATGACCGTCCCGAACGCGCGCGAGAATCCGTTCTCGATCGCCGCGCGCACGGCCTTGCCGTCGCGCAGCTCTTCGCGGATTCGCTCGAACACGAGCACGTTCGAGTCGACGGCCATGCCCAGGGTCAGGATGATGCCGGCGATGCCGGGCAGCGTCAGCGTGGCGTGGAAGTACGCCATCATGCCGAGCAGGATGACGAGGTTGAGCAGGAGCGCGAGCACCGCGTTGATGCCGGCGCCTTTGTAGTAAACGATGATGAACGCCACCAGCACGACGAAGCCGATGATCGACGCCATCACGCCCTGACGGATCGAGTCGCGGCCCAGTGACGGGCCGACGGTGCGCTCTTCGAGCGTCGTCAGCGATGCCGGCAGCGAGCCGCTGCGCAGAATGAGAGCGAGGTCGCTCGCCTGCTGATTCGTGAAGTTGCCTTCGATCGTTCCGCGATCGTCGATGCGGCTGTTGATGTTCGGAGCGGAGACGACGCGGTTGTCGAGAACGATGGCCAGGCGGCGATTCACGTTCGCGCCGGTGAGCGCGCCGAATTTCGGAGCGCCGTCGGGCGTCAGCGTGAAGCCGACGACGGGCGAGCCCATGCGGCCTTTCTCGACGCGCGCGGTCTTGAGATCGCGGCCGCTGACTGGAACGGTCTTGTTGACCGGGTAGAACTCGACGCCGCTGGCGCGGCCGAGCGCATCCTCACGAGTGCCGGCAAGGATGTCGACCTGATCCTTCAGGTTCGCCGGCACCGTGGCCAGCGCGCTCTTCTCGTCGGATCCGGGAGCGCCTTCGACCATGCGGAACTGAAGCTGCGCGGTCGTGTTGATGATGTCTTTGACGCGGGCGGGATCGTCGACACTGGGAAGCTGGATGACGATGCGGTCCTCGCCCTGCGGCGCGATGATCGGCTCGGTGACGCCGAGCGCGTTGACGCGATTGTCGATCGTCTCGACCGCCTGGCTGATCGTGTCGCGCTTGAGCTGCGAGATCGCCGCCGCCTTCATCTTGAAGACCAGCGATCCGTCATCGGCTCTCGACTGATCGAAGTTGCCGAGGTAATCGTGGGCGAGGCGCTCGTACTCGGCGGTGGAGAGGCCGTTCGGCGCGGCGGCCGCGAACGTCGTGTCGTTGAGGCGATGCACCACCGGCGCCGGCAGCTTGTTGTTCGCCGACTGCGTCTTGAGCATCTCCATGGCCTGATCGACTTCCAGGCGCGTGGCATCGCCCAGGTTCACGCGCATCACGAGATGCGTTCCACCCTTGAGGTCGAGTCCCCGGCGGATCGGCTCAGGATTGTTCTTCGTCGGGATGAGGCCGATGGAAAACAACACGAGGACCGCGAGAATCAGCCCGATTTTCCAGTAGACACCTTGTTGCAAGATTTCCTCCGTGGCTGAACGTCGAACGCGTCTATTCGGCGTCGCCGGTGATCACACCAGTAACGGCAGAACGCGCGATCTTGACTTTTACATTCTCGGCAATCTTCAGGTAGACGACTTCGGCCTCAACACCCTGAATCGTGCCGTAAATCCCGCCGGAAGTGACGACGCGATCGCCCTTTTTCAGCGAGGTCAGCATTCCCTGCGTCTTGCGCCGCTGCTTGTTGGCGGGGGCGATGACGATGAAGTAGAAGACGAGTCCGATCGCAAGGATCGGCAACACTTGAGCGATGAGAGCGCCGGTGCCGGCGCTGGTCTGAAGAAGAAGAATCATCATGGATTGATCCGAGACAGGAACGCCGCGCGAAATGCCGCGAACGAATCGGACTCGATAGCCTGCCGGATACCCCTCATCAAGTCAAGGTAAAAACTGAGGTTATGGATCGTGTTGTAGACGTGGGCGGCGATTTCATCGTTGACGAAGAGGTGCCGGAGATAGGCGCGGGAAACCGTGCGGCAGGTGAGACAGGAGCAGTTCGGATCGAGCGGCTGGGCGTCGTTGGCGTACTGCGCATTCTTGATGGCGACCTTCCCCTGGCTCGTGAACAGCGACCCGTTGCGCGCGTTGCGCGTGGGCATCACGCAATCGAACATATCGATCCCCGCCTCCACACCGTCGAGCAGATCCTCGGGTGTACCAACCCCCATGAGGTACCGCGGCCGGCCGGCGGGAAGCAGCGCAGCCGTGAAGCGCATGATGTCGAGCATCTCCGGCTTCGACTCCCCGACGGCCACCCCGCCGATCGCGATGCCGTCGAAGTCGAGCGCGGCGATCTCCTCGACGCTGCGCTTGCGCAGGTCGTGATGGGTGCCGCCCTGGACGATGCCGAAAAGAGCGGGTGGCCCTCCACGCGCCGCGATCGATCTCTTCGCCCATCGATGTGTCATCTCCATCGATTTCTCGACCTCGTCGCGTGACCAGCCGTAGGGCGGACACTCGTCGAAGGCCATGGCGATGTCGACGCCCATGCGCTGCTGGATCTCGATCGACCGCTCGGGCGACAGGAAATGCGCGGAGCCGTCGATGTGGCTGCGGAACTCGACGCCTTCCTCGCGCACCTTGCGGATCTTGGACAGCGAAAAGACCTGGAAGCCGCCCGAGTCGGTGAGGATCGCGCGGTTCCACGACTGGAACCGGTGTACGCCGCCGAGCTGTTCGATGAGGTCGACGCCCGGTCGTAACATTAAATGATATGTATTATTGAGTATGATTTCAGGACCGAGCTGCTCGAGCTGATCCGTCGTCAGACTCTTGACCGAGGCGAGCGTGCCCACCGGCATGAACACCGGCGTCTCGATCGTGCCGTGCGCCGTCGTGATCTGTCCTCGCCGCGCGGAGCCGTCGGTCTTGAGAAGCGTGAAGCGCAACTACTGAATCTTCATCTGCTCGACGCGCACGTTGGGCGGCAGGTCGAGCGTGAACCGCGTCTGTTCGACGGGCTTGTTCACCTTGATGTTCATGAACTGGTAGCGGGTGACGTCGCCATCGCCTTCGACATACTCGAACTTCGACGTGAGATACGTGGCCTTCTCGATCCAGATCTTGATGTGCCGCACGCGCTTCGCGACGACTTTGCTCTTCGGGCTGAGGTCGAGAAGCCAGTAGGGGCTCGTCGACGTGTCCGTGAACGTGAAGTCGAAATAACGGCCGAGCTCGTCAATCGCCCCGGACGCTCCCATGTACCTGAAGATCCGGTCTTCGAAGCGCTTCACGTCGATGCGTTCGGCTTTGTTGAGGTCGGGGTAGTACGTTGTCATCGTGCCGCCGGTGATCAGCATCTGCACCCTCTTCGGTGCGTCGTATGACCACAGGACGTTGTTCGGTTTCGAGAACACAAACGTGCCGGTCGACACCTCCGGCTGCGACAGGAGCGCAAGCTCTTTCTCCTGCTTGAAATCGGCCTGCAGCGTCTGGGTCTTCTTCTGCTGGTCCTGGACGCTCTTGACCACTGACTCGAGCGTGACCGGCGCCGGCTTCGACGCCGCGGACAGCGGAATCGCGATCACCGCCGCGCACAGCGCTGCCACGAGGAACTTCGCATCGAACATGCGCGGCAAAACGCGATGCGGCCGCCCCCCATTCCTCGTTGTATACTCAATCAACACGCGAGGTTAGCAATGAAGAAGACGGTGCTGGGTGTGGCGGTGGTGCTCCTCCTGACGGGGCATGCGACCTTTGCGGCAGTCCAATACGAATACTTCCAGACGAGCAGGGCCGAAGGGGATGAACACGCGGCGGATTTCAATGCGCGGGCGTTCATCGACGGCCAGCGCTCCCGGATCGAGTTCATCTCCGGCAACACCTACCCGCCGGGCACCTACATGATCTCCACGGACGGCGCGCGGCGCCTGCTGTTCGTCGATCCGACCCAGAAGCTGTACACCGAAGTGAACACGCTCGGGATCGCGAGTGCGATCGGGACGAGCAACATCGTCGTCGAAAACCTGCTGTCCTCGGTGACCAAACTCGATGACGGTAGAGTGGTCGCGGGCATCCCGACCGATCACTATCGCCTGACGATGACATACGACATCACGGTCACCTTCCGCAACATGCCGCTCAAGCAGTCGGTGCGGACGATCATCGACAAGTGGACGACGGTCCGGTTCGGCGAAGTCGCCGACGCGTTCGCCAATTCGGCACAGACCGGCAACTCGAAGATCGACGAGTTGATCGCGACGGAGACGACGAAGATCAGAGGCTTTCCGCTGCGTCAGATCGTGCAGATCACGACGATCAACAACACCGGGCAGGCAATGGGCACGAAGCTCGTGCTTCCGGCGACACGGACGAAGTCACGCGAGATGACGGTGACCTCGATCAGCGAGGTCGCGCCTGACGACAAGATGTTCCGTGTGCCCGCCGGATATCAGCGCACCGATTTCAACGAGCAGGTTTCGAAGTCGGAAACGAAGATTCTGAGCACGACATCCACTCCTCAATAGGCGTACGATCCCGGCATCCTCGGTCTCTAGAACCGGAGAATGAAACGACAGCATGATGTGAGGCGTGGGGTGGCTCGAAGGCGAAGGATGTTTCTCGCCGCCACGCTCCCCGTCGCCATTCCGCTCATCCTCGCCGCGGTGGCCATCGAGCCGTCGCCGGGCGCCTCGCCCAGCCGGGTGATGGCGATGTCCATGTCGATGGTGCCGCTGCGTTACACCGATCTCGCACCTCAGGCACCGGCGCAACTTCCCGAGCACTCCGTCATGCTCACCGTCGAAGAAGACGACACCCTGGCCGGAGTTCTCGTCGTCGGCGGATTGTCGCGGCGCGATGCGTCTCTGCTCACGAATGAGTTCGGCCGTTCGATCGACGTGCGGCGGCTTCGCCCCGGCAACATGGTCCGGTTTCATTACGCCGCGCCCGATCAGATCGACGCGGTAGAGTTGCGCCTGACCGGATGGGGCTTTGTCGACGCGGAGCGAAACGCCGACAACACGTTCACCGTGACGCCGCATCCATCGAAACAGCAATCGATCACGACCACGGTGTCGGCTGACATCGATTCGTCGCTTTACGAGTCGCTGCGCGCCGCGGGCGAACAGCCGCAACTCGTGCAGCAGCTCGTCGACGTGTTTCAGTGGGACATCGACTTCTTCTCGCTCCAGAAGGGCGACTCGTTCAGCCTCGTCGTCGAGAAGAAGTTCGCTGGCCCCGATCTCATCGGATACGGTCCGGTGCTCGCCGCGCGGTTCATCCACGACGGCAGCACGTTCGAGGCGTTCCGCAATGAGCTGCAGGACGGGCGTGCGGGCTATTACGCGCGCAACGGAACACCGCTTCGCAAGCAGTTCCTCAAAGCGCCGCTCAAGTTCACGCGCATCACATCGGGATTCTCGAAAAGCCGCTTCCATCCCGTGCTGCACTACTTCCGGCCGCACCACGGCGTCGATTACGGCGCACCGGTCGGAACGCCGGTCATGACGACAGCCGACGGCGTGGTCATGCAGGCCGGTCACGATCGCGGCGAAGGAAACTTCATCAAGATCCGGCATACATCGCGGATCGAGACGATGTATCTGCACCTTTCGCGATTCGCGAAAGGCATCAAGCGCGGAACGCGCGTCACACAAGGCGATGTGATCGGCTACGTCGGAGCAACCGGACTCGTCACCGGCGCCCACCTCGACTATCGCGTCAGCGACGGCGGTGAGTGGCTCGACCCGCTGAAACTGAGATCGATCACACCCGACCCGTTGAACGGCGACTCTCTCCGCCGTTACAAAAACAGTGTCGCGGCACTGCTTCCGCGACTATCATCCGCACCGCAGCAGATGGCCCAGTTGACCCATAGGCGCCGGGCCCTCTTCTAACAGCGCGGGAATCCCGAACATGAGCAAAGTGATCGTCCGGGCGCCCGTGCGCGCCGATCTGGCCGGAGGCACTCTCGACCTCTGGCCGCTGTATCTGTTTCATCCCGGCTCGCGCACGGTGAACGTCGCCGTCTCGTTTTACGCGGAGTCGGAGATCGTCCAGACGGGCGACGGCGCGATCGAGCTTCACCTCGCCGACGAAGGCTACAAGCAGCGATACGAGTCGGTGCAGGAGCTTTCGTCCGATCCGAAAGCGGCGCTCATCTATCGCCTGGTCGAGCACTTTCATCTCAACGGAATCAGCATCACCACGCGCACGGACGCGCCGCGCGGCTCGGGTCTCGGCGGCTCGTCCGCGCTCTCCATCACGCTCGTGCGCGCGCTCTCACAGATCGCCGGAGCTCCGATCGAAGGCGAAGACCTCATCTTCCTCGTTCGCGACCTCGAAACGCGCCTCCTCGGCGTCCCCGCCGGAATTCAGGACTACTACCCGCCCGTGTTCGGCGGACTGGCCTCCCTGCGGCTCGAGCCCGGCGCCCCGCGCCGTCATCCGATCAACATTCCAGTGGCCGACCTCGCCGCGCACATGCTGCTGCACTACACGGGCGTTTCGCATTTCTCCGGCACGAACAACTGGGAGATGTACAAGCGCCAGATCGACGGAAAGAAAAAAGTGCAGCGCGGTTTCGCGAAGATCGCGCAGACGTCGATCGACATGGAGAAGGCGCTCGAGGCCGGAGACTTCGCGCAGGCCGGAAAGGTTCTCGCGCACGAGTGGGAGAACCGCAAGGCTCTCATCGAAGGCATCTCGACGCCCGAGATCGAGCAAGCGATCGACGCGGCGCTCGGCGCGGGCGCGTGGAGCGGCAAAGTGTGCGGTGCGGGCGGCGGCGGATGCGTCGTCTTCCTCTTCCCGCCCGACAAGCGCGAGGCGATCGTGAACGCTCTCTCTTCCGTGCCGGGCCGCGTGCTCGACGCCGCGCCTGTGTTGCATGGCATGACGGTTCGATCGGACGATCAGCAGGCGCCGGCGTCGCTCGGCCGCGCACGCGGCTCATCCGTGAGACACACCGACAAGGTCGAGCAGCTCTACGTTCACGGCGATCGCGGCGAGTACAAGCCGTTCATCCTCGCCGAGGCGGTCGTCACGCACATCGAAGGACGAAGCGGAACGCATCACAGCGTCGTACGCTCGTATGTCGCGCCGATCGAAGATATCGACGGCCGCGTGCTGTGGCACATGGCGCGTCCAGTCGATCTCAACCGACTCGATCTGCGCGTGGGGCCCGATCTCGAGCGCAAGGTGAACTCGAGCATCAAGCCCGAGACGGCTCTGGAAAGCGCGATCGAGTCCGAGGAGTCGTTCCGCACGTTTCTCGCGGAGAACCAGCGGCTGCGGATCTTTCACAATTCGTCCTTCGCGATGTACTCCGAAGCCAACGAGACGCGCGAAGCGTTTCTCGAGCGGCTGATGGAAGAGGCGAACCGCCGCATCAGCGAGCGCACCGAATCGCTCGAAAGCACCTTCCGCCGGCGCATCGATCAGTTGCGCGAGAAGTCGGAGCGCGAGCAGCGCGAGCGCGTCAAATCCGAGGAGACGCCGTCGGATCAGGCGGCGGCGGATGTGAATGTGGCGTGGGGACAGACGCTCTACAACATCACGAGCGGCCGTCCCGCCGCGGTCGCTGAAGCGACACCCTCGGTCCGCGAAGTCGATTACCTCGAGAACATCGCCCAGGTGCAGCGCGCTTGGGAACGCGACCAGCAAACCGTGCGCGACGAAGTCACCACGAAGGCGAACGAGATCGAAGAGATCACGATCACGCCGACGCAGAAGAACATCGAGGTCACGAAGTACCTGGTGCTGTGGGCGGGGAAGCAGCCGTAATTCGGGATTCGGGATTCGTAGTTCGTCAGATCTTGAGCCGCCGAACCACGAACCACGCATCGGAATGACCCCCTGACCGATCACGTTGGCCGTGCTAGCATCACCCACCACCGAGTCGGGCAGTAGCGCAGCCTGGTAGCGTACCTGAATGGGGTTCAGGTGGTCGCGGGTTCAAATCCCGCCTGCCCGACCAATCAACCTCAGCAGCGCCTCACCATGACAGATCAACCGCAGCAACCGCAGCAACCGCAGACGATCCGCATCGAGCTGGACGACCAGACGGCACAGGGTCAGTACATCAACTTCGCGAACATCATTCACTCGCCCAGCGAGTTCGTCATCGACCTCGGCCGCATCGTGCCGGGCCGTCCCGACGTGAAGGTCTACAGCCGCGTGATCATGACGCCGCTGCACGCCAAGCAACTGCTCGAAGCGCTCGCGCAGAACATCACGCTCTTCGAGCAGAAGTTCGGCGAGATTCGTGTCGACAACGCGCAGCAGTACTCGGTCGACGAGAAATCGAACTAGATGGCTCGCATCAGGATCATCGGAGCCGGCCTGGCCGGCTCTGAATGCGCGTTCCAGCTCGCGCGCAACGGGCACACGGTCGATCTCTTCGAGATGCGGCCGGTCAGGATGACGCCCGCGCATCAGACGTCGAACCTCGCGGAGCTCGTCTGCTCGAATTCGTTCCGCTCATCGGCGATCACCAACGCCGTCGGATTGCTGAAGCACGAGATGGCGCTCCTCGACTCGCTCGTCATCCGGTGCGGCGAAGAAGCCCGCGTTCCGGCCGGCGATGCATTCGCCGTCGATCGCGAGCGATTCTCGGCCGCGGTCACGCAGGCGATCGCGGCGCACACGAACATCACGATTCATCTGGAAGAAGTGACGTCGCT
>CAAGKR010164956.1_pt1 | contig 13958 bp, 13 predicted proteins | sample 2556971 | NCBI WGS metagenome assembly CAAGKR01 (sample SAMEA5207829, study PRJEB30636) | soil metagenome | biome: forest; feature: boreal; material: soil | place: USA | collected 2011-09 | depth 1 m | reverse complement strand
TCGCAGGTCTGCTCGGCGGCGTGCGTTACGGAGAGCAGTTCCAAGTCGCCCAGGCCCCGGAGCTTTGGATTCTAAATAAGGGCGCGGCCTTCCCTGAGAAGCAGGGCTCGGAACTTGAACAGTCGGATTGGGTCGTCCTGCTCAAGTGCCTGTTCCCGTTCGCTAATGATCAGAAGCAGGCCGAGGACATTCTCGCCGCGCTAATCGAGCCGATCCGTGAGACCTTTCGTCTCCACCTCAAACTCCTTCACCCGAAGCTCATCGCTCGTGCTCGCGTACTGACGGCTGATTGGAGTTGGACGGTCATTAACGAAGGAATTTATCGCGTGGTAGAATTGAAACTTGCTGTGAAAGAAAAGGTGGCAGTCCAATTTTCGCCCTAACCGAGACAGATGCGGCGTATCTTGCCGGACTGGTTGATGGCGAGGGATGCTTGACTCTGGATAAGCGTGGGCAGCCAAGTTTTGTCATCGTCAATACGGATGCTCGCATGATCGACTGGCTGCGAGATCACGTATGGGTTGATCGGGAATCGGTGTCAGTGAAGCAGGGGAATCCCTCGCACAAACCTCGTCGTGCTTGGCGGTGTCCATCTCGACAGGTAGCGCCCCTCCTTCAGGCACTTCTTCCCTTCCTCATCTGCAAGAAGGAGCGCGCTGAGATTCTGATCGCAGTCGATGCCACCATTAACCGCGTATGGCCGAGCGGACAGAAGGGGCGTGGCGGTCCCCGCCTTTCGCCATCCGTGCTAGAGTTCAGGGCTGCAATGGTGACCCGTATTCACGAGCTTAATCGGCGCGGCGTACAATCGAACGAAGCGGACATGCGCGGCGTCAAGCCGATTGGAGTAGAGTAATCAGCTATGGGAGAACTCGCACTAAGGCTCATTCAGGCGGGAGTCGAGACGATTCCTGGCACAGCGGTCCCCGCGACCCGTAAGGTCTATGGCACCCTTGAACCGAAGCGCGATCAGCCTCGACGCTGGGCGATGGAGGAGCGGGGCGTTCTTGTTACGAACTTCCGTGGTAACGCGAAGCTCGTGGACGCGTCCTTCGCGCTGAAGGCCGATGTCATGTTTGAAGACCTTCCCTTCTTCCTCGAAGTGATGAACAGGGGCGGCGTCGTTCCCGTGGGCACTGCGGCTACGGGATACACCTACGACTACAGTCCGGCCATTACACCGGCCGATCTACTTTCCAATCCGTTGAAGAGCCTGACCCTGGAGTGGGGCGACGAGTCGCTCCAGTGGCAAGGCCCCTACGCGCAGGCCGACACCCTCAAGGTGGACATCGGCACCGATAACCCGATCACGATGGAACTCGGTGGTTTCACGCAGGAGTGGTGGCCCCGAGGGCGCAACTCCTTCACTGGCTTCACCGCTGACCCCGGAGAGCATGCGGTCGAGGTTCCGAACGGCTGGCAGGTTCGTCTCTTCATCGACAAGTTCGATCCGTTTGATGTCTCGCATAACGCCATCGGTACGACCTACGTCCCGACCCGGTTCATTAAGGCGACAGGTGAGTACAAGAACGAGAACAAGCGAAAGTATTTCGGTGACTTCGCCCCCTTCTTCTCGAAGATTGGTCGTGGTCGCCGGGATGTGACGCTCGCATTGTCACTCGAAGAGCAGGCGTCGGCGGACTACACGACCGGTCTTGGAGGTCTCCACGAGATTGGCGACATGATCGATACCAACCAGCCGAACTTTCGCGTTCCACAGACCCGCATCCGCCTTCAGGCGGTCGGCTCGCAGATCGACACCTCCAGCTTCGGTACGATCGCAGGCGCAATCGCTGCGGCCCGTACCGCGATCGCAGACCTCGCTGGCGCGAAGACTGCGGCAGGCGGCCCCTACACGACCGCTGTGATCGACGCTGCGACCTTCCAGGCGGCCTCTGGCTCCAAGCTCCGCATCCAGGGCGATATTGTCACCCTGACCGCCGACCTCGCCGTCGGTGGCGTGGGCATCACCTTCGCCTCCTTCACCCCGACCCTAGACTGGGCCGATGAGGCGAAGGTTTATGTCGACACCCTGTTCGGTCTCCACACGGCTGCTTTGACCGAATTCATCCCTGATGGTGCAGCCCTGATCCTTGGGGACCACGGCCAGATCGTCACGGTGCAGGTTGGCGGGAGCGACGCGGGCGGTGTGGATGTGGGCGACACCTTCATCCCGATCGTCGCCTTCAAGCCTCGCAACGAAATCGCGGACGCCGCGAACATCTACCGCGCAAAGTCCATCGAGTTCGACTTCTACGGTGCCCTCGAAGGTGACGTGAAGTGGGCCGCGAATGAGACCAACGTGGCGTACGACCTTGCCCTCGTCGGCGTGTACGACATCGACGCAGGCAAGCAGGACGCCATCTATGTGACCAACGACCTCGCGACCGCAACGGGCGAAGATTCCCCGGCGAGTACCGCGACTCCTCCGGCGATCGTGACCGCTACGGCCGAGAACCCGACCACACGTGCCGTCACGTGGACCGCAGGTACGCCGGGCAGCTACCCGATCGACGGGTTCCAGCTTCGGTCGACCAACACCGCCGACAACTCGACGATGCTGCGTAGCGCAGACGGCGATGACGTGACTCTCGTCTTCGCGGGTCTCGTGACCAGTGACTCGTACACATTCGCGGTGCGCGCTCACAACGCGGCCGGATTCGGCCCGTGGTCGGTAGAGTCGGCACCGGAAGTGCAGTTGTAACGTAGGCTCCATACAAATGGAAGGGGACCGTCGCAAGGCGGTCCCCAAACAAAACACTCGGGGGATAAGGGAAAATGGCGAAGAGGATTCAGCGATCAGCAGACGTTCCAACCTTTCAGCACAAGTTTGCGAACGGCGATTGGGTCGAACTCAAGTCGGCGTTCCGTATCGGCGATCGCGACTCGATCAACTCGCGTATGGTCTCGCCAGAGCAGAAGCTCAACCAGGAGACGGGCGAGATGGAGTACACCGGAGGCGTGAAGGTCGATACCTCACTCGCCAACGTCGCGACCCTCATGCAGGCGATCATCGCATGGGGTGGCGCAGATTTCACGGATGACAAGACTGGCGAACCGTTCGAGATCACGATGGAGAATGTCGCGGGCCTCAGTGAAGAGGACGCCACGGCGCTCATTGCGGCGATCGACGGCAGGAACCCGAAGCCTGTCGGCCCAAAAGCCCCGGCGGACTCGGCAACGCCCGCTACGAGTACCTCCGCAAGCTAAGGGAGACCTCGCGGGACTTCCACCTCAACCGCTTTAAGGGGCCGGTCCCGCGCGTCGGTGTGTTCGATATGTTGATGAAGCGGTATGCCGGTACGGCCTACCCGGACTGGGAAAATACGCCGGAGTGGTTTATGGATGAGACACTCGAATGGATCGGAGGCGAAGTCGATGCCGCTGAGTCGCGTAAGCACGCAGGAGTAGCACCCGGCGAAGAAGACATAAGAGTACAAGCCGCCAACGCGGGATTGCCATTGTCGTAGACTGACGGCGAACGGCTAACGTCCCCCGTGCGTGCCAGAGTTCGCAACTCGCGGCACCGGCCAATAGTTTCGCGAAACGCTAAGGAAATGGCATGTCGGACGTTCAAGAAGATGTGACCCTGATCGCCCACATTCGGGCGATGGACGAGGGCGCGTCCCAAATCTTCGGCAACGTCAAGTCTGCGGCCGGAATATTGGGCGGTGCCCTCGTTGGCATGTACCAGCAGTCAATCGGCTCGGCCCTTAAGTATGGGGAGGCGATTGAGAAGGTCGCCTTCCTCACCGGCATGTCCACGCAGAAGTCCTCGGCTCTGATCGGCGCGTTCCGCGCGCAGGGATTCACGACCGACGAGGCGACGATGTCGATGCAGCGCCTAACTATGCGGCTCGGCCGCATCGATACTCAGATGGTCTCCACTGGCAAGGTATCGAAGCAGAATGCTCAGTCCCTCAGTGAGATGGGCCTCTCAGTCCAAGACCTTCAGAAGTCGGGCGGGGACTTGACGCTCCTACTGCCGAAAATCATCGACCACATGAAGAACATGCACGATCCGCTTCTGCGGGACGCCCTCGCGACACAACTCTTCGGTCGAAACTTCGCTTCGATCGCACCGTTGATCGAGGCGGGCGGTGGCGCGTTTAAGCGGGCACTGACCCTCTCGTCGCTACTTGGCACGTCCCTCTCCGGGACACAGGTCGCACAACTCCACGAGTACAAGTCCTCGATGGAGATCGCTAGGATGGCGGTTCAGGGCCTCTCGCTTCAGATCGCGTTTCAAGCCCTCCCCGTCTTCCAGAGGATGGAGGACATGGTCATCAAGGGGATTGAGTGGTGGAACAAGCTCAGTCCCAGCGTACATAAGACAGCGTTGGAGATTCTCAAACTCACGGCCGTCTTCGGTACGCTCCTCGGTGGGGCGGCTGCCCTCAATGGCCCGATCCTTGGACTCCTGAAGGACATCCCTGGCGTCGGTGCGGCGGCCGAGATGATCATCCCGCACTTCGCGATGCTGTTCAGTATCATCGGGCCGCTCATCGCAGTCTTCTTGATCCTGCGTAACGAGTGGCAGCACAGCATTGCCATTCAGAAGGCGTTCGCGCCCGTTCTCCAAGGGCTCAGGTTCCTCTTCTCCCAACTGAAGGACACGCTCGGAATCGTCATCTCGATCGTACAGAGCTTCTTCAGCGCCTTTGCGGGCGGTGGTCGTGCGAGTCTCGACTCCTTCATCGTTTCTCTCGCCGGACCGCTTGGAATGGCGCTCGGCAATGTGTCGGTCCTCGTCGGTCGGTTGAATGAATTCTTGATTGAGCATAAGACGCAGATCGTTGCAACCGCCGCAGTTGTGCGAGCCTTCGTCGCGACAGCCCTCGCCCTCCTACATCAGGCCCTCAGTGTTGTGGTTCAGGTCGCAGAGTACCTCTGGTCGAAGACGTGGCCCGCACTTCAGTCCGCATTCGTGCAACTCAAGCCGGTCGTCGGAGAGATCGTCGGCGTGTTCCGAGACGACCTCATTCCGGCCTTCATAATGATCCTGCCACTCCTCCAAGTGATCGCAAAGATTATTGTTGCTGGACTCGGTGTCGCAATTCCGATCGCCATCCAACTCGCCGTGACTTCCATAAGGCTGCTCGTGGACATATTCAGGATTCTCGGGATCATCATCAAGGGCGTGGTCACGATCATCACCGACCTCGTACACGGCGACTGGAAGAAGGCGTGGGCGGACGCGCAGGCGATGGTCGGCGCACTGGGGACTGCCGTGGGGAAGTACCTCTCGGATATGTGGGATGGAATCGTGCGGATCGTGAAGGGCCTCTGGCCCTCGATTTCAGGCGATCTCGCAGGGTTCGCTGCGAATATCGGCAAATTCTTTAGTGGTATCGGTACAAAGGTCAATGCCGTCTGGAGTGACTTTGCGAATCGACCCATCTACTGGATCGTCTACCTCATCGCGGAGGCGGTCGGGTTCCTCATGGGCCTCGACTTGAAGGTGGGGTCGATCCTCCTCGGACTGGCCGCCAAGGCGTACGCCTTCGGCGTGCAGTTCGTGGAGGCGATCCTTGCGGAGCTTCCGGGGTTGCCCGGTCGGGTCTGGGGATTCCTTGGCGGGATCATTGGCGTGATCATCACACAGGGGCCCGGTATCATCCAGCAGGCGGGTAAGATGGCCCGGGACTTCGTCGAGGCGATCATGAATGTCGTCGCCACACTGCCCGGCAAGGTTTGGACGATCATCGCGAACGCGTTCGGGAGTGCGGGTGGTCAAGCCAAGAAGGCGTTGCACGACGCCGGAGTTCCCGGCTTCGCCCAGGGTGCGGTTGTCGGCCCCGGCTTCGGTGGCGCACGCATGGCGGTGGTCGGCGAAGGGAACGAGGCTGAGGTCATCGCCAAGGCAAGCTCGCTGGTCCGCGCAGGTATGCAGGCGGCTCAGGGCGGTGGCGGCACGGGTGGCGGATTTGGCAATCTCACAGTCGAGTTCCATGTCGATGGCAGGATGATCGAGAAGCGGGTGTCGAAGATCACCGGCAAGCGCATGCGGCTTCAGGGCGCGGGCGCAGGAAGTGCGGCCTAATGATCGTGACTATCCGCGACTTGCTAGGCGGTGCCGACATCTCTGAGAGCGTCGAGCGCGACTCGCAATTCTCCGTCGAGGCGACCTTCGGCGCGCGCATGGACATACTTAACTGCAATATCTTTGACCCCGACCTCACCCTCGCGCTTCCCGATCGACGCGAGATTGTCGTCTATGACACGCCTAGCCAGGCGGACATTGCGCGCGGCGCTCCCTACACGTACGGCGGGGTGGTTGACCCACCATGGGCAGTCTCGGCCTATAACACTTGGGCGAATGGCCCTGGTCATGAGGTCACTTCCAGAGACCCGACGCAATGGACTCCACGACTCTTCGCGGGATACCTCGCAACGCCGCAATACACTATGACCTCGACGGAGCGGAGTATCGCCGTGACCGCGCAGGACTACACCTACCGACTCCGCTCCACCATCTGCAACCAAGCATTCCCCGCCGGTCTCACCGATCAAGCGATCGTCCAAACGATCTTCAAGACCTATCGTGGCGACTTCAATAGGGACAACGTCCTGAGTACATTCTCATCCATGCCTGCTATCAGCTTTCCGGTACATTCACTAGAACAATTCATGCAGCGCGTGACGAAGATTACGCGAGCCATCTACCGAGTCGATTACTACAAGCAGCTTTGGTATGGACCGATCGGCCAGTTCCCCGCGCCCTTCAACCTGGCCGAGACGCCCGACCCCGAGAATGGCCCGTTCTCAACCCCACCCAACGTCGGGTTCGAGCAGGGCCTCTACACGCCGGACGCCGCAGCCCTCGCCGATCGCGTGTGGGTCGTGGGCCGTGATTACCAGTCCAACCAACAGACGTACGACATCCCAGCCGTCCTCGTGGACGGTGCAGGTGGGGTGGGTGGAACAGGACACTTCCAGTACGTGTTGCCCGGCTCGGCGACGAAGGCCGACATCGTCTCGGTGCAGGTTGGAAGCGGCACGGTGTGGACAGTTGCCTTAAAGACAGTCGGTGAGGCACCGCAAGATGGTGACATCACCGACCAGAGCACATTCAAGACCCCTGTGATCTTTCAGCCAACGCCACCGACGGTGGCCTTCAAAGTCACACCGCAGGCAGGACAACTCGTTCGTATCGTCGGCAAGTTCCGTTATCCATTGATCGTTACGATCGCGGACGCGACGCTCGTCGAGGAGGTCGGTGGCCTCTACTTTGATGCAGTTGTGCGCGATAAGCGTATTCGAGACCTCGTGCTCGCGCAGCATGTTGGAAGGGCATATCTCGCGAATCAGGGGAACACCCTCAAGGGTATGACCGGGACTGTAATGACACGAGAGGTTGGCGGCGTGAACCTCGCTCCGGCGCAGACGATTATGGTAGATGCGCCCCTTCTCTTCAGGGGACTTGGGGAGTGGGATGCACGTCACACCTTTATGTTCCCTGGTTCGGACAATCCTAGAACCTTCCTCGTCTCACGCACCACGCTCACGCTGGATGACCAGAACGATCTCCAGCACCCGTACCGCATAGAGTTCGAGTTTGCGGACCACATGAGTACGGGGGGACAGTGAACCGATGAGTATGACCAACGACGACGTTGTCGGCCAGTTCCTCAACGAGCAGGCCCGTGTGAATGCCCTCAACGATGAGGGAGATGTGAACATTACCATTGAGGACGTTCAGGCCATTGCAGAGCAGGAGGTCGGGTTCGAGGGAAGTGCCGAAACGATCATCGCGATAGACTATGGAGGCGGCCCGCATCACTGGGACGACGATGACATGGTATGGGGGTTCTTCACGTGGGGCTAACAATCATCAGGCGACACGACAGGACACCGATCGACGGGACGATCCGGCTGTACGACCGGCCTGCCGGTAGTAGAATCTGGACGCAGCGCGTCGAGGCCGAGAACGTGATCCTCAATCAGTGGTACTTCGATCTCTTCGGGCAGATCGGCAACGTGCCGCTGGAGCGACCGGGAGGCATTGATCTCGCTTTCACCCTCCTCGCACTCGGCTACGGAAACGTAATCTCGGTTCCGCCAGCCCGCACGGACACCGGCCTCGTCTTCGAGTGGACTAATGCCGTCACGATGCTCACGACTGCCGCGCTGATCGCTGGCGGGGCCATCACTAGCATCGCCGTCAAGGCCCTACCGCTCGCAATTCTGTCCGGCGCTACGATCAAGCTTCGCACGCAGGTACTCACCTTGACTGGTAATGCGGCCGTGGGCGATGTGAGCATTGCCGTCGCCAGCTTCACCCCTGCTGCCAACTATCCGATCAACGAGCCCGTCACGTACGCCGATATAACGATCCACGTGCCTCAGCGCCTTCCACTCTCAGCGAACATCATTGATCCCACCGATCCGACTAGCGTGGTGCTCAGCTACTACCTCGCAGCCGCCTCGAACTCGACGCCCATCGCTTTCACCGAAGCGGCCTTGATGTACACGACCGGATCGATGCAGTTCGGTTCGCATGTCGCCTTCGCGTATACGAAGAGCGGGAACACCGATGTCCGCGTGGACTACACTCTTGCTAGGGAGTCTGACGAATAATGACCCAAAACTTCTACAACGACGTAGCAACCAAGCTCGCAGCGAACATGAGCGCGACGCGGCCGAACACCGCGATGGACGTGCTCCGTGTCGTAGACCTCGACGGAGTTACGCTCGCGGTGAACTTCGATGTTCGCGTTGAGAACGAGCTTCTCCGCGTGACCGCAATCTCGGTAGATGGTGGTGGCACCGGCATCGACCGGTGGTCCGCCTCGCACCTTGGCGGCGCAGCCGCCAGCACCCATGCGGCGGGTCAGGAGGTCGAGCACATCCTTACCGCATCGGGCGTCGCGCTTCTCGCAGCCACAGACACCGACGCATTCGTACCACTCGCTGATTACACGGCGAAGGGCGACCTCCTTATCGGCACCGCAGCGAGCACGGAGGCGAAGCTCGGCGTTGGGACTAACGCTTATGTCCTCACCGCAGACTCGACTCAAGCGACGGGCCTGAAGTGGGCCGCTGCGGCAGGCGGCTTCGCCGATCCGATGACCACGAAGGGCGACCTCATCGGGTTCAGCACGGTTGCGGCCCGAATTCCTATCGGCACTGACACCCAAGTGCTTACCGCAGACTCAACGCAGGCCCTTGGCCTGAAGTGGGCCGCTGGGGGTGGTGGCGGTTCCGGTATCGCGACCACCGACCACGTCATCGTCGGCATGGGTGGCGAGGCGGACACAGACGCGACCGCGCGCATTATCATCCCTGGCCTCTCCGGTTCGCCCGACATTCGTAATACGTCGAACGCCGCCAGCGATGAGTTCGACTACAACGCATCAGGGACTCCGACCGGTTGGACATCCTTCAACACTCCTGACACTCTAAACACGAACGACGTGAAGAGCCAGGTCCACATCGCCAAGGCAGCGGGCGGCGGCGGCGACCGATTCTATGGGATCGTTAAGGCGGCACCCGGAGTCCCCTTCACGGTTACTGCCAAGTTTTCGGATGTCAAAGTTGACGTGAATCCCATTGCAGCGTATCTATTCGTCGCAGACGGAGCGCCTGCTGGCAGTATCAAGGGTGTGGGTGTCGGTCTGCAATGCGTGAGCGGCCTCCCTGTGGTAAATGTGCAGCACTGGTCCGGCACCTACGACATCCCCGTAGCAGGGGGGAGTGGGCTGGCTCAAGTGGCGGGGGTAGGCCATTCACCAATCTACCTACGCATCGTGGTGCATTCGGCAACAAATATCGACTTCCTATACAGTCATGGCGGCCTCATCTGGATCGTTGCTTTGACTGGAGTGAACTACCTTACGGCAGCCTCCTACGTTGGTCTCTCAGTAAATAACCAGGACGGGGCGGCAGAAGCCGTTATTGACTGGATCAGGTTCTCCTAATGCCAACGACCGAATCGCGGAACAGCGGCATGCTCGGCAACTCGCGCTCGCGGCTCGGGTTTATGCGCCTCGCTGCGCGCACGCAGCCGCAGGACTTCCTCGACTTCTTCTGGCTGAAGAATTCCGACAACGCGTTCGCGATTACGGTGCAACGAGTCGGTGACATCCTCACCGGCCAAGTCCCGCACCGCATCTCGCCCAAGTACGGCCTAACGCTCGCGCGAAGGACTACGAACACCGTGCCGGTCCTCGCCTCGCCCGAACGGACGACAGTCTTTTGGTTGGGCGTCCAGAGCTTCGTGCTGACGACGATCATGTTGGGCAGAACGTTTTGGGTACAGCCGACCGACCCGACCCTCGACCTCGCCAACGTCGTGAGCGCGGGCGACGTGTGGATTAAGTAATGGCACTACACAACGTCACCACCGGATTGGCCGGAACCGCATCCGACCTCCAGCAGTTCGTCGATCTCCTCACCGGAGCGATGACCGACCAACTCGTCACGCTGACTGGCGGATTGTCACTTGCCCAGCATGTGCTGAATACGGTACCCGTAATGCGTGGCACCGTACCGCTCGGTGTTCAAATTTTCGTGCAGTCCGCCGCGCCTGTCACCGCGAATGACGGTGACCTCTGGTTCGCGCTTCCATAATGGGTCAGATAGGGTATCCCGGCACTCCACGGAACGCACATTGGGAGTCGGATGGGGACGTCCAGAATCAGCTATGGGATGATGCCATCACAGTAGCGGCCACGGGCCGCATCACGGCGATGGCCGCATATATGGCTGGAGACCTTGGCACCACGCGGGGCGGGGCGGCCCTTTGGGATTCCAGCGGCACGCTACTTGAGTACGCAGAGCACAGTATTGCTCGGGGCACTCGTGCAGCGAATGGTGGATTCTGGATTTACACCTACGGCCTCAACCGCATCTTCACGAATCCGACCGACTTCAAGGTCGGCGCATTCCGGCGTTCATCCGATTCATGGGTCATTGGCTACCCCACCACCCCAATTCGCGGCCACGTCTTGACAACCAGCACTTCATCCCCCATTGCGGCGACCGGTGGCTCCACGTGGTCGGGTCAGGTGAGTGCGTTTGCAAACTATATCCCGCTTGGCCTTTTCTCGCGTGTAGGTGGGGTGTTCGTTCCGGTCACAATGAAGCGATTCCACGACACGTGGACGACCTACTTCGACACCGTCATGGCTGATCACCCGCTGCAATACTATCGTCTCGGAGAGTCGGGCAACCCCTTCATCGACTATGGTTCATATGGTCTCGATGCCAGCGAGAACGGTTCCCCGACTCTTGGTGTCACTGGACTGATCGTTGACTCAAACAAGGCAGTGCGGGGAGCCAACAGTGCTAGTGCTGACGGTATCACCGTAAACCTTCCAACGGCCTCGCCACCCGGTCCGGTGAACATCGCGATCGAGGCATGGGTCAAGCAGTTCAGCGCCGGTCCCGATGGAACTAACTTGATTATCACCTGGGAGTCGCCCGGAGCCTTCGACGAGTCGGGCATCAAAGGCATAGTAATTCAAGGTGGCACAGATATCGCATGGCAGTTCAACACTCAGCCCTTCGGTGCTCCGGTCGGACTCGGTGGCCTGGAAGAGGGCGATGCCGGAACTGCGCCGGGCGTTGTCTCTGTCGGGCCCGTCTACCACATCGTGGTGAAGTACCAGTGTGGTCCAAACTTTGCGGGGGATCATAATCCCATCACAGCGGGCGGGCAGCTTGACATCTATGTCAACGGCGTGAATGTCCAGAGTCTGCCCATCGATTCCTTCCGACCATACAGCTTGCAGCCTGTCTCACAACCGGAGCAGATGTCTCTCAAATTTCTCTACACGACGCAGTGGTTCGGATACTTCGGCGGAACGAATCGTTCCTCAGATGCTGTCGCGGACGAGATTGCGATCTATGGGAACGACATACCGGGGGCGATCAATGGGAGCAGCGACCCGCTTTCGGCCGCGAAGATCGCCCACCACTACACGGTCGGCACGGGCTCGACCGGCGGCACGGGCTCGACCGGTGCAACGATCTACGTGCGGAACCCCGCAGACACCTCGTGGATTCAACTCAACATGACCGCCCTCGACCATCAGGAGCGGCGCGAATTTCCGGTCCGCGCAGTCTATCCTGACGGCCGATACGAGGACTTGCTGGCCCGCTGGGGCGATGAGCAGATGATCGGTATCGGAAAGTCTGCTTGGTCGCGATCACGGTCGGGCCTACTGCTACCGTCGCGGAAGCTCGTCGCGGCCTAAGTGATCTGTCCGGTATACTCCTCGCCATGGCAACGGCGACGGCGAGACGACCTCCAGCGCGGCGACCTCAAAAGTCCCCAGCGCGGTCCCGATCGAATGTTGTATCCGACGCCGCCATCGTGGCCGCAGCCGCACGCATCACGGCCGCAGCAGTAGCCTCTGAAGCCACTCATGCCGCAGCGGGCGTCGCAAATATCACTTCCGAAACGGCTATCGCTGCCGCAACCGCAAGAATCGAGACCGCAGCCGCAGTCGCCTCAGAGGCAGCTACCACCGCAGCGGGCGTCGCTTCCACGGCTGCGGGAGTCGCAGCCGAGACGGCCCGGCAGGCAGTGGCGGTTGCAGCGGAAGCAGCGAAGGGAACTGTTGACCTGACCGAGGCCGTGAGGAATCTCACAATCACATCCGCCGAACTGAGGGTCACCGTAAAAGAGACGCGCGAGCGGGCAGAGGAGGATCGCGTCGATCACAAGACAATGTTCAGCAACATCTTCAAGGATGTCTCGGAGCTTCAGAAGTGGAAGGCCCGTATACAGGGTCAGCTTGTCATCCTCAGTACGTTGTTCGGCGCAGCGGGAGGCGCACTCATCTCGCACCTCATCACCGGCCACCCGTAAACTTCCGGCGGAATATCTCGGTCCGCTCCGCTATGATGAACTCCATCAACCCATTTTCTACTGGAGGTAGAGCAACATGTTCCGCAGACTACTTTTGATCGGCGTCGTTCTCGTAGCGTGGGTCGTGAACATCGCGGCCAGCGGCACCTCGCAGGAGAATGCGATTGCCATTGCCACGATCGCGGGCCTCGTTCTGCCGTTCCTCTTCAAGCTCGTACCGGCAGCGGGCCACTACATGATCGCGATCATCGTGACCGTGTCGTTCCTCGCGGCAGCGGGTGCGATGGTTCTGTCTGGTGACCTTGATCTGACCAGACTCCAACAGGCAAACACAACCGCCTTGCTCGGTCTCTTCATGGAGGTGTACGGCCTCGGCCAGTTCGTCTACTCGGTTTTGACTCAGCATCCAGCTACGGTCAACGCAGTCAGCGAACCGAATGCCCCTCCGATCCCGCCGGATGCCCCCGGAGCGCCGCCAGTAATACCGGTCCCAGCGCCCGCCCCTGCCGCTCCGGCAGACCCGGCGGTCCCGGCAGCCTAACGAACAGCCTAACGAAGTCCCGGCTGAGCGGTTAGGGAGCGTCGTCGGTTCCTAGACTGCTCAGCCTTCGTCGCCCATCGGCAGTTCCCCGGCTCATAGTCACCGTCGTTATCGATACGATCCAGCGTCAAGTCAAGCCTCTCTCGCGGTCCCATATCTGCCAGGAATTGCTCGAAACTGTGGAGCCATTGGGCGCAGATCGTAATTCCTCGGCCACCATAGCGAGGATAGGAGGGGGCGTGCGGATTAAGGACTCGACCCTTCATTGCCTGCCATGACCGGTACTCGGGAGAGTAGTGCCCGTCCCTCGCGTGCCCGTGTTGGAGTGTCTCAGGACGAATCTTAAGTTGACCCGCTGTCCATTCCGCCATTCCACCAGTCTACGCTAAGCCTCCCTAAGTGCGCGTGACCCTACGATGCCCAAGGTGGCTTCGGGGGTGTCCCAGCACAGGGCATCCTCGTTCCGGGCTACCTGACAAGGATGGTGCCGCCAGAAACGCAAAAGAGGCCCCACCTCCACGATGGAGGTGGGGCCATTTTCATACTGGCGGTCCGCACGGGAGTCGAACCCGTCATTCCCCGCTCGACAGGCGGGGGGCC
>CAAGKR010080978.1_pt1 | contig 13958 bp, 9 predicted proteins | sample 2556971 | NCBI WGS metagenome assembly CAAGKR01 (sample SAMEA5207829, study PRJEB30636) | soil metagenome | biome: forest; feature: boreal; material: soil | place: USA | collected 2011-09 | depth 1 m | reverse complement strand
GTCAACTCTTCAACAACAAGTGAGGGGATTGATGTGTAGTATATCATAAAGTTCTCTAAATTTCGCTCTATGCGCGCAGGGCATTATCGAAATAAGACCCAATAAACCTTGTTCCCTTTCATCCACACATGCTACACTGCTAGCATGACCCGACAAAAACCACATACTATTTTAAGGAGCAGCGAGCATGGCAATTCTTTATGAGAAGCGTGGGCGAGTCGCTTATATCACCATCAACCGGCCAGAGGCACGCAACGCCGTTGATCCTGAAACGATGCAGGAACTCAGCGATGCCTGGATCGATTTTCGCGACGATGACAACCTGTGGATTGGCGTATTGACCGGCGCGGGAGATAAATCCTTTTCAGCCGGAGCCGACCTCAAATCGCTCATTCCCCGGCTGACCGGCGCTATCCCTGGTGGGGCGCAGGCAATCGAGGGCGGATTCGGCGGCATCACCAGGGACTTTGAATGCTGGAAACCGATGATCGCTGCCGTCAATGGTCACTGCTTCGCGGGCGGCTTCGAGATGATGCTGGCCTGCGATCTGCGCATCGCCTCCGAAAATGCCGTCTTTGGTCTGACCGAGGTAAGTTGGGGCATCATCCCCGCCGCAGGCGGCACGCAACGTCTCCCCCGTTCTATCGCTCTCGCAAAAGCGATGGAGATGATCCTGACTGCCAGGCATATCAGCGCCGAGGAGGCCCTCGATATTGGACTCATCAACAAAGTAGTGCCTCAGGCCGAATTGATGAACGAGGTCGAACGCTGGATTGCCACCCTGCTAGAGCGCGGGCCACTGGCTTTGCGAGCCGCGAAACAGGTTATACTCCAGGGCTTGAATATGACGCTCGACGAAGGAATGCAATTGGAGCGGCGCCTCATGGCCGGTTTGCTCAAAACAGAGGATGCGCGAGAAGGCCCGCTGGCCTTCGCTCAGAAGCGCAAACCTGAATTCAAAGCAAAATAACCATCCTCATCCCACCCGGCAAAATACGGCCTTGAGATAGGCGGTTTCAGGCATCGCCAGATTGATGGGGTGGTCTACTCCATGCGTGTACGTCTCCAGCAACTGTACCGCGCGCTGGAGACGTTGCGCGACCTGGGACAGTGTTCCCAGCACATCATCCATACCAACAACTCCGGAGCAAGAACAGGTGAGCAGGATACCACCGGGCCGCAATACCTGCATTCCCAGCGTATTCAAGCGGCGATAGGCCTTCAATGCCTGCGCGCGCGCGTTCTGCGAGCGGGCAAAGGCGGGTGGGTCCAGCACCACCACGTCAAATAACTCGCCGCGCTGAACAGCCTCCTCTAGGTAATCAAAGACATCGGCTATATGAAATTCATGTGAATTCGGATCGAGGCCGTTCAGGATAAAGTGCTGGCGCGCCCCTTCGATGGCCGGTTCGGAGACATCGACGCTGGTTACATGCGTCGTGGGACTGGTCAGCGCGGCATAGACAGAAAAGCCGCCGCTATAGCTAAAACAATTCAAGACGCGCTTTCCCCTGCTATATTTGCGTAGCGACTCGCGTTTATCGCGTTGATCGAGAAAAAAGCCGGTTTTCTGGCCCTCCCAGGGGTCAACCAAAAACAGGACGCCATTTTCGCGTATCGCCACTTGTGTAGGAACAACACCCGCCGCTACCTGGGGCTGCTCTACCTTTAAACCTTCGCGGCGGCGCGACTGGCTATCGTTGCGCAACAATAGCCCCCGCGCGCCTGTTTCATCCATCAACACTTTTATAATGAGGGAGCGCAATTTCTCTATGCCGTGTGTGTGAATTTGCGCCACCAGTATCTCTGCATAGCGATCCACAATCAGGCCGGGCAACCCATCACCTTCGGCATTTACCAGGCGATAAGCGTTAGTTTGCTCTGAGTCGAATACCTGGCGTAAAGTCGCCGCGCTGTGCAGGCGTCTGCTTACAAAATCATAGTCTATGGCTTCGTCGATATCGTGCGTCAAAATGCGAATGGCAATATCCGTCTGGGGATTGTAGTAGCCACGCGCCACAAACTGACCTGTCGAGGTTTTGACATCGACCAACCCTCCTGGCTCGATCCAATGTGGCGGCTGTTGCAATGCGCCCGAAAATATCCACAGGTGTCCGTTTTGCAGGCTCTCCTCTTTGTGAGGCTTCAAGCTAGCGGTCGGGTATTGTATTTCTAGTGTCATCTTTTGTTCTTCTTTCGTTCGGTCATTTTGCTCTATTATCGCATAGTTTAACAATACCTTTATTTGACCTTAATATGGCAGAAGTAATCTTTGATAGGAGAGATAGTATTACGCTTCTCTAAGAAGCGCCATTGCCAGAAAGTTGAGATATGTATGTCGAAATCGAAAATCCCGGTCATCAGTTTACGACATAATCTGATGCTATCATTTGCCGCTATTGCAGCCGCTCTCGTACTTATTTTGTCAGCGTGTTCAACCTCAACGCCAACCACCACAGCAGCAACACCCACAGCCACGACAACTACCGGCGGCAGTCCACAACCCGGCGACTTTGGCCTGGCGGCGCTGCCCGGTTATTCAGTCTCATTATTTACTCGCCAGACCTCGGTCTTTACCGGTCCCGACTCGCTTGTGGTAGACAACGGCTTCGTTTATATCGACTACCAGAACACAACGGCGAAGGATTGCACCGACAAAAACTCCAGCACGGTTGTCCAATATGACATGAATGGGAAAATGCTCAAAACATTCACCGTTCCCGGACATAGCGATGGGATGCGCGCTGATCCCTCGACACATTTACTCTGGGTCACATCGTGTGAAGATGCCAATGCCAAATTTGTCACCATCGACCCAACGAGCGGAACCATCACCCCGTACACTTTCCCGAAGGCTCCCCATGGCGGCGGTTACGATGATATGTGCTTCCTCAATGGTATGACCTTCATCGCCGCTTCGAATCCTACTGTGAACCTGGCTGGCGTCAATGTCTGTCTTCCCTGCTATTGACAAGATTACGCTTAGCAATTGGAAGGACAATCTTACACCGGTAGTGATTGGGTTCTTAAAAGCCACAGGGATGCTCTTCGTTCCCAATAGTTAGCACAAAAAAAGAGAGGGGTGTAGGACAACAGCGCTGTTGTCCTACACCCCTCTCTTTTTCTCTATTTATTGCCATTATGCAACTGGATGGCCGCAACTACCGGGTCAGTGTGATACTCACCCCTGCGCATCTCAGCTTTGCGCAGGTTGTACGCGCTATTGATTAACGCGATATGCGTGAATGCCTGCGGGAAGTTACCCAGCGCGACATTCTTCTGTGAGTCGATCTCTTCAGAGAACAGGCCGAGATGACTGGCATAGCTGAGCAGACGCTCAAAGAGCGAACGAGCCTCATCGATCCGTCCCTGCATAGAGAGGTTATCAACCAGCCAGAAAGTACAAATGGTGAATGTTCCTTCACCGCCAGTCAGCCCGTCGTCGGTATTTTCAGCGTGATAACGATAGACGAAGCCGCGTTCATCGGTCAACTGCTCGATAATGTGGTCAACGGTTGAGCGCATTCGCGGATCATCAGGCGCGATAAAACCAATCAGGGGCAGCAGGAGATTGGAGGCGTCCAGCACCTCGCTATCGTATGATTGGGTAAATGCGCCAATACGGGTATTGTAGCCGTGAATCAGGATGTCAGCGCGAATCTGGCCGCGCACCAACCGCCAGCGCGGCAGGTCGGCTTCCAGGCTCAACTGTTCCGCGGCGCGAATGGCGCGATCAAGGGCGACCCAGCACATTACTTTAGAATACACGAAATGGCGCAGACCGCCGCGCACTTCCCAGATACCGCTATCCGGCTCTTGCCAGTGCAGGCAGACATGCTCGACCAGCAGACGCATCATGGACCACAGCGGCCCTTCCAGCTTCTCGCCATAACGCTCGAAGCCACCCTGCCGCCGGAAAAGGTGGATACAGTCCAGTACCTCGCCAAACACATCCAGTTGTTTCTGATTGGCAGCGCCGTTGCCAACTCGCACCGGGCTTGAGCTCTCATACCCACTCAGATGATGCAATTCTTTTTCTACCAGGTCGCGCTCGCCACGAATACCGTACATAATTTGCAGGTCCTCACCGTTCTTATAAGAGAGACGGCGCAGCCAGTGTGTAAAAGCGTGCGCCTCTTCCGTGAAGCCCAGCACGTTCAGCGCGTACAGCGTAAAGGTGGCATCGCGCAGCCAGGTATAGCGATAGTCCCAGTTGCGCACGCCTCCCACTTCTTCTGGCAAAGAGGTGGTAGGAGCCGCCACAATAGCCCCGGTAGGAGCATAGGTCATCATTTTAAGCACCAGCGCGCTGCGTTCCACCCAGTGGGCATAACGACCGCTATTGATACTCCCTTTCAACCAGGTGCGCCAGCAGTGCAGCGTATGCGCCAGTTCCCAGTCAAAGTTGCGCAGGTGTAACTCCTCTTCAGCCAACCGGCGAGCCGCCCTATTATTGCGCCCCATACCGACAGCGAAGAGCAAGCGCTCCCCTTCTTGCAGTGTGGCCTGCACAATGATCGAGGGGTATTCATCAGCAGCGTCTTGTTGGACGAACATGGTAAAGGATGGCAAACGGTAGGCGCCGACCACTCCCAGACCCACATGTTGCTGACCGCCAGAAATGACCGCGCCCATACCGTTTGGTACCAGCGAGACGTCAGCGGGCGCGCCTGCATAGTCAGGCGTGACTTTGAGTTTCATGGTAACAGGCAACTCGCCATACACGCATTCAACAATGCGCACAAGGCAATGACAGGAACCATCTTCACGGGTCCAGGTATTGTTATTCAACTCACGGAACTGCCACGCACTCAGTGTTTCCACTGGCATGAAGTCCGTCAGAATCACTTCGCCCGTCTCGCTCGTGAAGCGGGTCTGCAACACATTGCTGCCGCGCAGATACCGCTGAGTCCCAAGAATGTTTTGATCGCTGGGCGCGATTTGAAAGTATCCTCCGCGCTGTGCGTCGAGCAAGCGACAGAAGATAGCCGGGCTATCGAAATCCGGCAGGCAGCCCCAGTCCACTGAACCGTCTGGAGCAACCAGCACCACCGAATGGCAATCTCCGATAACGCCGTATGCATTAATAGCTTGATAATTGCGAGTATTGATGTTCATCCCAACCACATCCCTTGTAATAGTGAAAATCGTGTGAAATTTTTCTAAGGAATTTCTAATGTCCTTATATCAATGGTAAACGGAATACCGAACACAGTAGTAACAAGTATTTAGTCCTATTTTTTTAGATATTTGTCCGTTCCCAAACTAGCCCCCACATAGCCCCATACATCATAAAACAAAACTTTTTGGCTAGCTATTTCCTAAATCCCGCTCATCTTCTCTCTACTTTCAGCATACAACCTATGAAAAACCCCTTCTTGTGAATTTACACATGTGTTTGAACGTAGTACAGGTATAGGTTGTATCACGCGAGAGAGTTTCAAGTCTATTGACTTTCTCGCTCTGGCACACAACTAACTACAATGACAATCAACCAGTCGCAATGCCGTGTCTGAAAGGAGTCGTTGGGTGCTCCGCAAAGATCGCGTGTTTGAGACCTTACGATCAATGTGTACGCAACGGCCAGCACAGAGTGGTGCATTACGTCGTTTTACCGGCTTCAGCGCCGAAGAAGTTGCTGAACTGGCACAGGTGGATCGCACCAATGCCAGTCGAGATCTGAATATCCTGGTTCAGGAAGGGTTAATCGAGCGCATCCCAGGCCGACCCGTTCTGTTCACTATCAGAGCGTCTTCAACCTCTTCTCTCTCCACGAGCAACCATGCAGAAAAATCATCGAAGGCCTATGCCTGGCATAGAGAAGCAGCGCTACCGCTCCATCAGGATTCTGCTACCGGCGTCAAAGAGCCAGGCAAGCCACCAGCGATTGCCGCATCTGTCCATACAGGCGCAATCGTCACCAGCTTTAACACCCTGGTCGGCAGCGACGAAGGGCTGAAAGTCGCTGTGCAGCAGGCCAAAGCAGCTATGCTTTATCCGCCGCGCGGTCTGCATACCCTGCTCTGCGGGCCTAGTGGCGTTGGCAAGACCACCCTGGCGCGCCTGATGCATACCTATGCGCTTGAACTGAATGCGCTCCCTCCCGACGCGCCTTTTGTCAGCTTCAACTGCGCCGACTACGCCAACAACCCACAATTGCTCATGGCGCACCTTTTTGGCGTCGCGCGCGGCGCGTACACAGGCGCGGAACGTGATCGCGAGGGATTAGTCGAGCAGGCTCACCGGGGTATTCTTTTTCTCGATGAGGTGCATCGATTGCCGCCAGAAGGCCAGGAGATGCTCTTTTACCTGATTGATCGCGAGCGCTTTCGTCGCCTGGGCGATGTCCACGAGCGACATGCCTCGCTGCTGCTGCTCGCGGCGACGACAGAGGACCCGGCTACGTCGCTGCTGCCAACATTTCGCAGGCGCATTCCTATGACCATCACCTTGCCAGGATTGCAGGAACGCACGGTGACAGAACGGTACGAGTTGCTGCGCGTATTTTTTACCACCGAATGTAGCAGTATTGGCACCAATATTCACGTTGAGGCCCAGGTGCTGCAAGCGTTGCTCTTGTACGATTGTCCGGGCAATGTCGGCCAGTTGCGCACCGATGTCCAGCTAACCTGCGCGCGCGCCTATTTAGAGTATCGCACACACAATCTGCCGGAATTGAATGTACACCTGGGCGTCTTACCCGATCACGTGCGACGGGGTTTGCTACGCACGGTTGAACTGCACCGGCAACTCGCGCCCATCAAGGCTTTGCTGGAAGCGTCGCATATTTTTACACCGACCGGCCTCAGCCTGGACAGCCTGCCGGAGTCGGCCCACGACCTCTATGATATCATCAGCGCCGACTTGAACCGCTTGCGCCGGGGCGGACTGCCTGATAGCGAGATTAATCGCCTGCTGCACCTGGGTATTCAGGACTATTTCCAGCGTTTCGCGCAGGAAGTCACCGCTAAACCCGCGGGTTCCGTCTCCATTCTGATCGATGAGCGTATGGCATCGGTCAGCCGCGATATCGTCGCCTTCGCGGAAGAACAACTGGGACGAGTGTTGCCGGAAAAGTTAGCCCTGGTGCTGGCGATGCACCTGACCAGCGCGCTTGAACATATCGCGCAAGGCAGCCAGATGGCCGGTCTGACGCTTCAGTCCGTGCGCCGAACCTATCCTATTGAATATGAGGTGGCACGCGCGGCTCTGGCGCAACTACGCGCCGCGTTAGGCGTAGCGCTACCCGAAAGCGAAACCGATGTGCTGGCAGTGCTCCTGGCTAACGCGGAAACCCTGCTCAGCGATGCGCAATCAACGGTGGGTATCGTCGTCGCAGCGCATGGACGGGGCATAGCAGCCGGACTGGCGGAGCTGGCAAACACACTGGTAGGCGTGAACAGCGTGCGCTGGGTAGAATTGACGCTGGACGAATCGCCCGAAGAGCTACTGGGCAAGGTGATTCACTGGGTACAGGTAGCAGAACAGGGCAGTGGGGTACTCCTGCTGGTCGATTTCTCCTCGCTGCTTTCGCTGGGCGAGTTGATTTTCCGGCAGACGGGTATAGAGGTGCGGGCGCTGGCCGACGTTTCGGCCCCGCTACTGGTGGAAGCTGCTCGTCGAGCGCAGCGCGCCACGCACCTGACGCTCAACCAACTGGCAGTCAGCCTGGCGCATCCCCGCGCTGGCGATGAACGCGCTAACAGCGATCTCTCCGGCGAAGAGGAGCGGAGCGTATTCCAGGAGCATTCCTCCGTAAACGGGCATCCAGCAAACGATTCCGCCGAGATTATGCAAGCAAAGCTGCTGCCGCGTGTGATCCTCTCGGTCTGTTTGACCGGTTTCGGAAGCGCGGCCAAGATCGCAGAGCTGATCGAAGAGCATATGCCCGGACTGCGCCAACAAGGGGTGGAGATCATCTGCATGGATATCAGCTTATCGAGCAAAACAGCTGGCGAGGTACAGCGCCTGGTAGGCAACCGGCATGTCACGGCAGTAGTGGGAACCATCAACCCACATCTTGATAGCTATCCTTTCATCGCCCTGACCGATTTCCTCTTCGGGGATGGCATTGCGCGGTTGCGCACCTTGCTGGGCGAAACGCTGATCGACCCCGCGCTGCTCAATCCTTCAGCTACGCAACAGAAAGGCGTCTTCAACACACCGCCAGCCAATAACACGCTGGTTTTCACACTCCGCGCCGACCTGATGCGCGAGATTTCCTTTACACTCTCGCAGCGGCTCATATTTCTTAACCCGGTGCGCGTCATGCCGCTCATCGAACGCATGATCGAGCTGATCGAAGTGGAGGTCGGCGAAACATTTGAAATTGAGGTGCTGGTCGGCCTGATCCTACACCTGGCCTGCATACTGGAACGTGGCACGCAGCCACGCGGCATGTTGGTAAGCGAGAACGTGCGCACCCAGGTTGAGCACCTTTTCGCGCGCGAACTGAGCATTTGCCGCCGCGCTTTGCACATTCTCAGCGGCCAGATCGCGCGTCCCATACCAGATGAGGAAGCCTATAATATCGTTGGCATCTTGCGCCAGGTAGATATATTTATTCTAGAGGATAAATAGAAGGGATAATGGAAGTGTGCTAAGTGTGTAGCACACATTATGGCATACATATTGCAGCTTCTTCGAGTATACCCGTAGAGTGTTGAAATTGGTTTGCGGCTGGCGCATTACCCGACCGCGAATACGTATCGATGCTCCTGGGGGGAGTTGCTATGTTACGTATGATCATTGTTTGCAGTTGGGGTATGTCAACCAGCTTACTGGTTGACAGTATGCAGAGCGCAGCCGCTCGAATGCATATTACATTGACTGTTGAGGCTCTCAGCGCAGGGGAGTTTGCCGCCAGGGTCGATGAGTGCGATGTGGTGCTGATCGCGCCACAAATTCGCCACCTGCGTAAGAGTATTGAAAAGCTGGCACAATCTGTAGGCAAGCCGGTTGCATTGATCGAGCCGTTTCACTACGCAACCATGAATGGTAAAGCCGTACTGGAGCAGGCGCTTCAACTGCAAGCTAGCGCGCGGGAAGGTACAGTGTAAGGCATGAGCGTGATGATTGAACGCAGCAGCGCCTGGGTCGAACGCTTTCTCGTTCCACCGCTTGGCGCGCTGGCGAGCAACATCTTTTTGCAGGCTATACGCGATGCATTCATTATTTTTACCTTGCCATTGATCCTGGCCGGCAGCCTGTTTCTTATCATCGCCAATCCGCCTATCAAGGCGCTGGCGGTTCTGATTGCACCTTACCAATCCGCAATACTGGTCCCTTTTCAACTGTCTTTCGGCATGATGGCGCTCTTCCTGGCGTTCGGTGTCGCCTACAGCCTGGCGCAGTATCGACGCACCGAGCCGGTGCAACCAGCAGTGCTGGCTATGGTGCTGTTCCTGATCGCCACCATGCCTGTCAATGACCTGACAAACTTGAAGCTGGGCGATGTGTTACCATACTTTGGCGGCAATGGGCTGCTTGTCGGCATTCTCATCGGTATTCTGACCACCGAGGTTGTGCGGCGTTTCCGTGGTTCGCGATACATCATCCGACTGCCTAAAAGTGTGCCACCAAACGTCACGCGCGCCTTTGAAGCGTTGGTGCCAGCCATTTTGTTGATTACGCTGGTATGGAGCATCGAATGGTTCGTCAGTATACACACATTTATTGGCGCAGACGGCAAGATGCAGCAGCTTACGCTGCCCATCCTACTGATGCACGCCTTTCAGCCACTGGTGCTGGTGCAGGACAGCTACCCGGCGGCGCTGCTGGAGATCGTCCTGATGATGTTGCTCTGGTCGGTTGGCATTCATGGCATGAATGTGGTGACAGCCATCGCGCTGCCATTCTGGCTCAGCACGCTGACCGCAAACGCGACAGCGCATGGTCACGGCATCGTGACGGAACCGTTTTTCCATATCTTTGCCCATCTCGGCGGTTCTGGCGCAACCTGGCCCCTGGTGATTTACATGCTGCGCTCTCGTTCAGCACAGTTACGCACCGTCGGCAAGGTGGCATTAGGACCTGCGGTATTTAATATAAATGAGCCGGTAACTTTTGGTGTGCCTATGGCGCTAAACCCGGTGATGATGATTCCGTTTGTACTGGTGCCTGTAATCATCGTCACCATCAACTATATCGTCTTTGCCGTAGGCCTGGTGCATGTGCCGGTCGTATTACAACCCTTTACCGTACCCGTCGGAGTCAGCGGTTTTGTAGCCAGCGGAGGCGACATTAAAGGAAGCCTCTTGCAGTTCTTCGACCTGGCTGTCTCCGCTATCATATACTATCCGTTCTTCAAAGCCTGGGAACGCATCCTCATTCAACGCGAGGAAGCAGCCGCCCGGCCAGAAGAGGGGTCTGAGCGTCTCCCGGCAGAGGTTCATTAGAAGGGTACACCTTTGCCAGTAGCATAAGAAAGGAGCGTGGTCTAGCGAGCAAAAGTACAGGTGCTTGTTTTGAGCAAGCATTCTTAATTAATGGTCTCCATTTTAGTCTTACGATGCACACTTTTCAACAAGGGGATTACACGAAACGCCCGCGAAAGGTGTTACGCAGGAGGACAAGCAAACGATGAAACTATTTGGTCAACGAGGCAGGAAATTTGCCTCATTAGTTAGCATAGTCGTACTCGGCAGTATGCTGCTGGCGGCGTGCGGTAGTTCCAATAGCGGTACTACAAGCACCACCCTCAACGGCAACGGCGGCAAAGGGTGCAAAAAGATTGGCGTGCTCTTGCCAGAAACCGCCTCTTCCGCGCGCTGGGCCGGCCAGGATACGCCATACCTGACGCGGGATATCCCCGCTACGCTCTCCGGCGCAACGGTTGACTTCTCCAATGCGCAGGGCAGCGCCGACCAGCAGAATACCAATGCAGACGCAGCCCTGACAAAGGGCGACTGTATCCTGGTTGTGGCCGCCAGCGACAGCGTCAAGGCCGCCGCAATCGTGGCCAAAGCGAAGGCTGACAACGTACCCGTTATCGCCTATGACCGCCTGATCCAGTCCAACGACCTGGCCTACTACGTCTCCTTCGACGGCGTGGCGGTCGGCAACCTGCAAGGCCAGTATATCGTCGATCACTACAAGGACTTCGTGAAGTCGGGCGTTGGCAATGTGTCGATGATCAACGGCTCAAAGACGGACAACAACGCCATACTCTTCGCGCAGGGCGCGCACCAGAAGCTCGACCCGCTGTTCACCAGCGGCGTGCTGAAGAACGTCTACGAGCAGTTCACTCCGAACTGGGACAACCCGACCGCGCAGACCGAGATGCAAGCTGCACTCACCGCGAACGCGAACAAGATCCAGATTGCCTATGTCGCTAACGACGGCATGGCGGGAACGGTAATCGCAGCGCTGAAGCAGCAACATCTCAACGGTAAAGTGCTGGTCACCGGCCAGGACGCCACTGTCGCCGGTCTTCAGAACATCCTGCTGGGCGATCAGACCATGACGGTCTTCAAGGACATCTCGCTTGAGGCCCAGGCAACAGCCAACATGGTGGCCGCCATCAGCAACGGCACCAGTACAGCCAACCTGACCAATGGCGTGACTACGCCAACCCAGGGCGGGGCGAAAATCCCGTCCGTGTTGGAGACGCCGCAAGCCATAGACAAAACCAACGTTAAGATAGTGATCACCGCCGGCGGCGCTGCCCTGGCAGACGTCTGCCAGGGATTGCCTTCTGGCACCGGTGGCATCTGTCCGTGACCGATGTCTCTGTAAACCGCGTATAGCCTCACCTGGCGTTCCTATGGACGCCAGGTGAATTTACATCTATCATATTGCTGTTCCGAGGTGATATACTGCTTTTAGTTTTTCCACACTCGTTTTAATTTTTTACCCAATGTATTTAGATTGGAGGATCGAATGGCTGAAAATGTAACCCCTTCGGCAGATAACGCTTTTACCCCTCAGCCAGCAATACCCCTGGGCGAACCCCGCCTGCTCATGCGCGGGATCGGTAAATCTTTCGGCGCAGTGCGCGCCCTTTCAGATGTCGATTTTGAAGTCTATGACGGTGAGGTCGTCGGTCTAGTAGGCGATAATGGTGCGGGTAAATCTACTCTCATCAAAACCATTAGCGGTGTCGGACCAGCCGACGAAGGTGAGATTTTTGTAGAAGGCCAGCCTGTCAAAATCACCAACCCCAATATTGCCACACGCCTGGGCATCCAGACCGTGTACCAGGACCTCGCGCTTTGCGATAACCTGGACGTAGTTGCCAACCTCTTCTTAGGACGTGAAGAACTCGCACCTTTATACGGGTTAAAAGAGAACGACATGGAGAAACGTGGATTAGCGGTTCTAAAAACGCTGGATGTGAAACTCCCCTCTATTCGCGCCGTTGTCGCACAGCTCTCCGGCGGACAGCGCCAATCCATTGCGGTCGCCAAGTCTATCCTGCGCAATGCCTCAATCGTGTTGCTCGACGAACCTACTGCCGCGCTTGGCGTGGCCCAGACACGCCAGGTTCTCCAACTCATTCGGCGGCTGCGCGATCAAGGACTGGCGGTGGTAGTGATCTCCCACAACCTGGCAGATGTATTTGAGGTTGTTGACCGAGTGATCGTCCTGCGACTTGGAAGGCGTGTTGGCACCTATGTGATAAAAGACACTACACCGGAACAGGTTGTAGCTGCCATCACCGGCGCGGAATTTGGTCAGCTTTTAGGAGCAAATGGTAATGGAGGGCAATAATCGATGAGTGAGATGATAGAAAATACACCCGACACCGGCTCAACTACCGCCGAGGCGCACTCCGCTTCACCTGAAGAAGCTCCATCATACATTCAGCGTCGAACCATAGGTCAACTGCTGCGTGGTGATCTTGGCTTTCTCCCTGTGCTTGTTACGCTGATTATCATTATGGTCTTTTTCCAGTTTATTACCAATGGTCTCTTTTTTAGTACAGGCAACCTCACCAATTTGTTCCTGCAAACGGCTCAAATCGGCCTGTGCGGTCTGGGGGTCATCCTTGTGCTACTGCTTGGCGAAATCGATCTCTCGGTCGCAGCTGTCAGCACGCTCTGCGGCGTGGTAATGGGGGTGCTTTCGGAGCGTGCTTTCGGTCACGGCCTACCTCCCTGGATATCGCTTTCTGGCGCGCTGCTGGCAGGCGCGCTGGCAGGCTTCATCAATGGCTATTTCATCGCGGTACTTCGTATCCCCTCGTTCATCGTGACGCTAGCGGCATCCATCACCTATTCGGGCCTGCTTATCAGTCTGCTGCAAGGACAGGCCACACTCCTCATCCAGAACAGTTTCATCGTCAGCATCGCCGGTAGTCCAGCTAGTTATTTCCCCGATGGTCTCGGCATCGGCCTGCCTACGGTTGCTGTTTTGATCTATGTCCTCTACCGCGTCTGGAACTATCGCAAGCGTGCCAGTATGGGTTTGAGGAATCCTTCGCTGCCGCAGTTCCTGGCGTACCTCATCCTCCCTGTTGTGGTTGTTGTAGGGGCCGTCGTTCTCTTTGAGAGCAATCACGGCGTTCCCTATTCAACCGGCATCCTTTTCGGCGCACTCGTGCTATTCTGGATTCTCCTGACGAAAACATCCTGGGGTCGACATGTCTATGCCGTCGGTGGCAACAAAGAGGCAGCGCGCCGCGCCGGCATCAGTGTAGTGGCTACTCAACTTACCGTTTTCACCCTCTGCTCAGCGCTAGCAGCGGCCGGAGGTATCATCGAGGCTTCGTACACTTTCTCTGCGTCTACCCAGGTTTCTCCGTTCCTGCTGCTGAATGCCATCGCGGCAGCGGTGATCGGCGGCGTCAGCCTCTTCGGCGGCAAAGGCTCGGTCTGGTCGATAGTGCTGGGCGTGTTGATTATAGGCAGCCTCTCAAACGGTCTGGCGCTGAAAAACCTGGGACCCGATGCCCTGGATATCATCGAAGGGTTAGTATTATTGACTGCCGTCACCGTCGATGCCGTCATCCGCAGGCT